>RCUL01000279.1_pt1 | contig 33458 bp, 25 predicted proteins | sample 2167521 | NCBI WGS metagenome assembly RCUL01 (sample SAMN09932745, study PRJNA488358) | compost metagenome | feature: garden; material: soil; isolation source: compost soil in acetic acid-enriched culture | place: Germany: Experimental Botanical Garden Goettingen | collected 2016-01-27
TATCTGATTTGTCTGATACAGGTGTTTCAGCAACAGACCAGATCACACAAGATAATAGTTTTACATTGAAGTTGGCTCAACCGATTGTGATTGGAGAACAAGCTGCTTTATTAGACCATTACGAAGTTTCAACAGATGACGGAAAGACTTGGCAGGTAACAACAGCTGATCAAAAAGATTTAACTGATGGTGTTTACCAATATAAAGCTGTGGTGACAGATCTTGCAGGGAATACCTCAGAAACCGCTGTACAAAAAGTGGTTGTAGATAATTCCTTAAATGTTGAATCAACTACAGTAACTGTAAAGCCGATTACTGAAGACAATACAATAAGCCTGGTTGAAAAAGATCAAGTTATTTCTATAAGACTGGACGTAGATAATCTACCAACAGATTTAAATAGCTCACTGACTTCAATAAATACGACATTAAATGATGTTGTTTATAACTTTCATTTTGATGAGCTAACCCAAGAATGGGTTGCTGAAATTCCAGCAGAGTTCTTGTGGTCAGAACAGTTGGAAACCAATATATCAATTGATATTAGCCTTACTGATCAAGCTGGCAATACAGCGATTATTAAACAGATTCAAAATTATAATGTAGATCATACTCCGAATTCACCAATACTAGATTCTCTAACTTTTAATAATATAGATGGAGCTATCATTTCGGGTAGCGCATATAAAGGAAGTAAAGTCGATATCTACAATAAAAATGGTGATTGGCTTGCAAGTACAATAACTAATGATGAGGGTAAATTTACTCTACAAGACCTTTCAATTAGTTCAAATCAAGAAGTTTATGCTGTCGCTACTTATAATGGATACAGCAGTGAACACTCATCAATTGGTCTAGTTACTGAAGTTCCAGCTCTTAGTATTTTACGAATTAGTCCAGAAGGTGTAATCAGCGGTTATGCGACTGAAGGTAGTCATTTTATTGTAAAAGATCAGAATGGAAATATTCTGCAAGAGTTTAATTCGATTGCATTTGATAACTCTGGTATTACTCCATTTAGTGTAATGACATTAGGTGAGGTAAGACCATTTACTTTGTCCCTCGATCGGCCCTTAGAGGAAGGTACTCAAATTATTATCTCTACAGATAAAGATAATGTTTCAGGCCATCCGCAATATATTACCGCAGACTATACCCCCGCAGTATTTTTAGAAACTCCACAATTTGATGTAAGTGGTGAAACTTTATCAGTACATGTTAATGAACCTAACAGCTTTATTCTTGTATTTTCCGGAACAGGAAATCTAATCGCTAACGGTGTTACAGATGAGCAAGGTTTTGCAAGCTTATCTGTATTCCAATTTTTAAAAGAAGGCGAATCGGTTACCGTACAAGCAGTAGATAAAAATCAGAATATTAGTGAAGCTCTAATCGAGGTTCCAAACTTTGCTTATATTCCACATGTTGAACGTATTACACAAGAAGGTTTAATTTCTGGGGTTGCTGAAGATAATAGTACGGTAATTGTGCGTGATGCTGAGGGTAATGAATTAGGAAAAGTTACATTAGGTGATGACAATAGTGGGAGTGACTTTAGTCATTTTAGCTTGAGTGCAAACCGCCCTTTAATTGATGGAGAGAAAATTTCCGTTCAAATTATTGATAATAAAGGCCTAATGAGCCCTGAACAGAATATTATTGTAGATCTGACTCCGCCACCTGTTCCAACAGATTTAAATTTCAATGATGCTGGTGATTTAGTTTATGGTCATGCAGAACCTTTCTCTGAAATTTTAGTTAAAGATGGGCAAGGAAACATTCTTAATAAATGGTTTTGGAATAACTGGACCGACGAGAGTGGAAGTTTCTCGATAGAACTAGGAATGTTTTTAACCAATGCTGAGACAGTTTATATCACGGCTACAGATGTAAATGGAAACGTAAGTTTAGCTGCTCAGCTACAGGCACCTAACTATGCTTTTGCTCCATATGTGGATAGTTTTACTTCGGATGGAGTGATAAGTGGGCAAGCTGAAAATAATAGTACTCTTGTTGTTAAAGATGCCCAAGGTGAAGTAATAGCTGAAATTAAAGTCGGTGAAGATAACGGTTGGAATGGATCGATTTATTTTAGTCTCCAGCTTGACCGTACTCTTGTTGATGGTGAGCAGCTTTTCTTATCAATTACAGATGCTCGTGGACAAGTAAGCGCCGATACTGTAATTACCGCTGATACGGTTGCTCCTACACCAGCTACCAATTTAGTTTTCTCAGAAGATGGTTCATATCTTACAGGTCTAGCGGAACTGAATACTACGATTCAGGTTTTTGATCATAATGGTCAGCTAGTGAATATATGGAATAACACCATAAATTCTGACGGTACATTTACTATTTTCTTAGGTAGCAACAATTTACATGGAGAGGCATTCACGGTCACTGTTAAAGACCGAGCCGGAAATGTGAGTGAAGCTGTTTCAATTAAAGCTCCACTTGATGATATCGCACCAAATCCAATTAAAAATATTTTACTTGATGCAAACGGTCAAAACTTTACAGCACAAGCAGAAGCAAATAGTCAGATCGAAGTTTTTGACTCATTGGGTAATCAGACAGGTTGGGGCTCTACGGATAGTGCTGGTAATGCCTCTGGTTCTTTTAATCAAACCTATTTACATGGTGAAGAGCTTACTTTTGTTGTCATAGATCGAGTTGGTAACCGAAGTGTCGAATTTAAGCAAAATGCTTTAATTGATACCATTGCACCAAATGCGATTGAAAATATCATCTTTAACGAAAATGGCCAAAGCTTTACAGCTCAGGCAGAAGCTGGAAGCTCTATTGATGTATTAGATCAGGCTGGCAATAAGGTTGGTTTTGGCTATACCGATAGCTCAGGTAATGTATCTGGTTATTTTCAGCAAGTTTACTTACATGGTGAGGAACTTACTTTTGTCGTGATTGATCGAGCGGGTAACCGTAGTGCAGAGGTCAAGCAGAGTGCTTTGAATGACGATGTTGCACCAAATCCGATTGAAAATATTGTATTAGATATCAATGGACAGAGCTTTACAGCTCAGGCTGAAGCAAATAGCCAGATTGAAATTAAAAATACCAATGGTGACATTATTGGTTATGGATCAGCAGATAGCACAGGCAATGTTTCTGGTTACCTGTATCAGGTCTATTTACATGGCGAAGAGCTTACTTTTGTTGTCGTTGACCGAGCGGGTAACCGTAGTACAGAAGTTAAGCAGAATGCTTTGATTGATGATATTGCACCAAATCCGATTGAAAATATTGTACTTGATTCAAACGGTCAAAACTTTACAGCACAAGCAGAAGCAAATACTCAAGTTGAAGTTAGAAATGCTGCAGGTGAGGTCGTAGGTTCAGGTTATGTGGATGGCGCTGGTAATGTGTCAGGTTATTTGCATCAAGTCTATTTACATGGTGAAGAACTCACTTTTGTTGTCGTTGACCGAGCGGGTAACCGTAGTACAGAAGTTAAGCAGAATGCTTTGATTGATGATATTGCACCAAATCCGATTGAAAATATTGTACTTGATGCGAACGGACAGAACTTTACAGCTCAGGCAGAAGCAAACACTCAGATTGAAATCAAAAATGCTGCTGGTGAAGTCATAGGATATGGTTCAACCGATAGCATGGGTAATGTTTCAGGTTATTTATATCAGGTCTATTTACATGGGGAAGAACTCACTTTTGTTGTAATTGACCGAGCAGGGAACCGCAGTGTAGAGGTCAAACAGAATGCCTTGATTGATGACATTGCTCCGAATGCGATTGAAAACATCATTTTCAATGAAAATGGTCAAAACTTTACAGCGCAAGCAGAAGCAAATAGCCAAGTTGAAGTTAAAAATGCTGCGGGTGAGGTTGTAGGTTCAGGTTATATAGATAGTGCTGGTAATGTCTCGGGTTACTTGAATCAAGTTTATTTAAAAGGTGAGGAACTCACTTTTGTGGTAATTGATCAAGCTGGTAATCGCAGCTTTGAAGTAAAACAAACAGCCTTTCTTGATAATACTGCACCAGAAAATGCGACTAATTTAGTATTTAGTGAAGATGGCTCATATCTAACTGGTATGGCTGAACCCAATGCTACCATTCAGATATTTGATCAGAATGGTCAATTAGTAAATCTTTGGAATAATAATGTTAATTGGGATGGAACATTTAGCGTCTCATTAGATACTAATTACTTGCATGGCGAAGAATTTAAGGTAGTTGTAGTAGATCGGGCTGGTAATTTGAGTAGCGCGGTTACTGTAAAAGCGCCACTTGATGATATTGCTCCTGTAGCTGCAAGTGATCTGGTCTTTAATGAAGATGGTTCATCCCTTTCTGGTGTAGCTGAGCCAAATACCTTCATCCAGATTTTTGATAAAAATGGTCAGCAAGTGAATATCTGGAACTATAGCGTAAACGCTGATGGTACATTCAACATTTCTCTAGGTAACAACAATTTACATGGTGAAGAATTTACAGTCATTGTTAAAGACCGAGCTGGAAATGTGAGTGAAGCTGTTTCGGTAAAGGCTCCACTTGATGATGTTGCTCCAAACCAAATTAAAAATATTATTTTTGATGCGAATGGTCAAAATTTTACAGCACAGGCAGAAGCCAATACTCAGGTCGAAGTTAAAAATGCTGCAGGTGAGATTATCGGTTCTGGTTATGTGGATGATGCTGGTAATGTGACAGGTTACTTCTATCAAGTATATTTACATGGAGAAGAATTAACTTTCGTTGTCATAGATAGAGTTGGTAATCGCAGTATCGAATTTAAGCAAAATGCTTTGATGGATACCATTGGACCAAATCCGATTGAAAATATTACCTTTAATGAAAATGGTCAAAGCTTTACAGCGCAGGCGGAAGCAAATAGTTTTATTAGTGTCAAAAATGCCGCAGGTGGGTTTGTCGGTTATGGTGATGTCGATAGTACTGGAAACGTGACAGGTCACTTCAATCAGGTTTATTTAAAAGGTGAGGAACTCACTTTTACCGTTATAGATAGAGCAGGTAATCAAAGTATTGAATTTAAGCAAAATGCTTTAATTGATGATATTGCACCGAATCCGATCGAAAATATTATATTTGATATCAATGGACAGGACTTTACAGCACAAGCAGAAGTAGATAGTCGAATCGAGGTTAAAAATGCTGTCGGTGAAGTGGTAGGTTCTGGTTATGTTGGTATCTTTGGTAATGTATCGGGTTCCTTGAACCAGGTGTATTTACATGGTGAGGAACTTACTTTTGTTGTAATTGACCGGGCTGGTAATCGTAGTGCTGAAGTCAAGCAGAATGCTTTAATTGATGATACTGCACCAAATCCGATTGAAAATATTGTACTTGACTCAAACGGTCAAAACTTTACGGCACAAGCAGAAGCAAATAGCCAAATTGAAATTAAAAATGCCAATGGTGAAATCATAGGTTATGGTTCAGCAACTAGCACAGGCTATGTTTCAGGTTATTTTAATCAAATCTATTTACATGGCGAAGAGCTTACTTTTGTTGTAATTGATCAAGCAAGTAACCGAAGTATTGAGGTTAAACACAATGCTTTAATTGATGATGTCGCACCAGCAGCAGCTACAAATATTACTTTAAGCTCAGATGGATTGCTTTTTGGTGAGGCTGAGCCTAATGCAACTATTGAAATTATTGATCAATATGGTGCAATTATCACAACAACTAATGGTGGATATTATGGAGGCTTTTATCAATGGATCAATCTGAGTCAATATCAAACACAAAATTTAAGTATTGTTGTCAAAGATATAGCTGGTAACCGCAGTGAAGCTGTTCACGAATTAGTGCCAGTATTTACGAACTCACCAATTGCTGCAACAGAGCTAAAATTCGATATAGATAATTATATTTTGACAGGAGTGGCAACAGCGGGAGTGACAATTACCGTTACATCCACTAAAGGTCAGAGTATTAGTTGGTTGGGAAACAGTATAGTTAATGAAGATGGTAGTTTTACTATTTCGTTCAATGATTATCATGATTTACAAGGACAGACATTACAAGTTCGAGTTTATGACCAGAATACGAATCAATATAGCCCAATCACTGAAATTATTGCGCCTTTAGACAATATTGCTCCAGTGATTGATAAACTGGTGATTAGTAATTATGGAGATAGTGTTACTGGATGGGTTGATTCAAAAGCAACTATTAAGATAGTAGATATGGATGGGGATGTAAGAGCAGAGTTCCAAACAGATATGTCTGGAAATTTCAATGTTGGTATTTATCCACCATTATTACGTGGAGAGCAGTTATTTATTACGGCTACGGATTTAGCTAAAAATATAAGTACTCCATTTAATATTACTTTTAATGCAGATACTAATGCCCCACCCTCAGCAGATCATGTTGTCGTATCTGAAAATGGTTTGTTTATTGAGGGAAGTGCTGTAACAAATAGTGAGGTGCGGATTTTTGATGTACATAGTAATGCTATTGCCAGTGGTTATGTAGATGAAGTAGGAAACTTTAATATCCAGTTATACCCACCTCAAGCAAGTGGACAGACTTTACGCGTTGTTGTGGAGCAAAATGGCTATCTAAGCACTTACACCGAAATTACCGCACCTATAGATATCGTCGCACCAAATGCAGCAACTCAGCTTGTCTTAGAAGATGGAAATGTACTTTCAGGACAAGCGGAAGCATATTCAACAGTTAATATTTTTGATGCTAATAATAATTTAGTTGGTCAAACTACTGTCAGAAATGATGGAAGTTTCACAACATACTTATGGTCACAATATTGGCATGGTGAAACATTGACCGTAAAAGTAGTTGATGCCAATCAAAATGAGAGTGAGAGTACAACGGTTGTTGCTATAAATGATACAACAGCACCGAAGATAGTCACACAACTTGCTATAAATGAATGGGATAATTTGCTGGTAGGACATGCTGAAAGCAATGCTACTGTTGAAGTCACTTATTATTTTGATAATCAAGAACCTTCTGTAACGAGTACTACGGTCATGGCTGATGGAACTTTCTCTACTTATATGTATGAGAATGCAACATCCTTTAACTTTACCGTTATTGATCGTGCTGGAAATCGTAGTGAAACTATCAGCAAAGCGATTAATGACTTATATACGATCACTGTTGATCAGTTTACAGGTGATTCTGCTGATAATATTTATGTAGTTGATTACATAAATGATTTTATTCAAGAGTATGGGGTTGCTGTTGTTGATGTATTTCAGGATGTCTGGATAGATACAAGTCATTATGAGGAGCAATGGGTAGCTTCTGGTTATACTGATAATATATGGGTAGATACAAGCCATTTTGAAAATGTTTGGATTGACACAAGTTACTCCCAAGATATTTGGATTGATACAAGCTATTATCAAGATACATGGGTCGTTGATGGCGTAATAGACGTCTACATGGACTCAAATGGCATAAATTACTATTCAGATGATGGTTCGTATAATCAATATGTGAATACCTACTATGATTATAATTTAAATCAATGGCAGTCAGGATATGAACTATCAGGTCCTAATACTCTAGAGGTTGGACATCTTGAACAACAACTCGTTCAAGATGGGCACTATGAATCTCAATGGATTGAACAAGGTTATTATGAGCAACAATATGTGTTTGATGGTCATAATGAAGAGGCTTGGGTAGATACGAGTCATTACGAAAGTGTTTGGGTTCAAAGTGGTTATTCGGAAACACAAATAGTTGGGTCTGAACTTAAAGATACGGATTTTGGTGGACACGATAAAATAATTAGCTCTGTGAGTTATAGTCTGGTTGGATATTCTGATTGGTCGACAAATATAGAAAGTGGTCGTTATGTTGAAGACTTGGAGTTAGTTGGCTCTGCTCATCTAAATGCAACAGGCAATGCTTTAGATAATCTTTTAACAGGTAACTCTGGTAATAACATTTTGAATGGGCGTGAAGGTAACGATACCTATATCACCAATGAAGGTACAGATACCATTCTGTTCCAATTGCTAAATAGCCAAGATGCAACTGGCGGGAGTGGACATGACACGGTGTTAGATTTTACTTTAGGTGATGTAAGAACTGATGCTCAAGCTGACAAAATCGATTTAAGTGAACTATTAATTGACTATTCTAAAGATGTGAGCACATTGGCGAAATTTATTAGCGTAGAACAAGACGCTGGAAACACGACTATTAGTCTTGACCGAGATGGTGAAGGTACAATGTTTAGTAGTATTTCATTGATTACTTTGAATCATGTAAATACAACATTGGATGAATTGTTAAATAACCAACAACTTATTGTTTAATATTATTATTTTTATTAATAAAAGGGGCTATGAAAATAGTCCCTTTTATTTTGTGCTTTAAATTTAATAAAAACTCTTCACAACCTGTTAAAAAATGATCAAAAAAGAGAAGTTTTTTTTCATTTTCCCCTTGAAGCGTTTTTTTTCATCCCCACAAAAGTGACATCTAAATATTTTGTTATTGCTCTGGATTATGGCAATAACGATTAATCAAAAAGACTTAGTCTGGTGGAGTTAATTATGAGCAACATTCGTCCATTACATGATCGCGTTGTAATTCGTCGCGTAGAAGAAGAAACCAAAACTGCTGGTGGTATTTTACTTCCAGGTTCTGCTGCTGAGAAACCTTCGCAAGGTGAGGTAATTGCAGTAGGTAATGGTCAAATCACTGAGAATGGCGTACGTGCTTTGGATGTTAAAGTTGGTGACAAAGTATTGTTTGGTACTTATGCAGGTACAACAGTGAAAGTAAGTGGTGAAGAACTCTTAATCATGAAAGAGTCAGATATTTTAGCTGTGTTGGAAGGCTAATCAATCCATAACTCAATCCATTATCAGATTCAGTATTTAAAAAGATTCGGAGTTTAATATGTCAGCTAAAGACGTAAAATTTGGTGATTCAGCTCGCTCAAAAATGATTGCAGGCGTAAACGTACTTGCAGATGCTGTTAAAGTGACTTTAGGCCCTAAAGGTCGTAACGTTGTGATTGACCGTTCTTTCGGCGCTCCACACATCACTAAAGATGGTGTAACTGTTGCTAAAGAAATTTCATTAAAAGACAAGTTTGAAAACATGGGTGCTCAACTTGTTCGTGAAGTTTCAAGCAAAACTAACGACATCGCTGGTGACGGTACGACAACTGCAACTGTACTTGCTCAAGCAATTTTAAATGAAGGGATCAAATCTGTAACTGCAGGTATGAACCCAATGGATTTAAAACGTGGTATCGATATCGCAGTAAGAACTGTAGTTGAAAATATTCGTTTAAATTCAAAACCTGCTGATGATTTTAAAGCGATTGAACAAGTTGGTTCTATCTCTGCAAACTCTGATACTACTGTTGGTAAACTTATCGCTCAAGCGATGGAGAAAGTAGGTAAAGAAGGCGTAATCACTGTAGAAGAAGGTTCTGGCTTTGAAGACGCATTAGACGTTGTAGAAGGTATGCAGTTTGACCGTGGTTATATCTCTCCGTACTTTGCAAACAAGCAAGATACTTTAACGGCTGAGCTTGAAAACCCGTTCATTCTTCTTGTTGACAAAAAAATCGGTAACATTCGTGAATTGATTTCTGTTTTAGAAGCAGTTGCGAAAACTGGTAAACCACTTCTTATCATCGCTGAAGATGTTGAAGGCGAAGCGCTTGCTACACTTGTTGTAAACAACATGCGCGGCATTATCAAAGTATGTGCTGTTAAAGCTCCTGGCTTTGGTGACCGTCGTAAAGCAATGCTTCAAGACATCGCGATCTTGACTGGCGCAACTGTTATTTCTGAAGAAGTTGGTATGTCTTTAGAACAAGCGACTCTTCAAGATTTAGGTACTGCACACAAGATCACTGTTTCTAAAGAAAACACTGTTATTGTTGATGGTGCTGGTGATGCAGCTGCAATTGCTGAGCGTGTTCAACAAATCCGTGCTCAAATTGAAGAATCTTCTTCAGAATATGATCGTGAAAAATTACAAGAACGTGTTGCTAAATTAGCAGGCGGTGTTGCTGTAATTAAAATCGGTGCGGCAACTGAAGTTGAAATGAAAGAGAAAAAAGACCGTGTAGACGACGCGCTTCATGCAACTCGTGCAGCAGTTGAAGAAGGTGTGGTTGCTGGTGGTGGTGTTGCGCTAGTACGTGCTGTAAATGCATTAGACGGCTTAAAAGGCATTAACGAAGATCAAACAGCGGGTATCAACATTTTACGCCGTGCGATCGAAGCTCCACTTCGTCAAATCGTTTCAAACGCAGGTGATGAGCCATCTGTAGTGATTAATGCAGTTAAAGCTGGTGAAGGTAACTTTGGTTACAACGCAGCAACTGGCGAATATGGCGATATGTTAGAAATGGGTATTCTTGACCCTGCTAAAGTAACTCGTTCTGCACTTGAACACGCTGCTTCTGTAGCTGGTTTAATGTTAACTACAGAATGTATGATTACTGACATTCCAGAAGATAAAGCAGCTGTTCCAGATATGGGCGGTATGGGTGGTATGGGCGGCATGATGTAATAACGCATCAACGCTTTAACTAAAAAAATCCCTGCAAAATGCAGGGATTTTTTTATTTTTCACGTAATTTTAAGAAATCGTTAAGTTCAATGACTTATATTAAAAAACAGGAACAGCAGCTAGAAGTTCCTCTTTGTTACAGCCATGCTTATTTACTTGTAAGCATGGTTTTTTTTATCCTAATAAAATGAACAACCATGTAATGGCAATAATAGAAAGTGCAACAAATTGAGCAGCACTTCCCATATCTTTTGCATTTTTAGAAAGTTGATGTTTTTCAAGAGAAACTCGGTCAACTACAGCTTCAATAGCCGAATTGAAGAGTTCAACGATCATTGCAAACAGACATACAATAATCATTAACACATGTTCACTGCGGGTTACATCAAGAAAAAAACTGACTGGAATTAAAATAAGGTTAATAAAAACAATTTGGCGGAAAGCTGCCTCATTTTTATAGGCTGCTTTAAATCCCGAAATAGAGTAAGCCGTTGCATTTAATATACGCTTGAGCCCACTTTTGCCCTTATAAGGAGAATAGCTATTCATTTACTTATATTTCTGACACATTTCATGCATTATATAATTTGGGTCTTAAAAAATTATTAAATCTTTTTTAAAGATTTTGACTTTATAACTGAATAGAGAAGAATAGATGAAAAAATTATGTGTAGCTTTGGGTCTTGCATTTTGTAGTATGCATGCAACGTATGCCGAGCAAGCTCCTACCCAACAAGTACCGGGTTATTATCACCATCAATTTGGAAAATACCGTGTAACCTCTTTACTTGATGGTACGATTTATCTAAACCCTAACTTATTTAAAAACTTAAATCAGGCTCAAAAAACTAAAATATTAACTAAATATGCTGCTGTTAATGAGAAGGGTATTCAGACTTCTGTAAATGCATTTTTAGTAGATGATGGCAAAAGTTTGACGCTTGTAGACAGTGGAGCAGCAAGCTGCTTTGGCCCACAGCTTGGATCGATTGCAAAAAATATTGAATTGGCAGGTTATCAACTGGCAAATGTAAAAACAGTATTACTCACGCATTTACACCCAGATCATGTATGCGGTATTGCTCAAAATGGAAAAGCTGTATTTCCAAATGCAACCGTTTATGCACATGAGCGTGAAGCTGATTACTGGTTAAATCCAGCTTCTGAAAAAACAGTGCCAGCGGACAAAAAACAAAGTTATTTGGGGACTGTGAAAAATGTAAAAACTGCTCTCGCTCCTTATCAAGCAAAAAAAGCATTTAAGACATTTAAAGATGGTGATGTCATTCAAGGCTTTGAAGTGATCGATACACGTGGTCATACGCCTGGTCATCACAGCTTCCGCTTAAAAAGTAATGATCAGCAAATCATTTTTGTTGGAGACATCGTTCATTCACATTCTTTGCAGTTTGATGCTCCAAAAACTGGGGTAGATTTTGATGTGAACTCTGAGCAAGCGATTAATACCCGTCTAAAAATATTTGCTGAAATTTCAAATAAGCAGCAATGGGTCGCAGCACCACATTTACCATTCCCAGGCATTGGTCATGTTTATAAAGTAAATACCGAGCAATATCAGTGGATTCCTCTATACTTTGATAATGTCGTAGAAAAATAAAAAAACAGGGCATTTATTGCCCTGTTTTTTATTAGAAACTTTGATTATTTTGCTGCTTTCTCAAAGTTATTAACAGCTTCACGGCCTAATGCTGGGTCATCTGTAAAGACGCCATCAACACCCGCTTTGTAATAAGCTTCAAACTCTTTTAAAGCGCCAGATGGGCAGCGTTCAGCTGGTTTATCTTGACTACATTTTAAAGGCTTTGGTAAATAATTATTTTCTGGACGGAAAGTATAAGGATGTACTTTTAAGCCAGCCGTATGTGCATCAGAAATAAATGAAGTCGTTTGAACGGAGCCATTGTCATTAAAGCTCAGAATATAACCTTTACTTGGTCCTACACCATTTGCATATTTAGCAACATCTTTTAAGCCTTGTGCTGTGGCTAAATCAGCATAAGTTTTAGTTTCTCCAGATTCAACAAAGTCGGCTGGTTGTGAAGTCTTAGCATCATATAATTGAATGATTTGTGCGTGTTTAATCGTTTTATGAAGGTCGAGCTGATCTTTTAAATATTTTAAATTACTCACTTCAAAAGACTGTAAATAAACAGGTGCAATATCACGCGTATATTTATATTTGGCTAATGTTTTAAGAAGGGCATCTTCCATTGCCAGATTATGATTTTTAAAGTAAGTCGGATGTTTGGTTTCAATATATAAACCAATAATTTTTCCTGTTTTTTTATAATTTGCTTCAGCCAGCTCAATCACTTGTTCTAGAGTTGGAACTGGGTAGAGGTCATTATAAGCTGTGTTTGACGGTCGGAACTCTGGAATACGCTCACGCGCTTTAAGTTGCTGTAATTCACTTAAAGTGAAGTCTTCTGTAAACCAACCTGTTAAGTCTTTACCATCAATATTTTTTGTTATTTTACGGTCTGCAAACTGGCTTAAGGTACTTACATTGGTTGTGCCGCCAATCTCATTTTCATGGCGAGTAACCAATACACCATCTTTTGTGGATACTAGATCTGGTTCAATAAAATCTGCGCCATCATCTATGGCTTTTTGATATGAAGCTAAAGTGTGTTCTGGACGTAAAGCGCTAGCGCCACGGTGTCCTACTACTAGAATTTTAGGAAGTTGATATTCTGGCGTAGTTGGTGTGTTTTCAGTTTTATCATCGTCATTACAACCAACTAAGCTAATTAAACTTAAGCATAAAATTGCTTTTTTAAACATAATTCTACTCATATTGTTTTAGTCTAAACGAAACTAGTCTCCCGATTGAACTTGACATGATCATGAAGAATTCATGAATTTTTAGTGACACTTGTTAAAACGTTGATTATGGGTTTGTAGGAAATGCCCATTCTGGCTTTGTTTTTGTCTTAATTGCATTTATTGTGTTAATTCTACTTGTCTTTTATATATCGCTCGTTGATGATCAAGATGCCGAATTCGGTATTGCCACCTGTTAATTGACGACTTAATTCTGAGCAGCCATGCTATCTAAATTCTTTATTCAGCGCCCTATTTTTGCCAGTGTACTAGCAATTATTGTTATGGCATTTGGTATTTTCTCGGTGCTGAATTTACCCGTAGAACGTTATCCTGATATTGCACCTCCAAAAATTACAGTATCGGCAAGTTATAGTGGGGCAGATGCACAAACGGTTGAGCAAAGTGTTACTCAGATTTTAGAACAGCAAATACAAGGTATTGATCACTTACTTTATTTCAGTTCTACCAGTGACTCATCAGGACGTAGCCGAATTACGATTAGTTTTGATAATGGAACAAATCCTGATACGGCACAGGTACAAGTACAAAATAGTATTAGTGGCGTCATAAGACGTTTACCCGATGAAGTGCAGCGCCAAGGGGTGACGGTAAGTAAGTCACTCGGTGATACTTTTATGGTGGTAGGTTTATATGACTCGACAGGTAAATCAGGCAATATTGAGCTATCGGATTACTTAACTACGCATGTGGTAGATGACCTAAATCGTATTGAAGGGGTTGGTGAGTCCGATGTGTTTGGTTCGCAATATGCAATGCGAATCTGGCTAAATCCTGATAAATTAAAACAATATAATTTAATGCCAAGTGATGTTGCCAGTGCAATCACTGCTCAAAATACACAAGTGGCCGCAGGTGCGATTGGTGATTTACCTGTTATCGATGGGCAATATTTAAATACGAAAGTTACAGCAGGTTCTCGACTAAAAACAGTTGAAGAGTTTAAAAATATTGTAGTGAAATCAAATCAAACAGCGAGCTATGTCTATTTAAAAGATATTGCCAGAGTTGAGTTAGGTGCAGAAAACTATCAGTCTTTTAACACCATTAATGGCTATCCTGCTGCTGGTTTAGGTATTTCGTTATCTTCAGGTGCGAATGCCATTCAAACTTCTAAGCTTATTCATCAAACTCTAGATCAGGTTACAAGCAAGTTACCAGCCGGATATAAAATTGTTTATCCACGAGATAACACGCCGTTTGTGCAAGAGTCGATTAAGGAAGTTGTAAAGACGCTTATTGAAGCGATTATTCTCGTTATTTTGGTGATGTTCCTATTTTTACAAAGCTGGCGCGCTACACTCATTCCGAGTATTACTGTGCCAGTTGTTATTTTAGGAACTTTTGCTGTCTTATATGTGCTTGGTTTTAGTATTAACACCTTAACGTTATTTGCACTGGTGCTTGCCATAGGCTTGTTAGTTGATGATGCAATTGTAGTCGTGGAAAACGTTGAGCGGCTCATGCATGAACAGCATTTAACACCGAAAGAAGCAGCGATTGAGTCGATGGGAGAAATTAGTGGAGCCTTAATTGGGATTACATTGGTTTTAACTGCGGTTTTTATTCCAATGTCATTTTTAGGCGGCTCAATTGGGGTGATTTACCGTCAGTTTTCCATTACTTTAGTTGCTGCTATGGCGTTATCGCTCGTCGTTGCCTTAGTGCTTACACCAGCTTTGTGTGCCCTAATTTTAAAACCTAACCCTGAGCCTATGCGTTGGGCGGTTTGGTTTAACCAAAAAATTGATCAACTTAAAAATCAATATATCAAGATCGTACAAACAAGCATTCGTTACAGTAAATCGGTTGTTGTGATTTTTGTGGCTTTGATTGCTGTTTTCGCCCTGTTCTATAGCGGTTTAAAAAGTGGATTTATTCCTAAAGAAGATCAAGGCATTTTAAGTGTTCAAATTAAGCTTGTGGATAGTGCCCCAATTTCTCAAAGTCAGAAAATTGGTGAACAAGTTCGTCAATATTTCCTGACTCAAGAAGATAAAAATGTCGACTTGGTTTTAATCCGTTATGGCCGAAATTACTCGGGTACAGGACAGAACTTGGCACAAGGATTTATTGCTTTAAAACCATGGGATGTGCGTACAGGAAAAGATGATTCTGCAGACGCTATACAAAAGCGTGCGATGAAATATTTTAGCCGCTTTAATAATGCTCAAATCAATGTGACTTTACCTGCTTCGGTCAATGGTCTAGGTCAAACTGATGGTTTGGATTTATGGATTCAAGATTTAAATGGGCAGGGGCAAGATTTTCTAGATAGCACCTTCCGTCAGTTGCAAACACAGAGCAAAAGCTATTCAAGTTTTGAAAACTTTGATAAGCAATCAACCAATAGTAAAGCCAACCTCAATATCAAAATTGACCAGAAACAAGCATTAGCAAATGGGTTAGAGCTACCTGCGATTAATAACACCCTGTCGAGTGCGTGGGGTGGAACTTACGTGAATGACTTTATTGACCGTGGCCGTATTAAGCGTGTCATGATTCAAGGTGATGCTGAGTTTAGATCGAAACCGGAAGATTTATATAACTGGTCTGTACGTAATAACCAAAATGAAATGGTGCCTTTTAGTTCATTTGCTAACTTCAGTTGGGGCGGTGCTCCTGAAATTGTAAAACGCTATATGGGTTATAGTGCCTTGCAGTTACAAGCAGATGTTGCAAGTGGCAGCAGTTCAGGTCAGGCAATGAAAGATGTTGAGCAACTTGTCAATCAGCAAAAAGATGTCGGTTTAGCGTGGACAGGTTTATCTTTTGAAGAACAGAAGTCGACGAATCAGGCCATCTGGTTATATCTCATCTCGGCAGGCTTTATTTTCTTATGTTTAGCTGCTTTATATGAAAGCTTAACCATTCCCGCCGCTGTGATGACATCAATTCCGCTTGGCGTAGGAGGAAGTGTAATTTTCTCTTATATTTTTGGACTGCCAAATGACGTATATTTCCAAATCGCACTATTAACCACGATTGGCCTATCGTGCAAAAACGCAATTTTGATTGTTGAGTTTGCAGCCTTGGCTCAAGAAAAGGGTAAGAATGCAATTCAAGCGGCTTTAGATGGCGCTAGCTTGCGTTTAAGACCCATTCTAATGACTTCTTTAGCCTTTGGTGCTGGAGTAATCCCTTTGGTCTTTGCTCAAGGCGCAGGGGCTGTGAGTCGCCAAGAAATCGGTATTAGTATTTTAGGTGGCGTCATGTTTGGTACTGTGCTGGTTTTATTCTTTATTCCAGTGATGTACGTGTTGCTTCGTTCATTGTTTAGATCGAACGCTTCTAGTTAAAAGCAAACTATTTTAAAAAGAGGCATTAAATCAAGTATATTAAGTTTAACTTTCCTTAGTGTATTTGATTGAGATGCCTCAAGAAAAAAAATTAACAGAGCAGCAGGTCATCGCACTAGAACGAGATCTCGCTAAGTTTGCCACCATGATGGATAGTGCGGTTCGCATTCCTTTTACTAAACAAGGTATTGGAGCTGATGCTGCACTGAGCACGATTCCAATTGCTGGTGATGTTGCTGGTTTCGCGTTGACGTGCTATGCCATTTATAAAGCTAAACAGATTGGTGTACCTCAACATAAGCTGACTCCAGTCATTAAACTGGCAGTTGTAGATGCTGTAGTGGGCTTTGTTCCTGTTGCAGGAACTATTTTCGATATTTTTATACGACCTAGTAGAAAAGCATTAGATGTGGTGCATACGCACATACGTGAAGAATATGCGATTCAAAGTGATATTCATGTCGTTCATCCATATTTACATGAAAAACTCGAAAAGAAGCAGCAGCACTCAGCTTTCTGGCGTAATCCTGTAGTCAGTTGGTTATGGTTACATATACCCGATTTATTAGGTGCCTTTGTACTGCTTTTAATTGGCTTGGCTGTTTGGTGGGGAGCAAGTTATCTGTGGAGCTTCTATCAAACCATGTAATAAAAAATAAAGCCTCCGATTGGAGGCTTTATTTCTTCACGTTAAACGTTTTATGGGCAATCTAATTGATGTAAAGCTGCCACACGTTGTTCAATTGTTGGGTGGGTTTGGAACAAAGCAGCTAAGCTGAAACCTTGTTCTTTACCTTCCGCAATCGCGAAAGCTTTCATTTCTTTTGGCATTTGATCTGGCATTTCTGTCTCAGCTTGTAGACGTAATAATGCAGAAATCATTGCTTGTTTACCTGCTAAACGCGCACCTGCTTCATCAGCACGGTATTCACGATAACGAGAGAACCACATCACGATAGCCGAAGCGAGAATACCAAAGACGATATCCAATACCATGGTAATAACAAAGTAACCCATACCCGGTGCTTCATCATCTTGACGGCCAAAAACATTGCGGTCAATAAAGTCACCTACCACACGGGCAAAGAACATAACAAAGGCGTTCACGACACCTTGAATGAGGGCTAAGGTGACCATATCACCATTCGCAACGTGACCAATCTCATGTGCGAGAACGGCACGTAACTCATCTTTATTCATACGTTCAAGTAGACCCGATGAAACGGCAACCAATGCATCATTTTTATTCCAGCCTGTTGCAAAGGCATTGGATTGATATGATGGAAAAATACCAACCTCTGGCATGTTAATACCAGAACGTTGAGAAAGTTCAGCGACTGTTTGCAATAACCAGCTTTCAGCTTGGTTACGAGGAGCATTCGGGTCGATCAGTTCTGTACCGGTCGTTTTCTTAGCCATCCATTTTGACATAAACAGTGAGATTAAAGAGCCCACCATACCAAACACAAAACAGATGACTAAAAGGTTGCCTAGATTCAAGCCACCCGCGCCATGGTAACTACCGACACCGAAGAGTGACAAAATAATGCCAGCTACAACCAGTACCGCGAGGTTGGTAAGCAAAAACAAACCAATCCGCATCATTGAGAAAATCCTCTTATAAATAAAATGTTATCTGATTTATAAATTCTAAATCATGCAGCTAATATGCGGGGCTTAGGGGAAAAATTCAAGAAAAAAATAAGGAATTGATACATTCTTTCACGAAGTAGAATGTACCTAAATTTAAAGAATTATTGGCTAAATTTGCCTAAATGGTAAGGATTAGGTAATAGATCTTTACAATTTAAAGCATAGAAATTTGATGGAATATATCCGTCAGTAAAAGTTTTTATTCAATTCGAATATGTGCAATAGCAGTGGCATTGTTCGTGACATAAGTACCCGTAGGCGCATCAGTAAATGTCCCATTCGATAAAGTCACAATTTGACGAGAAGAGGAATATTTAGGTGCTGGTGCTGCTATTTGAGCTGTTGTGTTTTCCGTTAAATTAGAAGACTGAGAAGAGACTTGCGCTGAAGTATTAGAAGAATTAGTAAAAGATGAAAAACCTGAACCAGATGAATATAAGTTTTGATATCGACTGGTTACGCGGCGCACATAATCTTGTGTTTCACGAAAAGGGGGAATACCGCCGTATTTATCAACATTACCTTCACCTGCATTATAAGCAGCAAGTGCCATTTGTGTATTGCCACGAAAGCGCTTGAGCAACCAGCTTAAATATTTTGCACCTGCAAAAATATTTTGCTGAGCGTCAAAGGCATTGGTCACGTTAAATCGACGTGCAGTCGCAGGCATAAGCTGCATAAGACCTTGTGCCCCGACTGGAGAGCGAGCATTTACATTAAATCCTGATTCGGTATGCATGACGGCCTTAATTAAGCCTTCTGATACGCCGTGTTGCTGTGCAGCCTGTTTAATAATGTGGTCAAAAGCATTTTTATTTTTATTGTAGCTTGGTAGAACAGAGGCCTCTGAGGCTCCCCAGTTCGTATAACTATGAATATTACTGTCAGGGTAATAGGTTACTTTTACTTTTTTAAGTGATTGATCATTACTTTTTCGATTCGTCAGCAATGTACTACCATTTTTATCTTGGTAAATATACATCTGACCTGCTGAAGTCGACGTTATGCCGACCGAAAAAGTGGTTATCCCCAGTAAACAAGAAAAAAGAAATTGAACCGGTTTTTTCATTTTATGTTATTCACAATTTTAAGATATTCAAAACTTGTCGAAGAGTTTATCAAAAAATATTACAGAAAGAACTTTTGTGTAATATTTTTTATTTCGACTCTTTCAAAAAATCAAGCTGTTTTGTTCGAATGCTCATCAAAAAAAATTAAAAATTATTTTTAAAATGATTCTATTGACTTGACTAACATGTTGATATTTAAAGGTAAAAAACATTGGTTAAAAAATGATCAATTTAAATAAAACCCTTAACAGAAGGTCTAAACAGTTTGTCAAGTACGAAGAAATCCACAATTTTATCCACAGGTTTTGTGGAAAACTGTGGAAAAGTCCAAAAAGTAAGCACTTTGCACAAATTTTGAACGCGCTAGTCAAAATAAAGCACGACTTTTGCATCATGCAGGAGCAATGTGACGGCTTCAAGAATTGAAACTAATCTTTTGATGCGATTCTCGTCCGAATCATATAAAATTGCGCGGTATTTTTATTTATGGGTATATCTCGTCTATGTACGCGCCAGTTGAGTCTAATCAGGGATTTAATTTTAAGCCTGAACTTCCAACAAGCTCGGCCTATTACCGTTTGCTCAAGAAGCTTCGCCGTCAAGTTGGGCATGCTATTCGTGACTTCAATATGCTTGAAGAGGGCGATAAGGTCATGGTGTGTGTGTCTGGTGGTAAAGACAGTTATACCTTGCTCGATATCATGTTGCAGTTTAAACGTATTGCACCAATCAATTTTGATGTTGTTGCGGTTAACCTTGACCAAAAGCAACCAGGCTTTCCTGAAGATGTCTTACCTCGTTATATGGAAGAAAATAACATTCCATATTACATTTTAGAAAAAGACACCTATACCATTACTAAGCGTTTAACACCGGAAGGTAAAACCTACTGTGCAGTATGTTCGCGTTTACGTCGTGGTTCATTGTATGGTTTTGCACAAGAAATTGGTGCAACTAAAGTTGCTTTAGGACATCACCGCGATGACATTCTTGCAACGTTCTTCTTAAATCTTTTTCATGGTGGTAGTTTAAAGGCGATGCCTCCAAAGCTTTTATCATCAGATAAAAAGAATATTCTGATTCGTCCATTGGCATATGTTGAAGAAAAAGACATCATCAAATATGCTGAGTTGCGTCAGTTCCCAATCATTCCATGTAACCTTTGTGGTTCGCAGGAAAACTTACAGCGTGCCATGTTGAATGAAATGCTACGTGACTGGGATAAACAATATCCGAAACGCTTACACAGCATTTTCGGTGCGTTACAAAACGTATCTCCGTCTCAGTTAGCGGACCGTGAACTGTTTGATTTCGAAGCGCTAGATTCTCAGCGCGAGCTGGATTTTAAAGATCCAGAAGAGCTTAAGAATCGCTTAGATGTTGTGAACTTAAGTTTTGCTGCTGACTAAAACTACTTGATCAGTCAATTAAAGGCACTTTATAAACAAGTGCCTTTAATGTATCAAAATACTAAAAAATGAATGTTCCGTACAAAAAGTCATAGCCCTAAATTTAAATTACATGCTATAACAACGCTCAAGCAGAATTGCTTCACATGATGTTGTCTGGATAGGCAACTAGAGAAATTGAACAAATAAATTTGAGGAAGAATCATGCCTGCATTTTTAACTGAAGATTGGTTTGCTACTGTCGAAAAATTAACTGCTGAAGCAGGGGATCTTAATTTGCCACCCGCTCTTGCGAATTTGGCAATTAATTTAGTAGTTACAGATGCTTCTGGAAATACCGAATTAGCTTTAGATGGGGGTAAAATCAAAAAAGGTTTGTCTTCAAATGCCAAAACAACTTTAAATATGGATGCTGAAACTTTACGTAAAGTATTCTTAGAGTTTGATATGGCTGCTGCTATGCAGGCATTCATGACTGGTAAAATTAAAGTTCAAGGCGATATGTCTCAATTGATGGCTTTACAAACAGCTAAGCCAAGCCAAGAACAAAAAGATTTGTTCAAGAAAGTGTTAGAGCATACAGCTTAAATTTCAAAGAATTCATATAAAAAGCTTACCCATAGAGGTAAGCTTTTTATTTATACAAACAATGAATTTATCAACTTTTAAACAATAAAAATTAGATATTGATTCGTGTTTGCGCCGTTTTGATATGTTCAAGATAAGCACGGATACGAGTGACATATTGAACTGCTTGCTTATATCGACCATTTCGCGTTTTATTACTTTGCAAATAGTCATAGAGATTGACCCATTTGTTCGGATCTTTCCCTTGATATTGCAAGCGCTTCTGAATTTGACTTACCGCACCCGGTCCCATGTTATAGGCCACAAGCGCATACCAGTTCCGATCAGGGAAGGGAATATTATCAAATTCAGTTAGCATCTGGTCGTAATACTTAGCACCACCTTGAATGCTTTGAGCTGGATCACTACGATTGCTTACACCCATTGCTCGAGCAGTGCTATTGGTGAGCATCATTAAGCCGCGGACACCTGTCGGAGAAACAGATTCTGGCTTTAAGTAAGACTCTTGATAACCAATTGCTGCAAGTAAATGCCAGTCGAGATCATATTTAGCCGCACTTTGTTTAAAGCTCGCTTTATAAATCGGTAAACGCTTGCTTAAGTCACGCTGAATGGTTGACCAAGCTTCTGGTTTCACCACATTGCGGTTATAAAAAGAAGCAAGCTGTTGTGTCACACCATTTTGCTTACTTTGGCATACAAAACCACTGGCAGTTTGGGTGAGAGGGTCATCAGCTTGTTTAAATACCCAACTTAACTCAGGATTTAAGCCATTTTTTTGCAAATTTGCTGTGTCACCGCAACTTGCAGAAAAGGACATTAAACCTTTGTTCTCGATGGTACTTAAACCTGCGGTAGTCATCGCAAAGTTTGCTTTACCTTGCTGAACCCATCTAAGTGCAGTGGCATTGTCTGCCACGATTTTAAAGTCCAGCTTTACATTAAGGGTTTGTGCATAGTTACGGGCTAAGTCGTAACCAAAACCATGTAAAAACTGATCTTCTTTGAAAACGGTTGTCGGGCTTTCTACCGCAACAACAGTTAGAGTGTTTGTATTTACTACAGTATTGTACTGTAGGGTTTTTCCTGCATTAATACTATGAAATGGAAAAAGCATAGTACTGAGTGCAAGTGCTTTTAACGGGAGAGAAGAAAATAAAGAGTTAAGGCAAAGCCTCGACCCTGAACTTGAATTACTGTGCATGTTGTCTCCGCTACAGATAATTTATGCCCAAAAAGTCAGACAATAAGCTGCCATAACTTTTAAAAGTTGATAAATTCAATAAGGGGTGGGCAGTCATGACGTCATTCAAAATGACATGAAATGAAAAAAACAAACTGTGTAGAAAATCTACATAGTTTTCTGAAAGGTTAAAAAATGCTCAACATTTAATCTGCGCGCATCATAATATTGAAAAAAAGTATTGTCAAATTTCGTACAATTAAATATTCGATATATCATCATAAACACATGAATTTCTTAAGGAAGAAAATTTATACACTTCTGATATGAGAAAATAGGGTATAAAATGCTACATCTTGTAAGCGATATGTTGTTGAACAGTGGTTTTTAATCATGAAATCTAACTTAATCACCCGATCAGGGCATGACAAATTAGTTGCTGAATTAAAACAACTTTGGCATGAAGAACGACCGGAAATCACAAAAAAAGTTAATTGGGCTGCAAGCTTGGGTGATCGCAGTGAAAATGCAGATTATCAGTACAACAAGCAGCTACTTAGAAAAATTGATCGACGAGTACGCTATTTAGGAAAACGTTTAGAAGAATTAAAAATCATTGATTACTCACCTGAGCAAGACGGTAAGGTTTATTTTGGCGCTTGGGTCGAGATTGAAAATGAAGAGGGTGAGCAAAAAACTTTGCGTATTGTAGGGATCGATGAAATTTATGATCATCACCCGCAGCATATCTCAATTGAATCGCCGATGGCTCGCGCACTGCTCGGCAAAGAAGTAGATGATGAGATTGAAGTGCACACACCCTCTGGAAAAAAGCTTTGGTATATCAATACAATTTGCTATGAGAACAACGAAAACCCAGAAAACTAAATTAATTTGTATTTATTTTGAGCGTTTGAATTAAAAGTTAAATAAAAGATTTGCCAACTTGTGTTTTTGTTTATATTATAGCGCTCGTTGGAAGCGTGGCAGAGCGGTTTAATGCACCGGTCTTGAAAACCGACGAGGGTGTGAGTCCTCCGTGAGTTCGAATCTCACCGCTTCCGCCAAATTCTTAAAAAGCCTTTGTTAATGACAAGGGCTTTTTTTTATGCCTGTTTTTTTATTTTCTCGGCTTATATCAATTTTGAATAAAGCTATGTAAATTTTATTGAAACACGTGCCTATATTTTTCCTTATTATTATTCCAGTTTGATTTATAAGTCATAAAAATTGATTGTTCTTCTAAGTTAATAACTCACTCTTCATCTGCGTGGATTGGTTCGCCAGCTGTACCTTGGGTTCATAAATAACTCAAATTAAGTTGAATCATCTCATTTAAAAAAGCCTTTGTGAAAACAGGGGCTTTTTTATACATAGCGTATAAATTAGCGTCATGGTTAGCTTAAATATTGCTAACAAATCCTGAAAATTTCATATAAATCAAATAAGTATATATTTTAATCGAAATTGCTTTATTTATATAATATGTTTTTTATTTTCAGTACCTTACCTAGAGCGCGTCTATATATCAAAATCGAACAAGTTATTTGTAGAATATTCACTTATTGATATATGATGATCCAATATTTAGAAACTGATTCAAAACATAATTCTATTGTTCAGCGAGCAAGATCAAGGAAGAAATTAGGCTGAATTCAGGCTTCTAAACCCTTATATATCTGGAAATTATTTCCAGCCTAATATTACATTTCGACCCAATGGTTGGGAATGTCTCACTCTTTATAGAGTAGGCGTTTCCTATTTTAGGATGTATCTATGAAAAAATTATTTAGTGTCCTGTTCAGCGCATCTGTACTCACACTGACTGCATGTAATAAACAACCTGCACAAACTGAAAATACAGCACCAGCTAAAGACAAAACTGAGTCAGTACGCACAATTAAACTTGTTTCAACAGGTTCAGACACTGACGTATGGAAATACGTTGCAACGCTTCCTGAGACTAAAGAAGCGGGCATTAAACTCGAAGTGACCAACCTGACTGACTACGTTGTGTTGAATACATCTGTAGCAAGTGGCGAACAAGACGTAAATGCGTTTCAGTCATTTAACTATTTAGCGGCTTATAACGCTTCAAATACTGCTAAAGTTGCTGCTGTTGCGACAACTTATTTGGAACCAATGGGTCTTTATGCAAATAAAGTGAAAACTGTTGATGAGTTCCCACAAGGTGCGACAATCGCGATTCCAAACGATACTGCTAACGAAGCACGTGCATTAACATTATTACAGTCTGCTAAACTGATTAAACTCAAACCAGACTTTGACCCTGTAAAAGGGACGACCATCGACATCGCTGAAAATCCTAAAGGTTTAAAATTAAAACCAATTCAAATGACTACGGCAGTTCGTGTTAAAGACGACGTAGATGCAATTGTATTGGGTAATACATTGGCACTTGAAGGTGGTTTAAACGTACTGAAAGATTCTATCTTCCGTGAGCCTATTGACCAGTCTACAAAGCTTTATGTGAACTTATTGGGTGTGGCTGAAGCGAATAAAAATGACCCGATCTATACGAAATTAGGTGAACTTTACCACTTACCTAAAGTACAAAAATTTGTGAGCGAAAAATTTGCAGGTACAAAAGTTGAAGTCAACAAACCTGTTTCTGAGTTTACAGATATCAAATAAGTAATTTTTTAATTTAAAATTATTTTCAAAAGCTAAGCCTCGGTAATCGGGGGCTTAGCTTTTTCCATAGTATGTTCTATTTCAGAGTAATGAGCTCTTAACAGATTTAAGAGCCTCTAGAAAACACGCTATTGAGATGCAAATAATATAATAAATAGATTAAAAGAAATGACTAAAATATATGAAAATTGGGTTCTTATGATCCAATAATAATTTTAGAGCCATACATAAGCTTATCAATATTAACAAAGGCTTAATTACTCTTGATCCAAATCTTACCGCAAATTTTGCGCCAATCGAAGCCCCAATAAAAGCTCCACCAGCCATTACTAAAGCGATTGGAAAAATGACATATCCTTTAATGATGAAAATGGATAAAGAACCTAGGTTACAAGCCACATTTGCTAACTTGGTATAAGATAAGGCACTTACCAACTTAAAACCTAATAATAGTACAAATGCAACTATGAAAAATGAACCGACTCCAGGACCAAAAACTCCATCATAAAACCCTAGTAACGGTGCCACTAGAAGTGCAAATAGAAAATAAGGAATAAGTGGTTTTTTATCTATATCGCTTAGTTTTGGTGAAAAAATAAAATATAAGGCTACTAATATTAAAAGTATTGGAACGATAGTTAAAAGTACATTTTTAGGCATGAGGGTAACTGAAAGTGCCCCTAATATTCCACCTAAAAAAGACATACAAGCTATAGGGATTGCTTTACGCCACTCGATTAGTCCTTTTCTTGCGAAACTAATGGTTGCTGAAAGTGTTGCAGAGGCAGCTTGCAATTTATTAGTTGCTATTGCAGATACAGGAGGAACACCTGATAAGAGCAATGCGGGTAGAGTTATTAAGCCACCCCCACCTGCAATAGCATCAATAAATCCAGCTACCATAGCCACTAAGCCTAAGATAAGTAGGAGTTCAAAATTCAATTCATTAGCCTTTAACAATAAGAGGATTTTTTTGCAGTACAATATAATCAAGATTTTTTCTATAACCAAATAAACGAACTAATGTTCTTCGGTTATCTTTAATAGTATCTCGACAATGTAAGCATAAACTATTATTAATAATTAAAACGGTATTAGGATTTAAATTAATAGAATCAACGATACTAGTTTTTCGAACAATTGATTCAAATTTATAAAAAGCATTTTTAATTTTTATAGAGGCATTCTCATTTGGAGTGAATCTATATGAGTTGTATTTCATGGCTTTATAACCATATTTATCTACTTCTAGGATAGAAACATTTTCTCCTCCAGATCCTTGGCCCTCGTTAAATGTTTCACTTCTTGTAAAATTAAAACTTTCCGTTGTTAAAGCCAGTATCTCTTCAATAGTTAATTGGCTTAATACTCTTGATATTGGAATTAAACTTGTAGGTTCATTTAAGGGGTTCCATCTTGCTGTTAAAATTAAGGAAGAAGGAGCAGGTGAGTGATTGTTAACAACTTTAGTAACTGTATGGTAGGGCGCTTCGGTATGTGCAGTTAATTCTATACCTGAATGTGAACTCTTATCAGGATTCTCATTTTCAATTTTTGTAGCTCCACCGCCTTTTAGGTTGGCAACAACTCTAACGATTTTACCAACATTATCAATATCAAATGCAAAAGCATCTTCCTCAAGGAGTGCTAATATTATTTGTTCAGAAGAAGCTAATGTTAATATATCTATATCTTTTTCGAGTATCTCAAGAGATGGTAGTTGAGTTGATTGAGTAATATCAATTTTACTACGATCTAATTTTTTAATATTTAACCCTTCAAGTACTAGGTAGGGTATTTCTCTATGAATATATTTTTCTATCATACTTTTTTCATATGAATTTAACTTTGTACTTAGTATTTCCTTAAAAGCCGGAATCTTTTCTTGAACAAATAAAGAATCTGGACCTCCTAATAACGCCAACTCATATGACATTTCATTAATTAAATGAGAAAGCTCGGAAGAAAGATGAAGATGATAAGTTTCTAAGTTCTTAACTATTTGATTCATGGCTAGTTTATTGTGATTAAAATTCTGCTACAGACTAGAGTTTCTTTTTTGATAAATCAATATTTTTTTTAATATTATAAGTTTTTATATTTTTTAAAAGATAATGATCTTTATTTTTCTCAATTATTAAATTAAAGTTAGCTTTTCGGATAGAAATTTTTTTAAATGTTTGGACTATCTCATAGGGAATGGGAGAATACTGAGTCATACCATTAATTTCATAAAATCCTTTCGACTTTCCATCATCCGTTTTTATTCCATCCAATTCTCCATATACTATTAATACTTCTCTTTTATACTCCATTAAAAAATGCCAAATTGATGATGAATAAAAACTATAAGGTTTAGAAATTTCATTCTTAAACTCATTTCCGTAAATTTTGTTTACTGCTTGATCTGAATATATAGCTGGACATAGTAAAATTAATTGATCTATTTGAAATTTTTTTGCCAAATTAATTGCAATATAACCACCCAAACTATATCCAATAACAATATCCACATTTTTTAAGAGACTGTAAAAAGCAATACTTTCATTTATATTTTGAGATAATGATGATTTTTTTTTACTCGTACTATTTAACCCACTTAAATTAAATGAAAGAGTTCCAATATTTTTCTTTCTAAGTAGATCTTCTAAAGGACTTAAAGAGCTTAAGTCAGAGTTACCTCCATGTATAAGTAAAGCTATTTTTTCTGGGAAACCATCACAGTAATTGAATTTAGCTTCTAATTCATAAGTACCAAAATCATGTATAAAGAAGAAAGAGCTTTCATTTTCGACAGAGTACTCATTTTTTAGCTTATGTGTGGGGAAATTCGTTACTTTAGAAATGGTATTAGAAAGATATTTATGAGCAATTGATATCATGTCTTGGTTTTCCATGACTTATATTCCTATTAGAAGTTTTAAGGAGCTTATTGTTTATAAAATAAAATTTCAAAAGCCTCTGCGAAAGCAGGGGCTTTTTTGTATTTCATAGAGCATTTATTATTATGTTAATGAGGTTCATTTAAATATGAAATCTCATATCTATCTTTTTGTTCCATAGAATGGATATATGCAAATCCTGATTTTCCGATATGCATACCTGCGATCAATTGCTTTTGCTCTGCCACTTGCTTCAGAAGTTTTTTCCGTGTGATTTTTGCCTGATCTGGATCATAATCAAAGGCAATAGAAACATTAGGGTTATCTAACTGAATATACGGGAAATGCACAATATCTCCCCAGATTAATAAGCTACTTTCACCTGCTCCAATCTGAAAGCCCGTATGTCCCGGTGTATGGCCGGCAAGTAAAATCGGATGAATACCAGCAATGGATTCATGACCATCAAACAAGTGTAAGGATTGTGCGTATGCATTTAAGGTATGACGCATCAGATCAAAATTTCGCTTACCTCGTTCAGTCGCTTGTGCGAAGGCATAATCATTCTGCCAGTATTCAACCTCTAAAGTATGCAGATAAAGTTTGGCATTTTCATAAACAGGTTTTCCTTCATTATCTAGCAATCCACCAATATGGTCAGGATGTGCATGGGTGATGAGAATGGTATCAATATCACATGGAGCAACGCCAAGTTGAGCGAGGTTTCTTAACAGTAAACCACCTGCATGATTTAACCCCCCTGTTCCTGAGTCGACTAAAATTGTGTGTCCATTGCCCTGAATTAGATAGCAATTAATGTCAATTTGATCTGCATTAATTATGCCTGCATCTGTTTGTATTTTTTCAGCAGACTTTTCATCAATCCCAGCTAAAAGTGCCAGACTGACGTTCATTTCACCATCACTCAAAACAGTCACTAAAAAATCACCGATTTGATGTGATTTCTGTGCTTGATGATTCATTAATTTCTCCGATTTCCTATTAATTATAGGCATACAGCTGTTCAGGTGGATAAGCAAAACATCGAATGCGGGATGTAACATCCAAAGCTTTCTGAATAATTTGATCAAGTTTGTGCATAAAAGCAGTCATCATTTCAGGAGAGCGGCTTGCTAACAAGCGATACCTCAACTCAGCATAAATGGGATGTCCACAACCTGATTGAACCGAAATATAAATAATATGCACCTTTTCAACCTCAGCTCCGAGATGTTCAACGCATAAAGACTGAAAATCTTGTGTTAGCGCAACGAGATCCTCAATTTGTTCTAACAGCTCTTTCGAAACATAAAAAGTAAGATTAGGCATACTTTAAATCTCATGATTCAGTTGAGTATTGGATAAGTTTTGCAGTTGCATAGTGATTGGTTCATAGAGATCTACATCAAAAATATTTGCAATCTGTTCAGCTTGGCTACGTGATAAAACATAAGCTACGCGATAATTTGGTGATTGGTCTAAACCTATTGCTTGCATTTGTATGGGTTTTGATGGGGTTGTTACTTTATCGAGTTGCAGCACTTGAGCACTCAATAATAAAACTTGATCTGCTGATACCGTAGGTGCAACACCCTGAACTTCATAGAGATTACGATGCCAATCGGTAATGTTAGTTTGCCAACGTGAGAAGTTTCCGCCACCTTTTTGTTTATATTCATCACTGTTGATTACGTGTTCATCTTGAACAGTATGAATAGCCAGATAAGTAGGGCATGCAAATGTGAGTGCTTTAAATCGCTGTGAAGTGATAAATCCAGTTACTGAAATGAGGGCAGCTAATTTCTCAACACTATAAAATTCATTCCACTCATGTTCAGTTGTTGCATCGGTATAACTGCATTCGACGGTATATAACATGGGGATCACCTCGGCATGAAAATTAAAAAATCGTCAAGTTGTTGACTTTTAATCATGCTAAAGGCTATTTATTTGGGTATAAAACGATATTATTTCATTATGTAGTGATATTTAGTCACTAAAGTGTTTGGTGCTTTGAGGTTGCAACGATGCGTAGAAAGATACCGAGTAGTAGTTCTTTACAAGCTTTTGAAGCGGCAGCAAGGCATGGTAATTTCGCTCGTGCAGCCGAAGAGCTTTCACTGACCGAGGGCGCGATCAGTAGACAGATTGGCCGTCTTGAATCATTTTTAAATTGTAAATTATTTGATCGTGTTGGCAGTCGGGTAAAGCTCAATGCTATGGGGACGAACTATGCACATCATGTTCGTGAAACACTTGAGCGATTGGATCGGGATACGCAATATATCCAAGGTTTACCTGAAGGAACCCAAAGTCTAGAAATATCTGCACTTCCTACCTTTGCCAATCGTTGGCTGATTCCCCGTTTAGGGAAATTCAAGCAGAAATATCCTGATATTACGGTGAATATTTCCGTTCGAACTGATCCTTTTATTTTGTCGGGGAGTGGTTTTGATGCCGCTATTCATTTTGAACATCCCGCATGGGCGGGTATGCGTACCCAATTTTTACTTGAAGAACGCTTAATTCCTGTATGCCATCCTGCACTTTTGTCAGACGAAGAGCTAACGGGCCAATTGCTACAATTGCCTCGTATCCATCGGCGTCAAAATCCTGAAGCGTGGCAGGAGTATGCAGAGGAACATAGCATCTTATTTAAACATCCTGCTCAAGGTGTGCGATATGATCTTCATGAAATGGCGATTTCAGCAGCATTAGCAGGTTTGGGGGTTGCCCTCGTTCCATCTATGTATGTTGAAAATGAGTTGGAAAAAGGGCTTTTAGTTGCACCTTGGCCAAAATCCAAATTACTCAAGAAAAGGTTTTGTTTGGTGAAACCACCTGAATCAGGCATTAATGAAAATGCACTAATGGTATTTGACAAATGGCTTGAATCAGAAATTATTAAATGACAAGTAGACTGATATTAATTTTTAATTTTGCCTAAAATCCTCAATACAGCTTATATAAAATATCTGCATAGAACCAAGTTGAACAGTTTTTTATAGGCTGTTTATTTTCAAACCTAAGCCCTATTTATCGTACTTAGCTTTAGTCTATTTAGAATGTTGTAATTGAATTAATTCATATTTTAAAACAACTATTAATTTTTATAAATACTTAATTATAAATGGATTATGTTGCTATACTTCACATAGCACCCATTATGTTAAATGAGATTGCTTTACTATATATTATATGTTTAATATTTTTAGGATATTCCATGCTACAAAAAGCTTCTGAAATTGATTTTACTATTCTTATTGATATTTGGGAAAGATCAGTAAGAGCTACTCATGATTTCTTGCCTGAAAAGGAAATTAATAACTTAAAACCTTTAATTCTTAATGAATATTTTCATCATGTATTACTTCATAAATACGTTCAAGACGGACAAATAGTAGGTTTTATTGGAACAAGTAGTGACAACATAGAAATGTTGTTTATTGATCCTGAGTTTAGGGGGAAAGGGGTAGGACGAGTTTTAACTAATTTTGCATTCACAGAGTTAAAAATAGAAAAAGTAGATGTGAATGAACAAAACTTTCAAGCAGTTGGATTTTATGAAAAACTAGGATTTAAAGTAATAGGAAGATCTGAATTAGATGGTCAGGGTAAACCGTATCCTATTTTGCATTTAAAAATTTAGTTATTCTAAAACTAACATAATAGAGCTTATACGAAATTTTTTTATTTTAAAACAGCCTATAATCAATGGGCTGTTTTAATTTATATTATTTTAGTTGTTTTTGCTAAGAGTAATCTATAAAGAAAATAATTTAAAAAAGGGAGTAAGGAAAAAATGATAGCTCATGCTCTTGAAAAAGCACTTAAGAATTTAGTTAAAGTTGCACAAATCGATAACTTTGGTGATGTGCAAGCTATTGATACGGCTCTTGCTGAATTTATGGCTTTTAACGATCCTTATTTTCGATCATACATAGTATTGAATCTTTTGATGATGATGTTTATATCTCTGAAGCTCTAAAAGAGTTACCTTACTTAGTGCATAAATCTGCAAAATGGGCTGATATTTTATTTATGAGAATATTAAATAGCGATAGTGCAAGAGAATGTATGATTGAAAAGCTCTATTTGGTTTCTTCTGAGATTAAATCGGCAGTCTTATGGGCTGTTACGAAAATTAATGAGAGGAGTCCTAAGTTTTTAGAAAAAACACTTTCTATCATGGTTGTAGCAAAGAGATGTTTATAAATTATTTAGTGTTGAAATAAATATTTTTTGCGATGAAAAGCTCTTAATGTATCCTTATAAAATTCTAGTAATTTGAGTAAATTTATGTGGGACACAGTCATTCATATTTCTATTTTTGATCATTGGCTTTCAGAAGTAGAAGCTGATCAATCGAATATCATATGCTATGACATCTCATTGAAAAATAATAGTTTGGATGAATATTTAAATGGGGAAGAAAAATTCTTAAAATTTTACTATCAACTTTTTGATGAATATTCTTTTAAAGATAATAAAAAAATAGATTTTGATGAATATAAAACCACTATTATACAAAGTCTAAGAGAACAACGGTTGATGGATATTTATGTTCAAAATAGAAGAATAAGGCTACAAGGTGGATTTGATAGGACTGATCAGCTCTTTTTAGCTAATACATCTTTTATCCCCGATATTATGAAAAAACTAAAAATAAGTAAATTACACGTTTTAAAGATAATGAGTTATGAAGATTATTTAAAATTAACATAATACAGCTTATAAGAAATTTTCTAGCTTAAAGCAGTCTAACTAGGCTGTTTACGCTCTTTATAACCCCCATTTAATAATAACTCACTTATTATTTTTCCTTACTTTTTAATGATCTAATTAAAAGAAATGTCATTTTGTGTGCTGGCTGTAAAAGGGTAGAGTACTATTCTTTGCCTGCTGGCCCATTGCCAGTCGGTTGTCGTAGATCAGCTCTAGTAAATTGAAAAAACACTTTTTCTATTCTTGAAATCGAATAAAATAATTTATACATTCTCATTTGTTGCTAATTGGGTTTTTACTGAAAATGTGTATCAGAAAATATTAGGTATTCTTTTGGAAAACAAAAATGAGAAAAATTATAAAATAAGTTGAGAAGTACCCTTTTATAAAAACATGTCTTAAGCTTTCCTCAAAATAAAGATGGTAACTTTTTCCTATGAGAATGGAGAAAAAAATTGAAAAACTCATAAATAAAAATACATAGAATACTTTTGAAAACATTATGTAATTTTCAGAAAATTCTTTTTTATTAAAAAATAAATTTGTTATTTTTTCTGTAAGAAAAATTGAGACTAGAGAAGTTAATATTCCTAATATAATAC
>RCUL01000280.1_pt1 | contig 33453 bp, 25 predicted proteins | sample 2167521 | NCBI WGS metagenome assembly RCUL01 (sample SAMN09932745, study PRJNA488358) | compost metagenome | feature: garden; material: soil; isolation source: compost soil in acetic acid-enriched culture | place: Germany: Experimental Botanical Garden Goettingen | collected 2016-01-27
CGCACTTGCATGGGGTGCAAGGGGTCGAGTGTTCGAATCACTCCGTCCCGACCAAAATACCCTAGAAAATCCAAGCACTTACGGGGGCTTGGATTTTTTTATGCCTGCCATTTTTGCTGGCGGATCAGAAGTTGCCCGTTTTGGTGACCGTTTGGTGACCGTATGTACTTGGCTGGGATGCCCCGTGACAGATCAGAGGCTGTAGGGGGCTGACTACGCTTCCGCCATCTATATGCGACAAAGCCCCGGAATCCGGGGCTTTGTCGTTTCTGGGAATTGAAAACCTCGGCTGACCTACACTTTGACCCACACCCATGACATGGGTTGGCGGCCACGTTGGATCACTCCCTGGCTCTTTACGCTTCACACCTTGTCTTGACTGGCTGTGTGGGTACCGGCTACGCCAATGAGCCGGAAGATATTTTCATCATCGCCTATCAACATCCTCTCCCGCTGTCCATGGTTGGTGGGGATTACGTGCGTTCTAATCTGGTGATTTGTCGCCCTTGGGAGCTCGGCTTTTGCGACATTAAGGAGGCAGCTTGCGGTGGATGCACGCTTTGTACTGGCCGCGTTGCTCAGCTGCAAGTGCATGGGGCAAGTGACTGCGCGGAACTGCCGCGGTGGTCGCCAGTGCAACCATGAGCAGCTTGGTCGGACGTGAAGTGCCGGTGGCTGGCTGCGCTGGGCTAAGGCGGTGGCTCGCGGTACTTGCCGGCTCGGTCGGTTGGGGCGTCACGGGCCTGTGGGGCGCATTTGACCTTGCCAGTCCGGCGTATCGGGTCACCGTGCCCTGCGTCATCCAGATCGACCGCATGCGCCTTGCTGGCCAAGGCATGCCCAGCCTGTGCGAAGCTGGTCGATGCGGCTAGTCGGTTCTGCAGCAATTGCGGCACACCTGACCGAAAGGAGGCTGCCATGATCTCCACAATATCTTCGCTGGATTTTCTGTTGACCAACGTCATCTGCTTTGCCGCTGGTGCCCTCGCCGTTGTGGTGTTGCAGCGGGCAGGCCATGCGGCCTATCGCGCTGCGGAGCGAGCCGCGCACAGCGACGCCTGAGCGTCGCCCTCTGACCGACAAAGCCGGCTCAATCGAATTGGATATCCAGAAGCTGCAGCACGATACGCAGTGGTACGACGCATTTGATTGCGAGCAGGCGAGCAGCCAACTGGCCCATCACCAGCGAGATAAAGCAGCGACTCAGCCAGCTCACCAGGACCATCGAGGCGACCCGCGAACTCAAGGAAAAATACCAAGGTGTTGGGGGGCGTCCGCCTGTGGCGCTCTCCCGAGCAGAAGGTGGCTCAGCACCAGTTAGCCGAGCTAGAAAAACGCCATGCCTTGCTGGCCCGCTCACGGAGCGAGGCCCAAGCCGAACTGATCAGCCACGAACCCGAAGAGCTCCGACTGGCTGCCGACTTGCATCGCTATCATGACCTCGACCCGCTGGAAGCGAGCGCGACCATTGCAGGCTTGAACGAGGATCTGCTGCGCCTGCACCAGTCGATGAAGGGTACCCGCAGCGCCAGCGAAGGTACGGTCATTGGGCTCGACGCGCTGAATGCACTGGTTCCCCACCTGTGCGAGGCCTATAAGGTGACGCTGATCTTCGATCCAGACATTTATGCACGCCTGTCAACCGACGTATTTCCCCAGGCCAGCGTCAGGGTGATGGGTAACGATGCCAAGGCGGACGAAGGCTTGCTCGCCGCCGCAGCGTACGACGGGGGGCCTACATCGTCAGCAATGACCGCTTCGCCGATTACCCCGAGCAGCCTGCGGTTAAAGAGCGCCGGTTGCTGACCCACATCATCCATCCGCATTCGGTGCAGAAGCAGTTGCAGGTCAACGATCCGTACTGAAGCCACGGCGACAGCCCGTTGCAGCCTGCTTGCGTGGCTCGGCCTCTGGTACCCCCGCCTGTTCGAAACCACTTTGCCTGTGCATCGCGCTAGTCTTCCAAGACATTGGACATGGAGCTTGCTGCTTTGCGGCACGCCAGCTCAATCCCGGATCTGGCGTTCTTTTCCTCCTCACTGCTGACATCGATTGTCGGAGGGAATTTCGCCGGGGCGTCCACTTTTTGCTCCGCTCATTTGAAACGCTGCGCCCCTGGCTAACGTGGCGCTTACTCATGGCTGTATCGCTACCTGCTCTGCCCAGTGATGGCGGGCGTGGCCAGGGGGCGGCATGGCAGCAACGTGAGTGTCTTGCTTTGGCCGAGAAGCATTGCTAGATTGTCGGTGCGCTGGGTAGGCGCACCTCACCCGTCATTGGCAGCTGGAAACGGCACTACCCCGGTAATTCAAGCTTAAGGCCAAGGTCTTTTCCGTGGCTCCTTTAGCAGCGTAGACGGGTGGCGTGTGCAGAAAGGGGCGAGGAAAATACCATGCGCTATCACTCTAAATCCGCCCGTCCCTCTACTGTGTCCGGCATTAAACGTATGGCTAAAGCCATCGGCCGGAAAGATAATGTTTCCCATTCCAAAGCCCTCGATCTAGCCGCTCAAGAGTGTGGTTACGAAAGCTATCACCATGCCCGGCGCGCTCTGGAGCGGCTGAGCTCGGAAGATCGTCCTACCCAGCGTTCCTACAGTATTTACCTGTCGGCCTACTGGCGCGACCAGTCTAAACTGCCGCGGGATGTCGGGCTGGAGACCCTGAAGGTCGAACTCCGCAGCCCGCTACGGTCGATTCTGCAGAAGCACCAAGTTGGTTGGGCTCGTAATCTTGAAGGCTACTTCATCGAGTACGACGACCACCTTGAGAGGCGTGGTGATGTGGATACGCAGCTGCGGGCACGAGAGCTGCTGCATCGGGCCGCGCTGTCGCTGCAGTTCATGGATGCCACCGGTCTCCGCCCCGCGACAAACAAGGTTCAGCGAAAAAAGATGCAGGTCGTTGAGGGTCTGCCCCAACACGATCACATGTCCCGCTGGCTGGCTCCGTCAGGACAATGGGTGGTTCTGGATGAGCCCTATAACCACGTCACGCAGGAGGATGCAGTAGAGCGCCGGGCTTCTTGGTTGGAACGCCACGGACTGCATATGTCGCGCCCGGCCTGGCGCGGGCTCTATGTACCGGGTCAATCGGTTCCCCACCTGATCAGTGCAGACAAAGAACTGCTGGACCAGGTGGTGATGATAGTCGAGGCCTTGCCCACAGTGCTCTCGAGCAGCTCGCACGAGTGGCAAGGCAGCTCTGAGGACTATTTCTCGCAATTCGTGAGCCCCGCTCGTCAGGCTGCTGGGACCAAGCGTAAACCGCGCCTCGGGACCCCCTATGGCTGGAGCAAGAATGCGATTCCTTACATTCAGAAACCCGGATTCAAACCGCATTCGCGTCCCGACCAGGCCATGAGCCTGGCCGGCCATGTCGCTTTGGGAGAAACCCTGCAGCGGTTAAACGCCTCGGGGCTTCCCTACGCTGCCTACGAAAAGCTCGGCGGCATCCGCTCGGAACTCGAAGACTGGATGTACGCGGAGAACACACGATACAACCGTGTTGCCACCAAGGAAGAGGGAGATGCCTACTACAGTGGGGATGATTTTGCGCGGCTCGAGAACACGCAGGATCAGTTGGCAGCGATCGATCGTGTGCATGCGTTGCTCGTGAATACCTACCTTGATTGCACACCGCTGCGCAGCATGCTCAAACGTCTAGCGTCGGCGCGTGCAGTGTTGGTCGCTGCTAGTACAAATGAGGAGTCTGCGACCGCGTAAGGTGGATTAGTAGTAGAGACAGGGGCGGTATATACCGCCCTTTGTTCTGGAGTGACGATGTTCATCTGAACACAGTCCATCAGGACTGCTGAGATCATAGGCGAGTGGCGCTTCTCGGTCTTTGTTTGCGATTTCGAGCCTAAACCTCTCATCTCCTTCGGCGTCCGCTTCCGCCCCGAAACTACCTGTGGGGGCCGGCAGAAATCGGCCAGAAGCAGTCTGTTGTGCATGACCAATTCGACCCAAAGCGGCCGGTCATGACGGGCAGCAACCGGCCAATAGCGGGCATTCAATACGGTTAAGTCACACGTAGGGATGAGGTCTAATTTGTCGTTCGTGCCAGCGTCTGCATCACGCACTGAGGACGTAAGTCAAGCTAAGTCGAGGGGCTTGAGCAGCAGTGACCGGCCTACGATGGGGCGACTCCAGCTATACCGTATCGATCCTACGAAAAGACGCTACACAGGCATGAGCCATCCCTAAGCCGCGCTACGCGGCTCTTTGACGCGAATACTTCACCTTGGCAGGCCCCCACCCTTAAACTGAGCAGTCCATGAGCACACGCGTGATGCGCAGCATGTTGAAACTGAAGATGTATCCGGCGAACAACGGCGATGCATTCTTGATCAATGCCAACGGTAATCACTTGTTAGTTGATGCAGGGTATGCAAGTACTTACACCGACTACATCGCTCAGGATCTAGCTGAGCTGTCACGCGCTGGCGAGCGCCTCAGTCTGGTGGTTTGCACCCATATCGATGCCGATCACATTGGTGGGCTTCTTGGCTTTTTTTCGGCGAATGGCGGACCAGGAAGTCGAGGAATCGAAGTCGACGCCGTCTGGCATAACAGCCTGCGCTCATTACCGTACCCGCCTACCGGGCCTGGCCAGATTGAAGATGCAAGGGTGCTCGAAGCCATCAGGCGACGTGGCTTCCCCATACCTGCCGAACTAGCGGTCGATCCGATCGGCGCTCGACAGGGCAGCTCTCTGGCCAAGCTGATCAAGAGCCAAGGCTACCGCTGGAATTTTGGTGACGGATCGCGCTGCATAGACCGCAGCTGTGCTGCGCTCGACTTGCCGAACGCGGTGCAGATTGAAGTGCTTGGCCCTAGCATCGAGCGGTTGGAAAGCCTTCGAACCCTATGGCTCCAGGAAATGCAGAAACTGGGCTATCGAGGCACGGGGCAGGGTAGCGAGCTCGTGGACGATGCCTACGAGATGTGGTGTGCCCATGCGGCTCGACAGCCAGCCTCTCCAAGTGCTCAACCGATTGCTGCAAACAAGGATCTCGCGCTGGCCGAGGTGTATACAGCCGACACCCGAATTGCCAATGGCAGCTCCATTGCGCTTTTGCTTACGGCAGGGCAGTCAAGCGTTCTCTTATTAGGTGACGCTTGGGCCGAAGACATGGTTCATGAGCTGAAACAACGGCAGGCAGACGCTGGGATTCAGCTGTTTGACGCCATCAAAGTCTCCCACCACGGCAGTCATCACAATACCAGTGTGGAGTTGCTAGCGCTGGTGGACGCCCCCTGCTTTTTGATTTCCACTAATGGCACGCGGCATGGTCATCCAGATTTTGCAGTACTGGCTGCCATTGTCGACCGGCCCGCACCCTTCGAGCGCAAGATCTATTTCAACTACGAAACCGCAGCCTCTCGTAGGTTGCGTGCTTACTCATCTAAATCCGGCGCGCGCTTCAGCGTACACGTGGTCGAAGGTGAGTGGATTCAACTGGGAGAGGCCCAGCCGTGACGGATGAAGCAGTCAAGCAAGCCACATGTATGATTAGCGGCGCCGACGATGCAGGTACAGGCTGGCTCATCGCGCCAACGCTCGTGCTGACGGCGCTTCATTGCGTCAAGACTACTGCGGCGGCGGGCGGCACCCTCACTGCACGCTTCGGGGCAGGAGCCGCAGCGACTGAGTTCACTGTGGTTATTGACGCGCAGGACGACGCTCTCGACGTATGCCTGCTCCGCCTTCCCACCTCATTGGACGTTGACCCTATAGCGATAGGTCCCAGCCTACCCCGAGCGGGCGAGAACTGGTCTGCGTTTGGCTATCCGGCGAGCAAGCTGGATCTCGGTCACTCCCTCAACGGCGAAGTCCAGCAGGTGCTTGGCGACTTGGTCTACGGTGTGGACCTTGATCTCTCGGTTGCGCCAGGAACCCAGCTCTCCAGTTATCACGGCCTGTCAGGCGCGGCCCTGATGGCTGGCCGCGTTTGCCGTGGCATGCTGCGGTTGAATGTCGACACTTCGCTCGCGGCGCTGAGCATTGACAAGTTGCAACCGTTCCTAGACGCCAATGGCGTGCTTCATGAGACTCCCGTCGAAACTGAGCAAAGCGCGCCATATGGTGCTCGCCCGGAGTTTGACGAGCAATTTGAAAGCCGTCTGACGAGCGTGAACGGCGGGTACCTCCTGTTAGAAGGGGCGCATGGTATTGGCAAGTCGACCTACTGCAGGCGGTTTGCACCCCAAACCCACCCGCTCGAAGTACTGGGAGTGTATGCGCTGTCGGAGCGTGGCCGAGGGATCACACCTGCGCATCAGGCTCAGCCGGAAGTGTTCTTTGACTGGGTCAACTCATTGTGGTCGATGCAGGTGAGCGGCAAGCCGGCCAGGTTGAGTAAACTGTCATACCCTGAACTTATCCATAAGACCAATGAGACACTCCGGGACCTCGGCAACCGGAGCGCGGCTGCCGGCAAGATCGGGGTACTGTTTATCGACGGTTTGAACGAAGCGGTCGGCGTAAGCACGGACAGTCTTCAGCGCTTTGTAGGCTTGCTGCCATTGGCCTTGCCTCGTGGGCTGGTGATCGTGCTTACCGGCGTTGGCTTGGATGCGCATGCCAGTGCTTTCGGCCCATTGCTACAGGCGGCAGGGCGCTTGACCCTACCGGCCCTTGAACACGATAGTCAGCGTGAGTTGTGCGTCGAATTGCTCGAGCGGAGCGTGGCCACGTCAAACCTGGTAACCCTGCTGTGTGAGCGGGCCAAGGGCCACCCGCTGTACCTCCGCTATCTGGCGGATTTGGTAAACGGCGGCGCTAGCGGAGCCGATATCGCTCAATTGCCCGCATTCAGTGGTTCCATTCAGGACTACTACGAGACGCTGTGGGGGCAATTACTGCCGGACCAAGACGCGGTCAATCTGTTGGGCATCATTGCTCGGCTCCGTTGGGGCATCTCAACAACAGACCTGACGGTCATGCTGCTGCCAACCGAGAGTGCTGTCTATGTATCCACGCTGGCCCGGATCCAGCATCTCCTCGCTCAGATAGGTAGCACCGAGATCTATCATCCATCCTTTTCGGAGTTCGTTGCGCATAAAACCTTGGCCGTGAACCACCTCCTGCAGGAGCGGTTAGCGACTTTCTGCTCTAATTCGGAAAGTGGTGACTACGGGCATCTGAACAGGGTCTATCACGGCCTGCTGGGTGGAGTTCAGTCACAACTGCGGGCCATTCAGGAGTGTCAGCAAACCTGGGTGGACACCTCCGTTATGCTCGGGGCAGAACCTGATGTGCTCCTGGGAGACATCGATAAAACGCTTGCCGCTGCGACACGTATCGGTACGGCCACCGATATAGTCCGCTTGCTGCTCCTATCGCAACGCTTGACCTTTCGCTACGACACCCTTTTTACACAATCGGCCGAACGGGTCGCGCTGGCATTGCTGGCGCTCGGCAAAACCGATGAAGCACTACGGCATGTCGTTCGCAACGGTCGCCTTATTGTCAACCCGCACAATGCCTTCATAGTCGTCCACGCGCTGACGCGTATGGGCTGCAAGGGCAAAGCCAAGCTCCTCCTAGAGAAAGTTCAGCTTTCGCTTGATGCAGTTTTTGAACAGTGGCAATCCGAGGGCAGCATCGAGACTGATCTGCTCCTTGATACAGTCCAGCAGCGCCTGCACGGGTTTGCTTTAGAGGTAGCAGCGGGTGGACAACCGCCTGTAAAGAGCTTCCTTGAGGCGGTGGTGCGGCTGATCGTGCGCGCCCCGAATGGTCCGTTCTCCGCCGACGGACAAAGCGAAATCCTGTTGCGGCTCTCAGGCAGCCTCAGCGGCACGTTGCTTTCCCTGAGTGGACAGTACAGGTCCGTCGCACAGCTCAACCTCCCCCATGCAGATCCTGAGCAAATCCTGCATTCATTGCTCCACACGCTGGTCCACGCCGAAATGTACTCCCGGCTGTATAGCGTTCGCCTGCCCCAAGACAAAATCGACTTGCTGCTGGACGATTTGGAAGAGGCCAGCAATTCGCTTCAGGCGCCCAAGAACCTTGATTTCAGCGTTGTCGATACCCTGATTGAGACGGGTGCAGCGCGGCAGTTGGTACAAAAGTGCGCGGCGGACATCGTGCACACCAACCCAACGCTGACATTTTATAAGGCCAACCGCGCCGATCCCGATATCGAGGGCTTTCACGAGTCGTACCGACAGCTGCGCGCTAGGTACTTCCTCGATGAAACCCTGCCTCGGCCGGTGGTCCAACCGGTCACACCACACAACTGGGAAGGCCCCCTGCGCTCGATCGCTGCGGCCATCGCCTGGGCCGATGGAACCGCGCGCAGAGCCAAGGCAGCCGCGGATTACGCCACAGTCGATCAGGTATGGTCGTTCGTGGCTGACCTCATTTTCCGGTCCTGTGCCTTCCCGCTAACCTCCCGGATCCGCTGGCAGCGCGCCTACACCATCCCAGAAACCATTATCCCAGTGTTGTACGAGCGCCTGGCGAAACTGATGTTGGACTGCTTCCCTCGGCAGGCAGGGGGGCTCATTCAGATGCTTGAAGAAGCGTTTGATCACCAGTTCGGCCTCTACAATGAAGGCTTTCGCCAGACCCTAGCAGCCGTTGCGGAGCAGTTCGTCACCGCAGAGCTGGAGGATGACACGGCTGACGCGCTGTTCAACTTGGTCATCCGCTGGCGAGACTATGTCGAGGCTAATGTCGAGAACAGGCACGAGCTAATCCCCGAGCTCCTGCGCATTGTCCCACTGCTCGCGCGATTGGACGCGACAGAAGAGGCCTTCACCACCTATCAGCTGGCCCTGCGTTTTTCGATGGGTCCGAGTTGGTACAAGGAGGACCAGCTTTCCCTGATGTCCAGCACGCTCGAATCGCTTCCCGTTGAGGCGCCGGTAGCAATGGCATCACTGGCGCAGATCGCTGCTTACCTGGAACGAGCAAGCGGGGAGATGACGTTTCAGCGATATGTGCGGGCAGACAAGGGCAACTTCATCGCTCAGCTCTGTCGGCGCTCGTTGTACGCTGACGCCATTCAATATTTTCAGCACCAGTCTTGCGGGTCACTTCCGCAGTTATTGGCACAAGCTGCGGCCGGCAATCTGGACCGGGTTTCACCGTTAGTTGGCATGCGTTTCCCTGGCGGCGCGCTGGAAGAGCAGGCGGCATTGCTCGCCTTGCTTCGCCAAGTGCCGAGGGAGGCTGACTGGCGACTGCGCTGGGCGCTGCTTGAAGTGTACCAGCATGGGGATGAACGCCATTTGGGGGCCTGGGGCCTGGAGTACGCCCTCATCATCAGCGCCCTGGCAGATGACGCAGTCGATATTGCGTGGGCGACGCGGCGAATCCGCGTCATTGTTCAAAGCATGAACGCCGAACGGGCGTGGATGCTGTTGCGAGAGTTGGTGCCTTCCTTGCCAGCAGCTATCAGAGCTGACTTTGCCCGCTTGCTGGAAGAGAACGAGGCACGCATCGGGCAGGACCGCCTCGAGCAACTCACCTCCATGTATGGCTTTAACACCGCGCAGTGTCGGATGACCGAGAATGAACCGGTCAGCCCTGACACTCAACAGGATCAAGCAGATGCCCATGCGGAAATGCTCTACCGTCCAGGTCTGTTTGGCAAAATGTCGGTCGATGAGGAGGCCCGTAGAGATCTTCAGGCGGCGCGCTCGCTCTTGCGGCGGCGTAATTCGTCTGCGGCGGTCAGTGCGTGTGTTGACGTCCTGCGTAAACTACAAGCGGGAGGCTGGTCCATCTGGGCAAAACATCATACCGGTACTCCGGCAGAGCGTTTGATCGCAGAAGAGGTTCGGGACGGAAACGCGTTGGCGCGGCTCTATGGCCCGCTGATACTGGAAGAGCGTCATGTACAGCGCTGGTGGATCGCCTCCCACCTCATCGACGTGGTCGCCAACAAGATTGATGCCGCGCAGCAGACCGCAATACTCGGCATCGCCGTCGAGCATGTCGGACAAATGGTGGGAGGCGCGCCAACTGCCGCATTTGACTACCTCGACGGCTCAGCGATGGATGCCACGGAAGCGCTTTTTGAACTGTTGCTCTGGACGCTTGATCATCCCGCCTGGGAGCGCCGCGACAGTGGCGCGGCAATTTTGCTGTGGCTGGCCACCAGTGACGACACCTGGTTTGCCCGCGTGGTGAAACTGGCGTTCTCCATGGATCCGCGCAACCGGGCGGACATTGCTGCAGCCGTACTCGACGTGCTGTCCTGCCGAAATCCGACCTCGTTATGGCAGCGCTTAGCACCACACATCGTCATCGCGGATGTGTTAGCAGAATGTCGTCATGTGGCGCGATTTGCCACCCTCCTGCGCATTGCCCAACGGGCGAGTGAGCAGGACTGCGCTGCGGCGGCTGGAGTTGTGTCGGCAATGCGCTCTAGGTGCGCTGACAGCCTTGATCCAGCCCCTGTCCAGTCCTCAGAAGTGCCTGATTTCTTCCCTCCGGAGCTCCATGAACTCTGGCATGCGCTGGCAGAGCTTGGCGTCCTCACGGAGGCATCGAGGCTGCAGATTGGGACAGTTCTGGCCGAAACCTGTTTGCCCCTTTCGGTTGGGGTGGCACAGCAATTGGAAGTCAAGGTCGCGCAGAGCTTTCGAGAGCCCGATCATCTTTTGACTGATCGTTGGGCGAGCAAACTGCGCTATGCCCTGAACACTGCGCTGTTTCGTCCGATGCCCGTGGACAGACTTTTCGATATAGAGGCGAAGCTCCGTACCTACAATCCGAGCACCATTCCAACGCCCCAAGACGGTAACAGGTTGCTCGCCGGCCTCGTGACCGCGCTGGAGCATGGCAACGAGCAGGACTATCGGCCCTCCTGCGATGGCCTGGTGTTTTTGGATCTCCAGTGCTTTGTGGACTTGGAGAGGGAAATAGCGTTCGTTGAGCTCATCTCGCATTTGGTACCGCCCGATCCTAGGCAGGCACCGTATCCCTCGCGCGATGGATTCAAATCAACTGAACTTCCGCCCGATGACACTGATCAGCAGATGGGGATCAGTGTCAGAGCTCAGCCTGGCGTAGCTTTCTTTGCCTCGCTCAGTCCGGCGGTGCCGACACACCGATTCACCCAGCTCATCGGAGCTAGCCCCTCGGCAACCATCAGATATCACTGGCGGGATGGCAGCAGCGTTTCGAGCAGCGCCGCCAGTCGTCGATACGAAGCGGCGCTGCTCGCAGTACACCGGGGAGCGCTTACTCTCCCTCCGGGCTGGAGAATCACTTGGGCGCTGCGCGTCAACGGGGCTGTGCGGGCAGTTCTGAATAATTTTTAAAGGGGCTTCTAGATGATGAGTTCTTATGAAACACCGATGACACGGGCCGATTTCGAAGAGCGAATGGGCTATTCGGCGGAACAGTGCCGCATGGGGCTCATACATTTTGCAAAGGGACTACGGGGCCCTGAAAGCCTTTTGAAGGTAAGGTGCTTGCCAAATGGCAGAATCGATTTGCTTAGCATCGACGAATCAGCCCGCTTGCACGCGAACATGGTGCACCAGATGCGGAACTTCACCCCGCCTTTGGCCGACGAGGAAATCTGACGCTGTACCGTCAGGAAAAGATCTTCGGCCGCGCTGGCCTGGCCATCCCGCGCTCGACCCTGGCGCAGTGGGTCGGCAGCTGCGGCGTGCAGCTGCAACCGCTGGTCGATGCGCTGCGGGACATCGTGCTGAAACAGCGCATCGTCCATGCCGACGAAACCCCGGTGCAGATGCTGGCTCCGGGGATGAAAAAGACTCAGCGCGCCTATGTCTGGGCCTACGTTCCCAGCCCGTTCGCTGATCTGCGTGCGGCGGTCTACGACTTCAGCCCCAGCCGTGCCGGCGAGCATGCCCGCACCTTCCTGGGCGACTGGAAAGGCCAACTGGTCTGCGACGACTTCGCCGGCTACAAGGCCTGCTTCGAGCAGGGCGTGACCGAAATCGGCTGCATGCCCATGCCCGGCGCAAGTTCTACGACTTGCATGTCGCCAACCAGAGCCAGCTGGCCGAACAGGCCCTGCGCCACATCGGCCAGCTGTACGACATCGAGCGCGAGGTGCACGACCTGCTGCCCAATGAGCGACAGCGAATACGCCAGGAAAAAGCCAAGCCCATCGCCGATGCTCTGCACGCCTGGATGCTCGCCCAGCGCCAATTGGTGCACGAAGGCACGGCCATCGCCAAGGCGCTCGACTACAGCCTCAAACGCTGGACGGCCCTGGTGCGCTATCTCGATGACGGCATGGTGGCCATCGACAACAACTGGTGCGAAAACCAGATCCGTCCGTGGGCTATCGGCCGCTCGAACTGGCTGTTTGCCGGCTAGCTACGCAGCGGCAAACGTGCGGCGGCGCTGATGACCCTGATCCAGTCAGCACGCCTGAACGGCCATGATCCCTATGCCTACCTGAAAGATGTGCTGACTCGCCTGCCGACGCAGAGGGCCAGTGAGCTCAGCGAGCTGCTGCCGCACAACTGGATTCCCGCCAGCAAGGTGTGATGCCTGCTCGCTTACCTGCTTCTGGCCGATAGCTGCCATCCACTGTCTTCCTGACCTATACCCTATCTGGACAGGTAAGAGTCCGGCTTCTAAGAGCCTGTTCAAAGTCTTTTGAGCAGCAGGCTCAGGAAGGCCAAGTGGATGAACTGCAGGCTGGTGTTAAGCAGCCGCTCGCAGTTCTTCCACAACCGCCGGTTCTTTTCCAGCCAAGCGAAGCTACGCTCCACTACCCAGCGCTTGGGTATCACCTTGAAGGCGTGTAGTTCGCTGCGCTTGGCTATCTGTGGATTTCGCTCACGCCTTGCGCGAAAGGCCTCCCCACATAACCGCTGTCGGCCAGCAGGCTTTGTGTTCGTCCGAGTCCAGGCTTACCGCGGCACAGGGCCTGCAGCGCCCCCTTGCGATCCGTCACCTCGGCCGTGGTCACCGCTACTGCATGCGGCAAGCCCTGCGTGTCGACTGCAATATGGCGCTTGATGACCGAGACCTTCTTCCCTGCGTCATAGCCTTTCAGCCTCGCCGTGTCCGTGTTCTTCACGCTCTGCGCGTCCACGATCAAGAGCGTGCTGCAGGCGTTGCGCCCCAGTCTCTCGCGGGCCACGCCAACCTGATTTTTTGAGCGCCTGTTCAAGCAGGCTGCCACCGTCGCGCGGCTCACTCCAGATAGCGAAGTACGAGTGCACCGTACGCCATTTCGGGAAGTCACTCGGCAAAGCGCGCCACTGGCAGCCTGTACGCAACAGGTACAACACCGCGCAGAATACGTCGTACAGATCCACTTTCCGTGGGGCGGTCTTCTTGCGTGCACTTTCGAGCAAGGAGCGAATCCGCTCGAACTGATCACGACTGATGTCACTGGGATAACGGTGTCTCATTCTCGGAGTATCCGGTATCCCGTCGAGACTTTGAACAGGTTCTAAGCGTCTGGATAGGGTCGCGCTCTGGATTTTTGACAGGTGTACGGTAGCTCTATGGGTTCACCTGTACACATCTATCCAGGGACCGCGTGCATGGATAGCGTTTCGGTTTCGGGGCCGTGCCCTCGAGAACCTGTAGCGGCAGCTGGAAGGTGCCAGGTGGGTGTTCACCGACAAGGCCTCCAGCAAGTATACGCAGCGACCTCCGCTTGGAGTGTATACGAGCTTGGGACTTGGCTAACGGCCAGAGCGAGATCGGATTGCGTTTGGTCCAGCTGCTTCCGCGTGACCTCAAGGCTGCGTCTACTGCCTCATCGTCACCAACCTCAGTCCCACTCACCCCCTAAGGGTACAGACGACAAAGCCTCCATCCTCCAATTTCTCCCCAAACAAGACCTCACAAAACGAAGAAGCCTTCGGTTTTCGTCTAGCTGCCACAACAACATGCAGCCGCTGAGCAGGTGGTCTGCGACAACCAAAGACAGTATGGGGAATAACAATGAGTCGACTCGGGTGTATGCGTTCGTCATGGCGACTGGCGCCGATAGCTGCCGCGGTAGCCTGTTTGAACCTTTTACCTTCGACCGCCGGGGCATATGAGCTGTATGCCGAGGGTGACACCAAGCTGAACTTCGACCTCACAGCCATGTATGCCTGGTTGACCAGCCAGGAAAGCTACTTCGGCAAGGAGGGGCGCAGTACCTGGCAGGAAGGTTATGCCAAGTATGTGTTGAGCGGGCAGACCGGCCTGGGCAATGCCGGCAGCTTATATGGCGGCATCGGGGGCTTGAGCAGTGCCACCTGGGGTAATGGCGATGCCGGCTTCAACAGCAGCGGCAACGAGGATGAGACTGCGTGGGAGGCGGCCTATCTGGGCTGGAAATCCGGTGATCTGTTGCCGCTGCTGGGTACCGATGGACTGGATATTTCGGCGGGCCGTCAGAATATGACCATCGGCGACGGTTTCGTGCTCAAGAACGATGCGCTCAACCTGGGCGATACCTTCGGTGACGACTTCGACCGCGGCGGAGCCTACTATCTGGCCGCACGGCAGGCGTTTGCCAAGACTGCCATCGTCCGCCTGGGCGGGGAGAAAGGCCTGCGCGCCGATGTGGCCTGGCTGGAGTCGGACAATGCCGCGCAGAGCGAGATGGAGCTGGCCCTGGCCAATATCGAGCACGTCAGCGATGCCGGTACGCTGGCGTTCATGCATCTGCGCGGGTTGGACGTCAACGAGCAGCGTGCCCTCATGCCCAGCCATCTGGAGCGCGATGGGCTGAAGCTCTACAGTCTGCGCGGCACCACCAGCGCCGGGGTGGAGAACCTGTTCCTCTCCGCCGAATACGTAATCGAGGATAAGGACAGCTCCGCCGCCGCCGGTTATGCCGAGGTCGGCTATACCTTGGCGGATCTACCCTGGGGTCCGACTATCACCTATCGCTATTCGCGCTTCTCCAAGGATTACGATCCGCTGTTCTTCGGCTTTAGCCGCGGCTATGGCACCTGGTTCCAGGGCGAAGTCGCCGGCAACTACGCCAGCCCGTTCAACAGCAATACCCAGGTTCACCATGTCGGCATCAAGGCCTCGCCCAGCGAAACCCTGACCGTCGGCGCACTGTATTTCGACTTCGACACCCTTGACACCGAACTCGGCGACACCAGCGCCCGCGAGCTGGACTTCTTCTTGGAGTGGATGCCGACGCCGAACTACTACATCAGTCCCACCATCGGCCTGTTCGATCCCAAGCGCAGCTTGGCTGAGGGCGGCACCCAGACCGCCGACGATAAGCTCAGCACCTATGCCCAGGTGACCTTCGGGGTCTTCTTCTGACCTGCACCGCTGTCCATCGCAGCCCCGTGCGCTGGCGTGCCTGATCCCCTTCGGGATGGGGCGCCGCCGCGCGGGTTGCTGCTGCCGATCGAAAACCGCATGGCGGCCCCGGTCGCCATGCCGAGCGAGGGATGCACATTCATGTTGAAGATCACTCCGCTGCTTGTGGCAGCCGGACTCTTGGGGGCGGTGCCGCTGGAGGCCGCCGCCGCGGAATCCTGGAAATTTACCGTGCGCGACGTCAAGCCCCCCCGCGAGCTGGGCACGGCGCCGGTTGTCCTGCCCGTGGCGTCCAGCTTCGCGGCGCTCAGTCGAGGCGCGACGGGCAAGCACCGTCTGTGCCTGCTGCTGCCGTCGACTAAGGACCGGGTATTCCAAGCCTATATCTACGGTGCAGTGGACGAGGCCAAACGGCTGGGGCAGGCGTTGACGGTGCATGATGCCGGCGGCTTCGAATTCGAGGCCAGGCAGCATGAGCAGTTCGACCGCTGTCTGGCCGAGGGCGCGCAGGCGATCCTGCTCCAGCCGGTCAATCCGGATGGTTGGGAGAGCGATCTGGCGCGGGCCCGCCAGCAAGGGGTGAAGGTCATCAATGCCACCGAGGGGGTGAACGCTTCGGTCGATGGCCGGGCTCTGGCCAGTTTCCAGTTGATCGGCCATCTGCTCGGTGCGGAGTTGAGCAAATACCATCCGGCTGGCGGGACGCCGGTCAAGGTGGTGGTGCTACCCGGCAGCACCGATCAGCCGTTTGCCCAAGATACCGTCACCGGCCTGCGCGAGGGCCTGAAAGACTCCAGTGCCGTAGTTGCTCAGGTCGTCTACGGTACGCTGGAGGATGCCAGCCAGCGGCAGCTGGTGGAGGAGGTCCTGGCTGCTCATCCGGACGTGCAGTACATCATCGGCAATGCCATCGCCATCAAGCAGGCGGTGCCCCTGCTCGCCAAGCGCGGTCTGAGCGAGCGGGTCAAGCTGATCTCCACCTACCTGGACTTCGATTTGCTGGGCTACATCCACGACGGCAAGGTGCTGGCCAGCGCTGCGGAAAGCAGTGTGATGATCAAGCGGATCGCGGTGAATCTGGCGGTGGCCGCCATCGAAGGAAAGGGCACAGCACATGACCTGATCGCCGAGGCCCAACTGGTGACCCAGGCCAATTCAGGCGATCACCGCCTGGTCAAGGCCAACTTCGCACCTATGCTGTGGAAGCCGGTCTACCAGCTCGATTGAGCTATCGACCTGCCGTTCTACTCCTACTTCTTCGCCCCGCTTCCAGATCTGGAGCGGGGCGAATTTTTCATGCGAAGCAGCGGCTGCGCACCGAACCTACGAGGTTGCCCAAGTGATGCAGCAGCAGGCTGAGCCTCTGGCCGCCGGGGCCCGGTGGGATGTCGATGCCGGCGAGCACCTCGTACTCCTGTGCCGCACCGTTCAGCGCGTCGGCGAGCAGACGGCCGTGCAGCAGCGCCCATACCACCGGGATCGCCTGGGCATAGTGGATACGCGGCGATAGCCGGCCGATATCTGGAGTGTCGCCGAACAGGGTCATGCCGAACCAGCCGCCCCAGACATGTTCCACCGGCACATTGGCCAGTTGCGGGAACAGCTGGCGCAGCATCTTGCTAAGCAGCGGCTTGACCACCTTGGCATCGCGGCCGCTCATGACGCCGCCACCGCCGAACAGCAGGCGGTTGTCGGCGGAGAGCCGGTAGTAGCGCATCTCCTGTTGAGTCTCCAGCACCGCCATATCATGCTTGAGCACCGCACGGGCCAGTGCCTCGTCCAGCGGCGCGGTGGCGACCATGCTGCTGTATAGCGCCACGAAGCGCCGCGACAGTTGCGGCACCAGGTTGCCCAGATAGGCGTTGGTCGCCAGCAGCAGGTGCCGGGCGTGAACCCGGGCGCCGTTGGCGCAGCGCACCTGTACACCGAAAGCATCTTCCGTGTAGTCGCTGACCTCGCTCTGTTCGTGCAGCTGGGCGCCGGCGGCCTCGGCGGCTTGAGCCAGGCCGCGGGTCAGCTTCAATGGGTGCACGGCTGGCAGGCGCGGCAGCAACACCCCGCCGGCGTAGATGTCTGTGCCCACCTGATCGCGCATCTCGCTGGCGCTGAGCAGCTGCGCATCGCGTAGCGGGTATTGCTGCTGGAACAGGCGCAGGTTTGTGCTCAGGCGCTGGAAGTGGGCGGGGGTGTTGGCCGCGGTGAGGGCGCCAGACTTCAGTTCGCAGTCGATGCCGTAGCGGCCGGCCACCTCGTGCAGGTTTTCCTGCGCTTGGTCGGCAAGTTGCCAGTAGCGGCGGGCATGCTCGGCGCCCAGCGCTTTTGCTAGCGGTGCAGGGTCGAGGTCGGCGTAGGCGGTCATGAAGCCGCCGTTGCGTCCGGAAGCAGCCCAGCCAATGCGCCGTGCCTCCAGCAGGATCACGCGCATGCCGCTTTCTGCCAGATGCAGGGCGGCGGCCAGCCCGGTGACGCCGCCGCCGACGATGCAGACATCGCAGTCGGCATCGTTGGCCAGGGCAGGCAGAGGTTCGAGGGGCGGACAGCTGGCGCTGTACCAGCAGTTGTTACCTTGAGGTTCGGGGAGATTCATGGGGAGATCCTATCGCAGGGCGAGTCGCTCCCCGCCCGCATGGGGGCAGGGAGGCCGAGGAAGGGGCGCCGGTCAGCGCTCGTACTGATCCACCAGCCAGTTGTGCAGTTGGTAGAGGGACTTCTCCTGCGGGCACAGCCGGCCCTGGGTGGTGAAGCGCGAGCTGGCGCCCTTGGCCACGCCGACGCAGGCGAACACGTCCTCGTCCCACACCTGCTTCACGTAGCCGTACAGTTCCTGCTTCTTCGCCTCGAAGTTCTCCACCTGGGTGGACTCCGGCGGCACCATCATGCGCCAGATCAGGTCGTGGTCGTTGACGCCGCGGATCTCCCAGTCCAGCCACATGATGGCGCTGGGGTCGATCAGCAGGTGGAACAGCGGGAACACGTTGACCACCACCAGGCCGCCGGAAATGGCGTTTTCCATCTCCGGCAGCACCGGCTGGAAGCTGGTGCCCGGCGCGTTGGGAATCCAGAACAGGTTGTAGGGGCCGTCGACATCGTCGTAGATGGCCCCGCGGCCCGGCACCAGCGGGTCGATGCCGGCGTGGATGGTCGGCTGGTGGTAGGCCTCGGTGAAGTTGTCGAGGGTGGCCTTCCAGTTCCACGGCGCCTGGTAGCGGTCGAAGTCCAGGCAGGCCATCTCGCTCATCTTCAGCGGCTCGAGCACCTGGTCCAGGGTCTTGAGCTGTGGCGAGAGCAGCGGCGCGTCGACGTCGAAGTTGATGAAGATAAAGCCCTGCCAGATATCCAGGCCCAGGCGCGGCAGGTGGTATTCGAGCTTGTCGAAGTTCTCCGCAGCCTCCATGAACGGCGTGCCCTTGAGGCTACCGTCCAGGCCGTAGCTCCAGCCGTGGTAGGGGCAGGTCAGGGTGCCCTTGCATTGGCCGTGGCCCTCGGCGATCACCCGGTTGCGGTGGCGGCAGACATTGTTGAAGGCGTGGATCTGACCCTGCTCGTCGCGGGTCAGCAGGATCGGCTCGCCGAACATCTCGCGGGTGAAGTAGCTACCGGGCTCGGGCAGTTCCGATGTGCGCGCCACCGGCAGCCAGTGGCGCATGAACAGCTTCTCGACATCAAGGGCGTGGCTGTCGGGATGGGCATAGAAACTGGCCGGCAGCAGAGCCGCCTGGTTGAGGGGGCGACGCACGGCGGCGATCTGTTCGGGGCTGGCGAACTGCGCGATATCGAGATCAGGGCGCGCAGCGGGATGGATCAGTTTACTCATGGCGGACTCTCCGTGAGGGAAAAGGAGCGGGAGCCCGAACCAACCGGCGCTCCCATGCCGTCATTAAGTGGTCGCAAGGAAGGTCCGGCCATACCCTGACGCGGTGACAAAGGTTGATCTTCTTACTGGGAAATGCTGATTGCAGACGGCTTCCCCCCTGATGGGGTGGGGCATCACCCCGGAAGGGTAGAGACGGGGAAGGCTGCTTCTTTCAATTTCTAGCCTCAGAGACGCCCGGCGAGTCGGCGTCGAGTAAGAGCAGCAATGCCGGGTCTTGCGTGCCGACCCTAAAAACAATTCTTGCGACGAGGTTGAAAATGGCCAATTTCCTGAAGAACACCTGGTACATGGCAGGCTGGAACCATGAGGTCGACGGCGGCCTGCTGAGCCGCACCATCATCGACATTCCTCTGGTGCTGTTCCGCGACGAGAACGGCAAGGCCGCTGCTCTGTTCGACCGTTGCCCGCATCGCTTCGCGCCGCTGTCGGTCGGCGAGATGCGCGATGGCCGGGTGATGTGCAAGTACCACGGTCTGCGCTTCGGCCCCAACGGCGAGTGCACCGACAACCCGTGGGGCGGCAAGACTCCGGCCGCCTGCAAGGTGCAGGCTTTCCCGGTGGTCGAGCAGGATCAGGCCATCTGGGTCTGGCTCGGCGATGCGGAAAAGGCCGATCCGACGCTGATTCCGCGTTGCGAGTTCATGACCGATCCGGGCATGCGCTGCGTCAAGGGCTACACCTACTCCAACTCCAACTACGAGCTGCTCACCGACAACCTGATGGATCTGTCGCACGCGCGCTTCCTGCATCCGGGCTTCGGCGGCGACCTGTACAACCCGAAGAGCCATGTGGAAATGGGCGAGAAGACGGTGACGGCCTGCTTCTTCGTGGAGAACGTGGACAACCCTGAATTCCCCGAGTGCGCCTGGTCGGCCGGCGGCAAGAAGGTCGACCTGTGGGATGACATCGTCTGGCACGAGCCGGCCAACCTGATTCTGGAGAGCGGCGTCACTCTGCACGGCGCCCCGCGCAGCGATGGCTGGACGATTCCCGCGGCCCACCTGATCACTCCGGAGTCCGAGCACAGCACCCACTACTTCTGGGGCTCCGGCGTGGAGCAGAGCAACCCGCTGAGCAACGAGGAGGTGGTGGCGGTGCTGTCCCAGGCGTTCGACGACGAGGACAAGCCGATGATCGAAGCCACCTACGCGCGCATGGCCGGTCAGGAGTTCTGGAGCATGCAGCCGGTGCTGCTGCCCCACGACGTGGGCGCGGTGCGCGTGCGCCGCATCCTCGCCGAGCGGATCGGCAAAGAACAAGAGGGCATCTGATCATGAGCCGCTTCAACTGCCTGGTGTTCGGCCTCGGCCAGGTCGGCCGCATGGTCTGCAAGACCCTGCTCGACGAGGGCGTGGTAATTGCCGGCGTGTACAGTCGCGCTAGCCATGTCGGCGAGGACCTCGGCGAAGTGCTCGGCCAGGCGAAGGCCGGGATAGTCGTGCGCCCCGCTGGCGAGTTCCGCGCCCGGGCAGGCGAAGCGGATATCGCCCTGTTCTTCACCACCTCGTACCTGGGCGATCTGCTGGGCGAAGCCCGGCAGTGCCTGGAGCAGGGCATCGACGTGCTGACCATAGCTGAGGATGCCCTCTACCCGTGGCACCACTCGCCGGAGCTGGCGCGCCAGCTGGACGAAGCGGCCCGGCGTGGCGGCGCGACCCTGCTTGGCACCGGGGTCAACGATGTGGCCATGGTCCATCTGCCGGCGGTGCTCGGTGCCTTCACCACCGGGGTGCGGCGCATTGAGGTGGAATGCACCGGCAACTTCGGTCGCTTCGGCGCCAAGACCCTGGAGGGCATGCCGCTGGGGTTGGACCAGGCGGGCTACGACGCTTGGCTGGCTGCGGCGGCCAGCGCCGAAGGTCCGCAGCAGGCGTCGATCACCGGGCAGTCGCTGGAGGCGCTGCTGGCGATGACCGGATTGCAGGCCGCGGCGCCACTGGACATCGAGCTGCAGCCGGCGTGGACCAGCAGCACGCTGGTGGTGCCCGCTCTGGACATGCAGATCGCCGCGGGCAGCACGTCCGGCATCGTCGAAATCGCCCGGGCGAGTACCCGTCAAGGGGTAGAGATCGAAATGCGTTTGGTCGGCAAAGTGTTCGAAAGCCACGACGAGGAGTACCTGCAGGTGGATATCACCGCCAGCCACTCCATGTCCCTGCGGGTAAGCCCAATGCCGGGGGTTGAGGCCACCTCGGCGCTGGTGGTCAGTCGCATCGCCGATGTGCTAGCCGCCGAGCCGGGCCTGCAGTCCTGCGACCGGCTGCCGTGCGCCAGGCTGAGGGTGTTGCAACCTGCCGTCTGAGCAGGGCAGGCCTGGGCGCGAGCGTGGCGGTTGGGCCGTTATAAGAAATTCCGCGAGGTGTGCCATGTGTGCCAATGAAAAGATTGAATGGATCGAAGTGGAAGTCCTCCGTCGTACCGGCGAGGCCGAGGACATCATCGGCCTGGAGTTGCAGGCGGTCGATGGGCGGGAGTTGCCTCCCTTTAGCGCCGGCGCGCACATCGATGTCCGCACCTCTGCGGGCCTGGTTCGCCAGTACTCCCTGTGCAACGACCCGCACACCGGTGGCAACTACCGCCTTGGCGTGCTGCTCGATCCCAATTCGCGCGGCGGCTCGCGCGCCGTGCACGAGGAGCTGCGCAGCGGTAGCCGGGTGGCCATCGGTATCCCGCGTAATCTGTTCCCGCTGGTGGACGAGTCGCGCTCGATCACCCTGATCGCCGGCGGTATCGGCATCACTCCGTTGCTGGCGATGGCCTATACCCTGCACCGTCATGGTCGCGCCTTCAGCTTTCACGTTTGCGCCCGCACCGCCGAGCGGGTCGCCTTCCGCGATGTCCTGCAGGGCTGGGGCGAGCGGGTCCACTACCACTACAACACGGTTGAGGATCCGCTGGCGCCGGCCTTCGATCCGACCCGCGACATCGGTCCCTATGTCGATGGCCACTACATCTATACCTGCGGACCCTCCGGTTTTCTTGAGTTCATCAGAAAGAGCGCAGCCGAACTCGGCTGGCCGGAGGATGCCGTGCGCCTGGAGCACTTCGGTGCCGAAGCGCCGGTCGCAGGCGAAGCCATCACCGTCGAGGCTCGCCGCTCGGGTATCACCGTCGAGGTTGGCCCCGAGTCGACCATCGCCGAGGCCTTGCAGGCCGCCGGGGTGCCGGTGGAGATGTCCTGCGAGCAGGGCATCTGTGGCATGTGTATGACCAAGGTGCTCGACGGCGTGCCGGAGCACAGAGACCTTTACCTGACCGAAGCGGAGAAGGTCAGGAACGACCGCATGACCATCTGCTGCTCGCGGGCCAAGAGCGCCTGCTTGGTACTGGACATCTGAGCCGCCCTGCCGGGTGCCCACGCGCCCGCACTGTATCTCCCTGCGCAACGCCACCGCCGCCTCCTTGGGCGGCAGTGGCGTTTGCACGCGTTGCAACCGGAATGATGCCCTTCGGGTGGAGCGCTGGCTTGTCACCTCTACAGGGTATGGCTGGTGACCCTGGGCAGGCGTTCACTGGAGGCCTGACAACCAGACAGGACCCGCAAGCCATGGGAGCCTCGCAAGCCATTCCGTTTTCATTGCCCAGCGTGCCTGGTCGCCTGCGTGCGCGACCGGTCGCGGTGGATCACGAACTGCCTGCCGCGACCGATGTGGTGATCGTCGGCGGAGGCATTGCCGGCATCGCCACGGCCTACTACCTCGCCAAGCAAGGCGTCGCATGCGTGGTCTGCGAGAAGGGCCATGTGGCCGGCGAGCAGTCCAGCCGAGCCTTCGGTTGGGTGTCCAACCTCGGTCTCGACCCGCTCAAGATGGAGCTGACCCAGCGCACCAAGCGCTTGTGGCGCGAGCTGGCCGACCAGCTCGGTCACGAGCGTCTGGGCTACCGGCAGAGTGGTCTGCTGCACCTGTGCGAGAGCGAGGCAGATATCGCCGGCGAGCAGGCCTGGTTGGATGCGGTGCGCGAGCACGACATCGACGCCCGCTTACTTTCGAGTGCCGAGCTGGCGCCTCATGTGCCGGGCAGCCAGAAGCGTTATGCCGGCGGGCTGTTCCAGGCCAGCGATGCCCGGGTCGAGCCGGAACTGGCTACCTCGGCCCTGGCGGAGGCGGCGCGCGTGCTGGGGGTGAAGATTCTGGCGCCCTGCGCGGTGCGCGGCATCGAGACGGCTGCCGGGCGGGTCAGTGCGGTGGTCACCGAGCGTGGTGCTATTCGTTGCAGCCAGGTGGTGGTGGCCGGTGGTGCCTGGTCTCGCCTGTTCTGTGGCAATAACGAGGTCTATCTTCCGCAGCTGTCGATCCACTCCTCGCTGGTGCGCATCGCGCCGATTGCCAATGGACCGGAATCCTGTACAGCAGCCCATGGCTACGCCTTCCGCAAGGACGAGCACGGAGGCTACGTGTTCGGTCCTTCGGCAGGTCACACCGCGATGGTTACCCTGGACAGCTTCAAGCTGTTCTTCACTTTCCTTCCAGCCCTGAAGAACCAGTGGCAGCAGATGAAAGTGCGCTTCGGTAGTGCCTTCTTCGAGGACCTGAAGATTCCCCGGCGCTGGGGTCTGGACGCGGTGTCGCCGTTCGAGCGTGCGCGCATGCTCGATCCGGCCGCGGACGTTGCTCTCAACCACAAGACCATCGCCAACATGGCGGCGGAGTTCCCTGCCTTCCGTGCGGCACGGGTCGTCGAGCACTGGGCGGGGATGATCGATGCCACGCCGGATTCGGTGCCGGTCATCTCCGCCATCGAGCGCATTCCCGGTCTGTACCTCAACACCGGTTTTTCCGCCTACGGCCTGACCATGGGGCCGGCTGCAGGCCAACTGCTGGCCGAACTGATGACCGGCAGGGCGCCGAGCGTTGATCCGACCCCGTATCGCTATTCGCGCTTCATCGACGGGAGCAAGCTGCGCGTCGCGCCTTGAGTTGTCCACTGCATAGATCAACAACAACAGTTTTCAAACCCTTCACTGCCATGCCGCAACAACAAAACCAAAACCTGGAGTGCATGATGAATACACATGAAAACAAGGCGTTCTCGTTTGCGCTGCTCGCTGCGATCTGGGCCTGTGCACTAGGCAATGTCGGGGGCTTCGTCGCCCCCGAAATCGTGTTTAACCTGATGGGCAACCGAGAGCTCAGCGAAAGCGCCGCCGGAAGCATGGTTGCTCTCGAACTGCTTGGGTTGGCGCTCGGCTCGCTCGGGTTGTCGCTGGCGGCTGATCGTCTCCCAGTGCGTATGCTGGCCTTGCTGGGGGCCGGCTTGATGGTGATCACCCAGTATCTTTCCTCGACCGCGCAGGATCCGCTGTATCTCATGATGCTGCGCTTCGTCTGCGGCCTGGCTCAAGGGCTGCTGTTCGGCCTGGCCAATGCGGTGCTGGCCAATGGCCCCAACCCTCATGCGCGCCTGGCGGCGGCCAACATCGTCACTGTGATAGTGGGGTCGCTGCTACTGTACATCCTCGCGCCCCTGCAGAAGGCTTGGAGCGAGCTGAGCCTATTCACCATTCTGGCGCTGATCTGTCTGGTACTGACGCCGTTCTGCTTGGGTCTGCAGAGCCGTCTGGTCCAGCATCACCAAGCTCCGCGTAGCCTGGGTCTGCCCAACGCCGCCTCCTACTGGCTGGTGCTGGCAATCGCCATATTTTCCTGTGGTAGTGGCTCCGCCTTCACTTTCTCCTTCCTGATGGGCAGCGGCGCCGGCCTGGAAGACGGCAGCATCAATACCGTCGTATCCATTGCCATACTGGCGGCTATCCCCGGCAGCCTGCTGTGCGGGGTGCTCGGCCATCGCGTGCATCCGCTCCTTCCGCTGCTGTTGTCTCTGGCGATTCATGGTCTGGCCAGTGTCAGTGCGGCCAACGCCGGGGGCATGTGGAGTTTCTCGCTTGGCATCGCGGGCATCCTGTTTGGCGTCTATTTCCTCCTTCCCTACATGCAGGCCCTGAGCACCCGCTACGACCCGCTGGGTGCCACCTCGGCGGCCATCGGTGGCTCCTTCTTCCTGACCATGGCTGGCGGCGCCTATGTCGGTGGTGCCCTTGTGGAAGTGGCCGGCCTGCCGGCGCTGGGCTGGTTGGTGGTTGTTTGCAACCTGCTGACTGGCCTGCTTGTCGCCATTGCCGTGCTGGGTAGCAAGGCCAAGGCGATGGCTGCCAGCTACGCCTGATCGACCTTCCCGCGCCGACAAGAGGCCCCCGCCGGGGGCTTCTTGTTTTGGGATACGGCAATGTCCCGGTTATCCGTCACCTAAGGCGGGTATGGGGTGCACTCCAACCGCCCCATAGCATGGTCCCATGTTCAACGCCCCCCCTGGGGGAAAGGGAGCCAGCGTCATGGCCATCGCAAGCAACGATTACTCCCGGCTCGGGCAAGCTGCCCGCCAGTTCCTCGACCGTGACCACGGTCACTTCATCGATGGTGAGTGGGTCGCTGGGGCGTCCACTATCGCGGTCATCGATCCGGCCAACGCCGTGCAGGTCAGCGCCATCGCCGCCGGTGGCGTCGCCGAGATCGATGCCGCAGTGCAAGCGGCGCATCGTGCCTTCCACCATCCGGCCTGGCGCAACCTGCCGCCGTTGGAGCGCGAACGGCTGATGCTGCGTCTGGCCAGCCTGATCGAGGAAAGCGCCGAACTTCTGGCGCAGGTCGAGTCTGTCGATAACGGCATGCCCGAGTGGTTTGCGCAGATCAACGTCGGAGGCGCCGCCGGTGTGCTGCGCTACATGGCCGGTTGGCCGTCGAAGATCGTCGGCGACACCGTCGACGTGAAGATGCCGTTTCCCGGGCAGTTCTTCGCCTACACCAGCCGCGAGCCGGTGGGCGTAGTCGGCGCCATCGTGCCGTGGAATGTGCCGCTGATGATGGCGATCTGGAAGCTGGCTCCGGCGCTGGCCGCCGGTTGCACGGTGGTGCTCAAACCGGCCGAGGACAGCTCGCTGACTGCGCTGATCCTCGCCGATCTTATCAGGCAGGCCGGCTTCCCCAATGGCGTGGTCAACATTGTCACCGGGCAGGGCCGCGAGGCCGGCGAGGCGCTGGTCACCCATCCTCTGGTTTCAAAGATCTCCTTCACCGGCTCCACCGCCACCGGCAAGCACATCAACCGCCTGGCCACCGACAGCCTGAAAAAGGTCACCCTGGAGCTGGGTGGCAAATCGCCGACCATCGTCTTCGACGACGCCGACCTGGAACAGGCCATCGCCGGCGCGGCCAACGCCATCTTCACCAACGCTGGGCAGATCTGCGTGGCCGGGGCGCGGCTGTACGTGCAGCGCGGCATCTACGAGCAGGTGCTCGAAGGGGTGGCGCGTCAGGCAGACACCATCGCGCTCGGCGCCGGCCTCAATCCGGGCAGCCAGATGGGCCCGCTGATCAACGCCCGCCAGCGTGAGCGCGTACAAGGCTATGTGGACGGTGCAGTGGCACGTGGCGGCGAGCTGGTCACCCAGCGCCGCCTGCAGGGCGAGACCGGCTACTACGTTGCCCCGGCAGTGGTGGCCGGCCTGTCGCAGGGAGATGCGTTGGTGCAGGAGGAGGTGTTCGGTCCGGTGCTTGCGGTGCAGCCGTTCGACGACCTCGAGGAGGCCGCCGCACTGGCCAACGATACGGTGTACGGCCTGGCTGCCTGTGTGTTCAGCCAGAACATCAACCGTGTGCACCAGCTGCTGCCCAAGCTCAAGAGTGGCAAGGTCTCAGTCAACCACGCCGGCTTCCCCTATCCGGCGCTGCCTGAGGGTGGCACCAAGCAGTCGGGCTTCGGTCGTGACCTGGGTCGCGAAAGCCTGGACGGCTATCTCGACAGCAAGACCGTGCTGATGCAGGTGGGCTGAGCCGTGCCGCACTTCATCGTCGAATACACGGCCAACCTGGAGGGCGAGCTGGAGCTGGCGCCGCTGTTCGAGCGGGTCCATGAGCAACTGATCGCGCTGGAGCTGTTCCCCACCGGGGGCATCCGCAGCCGGGCGCTGCGCTGCGACGAGTATCGCTTTGCCGACGGTGCCCGTGACTACGCCGGTATCCATGTCCAGCTCAAGCTGAGCGCGTCGCGCCCGGCTGAGTTGCGCCAGCAGATCGGCGAGGCGGTATTCACTACGGTGCGCGACTACTGCGCGCCGCTCAAGGCGCGCCGTTACCTGGCGCTGTCCATGGAGGTCGGGCTTTTCGATCCCGACTTGTTCTTCAACGACAACAACCTGCACGCGCTGTTCGGTCACCCTTTGGGGTGAAGCCGGGCGTGTGCCGCAGCCCCTAAGCTTGGGTCAACAGTCAGGGGCGATCAGCCCGCGAAATGGAGTAAGCAGCATGAAACTTGCGTCACGAAAATCCGGCCGCGACGGCGTGCTTCTGGTGGTCAGCCGCGACCTGAGCTGCGCCGTGGAAGCGGGCGCCATCGCGCCGACCATGCAGGCAGCACTGGACAACTGGGAGCAGGTCGAGGCCCATCTGCAGGATCTGTACCGCGCCCTCAACCAGGGCGACTGCGCCGGAGCCTTCGCCTTGGACCTGAACAGCCTGGCGGCACCGCTGCCGCGCAGCTACCAGTACCTCGACGGTGCCTGCTACCTCAGCCACATCCGCCGCAACCGTGCCGCCCGTGGCGACAGCCTTCCGGACGACATTCTCGACGCACCGCTGGTGTACCAGGGCATCTCCCACGGCTTCATGGCCTGGAACGACCCGATCCGCCTTCCCAGCGAGGACCTGGGGATCGACTTCGAGGCGGAAATCGCCGCAGTGACCGGCGACGTGCCGCTGGGCGTGTCGGCCGACGAGGCAACCCAGTACGTGCGCCTGTTTGTCCTGCTCAACGACGTGTCGCTGCGCGCGCTGATCCCTGCCGAACTCAAGCGCACCTTCGGCTTCCTCACCGGCAAGCCGGCCTCCAGCCTGGGGCCGATCGCGGTTACGCCGGATGAACTGGGTGAGCTGTGGGACGGCAAGCTGGTTTCCGGGAAGATGAAGTGCTGGGTGCGTGGCCAACTGATGGGCGACATCGAAACCGGCATCGACACTCCGTTCCACTACGGTCACATGATCGCCCACGTGGCCAAGACCCGTGCCTTCGAGCCGGGCACCCTGGTCGCTCTCGGCACGGTGTCCAACGAGGATGAAAGCGTCGGTTGTGGCTGCATCGGCGAGTTGCGCGCGGTGGAAACCATCAACACCGGCGCGCCGATAACTGCGTTGCTCAAGTTCGGCGAGCGGGTGCGCATCGAGCACTTCGATCATGCCGGCCACTCGGTCTTCGGTGTCATCGACCAGGTGGTCGAACCCCTGAAGCACTGAAAACAATAACCAGAGGAGTTCCATCATGCTGTGCAAAGGTCTTCATCACGCTGCCTTCCGTTGCAAGGATGCCAAGGAAACCGTGGACTTCTACACCAACATCCTCGGTCTCAAGTTCATCCACGCCATGGGCGAGGACCATGTGCCCTCGACCGGGGCCTACAGCCCGCACATCCACATCTTCTTCCAGATGGAAGACGGCAGCTGCATCGCCTTCTTCGAGCTGCCCAAGGACGCCGGTGCCGCCTCCGGTCGCGACCCGGAGACACCTGGCTGGGTCCAGCACTTCGCCTTTCGGGTGAAGGACATGGACACCCTGGCGCAGGCCAAGCGCGACATCGAGGCCAAGGGCGTCAAGGTGCTCGGTCCGATCAATCACGATGATTTCCTCTACTCGATCTATTTCTTCGACCCGTCCGGCCACCGCCTGGAGCTGTCGGTGCAGACCACCTCGCCAGAAATGGAAGAGGCCTACCTGAAAGAGGCGCCGCTGGTCCTGGAACACTGGAACGAACGCCACAACTGGTCCGAGCGCGAGAAGATCTTCGGCGCGGCACACGGCTACCAGCGCTGATCCCTGATAGAGCCTGCTTGTCCCTGGCTCCTTTACGCTGCCATCTGCACGGTGATGGCAGTGTTTTTTTCTGGCCACAAGGCAGCGTCTTCCGCCCATCGTTGCTCAGGGTGCAGGCTTCTTGCGGTTTTTATCTTCTGCGCAGGAGCAGGATGCTGGCATGACCAAATATCTGGAGGGCGAGTGCCTTCATGGCTGGCATGCCCATGTCTACTTCGATGCGCAGACCCTGCCGCAGGCGCGCGAGCTGTGCGAGGCGGCTGCCGCCCGTTTTCCAGCAGTGAAGATGGGGCGCCTACACCAGCGCCCACTCGGCCCCCACCCGGATTGGAGCTGTCAGCTGGCCTTTCGCGCAGAACTGTTTCACGCGGTGCTGCCCTGGCTGGCGCTCAACCGCAACGGGTTGACCGTGTTCGTCCATCCGGTCACCGGGGCGGACTTGGTCGATCATCGTGATCGCGCGCTCTGGTTCGGCAGCGTGCGCCCACTGGATCTGTCAGATCTGGCAGAGCGCTCCGAAATCTACGACCTATAGGTCTGGCGATTGCGAGAGTCTTTCCTGGGCGTCCGCCCATCGGCTGACCAGAAAACAGTCATTGACCGCCACAGGGCGCAGCTCAAGCGCCCACGTCAACTGATCCGTTTCACTTGCTCCAGGAGTTCGTATGTTCACCGATAAGCGCCGCCAGCTCGCCGACGACCTAGTCCGAACTCTCGACAGCCTCGCCCGCGGCGAGCAGGTATCACCGGGCGCCGTGCCGACCGTGCAGCCATTTCCGGCGCTTGTCCAGGCGCTCGAGCACGTCCGAGGGCTGATCTGCAGCACTACTGAGAAAGCCGGGCAGGCCTGGGCCGAGACGGAGCAGCTCAAGGGCGAGCTAAGGGCCGCTGAGCAGTGCTTCGCCGATGCCGAGCGGGCGCGCGAACAACTGCAACAAGACTGCCAGGACGCAGCTAGAGAGCGTCAGACACTCATCGGCCGGTGCGAGGCGCACCAGTTCGAAGCCCATGTATGGGAGATCATGCAATCGACCCTGACTGAAGGTTGTTGGGACATTTCAGTGGCCAATGGCCGGGTCGACGATCCAGGTAGTCTGACGCGGCTGTCGCCTCAGTTCCGTGTTCTGTTGGGCTACTCCGAAACCGAACTGCTCGACGGCTGGGACAGCCAAGTCAGCATCACTCATCCCGAGGACGTGCCGGCTATCTTCGAGTTGTTCGAGCGCGAGATTGCCAACTCCGGCGGAAGAGGTGAGTACGTGAACGAATTTCGCATGCGCCACAAGGCGCGCGGCTATATCTGGTGCCGCGAGCGTGCGCGTGCGGTGCGCGACGCCAAGGGTGTGCTTTATCGGGTGATCGGTGCGGTTCGAGACATCTCCGACGAATACAGCGCACGCTCAGTCCATGAGCAGATGGTTCAGCACAATCAAGCCACGTACGCACAGATTGCACGGGTGGTAAGCGTCATCAAGGGCATCGCCGACCAGACCAACCTGCTGGCGCTCAATGCGGCGATTGAGGCGGCCCGGGTAGGCGAAGTGGGGCGAGGTTTCTCGGTAGTTGCCGACGAGGTGAAAAAGTTGGCCGGCCGCACCCGCCAGGCCACGACTGAAATTCAGGACATGCTTGAGGCGCAGGCGAGCAGCAACGGCGCCGATGCCCCTGCGGGCTGACCAAAAAAGGTCAGCGCTGCGCTGGTAAACGTGTGAAAAATCAACAGGAGTTTTGAGGGGCGTGGTCGCCCTCGCTCGCTAGTAACCGAAGTTTGGCCTGCGCAGGCTTGCCTGCCGGTGGCAGCCGCCTTGAAATCCGCCGTAGCCGATATCTTCGCGTTGCGCCCGACAGCCGCTTTCAAGCTGTTCGAAGCCCCCGGATCTCACCTGTTGAGGGTAGATACTTCATCCGGACCGCTCCCTAAAGTCATTTCCAAGGATGCCCGAGAGGCGTGTCCCCCTGCCTTGATAAATGATTTTGGAGTCGACCATGACCAGCCACAACAGCGCTTGGCTCAAAGAGCACAACACCGCGTACATCATGCATCCGATGCAGGACCCGAAGGCGCTGCGCGACCAACCGCCGGTGATCATCGAATCCGGTGACGGCGTGCACATCACCGACGTGGATGGCCGCCGCTTCATCGATTGCCAGGGCGGCCTGTGGTGCGTCAACGCCGGTTACGGCCGCAAGGAAATCGTCGAGGCGGTCAGTCAGCAGATGGAAAAGCTGGCCTACTACTCGCTGTTCCCCGGCAGCACCAACGCTCCTTCCATCGAACTGTCGCAGAAGCTCATTGAACTGACCGCGCAGGAAGGCATGGCCAAGGTGTCCTTCGGCCTCGGCGGTTCCGACGCGGTAGAAAGCGCGCTGAAGATCGCCCGCCAGTACTGGAAGCTGGAAGGTCAGGGCGAGAAGTACAAGTTCATCTCCCTGTACAACGGCTACCACGGCCTCAACTTCGGCGGTATGTCGGCCTGCGGCGGCATCGCCTGGCGCAGCAGCTACGAGCCACTGATGCCCGGCTTCATCCAGGTCGAAGGTCCGCACCTGTACCGCAACCCCTTCACCAATGACCCGGAAGAACTTGCCGAGATCTGCGCGCAGCTGATGGAGCGGCAGATCGAAATCCAGGGTGCCCACACCGTGGCCGCCATCATCGCCGAGCCGATCCAGGGCGCCGGTGGCGTGATCGTGCCGCCGGCCAGCTACTGGCCGCGCCTGCGCCAGATCGCCGACAAGTACAACGTGCTGCTGATCGCCGACGAAGTGATCACCGGCCTGGGCCGCAGCGGTGCGCTGTTCGGCTCCCGCGGCTGGGGAGTCAAGCCGGACATCATGTGCCTGGCCAAGGGCATCTCCAGCGGCTACGTGCCGCTCAGCGCTACCCTGGTCAACCAGCGCGTGGCCAAGGCTTGGGAAAAGGACGCCGGCTTCACCGCGGTGTACATGCATGGCTACACCTACTCCGGTCACCCGGTTTCCTGTGCTGCGGGCCTGGCGGCCATCGATATCGTGGTCAAGGAGAACCTCGCTGAGAACGCCCGCGTAGTCGGTGACTACTTCATGGCCAAGCTGCTGGAGCTGAAGGACAAGCATCGCGCCATCGGCGACGTGCGCGGTAAGGGTCTGATGCTGGCCGTCGAGCTGGTCAAGGACCGCGTCACCAAGGAGCCTTTCGGCCCCGACGATGCTTATCCGGTGGCTATCTCCGAGGGCTGCGTGAGCAAGGGCGTGATGATTCGCACCATCGTCAACAAGCTGATCATTTCCCCGCCGCTGACCTTCACCAAGGATCACGTCGACGAAGTGGTCGAAGCGCTGGACAAGACCTTCGCCGCCAATCCCTGGTAACGCCCTCCCAGCCGGTGCCCGCGGGCGCCGGCTGCCTTGTCTCCACGCGAGTGAATGCCATGCATAGACTTTCATCATTGGCGAACGATGTTCGCCAGCAACTGGACGCCTTGGATGAGGCGGGTCTCGATCTGCTGTTCCGTCAGGCACGCAGCCACAATGGCTGGCAGGCGCGCGAAGTCGGCACAGAACTGCTGCGCCAGCTGTGGGAACTGGTGCGCTATGCACCGACCGCGGTCAACGGTATGCCTGCGCGTCTGGTGTTCGTGATCAGCCCCGATGGCAAGCAGCGGCTCAAGCCCTGTCTCAGCCCCGGAAACGTGGACAAGGTCATGGCCGCTCCAGTGACCGCTGTTATCGGCTACGACACGCTGTTCTGGGAGCAACTGCCCAAGCTGTTTCCCCATGTCGACGTGCGCGACATGTTCCGCAACGACCCGCAGGTTTCCGAGGAGACCGCTTTCCGCAACAGCAGCCTGCAGGGGGCCTGGCTGATGCTGGCGGCACGTGCTCTCGGCCTCGATTGCGGCCCCATGTCCGGCTTCGATGCCGAGGCCCTGGACGCGGAGTTCTTTGCCGGCACCGGGATACGCACCAATTTCATCTGCAACCTCGGCTATGGCGATCCCGGCAAGCTCTATCCCCGCTTGCCACGCCTGTCCTTCGAGGAAGCCTGCACCTTCGCTTGAGGACTCCCATGGTCGACAAAGTCTATCCCTCTGCCCAGGCAGCCCTGGCCGACGTCGTCGCCGATGGCCAGACCATCGCCGTCGGCGGCTTCGGCCTGTGCGGCATCCCCGAGGCGCTGATCGCCGCCCTGCGCGACAGCGGCCGCAACAACCTCACCGCGATCAGCAACAACGCCGGCGTCGACGGCTTCGGCCTCGGCCAGCTGCTCGCCACCCGGCAGATCAGGAAGATGATTTCCTCCTACGTCGGCGAGAACAAGGAGTTCGAGCGCCAGTACCTGGCCGGCGAGCTGGAGCTGGAGTTCACCCCGCAGGGCACCCTGGCCGAGAAGCTGCGCGCCGGCGGCGCCGGCATCCCGGCGTTCTTCACCAAGACCGGCTACGGCACCCTGGTCGCCGAGGGCAAGGAGACCCGCCAGTTCGACGGCGAGTGGTACGT
>RCUL01000281.1_pt1 | contig 33377 bp, 39 predicted proteins | sample 2167521 | NCBI WGS metagenome assembly RCUL01 (sample SAMN09932745, study PRJNA488358) | compost metagenome | feature: garden; material: soil; isolation source: compost soil in acetic acid-enriched culture | place: Germany: Experimental Botanical Garden Goettingen | collected 2016-01-27
GCTCGACCGGCGGCACGTCAGGCATCCGCGCATGCAGGGTGAAGCCGGCATCGTCCGTGGTGTCGCCGGGCGGCTGCGGCCAGGCCATGCCGCTGTTGTTGGGAAGGGTCAACTGGCCATCCTTGACAGGCCCATGCCACGGGCATCCCCACTGCATGCTCATGCGGCGCCCCTCGGGTCGGCCAGCTGCACTTCGACCTCGGCGCCGTTGGCGTCGGTCAACTTGAGCAGCTTGATCGCCGGCAGGGTGAACAGGCCATCGCTGCTGCGCAGCCCGCTCGGCCAGTATTCGCGGGCCTCGGCGTCCGCCTCGGTCAGCGGGCTGGCGATGCCTGCGGCGCCACCGCCGCCGGCCGGTTGTACGTAGGTGCCACGCCCGCGCGCGGCCGGGGTGCCGCCGCGCGCAGGGATCGGTGACAGGCTGCGGCGCTGCTGCTGCGGGCCCGCCAGCGCCTGCAGGTCCATGGCCAGATCCTCGCCGCGGCGCTCAGCCTCCATGCGCGCACCGCCTGCGCGGCGGGCCTGCTCCATCGCTCGGCCGGATGCCCGGCGCTCGTCTCCCAGTGCCATCGGTTACAGCTCCAGCAGGTCGTTGGGGATGGCCACGCGGTAGGTCTGCGCAGCCGTTGCGGTGTACTCGTCGCGCTCGCTCGCGGGGATCTCCTCGGCGATCACGTCCAGGCGGCGCTGATACATCTCGACGGTACCGTCGTTGAGCCCGGAGTAGTTGCCCGAGAATCCGGGAAGCTCGTCGTCATAGGGTGGGCTGCTGATCCATCCGCCGAGCTGGGTCGGGAGCGGGCTGGATGGCGCACTGCCGCCCCCATACTCGCCAGATCCGGCCGGCCGATCAGGCACAAACAGAGGATCAGCCTCGCCGCCGCCGCGCATGACGCTGATGGTCAGGTCGGTGATGCAGGCGCCGCTGTCGAGGTCGAGACGGTCGAAGCGCCGGCTGCATTTGGCTCTGGCGTGCACGTACTGGTCGCCCAGCTCAAGGGTGTGCACCAGGTCGACAGCCAGCGCCATTGGGGTCGGCACCGACCAGGTGACGCGGGTCTGGCGGTGCGATGCGATCAGTTCGGTCTGCGCGGCGGCGAGCTGCTGACTGATCGCGGCGACGCGCCGCGGCTCGCTGTCGCGCGTACCGGGCGGGCCGAAGTTGCCGGTCGTGCCGCCCTGGATGATGTCGCCGGTCTCGCCGACGCCGATCGGCCGCAGGCTGTCCTCCCAGCCGTCGCGCACCTCGATCTCGAAGGCTGTGCCGCCGCGGCTGATCACCTGCCGCGCAGGATCGGTACCGGCCTCGGTGGTCAGGGCCAGGGTGTAGGTCTCGGTCGCCGGCTGCACCCAGCGGGTGGCTCCGGTCCACTGCGCACCGAGGAGCAAGTCCGTGTTGTCGTTGATCCACGCCGCGCCGTCGCCGCAGGGGTTGGGCATGGTCGGCGGCAGGCGGTACAGGGTCGCCGCGATGGCAACCTGTCCGGCACCACTCACGCTGTCGACAATCATCTCGACATTGGGCAGCTCGGTCGGCTCAGTTCGCCAGACGCAGAAACCACTGATGCCTGTCAGCCCTGACGTGCCCGGGTGCGACCACTGATAACTCTGCTCGCGCTCGCGGAACCGGCTGTAGCGATAGATGATCTCCAGCTCGACGCGATTGGTGACGCTGGCCAGCTGGGCCAGCTCTACGCCGATGGACTCGTACAGCGTGGTGCCCGGCCCGAACACGACGTGCGCGGTCTGGCTGGCGTACCAACTGGTGACGCGCAGCTCGCCACTCGGAGAGCAATCGAGGCTCGCCGGGCGGCTCTGCAGGCGCTCCAGCGCATAGTCCCACCGCGAGCGGCCGTCGTGCGGCTCGAAGACGTCGGCCGTCCATTGCCCGCCGACCAGGGCGTCGATCTGCTCGACGCTCAGTGCCTCGACGCGCTGCTGCAGGTTGTCGGTGCAGGTGACGGCCAAGGTGCGGCTGAGCGCACTCCAGCTCGGTTCGGCGACAACGCCAGTGAAAAGGCGCGTCTGCGTGGTCTGGCCCTGGGCGGTGCTGATCAGGTCGATGGTCACGGCGCGGTTGGCGATGTCCACCGGCACCGGATCGCCCGGTTGGTAGTAGAGCGTGAAGTCGGCGATGCCGGCGGCGCCCTCCTCCCGGTCGACGGTGATGGTGCCGACCAAGCGGGCGGACACGTCCTCGCCGCCGAGGGTGACCAGCGCCGACCAGACGAAGGACGGCGCGGTGCTGGCCTGGGCCTGCGGCATGGCCCCGGCGATGCCGTTGAGGGCGAAGCCGTTGAGGGGAGATCCGTTGAGCATCACGCCTCCTCGGCGGTAATCGTCCAGCTGAAGCTGCCAGCACCGGCATCGAGGCCGGTCGGCGGGCGCTCGCAGAACACCTGAAACATCGGCATCCACGCCACCTGGTACAGCGATGCTCCGGTAACTGCCGTCACGGTGGCCACGCCAGCAGCCACGGCGCAGGGCGTTCGCACCCACTGATCGCCCACCAGGGCATGCGCCCAGGGCGCCACGTCAGGCCGCGGCGTGCCGGTGATGGCGATGGTGGTGCTGGCCGAGGTGACGCTCTGCGGGTGCGTGCAGCGCAGCTCGAGCGGGCCGTCGTAGTCCAGGCCGTCGAGGCCCGGATTCATCCAGCCCGAGCTGCTGATGCTGATCGCCGTGCGGCGCCAGTGGCGCATCTTGACCGCAGCGCCGCCGTGCAGGCGGCCCAGGCTGACGCCGCCGATGGGCTCATAGCTCTGCACCGGGGCGCCGGCATGCAGCACGATCGGCACGCCGCCGAGGGTGACGCGGGGGTTGGTCATGGGGTGCTCCGGGCAAAAAGAAGCCCGCCGGAGCGGGCTGGGTTACCGGCCGCTGGTGCGGCCGTACTTGAGCGCGGCCTTGTGCAGATCGCCCCACTGGTCGCGGCCTGCGGCGATCTCGACACCGAACGACTCGCCGCCGGGTAGATGGAAGCTCAGGCTGCCCAGGTGTTGCGGGGCGGCAGCAGCGACAAGTTCCGGGCTCAGGCTCGGAATGCTCGGCATTGCCCGAGCGCTTGGCATGACGAAGCCGCCGGTGGCGTAGCCGCGCAGGTTGCGCTGCAGTTGCTGCAGGGTGGTCTGGAAGCCGTTGCGGCGGATGCGCTCGAGGAACGCCAGGGCGCCAGGCTCTCGCACCACTTCCTGCGGCTGGACGTGCTCGCCGGCATGGACGACGCCGGCCGGCTGCCACTTGCCGCCCGGGCCGGTGTAGCCGCCGGCGGCGAAGCCCGGGGTAGTCGGCGGATTCAGCAGGTCTTCGGCGTTCTTCAGATTCGGATCGGCCGTGGGTGCTGCGATGGTCGGGCGAATCACCATGTACTTCGACCATTCCTGGGCCAGCTGCAATAGCCGCTGCTTGGTCTGCTCCTCTGACTCTGCGTTCGACTCGAAGCCGACACTGATGCGCTTGAGTGCGTCGGCGTATTGCAGGAGCCCTTCGATCTTCGACTTGATGGCATCCGCTTTGGCTTGGGCATCGGTTTCGTCGAGACGGGCCGCCTCGCTGGCGATCTTGCCTAGCTCTTGGGCGATGCCCTGGAAGCCATAGGTGTTCTCGCCGGAGCGCTGCATCTCACGCAGGATCTCGCCGGCGCGGCGCGCCTGCTCGATGGCTTCAGCGGTGTTGCCTTCGGTCAGTGCCTTGCGCGCAGCTAGCTGCGCATCCTGCAGACCGCCCCAGTCGTTGCGACCGCTCCCGCCGACATCGCGCGCCAGGCTGGCGAATTCCCGCTCGATTTCCTCGCGGCGCTTGCGGGCATGCTCTACGCCCTCGTTGGCCTTGTCGTAGGCAGTGAGCTGGGCGGCGAGCTGCTTCTTGATGCTCTCCAGCTCGTTATCCTTGATAGCCTTCACCCGGGTAGCGTGCGCAGTTTCCGCCGTCTCACGCTCTTTCTGGCTGGTCTCAAGCTGTTGCAAGGCGCGGCTGTAGGCGGAAGCTTTGCGAGCTGCCTCCAGCGCTTCTGGGTTGATCTTGTCCGACTTGTCAGCCCGGTTGATCTGCTCAGCCAGCGCCCGGTAGTAGGTAGCGGCAGCCTGAAGGCGCTCGACGTAGCCTTTTCGCTCGGTCTCGGTCTGCTGCTCGACCTCGGCCTGCGTGGCGATCAGGGTGCCCTTGTACTGGCCGTTGCGATCGATCAGCTCCTGCAGTCCCTTGGCGTGCTCCTCTTGGGACTTGGTCAGCGCCTTCACTTCCTGGTGGATGCTGTAGAGCTCCAGCAGCTGCGAGGCGATGATGCCGTAGCCGCCGAGGCGAAGCATGCCGCCGAGTGAGCCGAGGCCTTTCAGCGCCTTCCCCAGCCCGTTGACCCTGCCAGACAGGGCATCAACCGCAGCACCTGCGGTGCCGCCAGCGGCCGGGACAGTGGAGAGCTGCGCCACCAGAGCGCCCAGCGGGCCTCGAATCACGTTGAGCGCCATGGTCGTGGCCTTGGCTCCGGCCGCGAGCAGCACCAGCCCGGCCAGGGCATTCTTCGCTGGCTCCGGCAGCGAGTTGAAGGCGTTGAGCAGCTCGGTCAGCAGATTGACCACCGGCAACCCTGCGGCCACGGCGGCGCCGAAGGCCTTCTGCAGCTCGTCGACCGCCGCCTTGAAGCGTTCAACCTGAGCCTGCGGGGTGTTCGCCATGGTGCTGTAAGCGTCCTCCGTGGCGCCGGCGGACTGCTGCATACTGCCGATGGACTCCTGCAGCCCCTGGATATCCCTGGTCAGTGCCAGTACGGCGGTGCGACCTTCGGAGTCAGGAATGATCTGGCGCATGGCCTCGAAGCCGATCTTCTTGTCGGCGATCTGCTGCAGCGTGCCGGCCAGGCCATTCCACTTGATGCCCATTTCGTCCATGGCCTTCGCGGCCTCGGTCGACGGTGCGGCCAGCTGGTTGATTGCGCCCTGCAGGGCGGTGATTGCCTGCGGTGCCTGAATGCCCTGCACGGTGAGGCGCGACAGCGAGGACAGCACCTCTTCGATGGGCACTCCCGCTGCTGCGGCTGCAGGCATGACAGAACCGAGACCCTGGGCGAGTTGCTCGAAGCTGATCACGCCGTCCTTGACCGTCATGAACAGCTGGTCGAAGCGCTGGCCCAGCTTGTCGGAGCTCTCGCCGTAGGCATTGAGCATGCTCATGCCGACCTGAGCCGCGGTCTTGGTGTCGGTCATGCCGGCGATGGCCGCCTTGGTCGACAGCGCCAGAATGCCCATGGCGTTCTCGTTGGTGCCGCCGCTACCGAGGATGTCGTACAGCGCCTTGGCGCTGGCCGTGGCATTCACCCCCATCTCAAGGCTGAGTTCCTTGACTGACTGCGACATGCCCTTGAGCTGGCCATCTGTCAGCTCGGTGATGGTGTCGATGGCGGCGATCTGTTGCTCGTAGTCGGCGAACTTGCTGAACGAATTGCCAGCGATCAGAGCGAAGCCGCCGAAGGCCGCGGCGCCGGCGATGATCTCCTCGCGGGTGCGTGCCAGGCTGCTGCGCCAATCATCGGTGGCGCCTTTCAGGCCTTGAGTCTGGCGGGATGCCTCGGCGATGCGGCTACGCAGAGTCTGCTGCGCCAGGGCAATCTCGGTGGTGCTAGCTGTGCCGGAGGCCTTGAGCAACTGGAACTGCTGTTGCAACTCGGCGATGCCGGTGCGGGTACTGCGGAACTGCTCGACGCCAAGGCTGCGCAGGGCCGCTTGCATGCTGGCATCCGCACTGCCCGAGCCGAGCCGCTTGGCCAGTTCCGCCTGGAGGCGTTGCTGCTCGCCGGCCAGGTTGCGGGTATCGACTCCGGCGGCGCGCAGCTCCGCACGGTGCTCCTTGAGCTTGCCGTTCTGCTTCTCGAGCTGACTGCGAAGAAGACCAGCGGTGCGCTCGGCTTTGGCCAGCTCGCGCTCGAAGACCGGTGCCGACTGGCCGGCGGCGGCTATGGCCACCTTCAACTCGTCGATACGCTTCTTGGTGGCGAAGAACTCGGCAGAGGTCTTCTTGGCGCTTTCCTGCAGCTCGAGCAGGGTGCTTGCCTTGCGTAGCGGCCTTTCGACCTCGCGAACCATCTCGGCGTATGCCTGCCGGAAGCCGGAGACGCCCTTTAGCGCGTCGCCCAGATTGGCAGAGATCTTCAGCTCGACTTCGGACATGACGGCGCCTCAGGCTGCCTTGATGGCAGCTTGGAAAAATGACCACGGGTAGTACGGTGCATGGGAGTGACCGAGGCGCACCATGGCGCCGACAGTCTTGTCCAGATTGATCAGACCCTGCTCTGGAGTGCCCGACTGAGGCGCTCCGTCATCCCGAAAAAATGCGGGTTCAGCTCCTTGCAGGCGGCGATCACCTGCTCGATCTGCGAGGGCCGCAACTGGTTGATGCGCTCCTCGGAGAGGTCGGTCATGCGCGGCAGATCGGCCAGTGCACAGGCTGGGAACAGGCCGTCGCCGACCAGGTCGAGCGGCCGCTCGGCAGTGGCCGAGGCCAGCCACTCGCGCACCTGCAGCACAGTCATTTCGCGGACGATCACGGGTTCGCCGTCGAGCGATAGCTCGCGGCTGTTGGTGTAGGGGGACATGGGCTACTCCAGAAAGCGAGACTCAGTGCTAGGATCGCGGGGCTGCCAAGCACCCAACCGATAGAAAAGGAGTCTTCATATGTCAGTTGAAATCACGGAAGAACTGCTCGACTCGATCCTCAGACAGATCACAGAAAGCCCGAAAAAGCTCGCCGCATGTGACTTGATAGGGGATCTCGAGACCAACCTGCTGGCTCTGCGCGAGTTGCGGAGGCGCGGGCTGATCGACGGAGAGTTCGAAGAGCGCTTCACGGGGCCTGGCGATGGTCGAGGCCGTTATCTGGACAACGCTGCGCATCTCGAGCTCGCTTGACCTCTCGACGCATCTCGGCGACCGGCGGGGGCAACTGGGTCATGCCGTTGAGCGTGGCGATGGCCCAGGTCAGCTCGCGGATCTCCTGATCGAGCCCGTTACTCGGCTCCAACGGGCGTATACCGTGAACGACCTCGATCTGCATGAGTGCAGAGTGCGCCATCCTCACAGCGTTGCGAACATTTATCAGCACCTCGGCTACGGTGTGTTCTTTCTGCTCCATGCTCCACTCCTCATCTCTTCCAAGTGAAAGGCAGGGCGGCAGAGCCGCCCCGCCACCCATCACTCCACGTCCTTGATCACCATGTACTGCGACAGGCCGGTGCCGTTCTTGGTGGCGTCCTTTTCGGCCTTGGCGGTGAACTCCATGCCCTGGAACTCGCTGCCGATGAAGCTCAGGCTGGCAGGGCTGTGGTTGACCTTGAACACCTCAATCACCACCGGCTTGCCGCTACGCGCCTCGTTGAGGCCGACGAACACCAGGCGGAAGCGCTTTCCGGACTTGACCAACGCCTGGATGGTGGCGTGCTTGGCGAAGCTGTAGTCGACCTGAATGGTCGATGCGTCGACGATGGCGCCGCCCTCGAGGATGATCGGGAAGCCAGCGGGGTCGAGGGCGTAGTCGGTGTCAAGGACATGGGTAGTCAGGCCGTCCTCGCTCTTGACGACAACGTCGGTCGCGCCTGGGTTGGCAAGCATGATCAGCGCGCCCTTGTGGGCGACGTGCTCCTCACCGGTCACGGTGCCGGCGGCCACTTCGGTGGACGAGCCGAACAGGGCGCGGGCCATGTTGGCAGCCTTGAAGTGGCGGGCATTGTAGGTGACGTTGAGGGCGCTGATGCGCTGTACCGAAGAGTCCAGACCGCCGCCCGGGCTGGTGAAGTCGGGCTCTTCGATATCTTCGGCCGCCGCCTCGTAGGTCAGCGAGTTGCAGTTGCCGATCTGGATCAGGCCCTTGGGCTCGTCCAAGTCTTCGAGGTAGATTCGGCCGGAGCCGAGAAACGCGCCGCGAAGGTCAGCCATTGTTCACTTCCTCCTGCTTGCCACCGACCACGCCGCGGCGTTCGAGCCAGGCCTCCTGGTCTGCGGTGACCTTGATCTTTTCGCCGGCCTGGTGGGCGCGGCCGTTGTGGGTGTGGGGCTTGGCGAGGGTGACCTCGATCAGCTCCGGCGCTTGCGCGGCTGAGGGTTTGGCGGTGGGCATGGTTAGGCTCCGGGGATGATGACGTGCAGTTGCACGGGAATCAGGATGGTGCCGGCGGCGAGGCCTTCGCCCGGCGGGAACAGCTGGGAAGCGCCGAGGGTGACGCCGTAGGGGCCGGGCCGGCCCCAGGGGTTGGGCAGGCCCTCCGGAACCTGCAGCGCGCTGACCAGGTCGATGTACAGCTCGTCCAGGTCTGCGCGGTAGGTATCCGGCCCGTCCGGCTGCACGGCGCCGACGATGCGGCGACCGATGCTGGCCGAGACGCAGCCGGGACCGGACTTCGGTGGCGGGTACTCGGCGGGCTGCAGGGCGATGAAGGGGAACTCGACATCGTCCTCGGCGAGCAGCTCGCTGAGCCAGCCCTCCTTGATGCGGGCGCCGGCGTCGGTCAGGAAGCCATTGGCCTTGGTGATGCGCGCGAGGCGCGCCACCAGTGCCTGGTGGGCCTGGGCTATGGGGTTGGTCATAGGTCGATCCTGTTGAGCTGCCGGCGGGTTTCCTGCTCGAGGTCGCGCTCGGCTTGGTCGCCGATGTCCTGCAGCAGGGTGCCGAGCACCTGGGAAGGCGATGGGCCGCGCAGCACGTCGATGGGCAACCGCGGTTTACCGTGGCGTTCGACGATCAGTCCGCCCACACCGCCGATGGGTGCGATGAAGGCGCCCTCGACCAGTTCGGTCCAGTTGTGGCCGACGTTGACCCGCACCCCGGCCTTGACGCGCTTGCCGCCCTTGCCACGCCGCCACAGTTGCTTGTGGGGGAACTGGCTGAGGGTGACGCCCTGCTTGCGCGCGTAGAGGATCACGCGCAGCTCGTCGGGGGTGGCCGGGATGAAGTTCACCTCGTTGCGGATGTAGCTGGGCTTGAGGTTGATCTCGTCGCGGATGGCCCGCCAACTGCGGGTGCGGGTGCGTCGGCCCACGGTGTTGAGGGCCAGCTGCACCGCGCGGCGCAGCCGCTCGGGGGTGGTCTTGAGGTCGGCGAGCGCCTGCTCGGCGCCGCGGAACTCGACGCGCACACTGTCGTAGCCGGCCATGGGTCACCTCACAGGAAGCAGGGACCAGCGCTCGACCAGGCCGTCGCTGTCCACGAGTTTCTCCAGGCGGTACTGACCGTCCGGGAGGGACAGCTGGCCGTCGCGCTTGGGATTGACCTGGTGCAGGCGCAGCTCGGCGAGGAACTGCACGACGTAGAACAGCCCGTCGGCGCCGGCCACCTGGGCATTGCGGTTGAGGACCACCTCGACCGCTACCGGGGCGACGGAGCCGCCCGGTGCGGTGTAGGTGCAACCGCCGGCCTCGCCGAACGTCCTGAACAGCACGTCGTCGGCCTGCTGCATCAGGGCGTCGAACTCGCTGGCCATGGGTTAGGCGTCCGCTTCTTCGGCGGATCCTTCGCCATCGCCATCGCCCGAGCTCTCCTCCTCCGGGATCGGAGCCGGCGCCGCCTGCTTGCGGGCCGCGGTCGGTGCCGCCACTTCCGTGGCCAGGCCGCGCGCCACGGCCTCGCGGGCCAGGGCGTCGGGCAGTGGCTGGGGGTTGTCGGCCGGGGTGTAGGTGACGGGCTTTCCGCCCTTGTCGCGCGTCTGTAGGGTCGCGCTCAGGTTGTACTGCTTGGCCATGCTCTGCTCCTCGCGCTATCAGTCGACGGTGATGACGACGAACTCGTCGGCATCGAACAGCGCCGGTACCGGGGCCGACTGGGTCTGCAGCCACTCGACGCTGGGGTTGTCGGTGAACCAGTTGGACGGGTAGCGGGTAGACTCGACGATGCCGTCGGCGTTGGCCTTGGCGTCCTGGATGCCGCCGTAGGCCATCACGTTGTCGGCGCGGGCCGGCGCGATGATCAGGGTGTTGTCCGGCAGGTAGTTCTGCTTGGTGCCGCTGGCATCCTCGTACTTGCCGGTGTAGACGATGATCTCGTACTCGCCGAAGTAGCCCTTGCGCATCACCTCGCGCTCGAGCTGCGGACCCAGTTCGAGCTGGGAGGTGCTGCCGCGGCGGGTATCCAGCTTGTCGCGCACCGCCTTGAAGCGGCTGAACAGGCGCCAGGCCTTCTTGTCCATCAGCAGCACGCCGGCCGAGCCGGTGGTGTTCGCCGCCCAGTCCTCGATGTCGTCGGTCGGGTCGTAGGTGTCGGGATCGACCTGGCTCCAGCGAGCGGTGGTGAGCAGGGCGACCTGGTTGGCCGGGCTGCGTCCGTAGTCGACTTCCTGCGTCTCGTAATCGTCGCCGGCTACGATGACCTTGCCGGTGACCACGGCCTGCACCGCCATCCACTCCTCGCGGGCGACGATCTCGTTCTCCTGGTCGAGCAGGATGTCGGCGACCACAGCATCGTGGCGCTCGGCCGGGCTCAGCTCGCCGTTGAGGGCCTCGCCGGGCAGGCGCTTGAGCAGACGGCTGGGGCGCACCACGTCGGTCGGCTTCAGGTAGGCCGGCTTGAAGGTGGTGAGGGTGCCGCCGCGCTCCTTGCGGGCACGGCCGGAGACCATCGGCGCGACGAAGGGAGCCAGGCGCACGCCCTTCTTGATCTTGTCGAAGGCGACCTCTTCGCTGGCGAAGGTGGCCACGGTGGGGAAGAACATCTGCACGAACAGCGGGGTGAAGCGCGGCTGGATGCGTTTCACGCCCAGCAGGGTGGTGGTGTCGTAGCCGGCGGCCATGGGCTTTCTCCTGGAACAAAAAGGGCCGCTCGTGCGGCCCTTGGGATGGGGTTGTTGGCTATCAGACCGGCGGCTGCAGGCTGATCGGGGTGCCGACGAAGGCGGCGAGCTTCTGGGCGGCGGTGGTGCCCTCCGGCCAGGCCACCAGCTCCGGGTTGAAGGTGCCGGCCTTGATGAGCTGGGTAGTGCGATCGGCGGCGCTGGCGTCCACGGCGAACGGAGTCAGGCGGGTGGCGATCTGCGAGCCGTCGGTGGCCGCCGGAGCCCAGATGACGAACTTGCCGGTGGCGGTGACCTGGCCGAGCGGGGCGTGGGCGGCGAGGTCCTGGCCGCTGGCGATGGTGCCCTGGGTGGTCTGGCACGGGTCGGAGCCCGTCACCCAGTTGTCGGTGGGTTCGTTCACGATGCTCATTGCAGTTTCGCTCCAGTGGCTTTGGCCCAGGCGCCGGCGATGGCCTGGGCTTTATTGGGTTTGCCGCCGTCGGTGGCGGCGTCAACCTTGGGCTGCTCCTCGCTGGCCATCAGGCGGTCGAGGGCGGTGTCGGCGTCGAGGTTGGCGGCCTGCGCGCGCGGCGCGGCAGCGAGCGCGGCGGCAGCCTGCTCGATGCTCATGTCGGTGTCGTAGGCCAGGTGCGCGGCAAGTGCGCCGCGGCCTTCGGCTTCGGCATGGCAGAGGATGCCCTTGACGCGGGCGCGCTCGGCACCGGCTGCACTGGCGGCGCCTTGCAGGTCGGCCGCCGGTGCGGCGGGCTGGGTAGTGGCGGCCGGCTGCTGCTCGGCCGCAGCGGCGGGTGCTGCGGTGGTTGCGGGGCTCATGCGTGCTCCTGTGGTGATGATGCGGCCTTGGCTGGCCAGGTATTCGGAGAATTCGGCGAGCGCCTCGTGGCCGTTGACCAGCTGGTGCGCGAAACCGATGTCGACGGCCTCCTGGCCGCGGTAGCAGGCGGCCTCGGTGGCTAGTACCGCCTCGACGGTCAACCCGGTGTGGCGGGCGACCAGCTCGGCGAACTGCTGGCGGAGCGCGGCGGTGTCGCGCTGGAAACGCTGCAGGACTTCGTCCGGCAGGTCTTCGTAGGGGTTGCCCTCGACCTTGTGCGCGCCGGAGTGGATCAGGGTGACCTTGATCCCCTCCTCCTTCAGGTACTCCTGGTAGCTGGCGTGGGCCATGACCACGCCGACTGAGCCGGCGACGCCGGTCTGGGTTATCAGCCGGCGATCGGCGGCGCTGGCCAGGGCCATGCCGGCGCTGCAGTGCATGTCGTAGCTCAGCGACCAGAGCGGCTTGCCTGCTGCGGCGGCCATGCGGCGCAGCTGGTCGACGGTGTCGAAGCAGCCGGCGACCTCGCCGCCGGGGGTGTGCATGTCCATCAGCACGCCCTTGACGTCCTGGTCGGCGAGCATCATCGCCATCCGGCCGACGATGCCGTCGTAGCCGGTCATGCCGCTGTAGGGCTTGAGGTAGCCGTGCTTGTGCACCAGCGTGCCCTTGACATCGAGCTGCGCGGCGCCGTCGGTGATGTGGTACAGCACCTCCGTGTAGCCGTCGGCAGTCTGCCGCGTTCGCGTCAGGGTTCGCCCGTCGATACGCGGCTTCTGGGTGATGTCGATCCGGCCGCCGGAGTCCTGCAGCTCGACGATGTTCAGCCGGCTGGCCAGCGCGCTGAAGAACACGCGGGCATAGCCTGGCTCAAGCAACAGGGGTGTGTTGAGCACCCGGCTGGCGATCTGGGGGAAGTGGCTCATGCGGATCCTTATTCGTTGGGGACGGCTTCAGGCTGTTCCGGCGCCAGGGCCTGGGCCTGCATCCAGCTCGGTGGCGGCAGGCCGGCGGCGCGGCGCTCCTCCTGTTCGCGCACCTGCTGGGCGAAGGTTTCCTGGTAGTCCTCGCCGAGCATGGCCAGCTCCTTTTCGTAGGTGCTGAGGCCGGACTCGATGCGCAGCACCGCTTCCTTCACTTCCTTGAGGCCGTCGATGGCCAGGCGGCCGGATCCGATCCATTCGGCGTTGCACCAGGCGCCGCGGGCCTCATAGAAGCCGCGGATGGCATTGCGCGGCAGACTCAGCTCGCGGCGCGCCAGAGCCTCCTCGAAGGCCAGGGCGAACAGGGTGCTGGCCAGCCGGGCGGCGATGACCTTGCGGCGACCCATGTAGTACCGCCAGCCCTCGAGCATGGAGGCGCGGGCGCTGCTGTAGGTGCTCTGCCGGTAGTCCTTGGCGAATGGCTCGTAGGGCACGTTGAGGCCGGCGGACATCCAGCGCAGGATCGACGACTCGAGGTCGGTGAAGCCGTTGTCGACGTTGCCGCTGGTCTGCAGGTGCAGTTTCTCCCCGGGCAGAAGATGGGGGATCTTCACGCCGTTGAGGTTGAGCTTACTGCCGTGGAAGCTGTTGACGGCCAGCATGTAGTTGGCGAGCTGCGACGCGCCGCCGTCGCTGGCACCGATGATCTCCATCGCCGCCTCGGTGCCCAGATCGCTTTCGATGGTCGCCGCGTACATCGCGTTGACGATGGCGTTCTGCAGCTTGGTGTGCTGCAGCTTGGGCAGCATGTGCGACTGCTCGAGCACCGAGAGGAACTGGTTGGCGCCGCGGCTCTGGCCGTCCTCGGTTGGCTCGAAGATGTGGATGAACTTCGGCCGCCCGTGGGTGGTTTCCCGCTCGACTCTACGCCACTCGTTGGCCATGCCGTTGCCCATGCCAAGGCCGGATGCGGCGCTCTGGCGGACCCAGTAGGCCTGCGCCGCGCCACCGGTATCGAACTCGATGCCGGCGCGCAGGTTGCCGCTGTCGCGCTGACCGCCCGGGTTGCTGACGCGCTTGGGGCTGACCAGCTTGATGGCGGTGCGCATGCGGGTGCCGCGACGCTCGACCCACTCCGCAGCGGCGGTGATCTCGCCGAGGCGGGTATGGGTGCCGATGCTCTCGCGCACGATCATGGTGAAGGTGCGTTTGCGTTCCACGTCCAGCCAGCAGCCGTGCGGGTCCTCGGCGTACTCCATCCACCAGGCTTCGACGTCGCGGGCGAAGGCGCGGGCGTCGGCGTCGCTGATGCCGAGGCGCTGCCAGCGCGGCTTGTAGCTGAGGCGGAAGAGGTGGCCGACGATGTTGTCGATGTGCAGCTGCACGCCGTTGGCGGCGAAGGCGTTGTTGCGGGTGACGTCTTCGGCGCGAGCATTGCCCAGGTTGAGGTTGGGCAACAGCGCGGCGTCGACGGTTTTCAGCGCCGGGCGCCAGTTGCCGAGCTGCCCGCCGAAACCGGCGCCGGCGCCCTGCCAGCCACTGAGCAGCTGACGGGCTGGGGTGCCGTCCGGGGCGAGAATCTGGATGTCGCTCATGCCTGCACGCTCGCCGGCCCGCGGCGCCGGTTGCTCGCCTGGCCGAGCTGGCCTTCCAGCAGGTCGATGTAGCGTTCCAGGTCGGCGCGGTTGATCGGGGTGAACTCGACGCGCTTGCCGTCGCGCTGGATGCTCACGGTGCTGGTGCCGATGTTGAGCCGGTGCAGGGCGGCGCGGGCTTCATTCAGTTGTTCGAGCGTCGCCATCAGGTGTCTCCGTTCATCATGCGGCCGATTTCTGCCAGGCTCTTGGCGCCGGTCGCGGCGGGCGGCGGGGTTTCGCCGGCTTCGGGTTGCTCGACTTCGGCCAGCAGGTCGGCCTGCATCAGGCCGCCTTCGATGGCATCCCATTCGGCCGGGCCTTTGAGGTGCAGGCGCAGGAAGCGCGCCAGGTGGATGGCGTAGCCCTCGCAGTCCCAGGCCTCGACGGCAGCGCCGGACTTGCGCTGCCAGAGCTTCTTGCCGGCGTGCTTGCGGCTCGGCGCCTTGACTTCGCCGCACAGCTGCACGTGGTAGTCGGCGCGCACGCCCTTGTAGGTGTGCATGCGCCCGGGGCCGTGGCCGGTGAGCTTGAGGCGCTCGGCCAGCAGGTCCTTGGCCTTGTTGACGCCGACCATGTAGACCTGCAGGCCGTATTTCGAGGCCTTGGTGGCCTTGGCGTTGAGGTCGATCTTGCGTGGCGCGGTGAGGATCTCGGCGTCGATGAGCTGGCTACCCTTGATCGCCAGCAGCTTGTTGCCCAGGCGAGCACGGCGGGTTCGCACGTAGTGGTACGCCGCATCGCTGGTCTGGCCGTCCGAGGTGTCGATGCTGGCCGCCGAGATACGCAACCGGTAGCCCTTGGCGTGCGCGTAGGTGGCGAACAGCACGCGGTCGAGTTCGGCCCATACCGGGTCGTTCTTGTCCGAGGTGCCGGTCTGGGCGGAGAACTCCGTCCAGAGCACCAGCCAGCTTTCCTCGCCACGACCCCAGGCGCGAACGATCACGGCCAAGCGGTCGTGCTGGACGTCCACAGTCAGGGTGAGGATCAGGCCGCCGGCCGGTACCGTCAGCTCGCTGTACTCCTCGACGCGCTCGGCGAGCTTCTCGGCGTCCGGCAGGTCGGAGCGGTATTCGTAGGCGCGACCCTGCTTCTGGTTGACGAACTTGATCAGCAGCTTGAGATCGCCGCTCTCGGCGAGCTTCTCGGCGGCCAGCTGCTCGCGCACGATGCCGGGCAGAGTGGTGCCGGGTAGGCACGCGTACAGCTCGTTGAGCTCGATGAAGCCGGCGCGGCCATAGAACGGCTTGGTCGGTACCCAGCCGCATAGCGGGTCGCCCTGCTCCACTGCGGTCATCACGGTGTTGCGGATGTTCTCCTTGCGCTGGTGGTCGTCCCAGGTGCTGCCGCAGTGCGGGCAGGCGTATACGGCGGTTTCCGGCAGGGCATAGCCGTAGACCTCGTGGGGCTGGGCGTCTTCGTCGGCCTGCAGCCAACTGATGTACTGGAAGTCCAGCACGTGAGCCTCGCCGCACTCGTGGCAGACAATCGGCAGCACGCGGCAGTCGGTCTGCTCCAGGCGCTGCTCGGTCTTCGACAGGCCCTTGAGCGAGGGCGTGCCACCGACCAGCATCTTGGCGCCGGGGTAGCGCTTGATGCGCTCCTCGAGCAGGCCGATGGCATCGCCCTGGCCCTTCACGTCGTCGCTGGTGTCGTCCGGCTCCTCGACCACCGCCAGGCCCACCGCGGAGGTGGACTTCACGTTGCCCGGCGAGTTGGAGGCGACCAGCTTGAGGAAGCCGCCAGCGAAGCTCTTGTGGTTCCAGCGGTTGCCGGACTTCTTGACGGTCGAGACGTCCATCAGCTTCGCCACGGCCGGGTTGGCCATGGCGCTGGGGACCAGCTTCTCGTCGTGCAGGCTCTTGCCGTCGCCCTCTTTGGCGAACAGGATCATGATCGGGCACGGCCGGTTGATGACCTGCTTGAAGATGAAGCCCAGCAGGAAGTAGGTCCAGCCGATCTGCGCGGCCTTCATCAGGTCGACTTCCTGGACGGCCGGGTCGTCAAGCGCGGCGGCTACGCCAAGGAAGTACGGCGTGTAGTAGAAATCGTAGAGGCCATGCAGCGGCCCGGCCTCGGACGGCAGGTAGAACTCATTCGAGATCCACTCCGCTGTCGGCAGATCCTTCGGCGGGTTGAATCGCTCGGCGGCCCCCAGCAATACGACGGCCAAGCTTGTCCGCATAGCCGCCAATTCGGCTGACTGTAGCTCCAACAATTTGGGTCACCATGCTGCGGTCGACGCTGACCTTCGCCCGGCTCTCGATCTCGTCGACCAGCTTCTGCGCCCCGCTCTGGTACTCGCGGTTGGCAAAAGCGGCCCAATCGTTGATGGCTTCGGCGGCGTCAGCAACCGGGACGAGCGTCCCGAGCTTTTCGTGATAGGCCAGGCGCCCGTTGGCGGCCTTGACCGTGGATTCTTCGATGCGCGCAGCGTTGAGCAGCTCGGCCTGGCTGCTGCCGCGGCCGGCGGCTTTCTCGCGCAGGTCGCGGATGTAGGCGGTGCGGATCTCGTCGAGGTCGGCGGTGGTCCAGTCGATACCCAGGCTCTTGAGCACGTCGCGGCAGTTACGCTCGCTCATGTCCAGGTGCTGGGCGATATCACGTTGTGACGGCATGGGATGCTCCGAAACCTACGGGCCGGAAGCGGAACCCCCTATAGGCCCGCCCATCTGCAAAAATTCCGCGGTCCACGTCGCCGTAGATGGTCTTTTTGGCCGGAAGGACCCGCGTTTAAGGGGGCCGCAGGGGCAGACCTCACTGCCCAACATCCCGCTCCGGCACCTGCAACCCCGCCCGCTTCGCCAGCAGCTGGGTATACAGCCCACCCGCCACATCGGCGCCGATTACCGCGATCACGATGCCCAGGCCCATCGCCGTGTACAGGTTGCTCCACAGCGCCATCGCCAGCAGCACCGTCGCCATGCCCAGCAGCCCCGAGGCGAGGAAGCGCAGCGCCACTCGCTGCAGGATCTGCCGCAGCGTCAGGTTGCTGCCCGAGGCCCGTAGCATCTCGCCGGACAGCCCGGCCAGGCTCAGCAGCACCAGCAGCCAGAACGGCATATCCGCGAGAGGTTGATCGGTCGACATCGGCAGCTCCTTGGCCAGCAGGCAGAAACGAAAAACCCCGCCGAAGCGGGGCTGGGGATAGGTGCCGGCCGAAGCCGGCGGGCGCTGGTGACCAGGGCGGGGAACCCACAGCACCGGGGGAAACAAAAAACCCGGCGCGGCGGCCGGGTTTTATGGGCATTGCAGAGGGGCTATCAACTCACGCACCTCGACGAGCATGGGCACTTTTTACACCCCGATTCTCATGGCAACAAGCCCAAACCATTGCCAATCCCTGAATAACCACCAAACGCCCGGAGTTCATACGCAAATACGTGGGAATCATCCAAGACCGGCATTCCAGCGCCTCCGGCGCTGTCCTTCCTGTCCATCAGCAACATATCAGGTAGGACAGCTGAAAGCCCCGAAAACACTGAGTCTGTCTTATCTCCCCACCTGTCCTACTGCTTCAATATATAGAGGGGATCGCTTAAAGAACGCTTCGCGTGACACGTTCACCTATCATGCGCCACATGTGCGCCCGGTCTTTTGCTGGGCCAGCAGGACACGCCAGCAACGGCGCGGCCTGCGCATGTCCCACCCGCAAAAAACGGGCAGGACAAGGAGGGACAGACAGGACATCAACCACGCCTGACCGGCACGCCGCTGCTGCCGACCAGCCGTTCGCCAGCCGCCTGCAGTACCGCAGGCAGACAGCCTAACGGAGCACCGGCCGGGTCGGCAATCCACCCTGCCACCTGCTCGGGGCGCATCACCACCTCGCCGGCCACCAGCTCACGGAACAACAGCCCGCCATCGTCGCCCAGGCTGCAGATGAAGCGCGCCCTGCCGACCAGCGCCCGCAGCGCCGCCTCAGCTGTAGCCGGCGCAGGAGTTTGCGGCTGCGGCGCAGCCTGTACGTCGCGGCCCCACAGCCTAGGCCGCACGATGCGGTTAAGCCAGCTCTGCAGCTCACGCTCGCGCTCCACCGAGGCCGTGCGCATCCAGTCCCACAGCGCCGCTTCATCCATCACCCACACCCGAGCCTGGCCGACCTGCTCCAGCCGGGCCTGGCCGGGGCTGCGGCGATTCAACTCGCGCAGCTGGTTGTGCCAGGCGGGGCCCATGTCCAACGCCTCCGCCACATCCTGGACGGCGAACCACAGCCGGTCGTGCTCCTTCAGCACCTGGAACGATTCATCCCGAAAGCGGAACTCCCGCCACCCTTCGGCAGGCTGCGCCGCGGCGGCCTCGTAGCGGCCAGTCTTGCGAATGGACGGCAGCACCTCGGCGGTCACCCATTTCTTGAAGCGCTTGGCCGACGCCTTGCGGCTGCGCAGGATGGCCGAGTACAGACCGGACTCGTTGATGATCAGCACCTCACGATCCTGCTCGACACCATTGGCAGACCTGGTACCCACAATGTGGGTACCAGCTTCATCCTCATCGAGCAGCCGCGTCAGTTTGTCAGCATCTCGGTACTCCAAGGCGACGGCCACATCACTGGCCACAAACCACGGCTGCCCGTCCAGCTCGACGACGCGAACCGGATGCTGATCGAACGAAAACGGAATGACGTTAGACATGGTGGAACTCCTTTGCCGAAGTGAGGAGTTCGCCACCACCCGCTTCCACACGGGAGATTGGTGACGAACCGCGCAAGGTGTGGAAGACCGGGGCAAAGGAACCCGGCGAGCCCGAAGGCTCCCCTGCGCGGCCCGCCATAGAGCGTTCCGCAGGCACAAAAAAAGCGCCTGCAGAGGGGTGGGCGCTGTCGCGCCTTTGCTGATTCGGGCTTCCACACCCGGCCACGGGATTGACCGTGACGCGGCAGAGAATAGGCCCGAGCACGGCGCGGGTCAACGGTACAGCGATATGGCACCGGGGCTGCGATGGCATAGCCAGCACGGCACGGCGTCCGATGAGGTGAGGCATTTCTTGCTCCTTTTTCATGCGCTACACACCAATAGTGCGAACGGGGTGCCCCTTTTCCGGCGTTTTTCAGGGAAGGCCGAAAATATTTTTTGCAGGCGCCGCCGATGGCGCTTGATCACCACCGACGAACAAGCCTTACCTCGTCCACTTTTTGTGGATAAACTATTTTTTGTAGTTACAGAAAAGACGCCATGGACATCGAGTACGACGAAGCCAAAGCGGCCAAGACCCTGGAAGAACGCGGGATCGACTTCAGCAAGGCCGCCCAGGTGTTCGAAGGCAAACACCTGACGAAGCGTGACGACCGCGAGGACTACGGCGAGGATCGCTTCAACTCGGTGGGTTGGTACGAAGGGCGACTGGTCGCCATGACCTGGACCCCGCGCGGCAAGGCACGCCGCATCATTTCCATGAGGTACATGCATGAAAAAGAACAGCGTCGAGTCCTCCCCTACCTGGATTGATCCGGACGATGCGCCGGAGATCACGGAGGAGTGGGTCACCAGCGCCGACCTGTTCGACGGCGAGACGCTCGTCCGCCGCGGACGGCCGCGCAAGGCCAACCCCAAGTCGCAAGTGACCCTGCGACTGGACAAGGAGGTGCTCGAGTATTTCCGTGAAACCGGCGAGGGCTGGCAAACGCTCATGAATGACGTGCTGCGGGCGCATGTGGCCAAGTCGCAAGCGCGGAGGAGCGTCGTCGTCAAGGTGCACGTCGGTGACGTCGGGCGTGTCCGTTCTGCTCTGCGCACGCTTGAGGGAAAACTCGACAAACTGAACAAAGACCTGCAAGTGATCACCGTACAACGCCATGCAGAAGAAGTGTCCAAGCGCCGCGAGAGGGCCTGATTAGGCCCTCTTTTTCTGCTCACGCCGCCTTCCTCAGCAACAGCAGCTCCGCAATCGCCGCATGCAGCAGGTCCAGCCGGCGGTAGTACTGGGCGCGACTGCAGCGGCAGGCCGACCACTTCATCGATGGCGGCAGATCGTCGTTGGTGTAGTGCAGGCGCATCAGCGTCTGCAGGTCGTGGGGCAGATGCCGGGTATAGATCAGCTCGATATCCGCCGTCCGATCCCACGGGCAACGGGCGCCGGCGCTGGAGCGTACCAGTTCGCCCTTGCCGTCGATCAGCCGGGCGATGACGTTACCGCCATCGCCATGCAGATCCGGCGCCGCACGCCAGGCCGCCCATAGCCTCAGGTATTCATCGACTTCCCTGATCAAAACGGCTCCTCCTTCGCAGGCGTCGCCGCGTTCCAGCTGACAGGGCGCTGATAGCCCCAGGGGCGAATCCCGCTGCGCCTGGAGGCCGGCAGGCGTTTCCGACGCCACTCCAGCCGGTTCATGATGTGCCCGACGCGCATCTGCTCCGGCTTGCCCCAGTGGCCATAGTCCAGGTTCAGCGCGCCGCGCAGTATCTGGTCGATGGTCACCGCCTCGCCCACGGCCGGATCTTCCAGCCATTCGCGGATCGGATGCTCCCAGGCATCGACCATGTAGCGGGCATCCTGCTCCTCGGCGAACTTGTCCGCCTCGTCACGCTCCACCCACCAACGCTCGCCCGCACCCCAGCGCGCATAGGCCTCGGCCCACAGCTGGTCGCGGGTCTCGCGCAGCTCGTCCAGGTTCACGCAGTGGCACATCACCGGCCAGTAGCGCCGGTTGCCGGTGGGGTCCTTCAGGTACTCGTCCTGGTTGGTGGTGCCGACGAACACGCACTGACGCGGCACGTCCAGCACCCGGCGGCCGTAGCTCTCGCGGTAGGTATCGGTGCTGGCCGAGAAGAACTGCTTAGCCTTGGTCGACTCGGCCTTGTTGAAACTGTCCAGCTCGCCAAGCTCGATGATCCACTTGCCGCGGATGGACTGGAAACCATCCTTGTCGCCCAGGCTGAACGGCGTATCCATGAACCACGCGCCGGCGAGGATCGACATTGCCGTCGACTTGCCCGCCCCCTGCTTGCCCTCGAGGATCAGCACCGCATCGGCCTTGCAGCCCGGCCGCATTACCCGCGCTACGGCCGAGATCATCCAGCGCGTGCCAACCTTGAGGCTGTACTCGCTGATCGGCACGCTGAACGTCCGACTCAGCCAACCATCCAGGCGGCGCTCGCCGTCCCACACCAGGCCCTTCAGGTACTCGCGCACGGGGTGGAATTCGTTGTCGCTGGCGACCACGCAGACCGCCTCCACCACCGCCGCGCTCTTCACCCGCAGGTTGTACTGCTCGGCCAGCCAGACCACCACGCGCGCATCGTCCAGATCGGTCCAGTCTCCGGCGCTGCCGCCATAGGGTGGCGTGCGACGCTTGAGCACCTTCGAGCTGAAGGCGTTGTAGGCAATCGCCCCCGCCCAGCGCTCGTCGTTGCTCAGGATCAGTTGCACGTTGTAGGGATGCGCGATCAGCGCGCCATTCTCCGAGCGCTGCAGCTTTTCCCGCCAGCCACCGGACGCCGGTGGCCGCACCATCGCCATCACCTGCCGGCGCACCGTCTCCAGGCCCTCGGCGCAGTGCAGGTCGTTCCAGTCCGTCCAGCGCTCTTCCCGCTCCACGCTGAACACCGGCGCTACTACCTGGCCGCCGAGAATCACCGCGGCGTTCCCAGCTTTCTCCATGCCCGGATTCCACGCCGAGCCGTCCTGGCGGGTCGTCTTCCAGTCGTCATCGGCGCAGAAGATCAGCGGCCGGCCTGGGAACTGCTCGCGCATCGCCTTGCCTACCGGCAGCAGGTTGCCGGCATCGAAGGCCACCGCCACCGTGCACGAGGTCGCCATGTGCAGGCTGACGCCGGTGGCGTAGCCCTCGGCGATCAGGATCGTATCGCCCGGCTCCGGGTGCGGGCCAAGCAGGCACCAGGCCGATTCCTTCTGCATGCCCCAGGGCCAGTACTGCTTGTCGCGCCCGGTGTCTTCCTGCTTCTCCGGATGGATCACCTGCAGGCCGACGATGCCCTTCGCGGTACGCATCGGTACCAGCACGGCGCCCTTGCGCGAGTAGCGCACCCCGAGGCCGACGATCTGCTTGCGCTCAAGGTACGGGCTGCGCCCCTTCTCCGGCAGGCGCTCCCAGATCGAGGCCGCCCGCTTCGCCGCGCGCCGGGCCGCGAACATCTGCCGCTCCGCCGCCTTGCGCTTGGCCTCCTCCTGCCGGGCGCGCATCAGCTCGCGCTCCTCGGCCGTCAGCTGAGCGCCTTTGAGTTTGAGCTTGTGCGTATCGCCGCTGCGCCAGTCGCCGAAGGCACCGAAGTACAGCGTCTTGCCCTTCTCCGTGAGGTACTCATGCAGCACGTACCAGCCGGTCTGCTCGCCAGCCTTGTCGCCCTCGGACTTGCAACGGGTCAGCTTGCCGAACACCCAATCCGGGCTGCGCCGGCTGAAGGGCTCCAGACCACGCTCTCGCAGCTGGGCCAGCACGTCATCCAGTGCGTTATCGAGCATGCCGACCTCCCAGCTCTACCAGTCCCTGGCACCCCACGCACAGCTGGCAGCCCGGCACAGCCAGGCGGCGCGCCTCGGGGATATCCACCCCGCAGCTCTCACACTCCTGTGCCGACACCAGCCCCGCAGCTACAGGCCGAGCAGCCAGCAGTGCATCCATCCGCGCCTGCATCAGGTCGTTCGCGATATCCGCGTTATCAGCCATGCTGCACCCCCTTGCCAGCCAGGTGCACATGACGGGCCCGCTCATACAACCCGACTGCCGCGCGAATGATCCGCGCCGACAGCTTCTGCGCCTCCGCCAACTCGCCAGCGTCGATGCGCCCATCCTCGATATGCCGAGCAGTCGTGCTCGCCGCATCGGCCGCGGTATGCAGGATCTCCCCGGCACCCGCCACCAGGCTCGCCGGCAGCGCCTCGTACTGCAGCGGTGACACGAAAAACCACAGGCTGTCACCCAGCTCGGCATGCAGCGAGTCCAGCAGCACCGCACGCCCCTCTGGCGTCACGTAGCGCAGGAAGTCCAGCACGTCGTAGATGTTGAGAATGTGATTGGTATGGCCCGGATCGAACTTGTGGGCCGTGGTGTTCACGTTGCGCCCCGTGGAGTGCGCGAAGCCGGTGATGCCGCCGTGGCACATCTCCTGATTGCGCGCGACGATGTTGAGCGCCTCGGACAGAGGCAGAACCTCCTGCCCCAGCCGCTCGATTTGATCCGCGAACGAAGGTCGCGACATGGCAATTACTCCCTGGTCGTGCCAGTGTCACGGCGCTTGTGTGGTGCTAGAGTTGCGCCGTGGTCACTCGCAAGGTGGTCATAGGCAGGCGGTCGTTCTGTGGTGGATTTGCCGCCTGCCTCCCCGATGGCGGGGCGCCCGCTCCGCGGACGCCCCGCCGTTACAGCCAGCAGCTCTGTGGTGGAGAGGCTGGCAACCCAGGGCATCCGTGCCCTGGTAGGTGTGACTGGCTTGCCGTTGGTACGTGGTGTGCTCGGCAGGTCAGACACATCGCCCACGACCTTGTGGTGAGGACGTGGGCAGGCCGGGCGGCTGGTTAGGCCGCCTGGTTTTTTACTCAGGCCGCAGCAGCAGGCGGCGGGAAAAGGTCCGGGAGATCGGGACGCAGCTCGTGGGCCTGGACAGCACCATTGGAAGCCCGGACAACAGCATGGACCCGCTCAACAGGCACTCCCCGCTTCTTCCACTGCGACACCGCCATCGGGCTAACCCCCAGAGTTTTGGCTAGATCGCGACCGCACCCGACGGCCCGTATGGCTCTGTCTAAGGCTGAATCACTCATAAACACTCCGATTACTCATCAAGCGCAGATACACGTTACGTTTATTTAAACGCACTGTCTACCCCAGTAAACTCGTTGTTTATGAATACATCCGGAAAACGACTGCGCGACCTCCTTGACGAGCAGAGCATCGCTTACAGCGAGTTCGCCTCAGCAATGGGCGTTGAGCCTCAACATGTGAACAACTGGTTCAAGCGAGGCATTCCCAAAAGCCGGACCTTCCAAGTCGCCGACTACCTGTCGGTAGATGCACGATGGCTGGCTGAAGGCATAGGCACAGCCACACCTGCCGACGAAGTTCCAACAGACAGTGAATCGGTGACAGTACTCAGGCGCGCAGGTAGGAGACTTCCCGTAATCGGCTCCATCGCCGCCGGCGCCTGGTGCGAGGCCACTGCCTTGCAACCTGCAGATATCGAGGACTGGATCGAATCTCCCGGCCCAGTTGGCCCGCGTGCCTTCGTGCTGAAGATCGAAGGCATTAGCATGTTCAACCCCAACGGTCCGATCAGCTTTGCCGATGGGGACCATGTAGTCATCGACCCTGATATCGAGCCGTTACCCGGCGACTTCGTCGTGGCTAGGCTATCCAGCTCCAACCGTGCCACCTTCAAGCGGCTGCGCCAGGACGAAGGCGAGTGGTACCTGGAGGCGATCAATCCCGCATGGGATCCCCGCTACATTCGTGTGACCGAGGAGTGGCACATCTGCGGCAAAGCCAAGTGGAAAGTGCAGAGCCTCTGACTGCCCCGCACCGGCTCCGTTTATTGTACAAAGCCGAAAATAAACATTTAGTGTTGACCAGCCAATAAACGCATAGTTTAATCTCCTCGACTCTCCACCACAGAGCCGAGGCCAACATGCACACCACCGCCACCCTGCACGTCCATCCGGCGTGCGCTTCCAACCCTCGCACCGTAGCCGCCATCCAGGCGGCTACCGGCTGCCTGGCCGTCATCAGCGGCCGCACCATCACCCTGCACGCCCGTCGCCAGCCTCCGGCGCCCATCCGCCCGTTCGATGGAGCCGCATAGCATGAGCCTGAACCTCAACCTGCAGCAGACCTCCGCACGTCTGGGCATCAGCCGCCCAGTACTGATCCGCCGCCTGCGCGAGGCCGATCTGCTCGACGAGCACAACCTGCCCCGCCACCCCACGCGCGATCGCCAGTACCTGCAGACCCGCGACGGCAACTGGTACCACCCGGAGCTGGGCATGCAGTACACCCGCAGCACCCGGGTAACCCAGGCCGGCGTGCGCTGGTTGGCCGAGAAGCTGGGAATCGACCTCGTGCCACCGACCGCATCGGTGCGCGAACGCGCCGATGTCGACTGATCGGCGGCAAACGCCACCGCGCGCCTACGCCCGCCAGATCGTCACCCTCGGCAGCATTGAGGAGCGTCGCGCCGCACTCCTCGACGTGCCGGAGGACTGGCGGGCACTGGTGAGGAAGCACGTAGAGATCGCATGGAATCACCCGAAGGGAAACAAGACATGCCAATGACCGAAACCACAACCGCAAGCCCGACAGCAAACACGGTGCCAACCATCAACCCGGAGGCCGTGCGCATCGTCGACGGCCTGGCCACCACCACCTCGCTGATTGTCGCCGAGAGCTTCGGCAAGCTGCACAGGGACGTCTTGCGCCGAATCGCGAGCCTCGACTGCTCGCCTGAATTTACACAGCGCAATTTTGCGCAGTGTTCCCGGCCGGGCGCCAATAACAAGCCGGAGCCGTACTACCGCATGACCCGGGACGGCTTCACCTTCCTCTGCATGGGCTTCACCGGCAAGGAAGCGGCGCGCTGGAAGGAGGCGTACATCAACGCCTTCAACGCCATGGAAACCGAGCTGCAGCGCCCGGCCCTGGCCGAGCCGTCCGAGCTGCTGAACCTCACCTACGAAAGCCGCCGCTTCCGCATCGTGCGGCTCGCCGGCGAGCCTTGGTTCGTCGCCGCCGACCTGGCTCAAGCCATCGGCCTGCGCGATTCCCACGTGGTGCTGCGCAACCTGCAGGGCTCCCAGTGCCGCAAACACAAGGCCGGCAAGCAGTTGGTCAATGTCGTCAGCCTGTCCGGCCTGCATACCGCACTGTTGCACGCCAAACCGGCCCAGGCGCGCGCCTTCCGCGAATGGATCGAGCAGGTGATCGGCGCTGTCGCCGCATCGCCAAGAGCCATTGCAGCCCCGACAGCAGCAAAGCTTGCCCCCGCCGGCGACAAACGCTGGCTGCTCAGCTTCGACGCCAACGGCGAGCCGCAGCTACAGCCCGCGCCTGGCATACCCAGCGACGAAGCGCTGCTGCAGTGGCTCGCCGATCCCCAAGGCGCGAGTCCAGCCCTGCTCGCCACGATGCTCCACGTCATCGCCACCCGCCTGGGAGAGGCCAGCCATGGATAACCAACTGATCGACGCCACCCTGCAGCAGCTGCTCGCCACCCCACATGAGTTGCGCACACCAGACTACGTGGTCGCCTCCCTCAGCCTGGCCGCAGAGGCAGCTGACGCCACACTCAATGCCGCCACACCGCTGGAGAACGAGCTGCACGCTCTGCGAGGCGCCCTGGAAGCCATGGCCGTGACGCACGGAATGCAGCCGGTTTCCTGCCTGCAGAACTACCCCGGGACCCGATCCGATCTCTACGGATCACTGCGCCTCGACGAACAGCACTTCGGTGCGTTCGGCAAAACGGCCGCCGAGGTGGTGGCGGGCATCCGTCGGAAACTGGACGACCAAGCGGTGCCGGCATGAGCGAAGCACAGGCCACCCTGCCGCTGGTTCCGGCACCGCGCCCGGAAACCGTCGAGTTGCTCTATCGAACCTTCGGCGATGTGCTGGTGCCGCTGGACCAGGTGCGCAGCAAGTACTTCCGCAACCTCAACCCGGAAAGCTTCGGCCGCGCCCTCGACCCGACGCGGATCCGCCTGCCGGTCACCACCCTCGACCCCAGCCGCAAAGGGCTGGAGTTCGTCGACATCCGCCACCTCGCGGCCTACATCGACGCTCGCGCCTACCAGGCCGACGAAGAGCTGGTCCGCGAGCTAAGCGCGGCGAACGAACCTGCATAACCCCGGCGGCCACCACCCGCCAGACCACCACCAGGAGCACACCACATGGAACTCACCAACCACCAGCTCGCCATCCTGCTCGGCCTCACCATTGCCCAGCTGATCGCCATCCTTGTCCCCTACTGGGTCGGCCGCCAGTCTGGCATCCGCCACGGCCACGCAAGCGGTTACCAGGCCGGCTACACAGCGGCCGCCGACAAGCTGGAAGCCGAAACCGACGAGGCCCACCAGCGCATGAGCAGCGCCGAACGGATCCTGACCGCAACCCAGGCAGAGCTGCGCCAGATCAAAATGCAGCAGGATCGCGCCCGCCTGCAACACGCCGAGGCCATCGCCACCCTGCAGACCCAGCTCGAGGACGCCCAGGTGCTAACCAGCAGTCACGCCACCCTGCTGCGTCAGTCGGCTCGCAACTTCGACCTGGCCGCCGCGACCTGGCATGCAACCGGCGCCGAGGAAAAAGAACGCCACGCACGCACGCTGTCCGCCCGCCTGCAGACGCTCGCCGACTGGCTCCAACCGGCTACCGCCCGCCAGGGCGCCCAACTCGGAGCTGCGGCATGAGCCTCGCCACCCACAGCACCCAAGCCCCGGCCGCGCGAAAGCGCGGCGGCGGCCCAGCGCCGATGCTGCGCCCCACCCTGCCGCCTGCAGGCCGCCCTGCAGAGTCGAGAGGTGGCGACATAAAGAGTCTCTGCTGCGCAGCAGCAGGCCTATTCCAACCCGAACTGCGCGCCCCCGCAGGCGCTTATACCCCACCCCAAGGCGTGCGCCGGGCGCCAAACCTTGCGACCACGCTTCGCTCGCCAAGTCGCCCGCACGCGCAGCTTGTTAAGGGGTATGAGCCTGTTTTAGCCCGCAGCTGCCCCCCCTTTTTGTTTCAGCAACTCAACTGTCAAGCACGCCATTTCCCAGTAGTGATGGAGCCGTTTTATTTCCAGCTGCTCACGCTCTCCCCAAATTTCCCAGGAATTCAGTCGCTCGCAGATACTCCAAGCAAAGGCTGCCCCCACTTTCATCTCACCGAGCATATGCACCTGGCCTGGATCAAGGTCAGTGATGGGTATGGAGCTGAGCGCTTCGATATGGGGAGGCCATTTCAAATGCCAGCCATTTTCCAGGTACGGAGTGAGCGTCCTCTCCCCAAAATCCACGGAAGCATTGAAAAGGGTGCTGTAAAGCAACCGAAGTTGCTCTTGTTGGTTTCCAGCCAAAAGCAGAAGAACCTGCCTCAAACGCTCGCTTTTTCGACGATCTTTCTCAGCCTCGTGCCAGTAAGGGAAAGCAGCTGCTCCAACAACTGCAATGATGGCGCCAACTGCTTGAGCCCAACCTGCTTGCTCCTTAACCCCGAAGTAGTCGAGCACTACAAACAGGCCCCACACCAGAGAGCCGAGAGCGATAAAGCCCCATACACACCAGATACTAGCCAGCTTCATGATTTCAGAAGTTCTCATCCGGCCTGGCTCCTTGCCATTGATAAAAATGACCGAAGATTGCCTGCTTCCGCCAATAGCGTCCATTGGGGTGCCGTATGATCACCGCCATCGACCTATTCGCCGGCCTCGGGGGCTGGTCCACCGGCGCCCGACTAGCTGGTGTCGACGTGCTGTGGGCCGCCAACCACTGGCCCGCCGCCGTCGAGTGGCACAGCGCGAACCACCCGGACACCATCCACGTCTGCCAAGATCTGCACCAGGCCAACTGGGAAACCGTCCCCGCGCACGACCTGCTGCTGGCCTCGCCGTGCTGCCAAGGCCACAGCAAGGCCCGCGGCAAGGGCGCCGGCAACCCGCAGCACGACGCCTCGCGCTCGACTGCATGGGCCGTGGTATCCGCCTTGGAGTTCCACCGCCCCGAGGCGGCACTGGTCGAGAACGTGCAGGAGTTCACCGGCTGGGCACTGTTTCCGGCCTGGCAGCAGGCTATCAACGCCCTCGGCTACCAGATCGCCCCGCACGTCGTCGACTGCGCCGACCTGGGCGTACCGCAGAACCGCGAGCGCCTGTTCCTGGTGATCACCCGCAGCCGGGCGCCACTGTTCCTCGAGCTGCCGAAGTACACGCACGTGCCGGCCGAGTCGTTCATCGACTTCAACGCCGGGCGCTGGTCACCAGTGGAGCGGCCCCGGCGCGCGGCAAACACCCTCACCCGGGTAAAGGCTGGCCGCGCGGAACATGGGGAGATCTTCCTGATGAGTTACTACGGCAGAACCCGGGGCGGCCGCAGCCTCGGCAGGCCGATCGGCACCATCACCACCCGCGACCGTTGGGCCGTGGTGCACGGCGACCGCATGCGGATGCTCACCGCCGACGAGGCGTTGCGCGCGATGTCTTTCCCGGCCGGCACGAAGCGGCCGAACAACCACCGCCTGACCGTACACATGGCCGGCAACGCGGTGCCGCCGCTGGCCGGGGCGGAGATCATCAGAGCATTGAGGGCTGCGGCATGAGCAGCCACAAGGGAAAAGAAGAAGGGAGGAAGGCGCCAATGAGCCAGCAACCGCTCGACCGCCTGATCAAGCTCGAGGACGTCATGCACCAGGTGGGCATGGGCAAGACGAAGATCTACGACATGATCCAGTTCGAGGAGTTTCCGGCACCGGTCAAGCTGGGCCGGTACTCCCGCTGGTCACAGCTCGAGATCCAAGAGTGGATTGAGGAGCAGAAGGGGAAAAGGGCTGCGTAAGCAGCCCTATTTCAGAATCGCGTCAGTTAATGCAACCGGATTAGCTGCATCATCAGGATGGTAAACAGACGCCTTAGCAAGCGCCTTACACCTATCATTCAACACCCTATTAATTTCAGGTGCCAATGGATCCCCCAGTGGCATCGGGGGATCTATATGATCTATGTGGGCATGACCAGGAAAGCAACCAGGCCCATCAGGTGCATCTAGAACCAAGGCTCCTAGCTCTCGTACCTTAGCTGCTTGCAGGACTGCCAAGCCGGCATATTCAGCGCCAGTAATCTCTACAGCCTTCTCCCTGCACCACTCAACCCCCATAGATCCGCGCAACACAGAAATAAGGGTCTTATTTGCAGATGGGCGATACGCACTATAGGTCAACTCCCCCCTTTTAAGCCACCCCTTACGCACACTCCTCAAAACAAACTCATCACCTGGAATGCAATCAAGCATATGCGAACGCCGGCCCCCGACTTACATATGTAGACTCCACTCGAGGCCTTGCATAGCTTGCAGAAGGAACCAGCGGCATCAGGTTCTCAGAGATGAAGTCACCAAGCCCCAAAGGGATCTCTCCCACCGCCCCAGACATAGGGTAGAAAGCATCATTTTCCAGCAGGTCAAGATAGAAAGAGTACGCTGTTTCACCAATCTCAAGATTGGCACACCCTTCATCTGTTTCCCAATCAAAAGCAATTGTCCCATTGGGCATAGGCGCAATATCCATGAACAGCGCCTTAGAGCATACCTGCCGAAGAACAATCCTCGCAAAGTCAATCACTTGCGCGCTTGGCGCAATTGATCCGTCACCGGCCCATCCATCCCTCAGATCGGCAATAGAGTCGATCATTTCCGCCGACTGCTCTAGCCGATATGAAAAACTAGCAGAAGTATTCCCTACTTGAGAACCGCCTCTCAAAAGATAGGAAACACCTAGATAAAGGAGAGCCGCCCCACTAGTAATCCCTGGCGTGAAACTCGTAACCGTATCAATCATTCCGTGAGCCCTCTAGATACAAGCAGTCAGTCAAGCCCTGCGACCATATCCAAATACACTCGCTCGATAAGGTCGTGAGCCTCCTGGAAGACAGCCAGCAGCACATCCCGATCAGGAGAAACATTTGACACAACCGCGCTCAACTCAACAAATTGAGCCGGAACATTGTCTTTTATCCCTTCCGAGGCATTTACTTGGAACGATGACTTCCCATCAATCTTTGATACGATACTGACATTATCGACCTCCTCCTTTGCCCCAGCCAATAGCTCACTCAAAGCATTCGGCTTGGAAACAGAGAAGCCAAGCTTCCCGAGAAACTCATGCGGAGTATATCCGTCACGATACTCAGGGCCAAAGCCATTGATGTAACGCAAATTCACATGTAGGAACTCAGAGTCTTTCTCACCAACGGGCCTAGATGCCAAAAGGGCATCAACACCACGAGAGATGAAATCCTTAAACTCAACCCAAGACCTGTATGGTGGCAGAGCGTTAGCACTAAAAACACCGGGCCCTACCTGAAGCAGATTATGGAGCCCCTTATCTGTGGACCTGAATCGGTACACAACTTGGCCGGGCATAACTGGAAAACCTTGCGGAACAATCCTTTCCGCACGAGGCATCCCAAGCCCTGCACATTCGGCCCCAAAGTTCATGAAAAAATCTTCACTACTTGAGGATTCATGTCCAAAAGTGAACGACTGGCCAGGGAGAATTTGCGCAGGCATAGCCCCAGCAGCTCCCCAGCGCAGCTCTGCAACGGCCTCGACCAGAGGCACCCTATCCCTTGTAGCTGTCATGAGCGTCGCCGAATCTCACTAATCGTGTGGGGGATCATAGCAGAAAGCCCATGAGCAAGATCATCCCCCTCCCTTAACAGCATCAGAGCAGAATGCCTCCCACCACTTCATCATCTCGACTCTCTCCGGCAGGTACTGAGCGTGGTTGTAGGCTGCTTTGGTCTGGTTCCCCTCAGCATGAGCAAGCTGCATCTCGATCACCTCGCCGCGAAACAATCCCGACTCATAGAGGTGGGTCGACGCCGTGGCCCGGAAGTCGTGACAGGTGAAGCCCTTCATGCCGAGCCGCTCAAGCGCGCGATTGAAGGTCGAGGCGTCCACCGGCTTGTCCGGGTGGCGCAGGCCTGGGAACATCAGCCCGCGGCCGCCGGTGATGGTGTGCAATTCGCGCAGCAGCTCAACCGCCCGCGGCGGCAGCGGCACTAGGTGCCGGCGACGCTTCTTCATCAGCTCGGGCGGAATGTCCCACAGCGCAGCGTCAAGGTCGACATGCTCCCAGCGGCCGCGGCGGATCTCGACCGTGCGCAGGAACAGCAGCTGCATGAGCTCCAGGGCGATGGTGTTGGTACGGAATCCGCCGTAGCCAGCCAGCTCGCGACGGAAACGCCCCATCTCCTCCCGGGTCATCGGCCGGCTGTGCTCCACCGGCTCACGGACGAACGCCCCATACAGCGCAGCAGCAGGATCGGAGTCAGCCCGCAGCGTCCGCACTGCATAGCGGAACATCTGCGACAACCAGTTGCACAGCGAGATGGCGTAATAGGTCGCGCCACGCTTCTCCATCCGACGCAGGCACTCCAGCAGGTGAGCGGCCGTCACCTCGCGCACAGGCATCCGCCCTACGTAGGGGAACAAGTTCTTGGTGAAGGCCCTGGTCAACTGGTTGCGGTAGCTGTCGCTGATGCCGGTCTTGGTGCCGATCCACTCCAGGGCGACCAGCTTGAATGACGACTGATTCTCCAGTACCTGCTTGGCCCGCTCGGTGCGGCGCACGTGCGCCGGGTGGCGACCCTGTTTGACCAGAGCGCGAGCCTTGTCGCGCTCAGCCCGCGCCTCGGCCAGCCCCATCTCGGGGTACTCGCCCAGGGCAAAGACGTTTTCCTTTCCGTCGATCTTATAGCGGTAGCGCCACAGCTTGGCGCCGGTCGGTCGGATCTCGATAAACAGCCCGCGCTCATCGGAAAGCTTGCGCGGCTTCTCACCCGGCTTGGCCTGGCGGATCTGCACGTCGGTAAGTGGCATGGTGGGTATCGCCCTATCGCTGAATCTACCCCGCTTTGATACCCGTCTTTTAGGGGGCTGGGACAGCACGTGGGCGAACGATTGCGGACGCAAAAGCCTTGCAGCCCGCGGGCTGCGCGGGCCTATCGAACGTAAAAAAACGGGAGCGGACGCCGTGCACAGTCAATGTGGATGATCTTGCGCACGACAAACCGGCGAATCGACCGGGCTCCGGGTGAAAACAGGTGGATGGCCAGTGTAACGCCTGCGCCGCCGGCATGGCGCGCCCTTGCTCATGGCGACGGCCGCTGACCGCAGCAAACCGTCGCAGCGCCCTTGTAGGCCACGCCCGGCACGGCCAGACTCCCCTTCCCCGCAGTAAATAATTGATCCTCTTGAAGTTTTTTTATAGATCGCGCTTGACACCCCGGCGCTTTTGCGTAGAATGCGCCCACACAGACGCGGGGTGGAGCAGTCTGGTAGCTCGTCGGGCTCATAACCCGAAGGTCGTAGGTTCAAATCCTGCCCCCGCAACCAAATTTGAAAAGGCCATTCTTCGGAATGGCCTTTTTCGTTGGCGCCGAAAAAACCTGCGTACCGCCTTGCTCAGCTTGGCTTAAGCTTGCCGCCCTAGACTCCTGCGCATCGACTTCCACCGGATGCATCAGGAATCCTCCATGCACAGCGCCCCCTCCCGCTACAGCTCTCTCAACATCGCCCTGCACTGGCTCATGCTGCTG
>RCUL01000282.1_pt1 | contig 33324 bp, 30 predicted proteins | sample 2167521 | NCBI WGS metagenome assembly RCUL01 (sample SAMN09932745, study PRJNA488358) | compost metagenome | feature: garden; material: soil; isolation source: compost soil in acetic acid-enriched culture | place: Germany: Experimental Botanical Garden Goettingen | collected 2016-01-27
CAATAGCAAGAGTGAACCACCTGATCCCTTCCCGAACTCAGAAGTGAAACCTCTTAGCGCTGATGGTAGTGTGGGGTTTCCCATGTGAGAGTAAGTCATCGCCAGCTCATTATTCTAAACACCCTCAACTTAACAGTTGAGGGTGTTTTTTTATGCGCAAATTAAAATACGAAAATAAAGAATCCGAAAATAGTAAGCCTGCGTAAGTAGCAATTAATTAACAAAAATATCTAATCGATAAATAGAGCTATTCTGCAGCAAGATTTTTTAATAAAAAATCTATTTTTCTTCTGAAAATTTCAAACTGATATGTATGATAAATAGAAACTATATGTTATAAATGTTGAATAGGCATGGTTTTTGCTTGTTTTATGGAATCTAAAATATATGAAATTATCTGTTGGGTTGAAAGTTGCGAATTCTCTATCGTTAACACCTCAATTGCAGCAGGCGATTCGTTTGTTACAACTTTCTAGTTTAGAGCTTGAACAAGAAATTCAGATCCAACTAGATAGTAATCCTTTACTTGAAAAAATAGAAGAAGAGTCATTAACGGAAAGTCTGTCTACATTAGAAAGTAAAGACTCAGATGACTTAACAACTGAACTAAATGCAAACCATTTGCCTGATGATTTACCAGTCGATACTGAATGGGATGATATTTATACTCATCAATCGACGGCTTTGGCTACTCCAGAATTTGAAGAGCGAGAGGATAATCGCCAAGTTCAATTATCTTTAAAAGAACATATTCTAGAACAAGTTAATCTTCTACACTTTTCTAAAATAGATCAATTAATTGCTTATTGTATTGTTGATGCATTAGATGATAAAGGATTCTTGGATGCTGAATTAGAGGAAATCATTTTAGCATCCCAGCAATTATTGAATGAAATGGATATTGAAGAAGAGATAGAAGAAGATGAAGTTTTGGTTGTTTTAAAGCATATTCAAAGACTTGACCCATTAGGAATCGGTTCACGTAATTTAGCAGAATGTTTAAAAATACAGCTCGAATTTTTATCGAAAGACGTTGAATATTTAAACGAGGCAAAAAGCCTATTGCAATATTACGAACTTTTAATAGCAAATGATCTAAATAAATTACTCAAGCAGACAGGTCTAACAAAAGATCAATTGAAGTTTGCAATCAATCTTTTAAAAACATTAAAACCCTATCCTGGTATGGAATTTGATAAACAAGAATCAGATTATCAAATTCCCGATGTGGTGGTTTCTAAAAAAGATTTACATTGGCAGGTTCAATTAAACCCCGATGTGCTACCTAAATTAAGAGTTAATTCTTTTTACTCAAGTATGATTCGTAGAGCAGATCAAAGTGAAGACAATTTATATTTACGTAATCAGATGCTTGAGGCAAAAAACTTTATTAAAAGCATTGATGAGAGACATAAGACGCTATTAAAAGTAGCATCTTGTATTGTTGAGCATCAAAAAGCTTTTTTGGAGATAGGTGCTGAAGCAATGAAACCGCTGGTTCTCCGAGATGTTGCTGAAGAGGTGGAATTGCATGAATCTACAGTTTCTCGCGTAACCACAAATAAATATATGCTTACACCACGCGGTCTTTTTGAGTTGAAATATTTTTTCTCTAGCCATGTAGGCACTACTGCGGGAGGTGAGGCTTCTTCTACTGCAATTCGTGCCATGATTAAAAAACTTGTAGCAAGTGAAAATCCATGTAAACCTTTGTCAGATAATGTAATTGCTACATTATTAAAAGATGAGGGAATTGAAGTGGCGCGACGTACCGTCGCAAAATATCGAGAATCGTTACATATTCCTTCATCGTCTGAAAGAAAAGTCTTGATCTAAATTTTGAAGTATGGCTATTCTAGAGATTCATTATGACGAAATAATGAAATTTCATTTTCACCAAGAGGAGTAGCTAAAATGGTTTAATTGTCCCAATTTATCTTTTTGATAACATTAAATCGTTTTAGTTCTTCTTTAGATAACCTAAAAAAGGTGAGGGATAGAATTATGCAAATAACGATTCGTGGACATCATTTAGCAATTACACCAGCTATAGAAGAAAATATTAAATCAAAATTTAATCAATTAACGAAACACCTAGATCAGGTGAACAGTATGCAGATTAAATTAACGAAAGATCATCAAGTTGATAAGCGCTCTCATAAGGGCAGTTCAAATCATGTTGCAGAGGCTATTGTAAGATTACCGGGGATTGAGCTGTTTGCTCAGGCAACTGCTGATGATATGTATACTTCAATTAAAAAATTGACTGAAAAATTAAAAAGACAATTATTAAGATATCGAAAAATGCAATGTACTTATTCGCAAGTTACTGTTTCTGTTCAATAAGTTTTGTGAAATTAAGAGAGGCTTGAAAGATAGCCTCTTTTTTATTGATAAAATATAAACACGTACTGAATTCTTGGAAAAAGTTATAGTAAAATACTCCGTTTTACCCCTTAGGTTGTGTCAGAGGTCTTTGCAATGAATAGTGAACAGCTCACTCAAATTTTAAAAGAAGCTTTCCCTGTAGCGGAAGTAGCGGTGAGCGGACAGGCTGGAAAATTTGACCTCCGTATAGTGGATGATCAATTTGAAGGTAAGCGTACTGTGGCTCGTCAACAACTAGTTTATGCGCCCTTAAATACTTATATTGCAAGTGGGGAAGTTCACGCGGTAACAATTCGTGCAATGACCAAAGATGAATGGCGTAAAGCAAGCCTTTTCGGAGCTTAAATATTAATGGATAAATTTTTAATTACGGGTGGTGTTAAGCTCGAAGGCGAAGTGCGCATTTCTGGTGCTAAAAATGCCGCTTTACCATTACTTGCTGCAACTATTCTTGCAGATTCTCCAATTACAATAACCAATGTTCCAAATCTTAAAGATGTTAATACGTTGGTAAAGCTAATTGGTGGATTAGGGGTAACGATTGGCTATGAAAATGACACAGTAAAAGCAGATACTTCTACTTTAGATAATCAGTTTGCACCTTATGAACTGGTAAAAACAATGCGTGCCTCAATTTTGGTTTTAGGACCATTATTAGCACGTTATGGTAATGCTAAAGTTTCTTTGCCTGGTGGTTGTGCGATTGGTTCAAGACCTGTGGACCAGCATTTAAAAGCTTTAGAAGCTTTGGGTGCACATATTGAAGTTGAAAATGGTTATGTCCACGCTTCAGTTGATGGTCGTTTAAAAGGTGGTGAAGTTGTTTTTGATATGGTTACTGTTGGCGGTACCGAAAACATCTTAATGGCAGCAGCATTGGCAGACGGTGTTACGACTATTCGTAATGCAGCACGTGAACCTGAAATCACTGACCTTGCTCAAATGTTAATTAAAATGGGCGCCAAGATTGAAGGTCTTGATACAGATACTCTTGTTGTAACTGGCGTAGAAAGTTTGCATGGCTGTGAATATGCTGTTGTTGCTGATCGTATTGAAACAGGTTCGTATTTAGCAGCTGCTGCAATTACGGGTGGACGTATAAAAACAACTCATACAGATCCAGCATTGCTTGAGTCTGTTCTGGATAAGTTTGAAGAAATGGGTGCTGAAGTCACTCGTGGTGATGACTGGATTGAACTTGATATGTTGGGTAAACGTCCTAAAGCTGTAAGTTTTAGAACTTTGCCACATCCAGAATTTCCAACTGATATGCAAGCACAATTGATGGCTGTAAATGTTATTGGTCGTGGATTCGCAACAATCTCTGAAACGATTTTTGAAAATCGTTTTATGCATGTTCCTGAATTGTCACGAATGGGCGCTAATATTCAGGTGGAAGGTCACGATGCTGTTGTAACCGGAGTTGAAACCTTACAGGCAGCACCTGTTATGGCAACAGATTTACGTGCTTCATTCTCTTTAGTTCTGGCTGCTTTAGTTGCAGAGGGTGATACCTTAATTGATCGTATCTACCATATTGACCGTGGTTATGAACATGTCGAAGAGAAGCTTCAAGGTTTAGGTGCCAAAATTAAGCGAGTAAGTTAATGAATGATGTAAGAAACGATGATCCTAATTTTGATGTGATGGGTAATTTTGATCATGGTTTGACCTTGGCATTAAGTAAAGGGCGTATCTTAAAAGAGACGTTACCTTTATTGGCTACAGCGGGTATTAATTTGCTCGAAGATCCGGAAAAGTCTCGTAAGCTCATTTTCCCTACTACGCATAAACAAGTACGTATTTTGATTTTACGTGCGTCTGATGTACCGACCTATGTAGAAAATGGTGCAGCAGATATAGGTGTAGCAGGTAAAGATGTATTGATGGAGCATGGTGCTCAGCATGTATATGAGTTGCTTGATCTGCAAATTGCTAAATGTAAGTTAATGACTGCTGGTAAAGTAGGCATGGAGCATCCAAAGGGTCGTTTAAAAATTGCCACGAAATATGTCAATCTTACACGTCAGTATTACGCAAGCTTAGGTGAGCAGGTTGATGTTATTAAGCTCTATGGTTCTATGGAGCTGGCACCTTTGGTTGGTTTAGGTGATTACATTGTAGATGTGGTTGATACGGGTAATACTTTAAGAGCAAATGGTCTTGAGCCATTAGAAGAGATTTGCAAAGTATCTTCTCGATTAATTGTAAATAAAGCCAGTTTTAAACGTAAACAAACTTTGTTAAATCCAATCATTTCACAGCTTGAGCAAGCTGTTCAATCACGTTAAAAGCAATTTCCCATCATGCTTTTGCGATAGTTAAGCCAGATGATGCCCACAAGCGCTTAGAAAAAGAGTAAACTTACTTTTTCTTTTTCGCCTTGTGGGTAAATTGATGCGACGTTTATCGACTCAAGATCAGAACTTCAAACAGGTTTTTGCTGAGCTTTTAGCATTTGAAACCGTGAATGATCTTAATTTAGTGCAAACAGTAGATCAAATTATTGCTGATGTTCGTCAGCATGGAGATGATCATGTTTTAAAGCTTACTCAACAGTTCGATCGACATCCTGCGCATCAATTTTCAGATTTAGAATTATCTCAAGAACAACTTAAAACTGCTTTTGATAATTTAAGCCCAGAAATTCGTGATGCTCTAGAGTTAGCAGCAAAGCGTGTTCGTACATTTCATGAAGCTCAGAAACAAGATAGCTGGACTTATATAGATGAGTTGGGCAATACACTAGGACAAAAAGTTACGCCTCTAGACCGTGTCGGTATTTATGTGCCTGGTGGTTTGGCCTCTTATCCATCTTCAGTTCTAATGAACGCAGTACCTGCTCATGTTGCGGGTGTACCTGAAATTATTATGGTTGTTCCAGCACCGAATGGTGAGTTAAATCCATTGGTTCTTGCCGCAGCTTATCTTGCGGGAGTTAGCCGCGTATTTACCATTGGTGGGGCACAGGCTGTAGCAGCTTTGGCTTATGGTACACAGACCATTCCACCTGTAGATAAAATTACTGGTCCGGGGAATCGTTTTGTAGCAGCTGCTAAACGTGCTGTATTTGGTCAAGTCGGCATCGATATGATAGCTGGACCTTCTGAAATTTTAGTATATGCAGAAGGTGAGAATAATGCAGATTGGTTAGCTATGGATGTTTTATCCCAAGCTGAACATGACACAGTGGCTCAAGCTATTTTCATTACTCCTGATGAAGCTTTACTCAATGCAGTAGAGTTGGCAATTGAAAAGCATTTAAATGAATTGCCAAAAGCAGATATTGCGCGAACTTCAATTGAAAACCGTGGTGCTTTGGTATTAGTTAAAGACCGTGCAGAAGCAATTGAGTTGATTAATCAGGTTGCACCAGAGCATTTGGAGCTGTGCTTAGATGATGCCGAAGCGATGAGCGAAGATATTCGTCATGCTGGAGCAATTTTCATGGGGCGTTATACACCTGAAGCAATCGGGGACTATTGTGCGGGCCCAAATCATGTATTGCCGACATCTGGAACTGCTCGTTTTTCTTCTCCTTTAGGCGTTTATGATTTCCAAAAACGTTCGAGCTTGATTATGTGTTCGAAAGATGGGGTTAAAACGTTAGCTAAAACAGCCGACATATTAGCTGTCCAAGAGAACTTAGATGCCCATGCACGCTCAGCACGCTATCGTTATCAATAAGCTTATAAACCTTGTAGTTTTTTAATTATTACTCAGGGCTGATTTTCAGCCCTTTTTTGAGATAAGACCATGACTTTATCTACAGCACAAATGCGCTTTTGGAGTCCAGAAGTTCGTGAATTAGAGCCTTATGTTCCTGGTGAACAGCCTAAAATTCAGAATTTATTGAAACTTAATACGAATGAAAACCCATATCCACCATCACCAAAAGTAGTTGAAGCAGTTCAAGCTGTTTTGTCTCAGCAAGCTGATGCATTGCGTTTATATCCAGACCCAGATGCAACAGCTTTAAAACAAGCGATTGCTAAGCAACAGAATATTGAGATTTCTCAGGTTTTTGTGGGTAATGGTTCAGACGAAGTACTTGCTCATATTTTTAAAGCATTTTTCCTTCAAGACGAACCTATTCTTTATCCAGATATTACTTATAGTTTTTATCCAGTTTATAGTCAGTTCTTTGGAACAAAGACTAAAGAAATTCCACTTAATGAGAATTTCGAGATAGAAGCTAAGGACTATATACAACCAAATGGTGGGATTGTTATTACAAACCCTAATGCACCAACCAGTATTGCAATGGGTTTGCCGGATATCGAGAAAATCTTAAAAGCAAATCCAGATCGGGTGGTGGTGATCGATGAGGCTTATGTTGATTTTGGAGCAGAATCCGCAGTTGGTCTTGTAAATCGCTATGAGAATTTGGTTGTTTGTCAAACAACTTCGAAGTCTCGTTCATTAGCTGGTTTGCGCGTTGGTTTTGCAATCGCTCAGCCACATTTAATTGCAGCGCTTGAAGCTGTCAAAAATAGTTTTAACTCATATCCTATTGACCGTTTTGCAATTGCAGCCGCGGTAGCTTCTTTTGAAGATCAGGCTTATTTTGAAGAGCAACTTCAGAGAGTTATTTCTAGTCGTGAAAAGCTAGTAGATGACTTAACTGCTTTGGGCTTTAAAGTTTTACCTTCTAAAGCGAACTTTATTTTTGCTTCACACTCAGTCCATGATGCGGGTCAACTCGCGCAGCAATTACGCGAACAAGGTATTATTGTGCGTTATTTTAATAAGCCTCGTATTAATCAATTTTTGCGTATTACAGTGGGTACTGATGAGCAGAATATGCGTTTAGTGCAAACGTTAAAACAAGATATTCTTTAAGTTTTATTCTGCTGTGCTGTTCATCAAGTTCAGCATAGCAGAGATTTTATCAAGGCTTTCTTGATATTCTGCTTCTGCATTTGAGGCAATGGTGATACCGCCACCAGCCCATAAAGAGAGCTGATTTTGATATTGTTGAAAGCTGCGGATAAGAATATTCCAGCGACCCGTTCCATCAAAATTGAAGTAACCTAATGTCCCGCAATATGCACCTCTTGCTTCTTCTTCTAATTCTTCAATAATTTGCATTGCCCGAATTTTTGGGGCCCCTGTAATTGATCCTCCCGGTAAAGCAGAGAGCAACATTTGCATAGGGTTGATATCATCTTTAAGAGTCGCAACAATCTCACTGACCATATGATGGACTTGATTAAAACTTTCAATCTCGAATAATTGTGTTGTTTTTACCGATCCAGTATTGGCATAAATGCTCAAATCATTACGTAATAAATCAACAATCATGACATTCTCTGCCTGATCTTTTTGCGAGTTTTTTAAAGTTTGTTTAGAAATAAAATCTTTTTCAATATCCTCATATCGAGGCATAGTTCCCTTAATTGGTCGGGTCTTGATTTGTTTATTTTGATTAAACTCAATGAAAAGCTCTGGGGAACAACTTAATAACTCAAATTGATCTAATTTTAAATAACCTGCATATGGTGCATTAGTAAGATTCCATAAATCTTCTGCTTTATTTAATAACGACCCTGTAAAATTAGCTTTAAATTCTTGGGTTAAATTAATTTGATAACAATCACCCGCTTTAATATATTCTTGTATTTTATGAAAGGCTTTAAAATATTGTTCTTTAGACCATCTTGGCTGAATAGCATTCTTTAATTTAAATGTATTCTTAGAATTATTGACAATAGGAGTCTCTAATTTTTTTTCAATATATGTGAAGAGATCAAGAGCGTTTTCTTCATCGCTAAAAAAATACCAGTTATTATCTATATTTTTTAAAAAAGAACGATATTGGCCTAAGAATAAAGATGGCTGTATATGATTCTGACCGTTAATAAATTGATGTGCAGAAAAATCATAACTAATAAAACCAATATAGCCGCCGTTAAAACTTGTTATCGATTCACTATGTTTATTTTCTTTTAAATTATTTTCTTTAAGTTGAATAAAATCTAATAACTGATTCGATTTTGATATATTTTTATATTCATTAAAATTTTGACGCTGAAAAATTAAATCATTTTTATTTTGAATAAGAATGTATTGTTGAGGAAGAAAACCAATAATAGGATTGTTATTGTCATTTAAATAAATGAGCCCAGTTAATCCTTGTAAATTTTTTAAAATCTCGGCAGTATTCTTACCATGTAATGAGATTTTTTTCTTTAACTGAGACATTTTTAAATAAGAGAATAGTTAATGAGGGAAATATTAGTTTACTACAACTTGTGGATCGTCAGGGAGAAGACTTATAGGGGAGGTGTTTTTTGCTGATAAAATAGTCGAATTTTAGTATGGGATTGGGGGATATTTGGACGTTAAAAGTGGAATAAATTGAGCGTACCGTTTGTCGGGTAGTTGGCAAAAAATGCACAACACTAGTTGAACAAAAAGTAACGTAGATGTAATTTAGTAATTGCTAAGCAAAACTACTCAAGGATTGGAAGTTTCGGTTGCTATATAAAGAAAAATGCAACTTGAGACAATGAGAGTGGTTAAAGTCAAAAAATAAATGCTCTTGGGAGAGTGCTCAATGAAAATGTTCACTAAACTTGCTTTAGTTTCTTCTTTAGCTATCAGTGCAAATGCAATGGCAATGCAGTCAATGGATGATGCTGCACTTAGTGCTGCTACAGGTCAAGATGGTATTAATATCGGTATCGCTTTAGGCGCTGGTGGTATTACTATCGATAAAGTATTTATTCATGACAACGATGGTTTAGATCCTGCTACAGGTATTACAGGTGCTGCAGCAACAGCTGGTGCGATTGTAGTAAGCGGTGTATCTGTTACACAGGTTGATCAAACTGCTAATTTGTTAGACCTTAAAATTGATAGCGTTGGTGCATCTGGTAATAATGGTGCGTTTTTAAATGTTGCTGCAAATGTTGGTGCAGTTGATGTAAGTGTTGGTTCTATTGGTGTAGGTACTTCAGGCACATTAAATACAACGACTGCTGTACGTGGTATTACTGAAACTGCTCCAACGGAAATTATCTCTGGTCTAGACTTGTCTTTAGGGGCGATTTCAGCGAATGTACAATTAGGTGCTACACCACAAGGTGCAATGATCAAAGTAAATTCAAGCTTACAAGGCGGTTTAACTTTATCTAACTTTGGTATTAACGATGCTGCAGGTGGTGGTGAGATTTTCTTAGATAAAGTTATGGTTCGTGGCGCTGGTAACACAACTGGTGATTTGGATGTTGATGCTAATATTTCAGTTGTACCAACTGGCTTGAAAATTCAAAATAATAGTGCACAAGGTATGAATGTCTATGTTCAAGGTGTACATTTAGGTTCTAGTACAGCTGCTTCAATTGGTGACGTTGAAATTCAAGGTTTGAATGTAGGTACTTCTACAATTACAATTTCTGGTCACTAATTTAAAATTTTTAATTAAAAAAAGCGCGTTTTATACGCGCTTTTTTTATTGAATGAGAATTGAAATAATTTTATATAGTTCTTTAATATAAAGTTATTATATGAATAACTAGTATATTAGAAGGGCCGATATTTAAAAATGAGAGTTAATTAACAATTTAATTAGAGTAGAACTATACATTCATCAAAAAGATTAAAAAAAAGCTGTTTTTTACGAAAAAAAAAGGTATCTTCAAAACACAGGGATGTAGAGCTATTGCTCTAAGAATAAAATGAATAAGGCCGGTTAGGCCACCATTTAGACCAAGTGCTTATGTTAGAGATTGCTTTGGGCTCAGCATTGATATATTACTTTGCGACAGAAGCCTTTGAAATAGAAAAAAAACCACCAGGAACTGTTTATTATACAGAGACTGCCGATTCACGTAATTTATCTTTTCGCCGTAATCATATTGAACCAGTTAGGATTAAACCTGCTGTAGAAGACCAGTTTCGTGGAATTGTTCGGCAGGCATATGATTATAGCTGTGGTTCAGCCGCTCTTACTACACTTCTAAATGGTTATGTAGGTACTAGTTTGACTGAACAGCAGACTATGAGTGGCTTGTTACAGTATGGTGAATATCAGCGCATTATTGAACGCCGAAGCTTCTCACTACTTGATATGAAGCGCTTTGTAACTGCTATTGGTTTGGATAGTGGGGGATATCGTGGTGAGTTTTCAGATTTAGTCAATCTTGGACAGCCTGCAATTGTTCCAATTTCTTATGCTGGTTTTAAGCATTTTGTCGTATATAAAGCTTATAAAGATGGACGAGTCTATGTTGCTGACCCTGCATTAGGGAATATCAGCTTTGATGAAAATCGCTTTAAAGAGGTTTGGGATAATAATACATTATTTGTTGTTTCTGTCCCTGAATCTCAACGTAAAGACTTATTGGCCCTAAAAGATTCAGATATGCGCCATGTGGAAGATGCAACTGTTAACCGTTATGCCTTTGTGGATGTGCAATATCCAACATTTAATTATGACCGTTTAGCAAATAAAGCTTCCACTATGAGACGGGTGCTAGATAAAGACCCAAATTCTGCAACCTATAATCAGCCGATAGAAACCTATATGCGTCTTTACTATAAGCGTAAATAATCAAATATGAACTAAGTAAAATAAATACATTGGGTGGGAAGAAATATGAATAATCGATGGATGAATATGAGTGTGTTGGCATTAAGTATGAGCGCCATTACAAGCACCCTCTATGCAGCAGACCAAGTTACACAAACAGAAGCACAAACAACTGCAAATACTGCAGTTGTTTCTGAAGCGAGTACACCAGCAGAAGTAACACCAGCGACAGGTTCAACTCAAGAAGCGAGTTCGGCTCCGACTACCGAAGTTGCAGCTCCTGAATCTGCTACCGCACCTGCAAATACTGGAGCTGATCAAGCCGCGACTGCCTTGCAGAAAAAAGAAGGTGATGCGACCCAAGAAACAAATTTGCAAGAAGTGTTTACTTCAAATGAGCGCCAGTATTCCTTAATTAAAAGAGGCGTGATTTCTGCATATTACGATCTTGATTATACCTATTATCGTGATACTCGAATTGATTTAGCTTTAGCAGATGACTCATCTCAACTCAACCGTTTACGGATTGAAGAAGATGCAAACCATACTTTAACGAATAGTTTTACTGTTCAGTATGGTTTATTAGATAACTTAACTTTTTCAGCAACTGTTCCTTTTGTGGCAAAGTCTGAAATTGTCCGAGATACAACTGCTGCTGGTTTAGGTGATATTTCCTTTGGAGCACGTTGGGAACCATTCCCTTTAAAGCAAGGTCGTTTACCATTGGTGTTGTTCGGTAATGTATCAACAAAAACTGGCGATAGTCCTTATGAAATCGGTTTAGATGAGCTTTCAACTGGTAAAGGTTATTACTCTGTTGGGGTTGGGGCAAGTACCCGTAAATATATCGATCCGGTGGTTTTATTTGCCTCCGCGTCTGCTAATTATGGATTTAAAGAAACGGGTTTAGATCAAGCGCGTGGTAGCGGGGCTAAGGGGCCAAGGATTTTAACTTCTTTTGATCCAGGCATTAGTGGTGGCTTCTCATTCGGTTTTGCTTACTCATTTAACTATGACGTGTCATTAACCATGTCGTATCAACAAAGCTTTAACATGGATGCTGAGTTTGAATTTAATAATGGAGACGAATCATATAAGTCGCCAGACCAAAGTAGTGCAATGTTGTCTTTTGCTTTAGGGGTACGTGTTTCACCTGAAACAATTGTCAATGGTACGGTTGGTATTGGTTTAACCGAAGATGCGCCAGATGTTTCACTTGGTCTGTCTTTCCCGCTAGATTTCATAGGTTTTGGCAAAAAATCTAAATAAGGAGATATGCAGGTGAAATATCCTAAATTATGTCCTTTGACGGCGGCAATTGTTATCTCCGGTTTTTCTAGCTTTGCCAATGCTCAATTAGGACAAAACCTAGCTGTTGATATTCGTTCATTATCGATGGGGAATGCTGTAACTGCAGATCCACCTGGTATTAGTGCAGTTCACTTTAACCCAGCGGCTTTAGCAAAAATTGATGGGTTACAGACAGATGTGCAAGGAATTCTAGCGAACTTTGATATTCAGCGTGAATTTTCAGCACCCCCTGGTTATAACGTTTTTGGCTACTCAGATGACCCTCTTGTTTGTAATGATGGCCCAGAAGTTACAGCTAATATTTGTACTGATTTTAAGGGACCTGTACGTGGCGATGTTGAATATGCCAGCTTATATGTGCCGATTCTAAAAAAAATGGTTGATCTAGGGGCTGGTTATCCACTAGCTGCTCCTACAGCAGGGATTGCCTATAAGCCTCCAGGTTCGAAGGTGACCTACGCTACTGCAATTTATGCACCTTTAATTGCAGGTTTTGGCGCTGAAAATGGTAACGCTGGAAACTTTATGGGGCAGCAGGTGGCTGTTGAGCGGATTACTTATTTGTCTCCATCTTTTGGTTATCAAGTAAATGATCATTTATCAATTGGTGCCTCTGTTGGTATGTCTTATAACGCTCTTGCTATGAAAACCGATTTGCGATTTCCCAATGATATGATTGGGGTGTTGCGTATGGTTGATGACGTAGTATGCGGGCCTTTTAAAGATAATAACGATATGATTACCAATCTATTGTTATTTGGTTTGTGTAATACTCAAGAGGGTATGAATCCATTTAATAAAATGGGATCACTACAAGTTTCAATGGAGCAGTCTTTAAGCCCAAGTTATAACTTAGGATTACTTTGGGAACCAACGGATGATTTTGGCTTTGGTATGGTCTATCAAAGTGCTGCCAAGATGCGCATGAAAGGGAAGTACCTGATTAATAATGCTAAGGCTCCTCAAGAATTAATTAAAGGCTTAAACTCCTCGGCTACAGGACAAGTTTTAGCTGCTATTCTCGGTTTGCCGGGAAGTGTGCCAAATTCTGAGTCTGGACTAGCTGCGATGGATCTGGAATATCCAGCACATTTCCAAGCAGGGATTAAATATAAAATATTCCCTGATTTGCAAGTTAACTTTGATGTTGGTTGGACAGACTATTCAGCATGGGATAAGTTCAAATTTGAATTTGATAGACAAATTACTTTATTAAAAGTTGCTAAACTTTTATCAAATGATGTGACAGATGCTTCACTAGCCTTACCTTTAAAGTTTACCTCACCATGGAGCTGGGGTATTGGTTTGGAGTATTCAGCAACAGATCGTTTGAAGTTACGTGCTGGTTATGAGCCTCGTGCTAGTGCTATTCCAAATGATAAACGTAATACCATGATTCCAATTAATAATGCGCAATTATTTGGTTTGGGTATTGGATATCGGTTTGACGCAGATACAGATTTGGATCTTTCAGTTGGTTTCTTACGTAGCCGCGATAATATTCCAGCAGGAACTAGTACCTTATCTAATAAAACAGGAGTTGATAATATCCTGTTAAACCCTTATGCCGGTTTGGATGTTAAAACCAATACCAAAGTTACAGTACTCGGGTTAAATTATAGAACAAAATGGTAAAATTAAATTGCGAACGGATGTCTCGACCTAGATTTGCTATTGCGATTTTTTTTGTTGCAATAGCAAGTAACTCTGCTATTTACGCGGATGGTTTTTATACGATTATTGGTCCTGATGGTCGACCAATGATTGTTCCGAGTAAAAGGGTGGAACGAACTGTTGCGCCGTCTAAAATATTAACACATCCAGAGATAAAGGCGACTCGTCCAGAACAGCAAGGATTACCAGAAACATCTTTAAAATCAAAAGTATTGCCTAAAATACTTCCAAAGTCGTCTAATACTGCACCAACTGCACCAACTGCACCAACTGCACCAACTGCACCAACTGCACCAACTGTTTTGATGGAGACAAAACCTGTAATTTCAAAACAGGCAAAAATAAGTATAGAAAAGACACAAACTATTGAGGAAAAGCCTAGTTTGGGTGCTAGTACAGAAAAAACAATAATCAAAGGCTCTACTCTCAAGCAAGCTGTTGAAGAAAAAGTAAAGCCAAGTACAGTTCCATCCGTGAAGAAGGATAGCGTTATTCCATCAACACCAGCGTCAAAAAAGGATGAAACGAAGTACACTACAATTGATGGTGTTGAATATGTCAATAATGAGTATTTAGAGAATCAAGAGTTTAACCTTGAAGGTAAAAAACGTTTTTATATTATGCCGGATGGTTTAGGCCGTACTGAATCTATTGAGCGAAAAAAAGGCGTTGGTCAGTCTATCCTCGATAATGTATTACATCGGTCACGAGAAGACCAAGTTTCCTCTGTTGTGTTGGCACCTACATATTTACGACTTTCACAACAAGAATTGGCAAATACTTTTGAAAATGATTTGTGTTTTATTAAAGGTGATAATAAATCAATTAAAAAATTGAGCCTGAATAAAGAAGTTGGCTTGTGGCCGAGAAAACCTCTTAAAGAAAAGTTTGAATACGAGGTCGTAAAAATAGATTCATCTATTAAAAATATACAAGTTGCATCTTATGCTACAACCAATGATAAGCCCGTATATTATTGGCCCCTTGCAGTTTTCTTGGATGAAAAAGGCTGTGTTTTAGAGGGTGCAAGTGGTTTTAAAAGTAAGTCGTATCCTGCAACGATATTACAACATGCGTCGATTTCAGGTGTATTACAAGTGCCAGACCGTACGCAGTATATTATGTTAACGCCTTTATCTTCGGCTGTGGATATGCCAGATCAAGAACTATCTAATCAGGGTCAAATTAAAATTTCGGTATTACGTTAAAAATAAATAGGAATGATGATGAGTAAAAAACTTTTATTACCTTTTGCATTATCCACATTGGCAATTGTATTGAATGGTTGCGGTGGTGGTGGCTCAACAATTAATGAAGATCCTACTCAAGGTGGAGGTGAGATTCCGACCACTAATTTGGATTGTAAAGCTGCTAATATTTCAGACGAGTCTTGTTTAAACTTTGAATTAAATTATCCAGTTGCGGGGTTGAACTTTGATTGTAGTTTATCTCCGAATCAGCGTTATATTACTAAATTGGTCGGTAACTCGGTTGGCGGTGCCTGTAGTATCAGTAGCAGTAAATCTGATGAAACAATTACGCTTTATTTACAAGGCAGTAATACCCGCAAGATTGCATTAGGTACGATAAAACTCGATACACTAGGGAAATATGGGACAACACATTTAACAGTTTTGGATATGGCGACAGCATTAACTGGACAACCTCCAGCTTCAATGAGTAACACTGATCCAACTATTAAAGTGGCAATGGCTTTAGTTAAGTTATTCCAAACTATTGGTGTTGAACGTGGGGATAATGTGGTAGGTGATTTACAACCAACCCAATTTACTCAAGATAAGAAAAACCTGTTGACTAGTTTGACACAAGATATAACCGCAACGGAATGGAAAAGTGGTCAATACGCAACCATTTTAAAACCTTGGTTGGATGTAAGCAAAGTGTCTGATGCACAAGCTTATGCACTTGTAGTTCAAGTAACAAACTTGGCAAATGCTGCATTATTTCAGGCAAATGAAGCGACTTATGCGGGGATTGTAGATCCAGTGAGTTCACCGCTACCACTCGGTTTTTATGGCTGTAATCAGGCATTAACAGATTGCTTTAATAAATCTACCACTAATTTACGTCATATGATGGCTAATATGTTCATGCTGACTGACCGTGAAGGTTATGCAATGGGCTATGGTTTGCAATGGCGTGGTGATGCTACTTTATATAAAGATGATAAAGGAAACGTGACGGGTGTAGCTCCACCAGTTTTGTTGTGGACTAAGGCAAAACCAATGCAAATGCTCGTTGCAGCACAACAAAATGGTTGGCTTAACCCAATTTCAAAAGATATTCAATCGACTCAGCCATTACGTTTAAGCGTTGATAGCAATGTAAATAATGATTTGCAAATCTATCAAGGTAAATTTCTGAACGATTATGCTATCGCGGGCAGTGAAGGTTTTTATAAACAGCTAACACGTTCGACAACAGGAAATATTCAGCATTATGGTTTATGGCGTCAAACGGTAGGCACAGAAAACTATAAGGGTTCACTTGATATTATTAAAGCCAATCCGATTAGTTATCTTGGCAAAGAAATTTTTAAAACAGCAGCTAACGTCAGTTCTGGTCAACGCTATGTCTTCCCATTATATGCGACTTTAACATTCAGATTTGATACTACTGGGATAGCTCCTATCGATTTAGGTATTGTCGTTGATGAAAAAGGAAATATTCGTACGGATATTAAACCAAATGCAACTGTAACCGATATGTCTGGTCAATGTGCAACGGTAGCAGACAACGGCTTAATTGATAGTAATGGTGTACAACAGTATCGACTTGGTACTACTGGTGGAACAGAGTCATCTGATAATGATAGTTCTATTACTGTTCGTATGATTTTATCGCATCCTCAGCTAGGTAACCTTAATGGAATTCTGATGGGACTCAACTCTGTGGTGAGGCAAGATACCAATCCAGAGGATAATGTAAATGATTCGATTTCGGTGAATGGAGCCAAAATTAATCTCTATAACTTATTAGCAGGTCAAAATAGCAGTAATAGTATTAATTTAAGTGATTATGCGAATAAGACTGCGCGTTGGATTAATCTCTATGCTTTCTATCAAGCTGTTTATAATAATATTAAGGATATTAGCCCAGCACCAACAGATGCTGAAAAAGCTTTGGCTCAACGCCTGTCTGGCACGGTGTCCATTAAACTAGCCAATCAGTCTATTCCAGCTTGTAATGCAATTAAGACAAAACCTTAAAAATAAGAGACAAATAAAAAAGACCGCATAGCGGTCTTTTTTATTATCTAATTAATTAACCTGTATGGTCTAAACGAGTACCTAAAGTTTCAAGATGTGTTGGGAAAACTTGTTTTTTTCGGTCTTCAAAATAATGTCTTAGTGTGTGTTCAACGCTAGGGAAGGCAAGTTCTCCCCATGGAATTTCATGTTCTTCAAAAAGACGACTTTCGATACTTTCTTCGCCTGCACCAAAAACTCCATCCTTAAGCTGTGCTTTAAACAACACATAAATCTGACCAATACGAGGAATATTGTACATACAATAAAGTTGTTCTATTTCTATCTCGGCTTCTGCTTCTTCACGAGTTTCGCGTGCTGCACCTTGTTCCATGGTCTCGAACAATTCCATATAGCCAGCAGGCAATGTCCATAAACCATAACGAGGTTCAATCGCACGACGACAGAGTAATACTTTGTCTTCCCATAACGCTAAGGCACCGCAGATTACTTTGGGGTTTTCATAATGAATATTGCCACAATGAGTACAAACACGGCGTACTTTATGATCACCTAAAGGAATTTTTTGTTCGGTTTTATGCCCACACGCTACACAGAAACTCATAATTATCATCGAGTATAGAGATGCCTCAGCATAACTGAATTTTTAGACTTACGCATCAACTCTATGTCTTAAGTTTATTTTTCAGATATGATGCAAAGAGAGACAGAATAATAGGTGAATGGTATGGAAGAGCACTTGCTAACACAAAAGTTACAGCAAAGATTGCGCTTTTCCACCCGCATACAAGAAGCACAAGCAGCAGTACTTATTGCTATTACAAATGAAAATGATCCTAAGGTACTGCTTACACGCCGTTCAATACATATGAACAACCATGCGGGGGAAGTTTCTTTTCCGGGTGGAAAGCGTGACCCCAGTGATACCAGTAATATCGTTGTAGCGCTAAGAGAAGCTCAGGAAGAGACCGCTTTAAATCCTTTTGATGTGCAGTTGCTCGGCGATTTGCCAATGCAACGTGCAAGAAGCGGGTTATCTGTAAAACCTATTGTTGGGCTTATTCCTCCAGAGGTTAACTTAATACCTCAGCCTACCGAAATTGATCGAATTTTTTTTGTGCCTTTGCAAGAATTAATTGATACAAGACCCATGCCTTACGAAGTACGTTATGCCCATCAATCTTTATACTTTCCAAGTTTACAGATTGATAATGAAATTATTTGGGGTTTAACTGCTCGTATGTTAGTTGCTCTGTTTAAATATGGATTGGGTTATCAGAAAGAGTGGCCATTTTTACTCAACTCACCAACATTTGGTATGCCAAAATTTTCTCATAAGAATAAATGATCAGGATTGATAAATTATGATGTATAGCTATCAAGGACAGCACCCAAAAGCATTATATGAACCATGGGATGGTTGGGTTGCTCCAACAGCAACGCTAATTGGGCAAGTGGAATTAGGTCGTCAAGTCAGCATCTGGTTTGGTGCAGTAGTTCGTGCTGATAACTGTGTAGTTCGAATTGGTAATTTTTCTAATATTCAAGAAAATTCTGTCTTGCATACCGATGCTGGACTTGAGCTAAATATTGGTGAATATGTCACCGTTGGGCATAAAGTCATGCTGCATGGTTGTACGATTGGTGATAATAGTTTGATTGGTATGAACGCCGTAATTTTAAATCGGGCTGTAATCGGTAAGAATTGTATTATCGGAGCCAATGCCTTAATTCCTGAAGGGAAAGTCATTCCAGATAATTCAGTGGTGATGGGATCGCCCGGCAAAATTGTTAAGACTTTAGATGAAGACGGTGCTGCAAAAATACGGTTGAGTGCATTGCATTATGCTGAACATTTTAAAAGTTATAGTGATTTAAAAGAATTTCACTTTTAACTCTTTTTTAGCAAAATATTTTTTATGCCAAGTTAAATCTTGGCATTTTTATTTAGACAGAGAACGACTCGCCTATCAGAGCCGAGTGGGGTATCATAACTCCCGTTTTTAATCTGATTTAATACTAAGGTTGTGCATGAAATTGCTGGCGTTGGAAACTGCAAATGAGCAGTGTTCTATCTCATTAGTCGATGAAACCCAAGAACTGTTTTTTCAACTCGATACGCGGGCGAAAGCACAAACCCAGACCATTCTGCCGATGATTGAGCAGGGGTTACAACAAACAGGTCTTGAGGTTGCTGGTCTGGATGCAATTGCCTTTAGCCGTGGGCCGGGTTCTTTTAGTGGCGTCCGAATTAATGCAGCTGTGACTCAGGCTTTGGCATGGTCACAAGATTTACCCGTTATTCCCGTTTCGAGTTTGCAAGCTTTAGCACAAGCAGCATACCGACTTGAAGGTTTGGAACAGGTGACTGCGGTTCTCGATGCTCGTATGAATGAAGTTTATATTGCAAGTTTTGTTCTAGATGAGCATGGAATTATGCAATGTATTGATGAAGAAAAATTAATGGGCTACGAGCCAGCGACTGCTTATGCAAAACATTGCTTAATTGGTTCGGGTGCAAAGCTCCTTCAAGCTGATGCAGAGCATCAAACAATCACTGCAACAGCACAAGACATTGCTTCTATTGCACGTGTTTATGCAGCGCAAAAGCAGTGGGTTAATGCTGAACATGCTTTACCAGTTTATTTACGTGATGATGCATGGAAAAAAATAGCAGATCAGGGTAAAGCAAAATAAAGGCACTACTCATGCACATATATTTTGAAGTAGATTTTCAAGGCAAAGCACAGCACTACCAAGCTGTGCTTTGTTCTAGAGGTGTGACTGTCGATTTGCAGCCAGTTGAAAAGCTCAATGCACGTTTTTTGCGTTTAAATCCTGAGTTGGCACTTTGTGCAGATGAAAACGGGTTATGGTTATCTGCAAATGGCATGAAAATGCAGCCTGACTGGAAAGCCGAAATTTCCCGTTTAAAACGTGCAAGTCTTAAATCAGAAATGATTGCTCGGGCTTGTCAGTTAGGTGAAAAACCTATCTTAATTGATGCTACAGCTGGTTTAGGACATGATAGTTTGCTCATGGCTTATCTTGGCGCACAAATACAGTTGGTTGAGCGCCATCCGATTTTATTTACCTTGCTTGAAGATGCAAAAGCCCAAGCTGAACAAGATAGCTTTTTAAGCCAGTTTATGGATCGGATTCAACTGATCTTTGCTGACTCTGCAAGTTATCTACAACAACTACAGCAAACAGCTCAAATAGTTGATGTGGTTTATCTAGACCCGATGTTTCCGCAGCGTGACCAGAATCATCAAGCAATCAAAAAACAAGCTCAAGTTAAAAAACAGATGCAGCTTTTACATCTACTTTTACCCGAAGATGGTGAGATGGATTTGGGGGATAATTTGCTGGTTTTGGCACAGAAAGTTGCTAAACGTGTAGTGGTTAAACGGCCACGCCATGCTATTTTTTTGGCAAATCAAGAGCCAGCTCATCAATGGCAAGGAGATGCTTGTCGTTTTGATGCGTATTTTCAGTAGGCTTATGTAAGGTTAGGTTTTATTGCTTGAATAATGCACAAATATATGTGATATAGTTCAAAAGCATGATTGCTAAAATTCTTAGCAGGCATACACTTAAGATGCCTGACAAAAACGAAATTTTTGAAAACCTTTTATGATTGATCTTAAACCCTCCATTAACTTTTGGCATGATTTTAAAAGCAACCAAATTGCCGGAATGTGGCTGTTTTTGGGATCAAGACGTTCTTTACAAATTGTACATCCATCAATTCTTCAGCTCATTGTCTGGGGAATTTTAGGGGGATGTACTAACTCTCTTTATAGCTGGCTTGTGGCCGGTCAAATCGGTGATTTCAATTCACAAGGTTTAATTGGTTACGCACTTTGGCCATTCATTGCTTTAATTGTCGGTATATTTTTATCACAGCGCACCAACCAACCTCGCTTAATGCTAGTGCCTGCTTTACTTTGGTTGGTTCTAGATACAAATATCTTATTAATTCAATGTTTAATTCAGTATTTAGGTTCTAACGGTTATCTCAACTTTATTCCAGATGCTATTTATAACGGAATTTTACCAAGCCTATTTGTGGCTTTGTTCGTATGGCAAAGTTTAGCGGTGATTTGGGTTTTCTCACGCGAGCTCAAGTGGCCTTGGTGGGAACGTGCACTCGTCATGGTTGCGACTATTGCGACGATGGTGGTCTGGCAACTTTCTGTAAAAGATCAACCGATTTGGAAGGTCGAAGATTCAGCTCCAACATTTGCTGAAGATGCTTTTTATGCACAAAGTAAGCTACTGAATGACTCGTTAGAGCAAGTCCAATATGGTGAGCAGGCAAAAAGTCATTGGTATTTTTTAGGTGTTGCTGGTGATAGTTATCAAGATGTTTTTAAATCGGAAGTAGTCCGTATTAAAGAACAGTTTGATACACGTTTCGGAACGATTGGGCGTTCGATGATGCTGGTTAATAACCCAGATACCCGCACAGAAATTCCGATTGCCTCTAAAACCAGTATAGAGTTAGCCCTACGCCGTATGGGGCAGCAAATGAACCGTGATAGTGATGTGCTATTTCTATATATGACTTCACATGGTGAACAGAATCACTTCGAAATTGAAAATGCACCATTAGATCTGGGGCAAGTAGACCCTAAATGGTTGCGTGAAACTCTTGATAAATCCGGTATTCGCTGGCGTGTGATTGTCATCTCTGCCTGTTATTCAGGAAGCTTTATTCCTGCTTTACAGTCTCCTGATACTTTAATTATTACTGCCTCTGCTGCTGATAAAACTTCTTTTGGATGTAATAACGAAGCGGACTATACCTATTTTGGTCGAGCTTTCTTTGATTTGGCTATGCGAGAGCAATCTTCGATGAAAGATTCGTTTAGTACAGCTAAGCAAACGGTAACCAAATGGGAAGTGGCTCAAGGTGTAGAACCTTCAGAGCCTCAGTGGATGATTGGTAAAAATATGGAACTTATGCTACCTCAATTGGAAAAGTATCTATTTCCTCAGCAAAATACTGGTAGTGTAGATATTGCTCAAACAAAAACAGAGGCCAAAAACGATGCAACTCCTGCAAAAAAACCGCTGCTTTGAAGGTGAGCAACGTGTTTACCAATTTGAATCTCAGTTATTAAAAGGGCCAGCTAAGTTTGGCGTGTATTTGCCACCAGCCGCTTTAGAAGGTAAGCCTTGTTCAACCTTGTTTTATTTAGCAGGTTTAACTTGTACTGAAGAAACCTTTGCAATAAAAGCACACGCACAACATATGGCGGCACAATTAAGCCTAATACTGATTACACCGGACACTTCTCCTCGTGGAGAACAAGTCGCTGCAGGGGATAATTGGGATTTAGGTCAAGGCGCAGGTTTCTATATTAATGCAACGCAAGCACCTTGGTCTGAGCATTATCAAATGGAAGGCTATTTGATTGATGAGTTATATCCACTCATTTTGAAAAGCTTTCCCGTAAACGCTCAACAAGTTGGTATCTTTGGGCACTCAATGGGTGGTCATGGCGCATTAACTTTGGCTTTTAAATATCCTGAGAAGTTCAAGTCTGTATCTGCTTTTGCACCGATCTGTGCACCAACTGAATGTGCATGGGGAGACAAAGCCTTTAGTCATTATTTAGGTGCAGATCGCGAAAGCTGGCTTGCTCATGATGCCACAGCTTTAGTCTTGAAAAATGGTGCAGTGTTTGATGAAATTTTGGTTGATCAGGGATTGGATGACCAATTTTATGAACAGCTTCACCCTGAAAAATTTAAGCAAGCATGTTTAAAAGCAGGACAACCTTTAACTTTAAGACAACATGCTGGCTATGATCATGGCTATTACTTTATTCAAACCTTTATGGATGAGCATTTACAGTTTCATGCAATCCAGTTAGAAAAGGTAAATGGCTAATTAATGCTGCCATTCCACCTGAAATTCTTGTTGAGCCATGCGGTTTAGATGATCAAGCACGACTTTTTCTAAGTGGTCATGGTCATCTAGCTGGCTATCAATAGCAACGTTTAACTGCTCTGTTGCAGGGGCAAGCGTAATGGTTGCTGTAAGCATTAAGATTTTGAAATCTTGTTCAGTCTCTTGTACTTCAAATTTGTGTTTCCAATGATTAACCAAACGCTTTGCAATACGTTTGCCATCGTTTGTTAATAGATGAGTTGTGCTTTTCATTATCAATCCTCACATTGCTTTAATGTACCTTAACAAATTCATTTAGCGCTTAGCATTCTAATGTTGCAACGTTACGTTGCAAGTTTGAAATGTTGCGATTTGAGCAAGGAAGAGCAGGCCAAGTAGGCGGTTTTTTGTTATAATTTTAAGCCTCTCCTTAAACTCTTAGCCAGGTCATCCACTTATGTCCAAGCCTTATTTGATTGCTCCTTCTATTTTATCTGCCGATTTTGCTCGTTTAGGCGAAGATGTAGACAAAGTGTTAGCCGCAGGTGCAGATGTAGTGCATTTTGATGTAATGGATAACCACTATGTTCCAAATTTAACTTTTGGTGCTGGCATTTGTAAGGCTTTAAAAAATTACGGGATTACAGCGCCTGTTGATGTGCATTTAATGGTGTCTCCGGTTGACCGCATTATTGGAGACTTTCTGGAAGCTGGTGCTGATATTATTACGTTTCATCCAGAAGCCTCTCATCACATTGACCGTTCATTACAGCTGATTAAATCAGGTGGCGCAAAAGCCGGTTTAGTATTTAACCCTGCAACGCCATTACACTATTTAGATTATGTACTTGATAAAGTTGACCAAATTTTAATCATGAGTGTGAACCCTGGCTTTGGTGGGCAAAAGTTCATTCCAATGACCTTAGAAAAATTGCGTGAAGCTCGTAAAATTATTGATGCGAGTGGTCGTAATATTCGTTTAGAGGTGGACGGTGGTGTTGGCCCTGCAAATATTCGTGAAATTGCAGAAGCTGGTGCAGATATGTTTGTTGCTGGTTCAGCCATTTTTGGTCAACCAGATTATAAAGTTGTAATTGATCAAATGCGTGCAGAGCTTGCGAAAGTAGGTAGTGTCGACGCTTAAAAAAGTAGGCTTAATCAAGGGTAGGCTTGTGGATAACTTTGTTTATAACTGTATGGATAACTGTGTTGATAACCGTATGGATAAGATGTTGGTAAAATAAACAAAATTAGATCAACTGCTTATTCTCTAGACGGAATGCATAAAAAAAGAACGTTTTGGCGTTCTTTTTTTATGCGAGTTGGATATTTTATTACCTGATTTTTTATTAAGCTTTACTAAAAAATAACCTGTGCAAAAAACGATAATATCGTGTGTAGGTATTTTAATAGATATATAGATGTAAAACTGTAAAAGTGTCATGAAAAATAAAGCTAAATTTGGTTTAATAAGATTTTAGTAAGAGATTTAGATAATTAATGACGATAAAAATTTTAGCGGTAGATATGGATGGGACTTTTCTTAATTCTAAGAAGCAGTACAACAAAGCACGTTTTTTAAAACAGTACGAACAACTCAAACAAAATAATATTCATTTTGTGGTTGCCAGTGGTAACCAACTTGCAAAGCTTGTTACCTACTTTCCAGAAATTAGTCATGAAATTGCTTTTATTGCAGAAAATGGTGCACATGTCGTAGATGCAGGGCAAGAAATAGCTTTTGCTCATTTAATTCAGCAACAATTTATTGAGACATTAAAAGCAATTGATTCAACCTATACATCTAAAATGGTGATCTGCGGAAAGCAGAGCGCTTATGTACACAAGTCTATGCAAGCCGATGACTATGCTAAGGTCGCTCGATACTTTGAAAAGCTAATAGTTGTAGAGAATTTTTATGCATTAAATGATTTAGTGTGCAAAATTACTTTTATTGCTCAGAAAAACGAAAGTTTTGCTATTTTTCAAGATCTTCAGCAGCAAAGTTTTGTTGCAGATCAATTATTAGTTCCCGTTTCTAGTGGTTTTGACTTTATCGATCTTATTCTTCCTGACCAGCATAAAGCACATGGTTTGAAGCTTCTATTAGAAAAATGGAAGGTTGAACCTGATCAAGTCGTTGCAATTGGTGACAATAATAATGATATCCAGATGATTAAAGCAGTGAGTTATGGGTTTGCGGTTGAAAATGCAGTAGAAGCTTTAAAAGCAGTAGCACCGTATACGACTGTGAGTAATGAGCAAGAGGGTGCATTGCAAGTGATCGATTTAATGCTTAAGCATCAAGCTCCGTTTTCTTAATTGATGAAGATCAATTGCCTAGAGCTGAAAATTGTATATCAGTAGAAACTTGGTTATGCTAGTACTATGAAGATTATCCGTTTGCTCTAGGCAATAAACGACAATGGCCCTACAACACCTACGCAAGTATGCTTGGTTTGTGTTCCTAATGACTTTGGTCATTGGGTGGAGTGGTGTGTCTATTGCTCAGACGCCTATGCAGCATGATCTTCACACTATGCCATGTCATAGTGAAAAAATGACTCATCACTCTGTACATGTTCAAGTAGATGATCAGACTGTATGTCATCAAACCATGACCCAGTCTCTTCATTCGCACAGTGAGCATTGTAAGGACTGTAACCCCGTACATTGCCAAATCGTGAATCTGGCATTGCAGCAAGCTGTACCAGACCTTGAATCATCATTTATTCCCATATCGTCTCAATTTAGCAGTATTTATAAGGCTCAGCATTTAGCCGGATACTGGCAAGAAATTTTACGTCCTCCTAAAGCTTAATCCTTACTTACTTATTTTTTTAATTAAAAAGGATTACAGCAATGTGTCATAAAACAATTAGCAGCTTAGTCGCTGTATTTGGGCTATTGGTTTCACCATGGTCCCTCGCGGCAATTAAGGAATATCACCTTAATATTAATGAACAACAGGTCAATGTTACTGGCCAACCGCTAAAACGAATTACCGTAAATGGAAAATTTACAGCACCACTCCTTGAGTTTGAAGAAGGGGATGACGCTGTTATTCATGTGCATAACCAATTAAAAAATCAGGATACGTCTTTGCACTGGCATGGTTTGTTATTGCCGGGGTTAATGGATGGTGTACCGGGTTTTAATAATTTCAAAGGAATTGCTCCAAACGGAGATTTTGTTTACCGCTTTAAGGTGAAACAAAACGGCACCTATTGGTATCACGCCCATAGTAAAGGCCAAGAGCAAGACGGTTTATATGGCCCACTCGTGATTTACCCGAAAGGGAGAACACCAGTTGCAGCGCATGAAAAAACTGACCGTGATTATGTTGTGATGCTCTCAGATTTTCATAATTCCTCTAGCGATAGCATTATGAAGAATTTGAAAAAATCTGCTGAGTATTATCAAAATAGCCGTGAAACCGTATCTGATGTCTGGAAGCAGGTTAAAGCACAGGGATTAAAAGCAACTTGGCAAGATCGTTCGATGTGGAATCAGATGCGGATGTTAAAAACCGATATGTCTGATGTGACGGGTTATACCTTCTTAGTCAACGGTAAGACACCGCAGCAAAACTGGACAGGTAACTTTAAAGCTAGAGATAAGGTTCGATTACGATTTATTAACGCATCGGCAATGTCATTTTTTGATGTCAGAATTCCAAACTTGAAAATGACAGTCGTGAGTGCAGATGGGCAGCCAGTAAAACCTGTTGCAATTGATGAGTTTCGTATTGGCACAGCCGAAACCTACGATGTGATTGTTGAACCTAAACAGGCAAATTATCAGATTGAGGCTGAGTCAATTGACCGTAGCGGCTTTGCTATCGGTACTTTGCACGATGAAAATACTCAGTCGGTTGGTCCAATTCAAATGCCACAGCCACGTCCGCGATCTTTATTAACCATGGATGATATGGGCATGAGTCATGGTGATGGAGCGAGTGATGAACATGCTGGTCATCAAATGAACATGCAACATGACATGTCGACCATGCCTGAAATAAAAAAAGAGACAAGCCATGCCAATCATGACCACGCAATGATGAACATGGACCATGACATGAAAAATATGTCATCTGACAAAAATGATCATTCCATGATGCAAATGAAGCATGACATGTCAGCTATGCCTGAAATGAAACATGATATGCAGGTAAAGCCATCTAGCGAGCATGATCACGCTATGATGAATATGAATCATGAGATGCCTGCTCAAACTAAAACTACAGTTAAAAAAGATGAGCCGGTGTATGGCTGGGCAAATGCTTCAACACCAGTCGGTATGAAAGCATTGCAGTATAGTGATTTGCAATCTTTAACACCTCAACCAGACACCCGTGCACCAGAACGAGAGTTAGTTATTCGTTTAGGCGGAAACATGGAGCGTTATATCTGGACCATTAATGGCAAGAAATTTAGCGAAGCTGAGCCATTGCAAGTTAAATATGGCGAACGTATTCGCTTGAAGTTCGTGAATGACAGCATGATGGCTCACCCAATGCATTTACATGGCATGTTCATGCAATTGGAAAATGGTCAACAAGCTGAAAACTTGCCAAATAAACATACCGTTATTGTTCCACCAGGAAAGACAGTTACTGCGTTATTGACAGCCGATGCCTTAGGAGAATGGGCGATTCATTGTCATTTGCTCTATCACATGAGTGCAGGGATGATGAATAAGTTGATTGTTGCTCAAGTGAATGATGGGGCACAACCAGCATCTCAAGCACCTGTTCAATCTGAAAATGAGAAAGGAGCTAGTCATGCACATCACTAAGTTATTTTCTCAAATGATATGTTGCGGTGCTTTCTCGAGCGTATGTGTATTTACTTTTGCTCAAGTACCTTTAACACATGATCATTTACGCGAACATGGTGGTCAGGTTTATCAGGCGACTACGATTGATACGGGCTGGACTCAAAATGAAGAGGGAGAAGGTAGTTTTTCTTCTGAATTAGAAAGTTGGGTGGGAACTGATGAAAACAAACTATTTATCAAAGCTCATGTTGAAAAGGCCGAGTCTGAAGATGCTAATTACGGTGGCTCATTACTTTACAGTCGAAATGTAGCTGACTATTGGGATGTACAGGCTGGGGTGAACTACGAGCGTTTACAGCGGGAAGACCAAAAGCAAGATCGCTGGGCAGGTGTAGTGGGTTTACATGGCATGGCACCTTACTTTTTTGAAACCGATGCATATCTTTATGCAGGTGAAGATCAGTTGTGGAAGCTAAGCTTAGAAACTGAAAGAGACTTACTCTTTACCCAAAAGTTAATTGGTAAACCTTATTTAAAAGCAGATGTTGTTTTGCAAGATGAATCTCGCTATGCCAGTAAAACAGGTTTATCAAGTTTACAAGTAGGCTTTCAAACCCGTTATGAAATCAACAAAAAGGTAATGCCATTTGTTGATGTCGGTTATGGCTATGAAAAAGGTTTAAAACAAACTGCTTGGCAAACTGGAACCGACTCTGAACATGGTTGGTATTATGGAGCAGGGTTAACACTTAAATTCTAATTGCAGAACAAAAAGTAAGCTTAACGACATGCCATTGGTTTATACTAATGGCATTGTTTTTTGTGTCAGTTATGGTGCACAGATGGCTTTAGAAAAACAAGAGAATCAAATACATTTAAGTAAAAGTAGTTCTAGCTGCGGGTGCTCAAACATGCCTTCTCAGGAGTATTCTACGCCAAGTGAACTCGGGGCTAAGAAGAGCCAATGGGTGAGTTATTATCATATTCCTCACATGGACTGTGCAGCCGAAGAGCAAATGGTACGGATGGCTTTAGCCTCTTACGCTGACGATATTCAGGAACTTAATTTTGATTTACCAGCACGCCATTTGGCGATTTATCACAGTGCTCAAGCTGAAATGATTACCCAAAGCCTACAGCGTTTAGGATTAGGAGCCGAGTTACAACAAACGCAGCCACATTATGAACCTGTTGAAAAACCTAAAAAGGTTAGAGCCAGTTCTTCAATGAATGCAGCACAAAAGCAAGTTTTACAATGGTTATTACTGATTAATGGGGTCATGTTTGTCATTGAGTTTATGGCAGGTATCATTGCATCATCGACAGGGTTAATCGCTGATTCACTCGATATGTTCGCAGACGCTGCAATCTATGGTATTGCCTTATTTGTGGTAGGTAAAAATCTTAATGCTCAATTAAAGGCTGCACATCTTTCTGGTTGGTTGCAGTTCGGCTTAGCCATAATTGTGTTAATTGATGTCCTGCGCCGCTTTATATATGGCAGTGAACCTGTTTCAATTTTAATGATTTTAATTGGTGGATTAGCCCTTGCGGCGAATATTACTTGTCTTTATTTAATGAGTGACCATAAAGAGAGTGGGGCGCACATGAAGGCGAGTTATATCTTTTCTGCAAATGATGTCATTGTAAACTTAGGTGTTATTGTTGCGGGAATATTGGTCGCAATGACAGGTTCTCCTTATCCTGATTTAATTATTGGACTGATTATTGTTTTATTTGTTTTAAATAGTGCCCGAAAAATTTTACAGTTAAAAAACCAATAATATTTTCTAAGACAGGCTAGCTTTAGATAGGGTTTGCCTTCATTTTTTATTTTAAAGTAAACTGAGTCCTCACATAAAGGAGGAACGACCTCCCCCATAATGGGTAATCATGTCGGGACGACCTGACGTTATAAAAATTAGTGAATGTTATGGCTTGGGCTATTTTAATTTTAGCAGGTGTATTTGAAATCATTTGGGCATATTCTATGAAAATGTCCGAAGGTTTTACACGCTTAACTCCTAGTATTATTACCGTAGTTTTTATGATTTTGAGTGTAGTTCTACTTTCAATTTCAATGAAAACTTTACCTCTTGGCACTGCCTATACGGTTTGGACAGGAATTGGCGCAATTGGATCATTTTTAGTGGGTATATTTTTTCTCAATGAACCAATTGGAGCTATGCGAATGATTGCCGCTGTACTGATTGTGTCAGGTTTGGTTCTAATGAAAATTTCGTCGCCGTCCTAAGAGAATAAACTATGTTGCTGTCTTGTAAGTATATCAATTCGCCTGTTGGGCAATTAAAGCTGGTTGCGAATGAAAATGCTTTGGTGGCAGTACTCTGGGACAATGAAAATCCCAAACGTGTTCGGCTGGCTGAGCTGGTCGAACAAGTTGAACATCCAGTTTTATTAAAAACTGAGCAACAATTAGAAGAATATTTTGAAGGCAAGCGATGTGAGTTTTCTTTGCCACTAGATTTCGAAGGAACCGCATTTCAAAAACAGGTGTGGGCTGCGTTACTCACCATCCCTTATGGGGAAACAAGAAGTTATAAAGAGATTGCACTTCAAATTGGTAATGAAAAAGCTGTACGAGCAGTGGGCGCTGCAAATGGGAAAAACCCGATTTCGATTATTGCGCCATGTCACCGAGTAATTGGTGCGGGTGGGGCATTAGTTGGTTTTGCTGGTGGTCTTGATAAGAAAGATATTTTATTAAAGCTAGAGCAACAATGAGCCGTTTTGCGCTCGATTTTTTTAGACTTTTCTACTAAGCTGTTAACACTGATATTTCATGAAGAAGGTGCTTCATTGCATCCCTTTTTTGAAATATTAATCTTATTCATAACAAACTCTGGATGTTCTAAAAATGGCTGTCGGTGACGTAACAATGCCACAAATGCATGTGGTAAAAGGTGTAAAAATTGGCTCAACAGAAGCATATGTACGTTACCCAAACCGACGAGATTTAGTCATTTTTGAGTTTGCAGAAGGTTCAAATGTTGCAGGTGTATTTACCCAAAATGCATTTTGTGCTGCACCTGTTCATGTCTCTAAAGCCCATCTTACCCAAGGTAATCCTCGCTATTTAGTGATTAATACGGGTAATGCTAATGCAGGTACTGGACCTACAGGCTTGAAAAATGCTCAAGATACTTGCGCAAAATTAGCTGAGATTGCTGGGGTAAATAGCTCAGAAATTTTACCGTTTTCTACAGGTGTGATTGGCGAACAGCTTCCAATGGAGCGTTTACTCGCTGGACTTCGACCTGCATTAAACACTTTGCAAGAGGCTGCTTGGTATGACGCGGCATCTGGCATTATGACCACAGATACAGTGCCTAAAGGCGCATCTGAACAATTTGAGCTAGATGGCATTACTTATACTATGACAGGTATTAGTAAAGGTGCTGGCATGATTCGTCCAAACATGGCAACCATGCTGAGCTTTGTAGCTACAGATGCACCTATTAGCCGTGATTTAGTACAAAGCTTATTAAAGACAACGGTTGAGCATTCATTTAACCGTATTACGATTGATGGCGATACCTCAACCAATGACTCTTGTATTTTTGTGGCAACAGGTCAGGCGGGTGGAGCTGAAATTACTTCAATTAACGATGCACGATATGCTCAAGTGTTAGAAGTACTGGCTCGTGTTATGAATCGTTTAGCACAGTTAATTGTACGTGACGGCGAAGGTGCAACGAAGTTTATTACTGTTGCTGTAGAAGGCGGTGCCGATACTCAAGAATGTTGTGATATTGCTTATAGTATTGCTCATTCGCCGTTAGTAAAAACCGCACTTTTTGCATCTGACCCGAACTGGGGCCGTATTTTAGCTGCGATTGGCTATGCAGGTGTTAAAGACTTAGACGTGTCTAAAATTCAGGTATGGCTAGATGATGTACAAATCTGTAAAGACGGTGGAGCTGCCGAGGACTATACAGAAGAGGCGGGTGCGCGTGTTATGGCACAAACAGAAATTACCATTCGTGTTGATTTAGAGCGCGGTCAGGCCAAAGACACGGTATATACCTGTGACTTATCTTACGACTATGTCAAAATTAATGCTGATTACCGTTCTTAAATATCAGTTATAATCAAGCCTCGACAAAGAGGCTTTTTTATTAGCCCCATCTTTTGATATTAAATGATTCAAGTTAGTAAATCATTTAAGCAGTAACGCTATATGCGAGCAGGTATGCCAGCATGAAGGATAGAGAAGACGTTTTATGAGTGATGCGACTTTAATTGCCAACGATGCAAAAAACATTGTACAAGCGCATTTAGACCGTTTAGGTGAGCCAAAAGACAACCGCTTAAGTGAAGAAGCAAAACAACAAAAGTTTGCTCAGATCGAAGCAGAGCTCAAAAAACGTGATGCTGTCCTTGTTGCTCATTACTATTGCGACCCTGAAGTACAGGAACTTGCCGAAAAAACAGGTGGGTGTGTTTCTGACTCTTTAGAAATGGCCCGTTTCGGACGAGATCATGCTGCCTCTACACTGGTTGTGGCAGGTGTTAAATTTATGGGAGAAACAGCAAAAATTCTGTCTCCTGAAAAAACAATTTTAATGCCGACACTCGAAGCGACGTGTTCACTCGATTTAGGTTGTCCGGTTGATGAGTTCACTGCCTTTTGTGATCAGCACCCTGACTACACCGTAGTTGTCTATGCCAATACCTCGGCTGCTGTTAAAGCGCGTGCAGATTGGGTGGTGACTTCAAGCTGTGCAGTTGAAATTGTTGAACATCTTGATAGCTTAGGTGAGAAAATTATTTGGGCACCAGATCAGCACTTAGGCCGTTATATTCAAAAGAAAACCGGTGCTGATATGTTGCTTTGGGACGGTGCATGTATTGTGCATGAAGAATTCCGTGCACGCGGTATTGCCAACATGAAAGCACTGTATCCAGATGCTGCTGTATTGGTACATCCAGAGTCGCCAGAGTCGGTTGTAGACATTGCAGATGCGGTAGGTAGTACTTCTCAATTGATTAAAGCTGCGCAGACTTTGCCAAATGAAAGACTTATTGTGGCAACTGACCGTGGTATTTTCTACAAAATGCAGCAAGCTGTACCAAATAAGATTTTAGTTGAGGCGCCAACAGCAGGTGAGGGCGCAACTTGTCGTTCATGTGCTCACTGTCCGTGGATGGCAATGAATGAACTCGATGGAATTTTAGAAGTTTTACAAAAAGGTGATCAGGAAATACACGTTGAACCAGCGCTTGCTGAACGTGCCAAAATGCCTTTAGATCGAATGTTAGCCTTTAGTGCATTGTTAAAGCGTTAAAAATCCTCAAAATGCTTGTTAAATATACATTTGATAAGGATTTTTAACTTTTTTTGACAATAGGTGTTGACGTCTGAGGGCGTCGCGCCTAGAATGCACACCGTACCGCACGATGTGCGATACAGCAAAAGCTGAGATAGATCGGAGCATAGCACAGCCTGGTAGTGCACCTGGTTTGGGACCAGGGGGTCGTAG
>RCUL01000284.1_pt1 | contig 33023 bp, 26 predicted proteins | sample 2167521 | NCBI WGS metagenome assembly RCUL01 (sample SAMN09932745, study PRJNA488358) | compost metagenome | feature: garden; material: soil; isolation source: compost soil in acetic acid-enriched culture | place: Germany: Experimental Botanical Garden Goettingen | collected 2016-01-27
TGGCACTCAGCGATGACCAGGGCCAGGCCCGTGGCGGCAACATCGACAACACCGCGCTCAACGGCATGCTCAGCTACGGCCTCAATGGCCACAAGCTCAGCGCCGGCTACCAGCACCTGTCCGGCGACACCGCCTTCCCCTATGTCGATGGCGCCGACCCGTACCTGGTCAACTTCGTGCAGATCAACGACTTCGCCGGCGCCGACGAGCGTTCCTGGCAAGCCCGTTACGACTATGACTTCGCCAAGCTTGGCATCCCCGGCCTGACTTTCATGACCCGCTACATCAGCGGCGATAATGTCAGCCTGGCCGATGGCGGTGAGGGCAAAGAGTGGGAACGCAACACCGAGTTCAAGTATGTGGTGCAAAGTGGCGCCCTGAAAAACGTCGCCGTGCGCCTGCGCAACGCCACCTTCCGCTCCAACTTTGCCCGCGATGCGGACGAAGTGCGGCTGCTGGTGAGTTACAGCCTTGCGCTGTGGTAATCCCCGATAACAATAATGCTCACGGAGATAGACGATGACTTTTTCACTGCGCCGTATTGCCCTCGCCACCGGTTGCCTGCTGCTTGCCGGTAACGTCCTGGCCGCGGAACCGAAACGCCCCGAATGCATCGCCCCGGCCTCGCCCGGCGGTGGCTTCGACCTGACCTGCAAGCTGGTGCAAAGCGCCCTGGTCAACGAGAAGATCCTCAGCAAGCCGATGCGCGTCACCTACATGCCTGGCGGTGTCGGCGCGGTGGCCTACAACGCCGTGGTCGCCCAGCGCCCGGCCGATGCTGGCACCCTGGTAGCCTGGTCCAGCGGCTCGCTGCTGAACCTGGCCCAGGGCAAGTTCGGCCGTTTCGACGAGAATGCCGTGCGCTGGCTGGCGGCGGTGGGTACCAGCTACGGTGCCATTGCGGTGAAAAACGATTCGCCCTACAAGACCCTCGACGATCTGGTCGCGGCATTGAAGAAAGATCCGAGCAAGGTGGTGATCGGCTCCGGCGGTACCGTTGGCAGCCAGGACTGGATGCAAACCGCGCTGATCGCCAAGGCCGCCGGGATCAACCCGCGCGACCTGCGCTACGTCGCCCTGGAAGGCGGCGGCGAAATCGCCACGGCACTGCTCGGCGGGCATATCCAGGTCGGCAGTACCGACATCTCCGACTCCATGCCGCACATCCAGAGCGGTGATATGCGCCTGCTCGCGGTGTTTGCCGAAACCCGCCTGGACGAGCCGGAAATGAAGAACATCCCCACGGCCAAGGAACAAGGCTATGACATCGTCTGGCCGGTGGTGCGCGGTTTCTACCTCGGGCCGAAAGTGACCGATGAAGAGTACGACTGGTGGAAGGCCTCGTTCGACAAGCTGTTGGCCTCGGAAGAGTTCGCCAAGCTGCGCGACCAGCGCGAGCTGTTCCCCTTCGCCATGACCGGTGCCGAGCTGGACACCTACGTGAAGAAGCAGGTGGCTGACTACAAGGCCCTGGCCAAGGAATTTGGCTTGATTCAGTAAGCCTCTCCCTTTTCGAACGCATCGCGGGGCAAGCCCGCTCCCACTTGCCCCGCGAAAAGAGGATTCCGCAATGATCCTGCAACGCCTGTTCGCCCTGTTTTTGCTGGCGGTGTGCACCGCCCTGGCCGTAATGGCCTGGCCCTACCAGGCAGCCTTTTCCTACGAACCGGTCGGCCCTCGCGCCTACCCCTTGCTGATGCTGGGCCTGATGGCCGCAGGCTTGCTGTACCTGGCCTTTCGCCCCACGCCCATCGTGCACAAGGACGACGAACCGCAACTGGACCGCGAAACCCTGAACAAGATCGGCCTCTGCGTCGCCTTGCTACTGGTCTTCGCCGCCACCTTCGAGCCGCTGGGCTTCATTGTCAGCAGCATCCTCATCGGCGTGCCGATGGCGCGCCTGTATGGCGGGCGCTGGCTGCCCAGCGTGGTGATCATCGGCCTGATGAGCATCGCCCTGTACTGGCTGTTCGACCGCGTGATGGATGTGCCCCTGCCCCTCGGCCTGCTCGACGTTCTGGAGAACTGACATGGATACGCTTGGCTATCTCGGCCAGGGCTTCGGCGTCGCCCTGAGCCCTTACAACCTGGTTACCGCCCTTGCCGGCACGCTGATCGGCACCGTGGTCGGCCTGCTGCCGGGCCTGGGCCCGATCAACGGCGTAGCGCTGTTGATCCCGATTGCCTTTGCCCTGGGCCTGCCGCCGGAGTCGGCGCTGATCCTGTTGGCGGCGGTGTACCTGGGCTGCGAATACGGCGGGCGGATCAGCTCGATCCTGCTCAACATCCCCGGTGAAGCCTCGACGGTCATGACCACCCTCGACGGCTACCCCATGGCCCGCCAGGGCTTGGCCGGGGTGGCGCTGTCGCTGTCGGCCTGGAGCTCGTTCATCGGCGCCTTCATCGCCACCTGCGGCATGGTGCTGTTCGCGCCGCTGCTGGCGAAATGGGCGATCGCCTTCGGACCGGCGGAATACTTCGTACTGATGGTGTTTGCCATTGTCTGTCTCGGCGGCATGGCCGGTGACCGGCCACTGAAGACGTTCATTGCTGCACTGATCGGCCTGTTCCTCTCCAGTGTCGGCATCGATGCCAACAGCGGCGTCTACCGTTTTACCGGCGACAGCGTGCACCTGGCCGACGGCATTCAGTTCGTGGTGCTGGTGCTCGGCCTGTTCTCCATCAGCGAGATCCTCCTGCTGCTGGAAAAAACCCATCATGGCCACGAAGCAGTCAAGGCCACCGGGCGCATGCTGTTCAACTTCAAGGAAGCGGCGTCAGTGTTCGTGGTGAACATTCGCTGCGGCCTGCTCGGTTTCATCATGGGCGTGCTACCCGGCGCCGGCGCGACCCTGGCCAGTGCCGTGGCCTACATGACCGAGAAACGCATCGCCGGTGCCAGCGGCACTTTCGGCAAAGGTGACAAGCGCGGCCTGGCGGCGCCGGAAACCGCCATCGGTGCTTCCTGCTGCGGCGCCCTGGTGCCGATGCTGACCCTTGGCGTACCCGGCTCGGGCACCACGGCGGTGATGATCGGCGCCCTGACCCTGTACAACATCACGCCGGGCCCGATGCTGTTCGCCCAGCAACCGGACATCGTCTGGGGCCTGATCGCCTCGTTGTTCATCGCCAACATCATGCTGGTGATCCTCAACATCCCGATGATCCGCATCTTCACCCGCATCCTTGCCGTGCCGAACTGGGCGCTGGTGCCGGTGATCGCGATCATCACCGCGATCGGTGTGTACGCGGTGCATGCCACCACCTTCGACCTGTTCCTGATGATCGGCATCGGCATCTTCGGCTACATCCTGCGCAAGCTGGACTTCCCACTGTCGCCGATCCTCCTCGGGTTCATCCTCGGCGGGCTGATGGAGCAGAACCTGCGCCGCGCGCTGTCGATCTCCAACGGCGCTCTGGATATCCTCTGGTCGAGCCCGATCAGCATCAGCGTCTGGGCCCTGACCATCGCCATGATGCTCCTGCCGCTGCTGCGCATCTGGCGCAAGCGCAGCCTCCAGCGCCGTGCCCTGGCCGATGTCTGATGGGCGACTGAAACTGTACTGGGCCACCGGCCTGGTCGGCTTGGCTGGCGGTTACCTCGCCAGCCTGGTCGGCTGGCCACTGCCATGGATGGTCGGCTCGTTGCTGGCGATCATCCTGGTGCGTTGCCTGACGCCCTGGCAATTGAGCGAGATCCCCGGTGGGCGCAAATGCGGGCAGTGGATCATCGGCATCGGTATCGGCCTGCACTTCACCCCGGCGGTGGTCGAGCAGGTGGCGAGCAACTTCGGTTTGATTTTCTGCGGGGCACTGATCACCAGTGTCTCCAGTGTGGTCGGGGTGTGGTTGCTCAGGCGCACCGGGGAAGACCGCGCCACGGCGTTCTTTTCCAGCATGCCCGGCGGTTCCGGGGAGATGGTCAACCTCGGCGCCCGTAACGGCGCGGTGCTCAGCCAGGTGGCGGCGGCGCAGAGTTTGCGGGTGCTGGCGGTGGTGCTGTGCGTGCCGGCGCTGTTCAAGTTCCTGCTCGGCAATGGCGTGCCACTGACCCATACCGGCAGCGTCAACTGGGGCTGGCTGTTGCTGATCTGCCCGCTGGGCGTTTTGCTGGCCCTGGGCTGGCAACGCTTGAAGCAACCCAATCCCTGGCTGTTCGGGCCGTTGCTGGTGGCGGCGGTGGCCAGTGTCAGTGCCAACCTGCAGGTTGCCCTGCCCGATGGCGCCAGCCAGATCGGCCAGTGGCTGATCGGCAGTGGCCTGGGCTGTCACTTCAACCGCGCGTTCTTTCGCCGGGCGCCGTCGTTTCTCGGGCGCACCTTGATTGCCACGGCCTTGACCATGCTGATCGCCGGCCTCGCCGCGTGCGTGCTCAGCGTCATGACCAACCTCGACCTGCGCTCGCTGACCCTGGGCATGATGCCCGGTGGCATCGCCGAAATGAGCCTGACCGCCGAAACCCTGCAACTGTCGGTGCCACTGGTCACGGCGCTGCAGGTGATGCGCTTGCTGTTCGTGCTGTTTCTGGCCGAGCCATTGTTCAGGCATTGGGACAAACGCTGCGACTGAAGCAAAAAAAGAGGAAGCCAGGGCTTCCTCTGTTTCATTGCGCGCTTACCAGGTGAAGCGCACGCCGACGTTGGCACCGAACGGCTTCTCGATCTTGTCGCCGTTGCTGTAGTCGATATCGGCATGCAGCTGCAGGCGCTCGGACAGCGACACGGCGATACCGGCACCGACCTCGGCACGCGAGCCTGACAGGTCGTTGTTGAACACGTTGTCGTTGACCTTGACCTGGTTGTTCTTGGCGAACTCATGCACCGCCGCAGCGCGCAGGTATGGCTGGGCAAAGCGGCCCTCACCCAGATCAAAGTTGCGACCCACCGTGGCACCGGCCTTACCCAGCACCGAGGTGGTCCGGTCGCCTTCTGCCTTCAGGCCGCTGTCCAGGTCATAGGACGCGCCCTGGATGCTCACCGCCGACACCTGGGCGAAGGGTTCAACGAAGTAGCCGTCATCGAGCTTGATGTGACGGCCAAACTCAGCCGATGCACCCACACCGTTGGTCTTGTAGTTGCCCTTGGCCTGGCTACCGTCGCTCATGGCTACCTTGGACTTGTTGTCGAAGCGGTTGACCTTGGCCACGGCGTCGAAGTAGTAACCGCTGTCCTGATCCAGCCAGGTGGTGTAGGCACCGGCGTAGTAGCTGTCGACCGTACCGCTGGTACCGCGGCTCAGGTCCAGATCCGACTTGCTATGACCGGCCAGTACGCCGACCAGCCACTGGCTGTCGCCCAACTGCGCGTCGGCACCCAGGGTGAAGCCTTGCTGGGTCTGCTTGTAGGCGGTGCCAGACGACTCGGCAACGTTGTACTTGCTGCCATAGGCACGGCCCCAGGCGCCGCTTTTACCTTCGTTGTAGCGCAGCTCGCCCATGCGGGTGCGCAGCGACGACAGCTCGCCGTACCAGATGGTCGGGGCGGTGTTGAACAGCGCCAGCACCGAACGGGTACCGGGGCTGATGACCTTTTTCTCGGTGTCCAGGTGCCAGTCGTTGCCTTCCTTGGTCAGACCGTAGGAAAACGCACCCAGGTCTACAGGACCGTTCAACAGGCTGAACTCGGCATCGCCGCCACCGGTAGTGACCACGGTGATCCGCTCAACGGCGGCCGGGTCATGACCACTGGCACTGATGGCGAGGGTATGCTGACCATCGGCCTGACCGCTGACATTGAGCAGGTCAGCTTCGCCAGTGGCGAAGTCCGCCGACATATGAAAGGTACCGTTGCCAGACAACTCGCCCAGGTCCAGGCGATAAAACTGGCCTGGCTCGCCGAATTGCACATGACCGCCCTGCAGGCTCAACTGCTCAACCTGGCTGTCGCCAATCAGCGCCCAGGTGCTGTCGCCATTGAGCGCCAATGCGTCGACGTTTTCCAGGCGCCCCTTGAACAGCGATTGATCGTTCAGGCTCAGTTGCGCCGCGCCGCCCGCGGCGACGATCACATCACCTTCCAGGCTGGCGTTGCTCAAGTCCAGATTTGCAGTGCTGCCTTCACCGACCAGGATGTTACCGGCCAGGGTGCTGCGGCTGACCTGCATATCCGCCGAGCCGGCGTTCTTGAGCTCAAGCAAGTTGCCGTTGGCGCCTTCCAGGCTCGAACCATTGAGTACGTCGATACGGGCGGTGGTTGCAGAGTCCACCACCAGGGCCGCTCCAGTCCCCCCGATCACTTTGCTATTGTCCAGGAGCAACGTCGGGGCCTGGTCGTTGGCTTCAGAGCCATAGTATTCATGGGACAAGCGCACGCCGCTCTCGGCGCCTTCTATCACGCTGTTGTACGCCTGCGCCTGGCCGCCGATCATCAGCAGACCATCAGCCGTAGCGCCGCTCAGGCTCGAGTCCTTGAGCGACAGGCTGCTATAGGCGCTGAGCGTTGCACCGAATCGGCCACCGGTGATTTCGCTGCTCTGGACCTGGACCTCAGAACCGGTTGCCGAACCATCCAGTAATCGGCCAATCGTCAGGCCGCTGCCTTGAGCGCTGTCGATACGAGCGTTGGCGATGCGGGCGGTACCACTGACCAGGGCAACAGCATTGTTTGAGCCCCCGGCAGTGACCGTGCCACCGTCGATGTTCAACTGGCCCTTGCGCACTTGAATGTGCTCGGTACGGGAACCCTGGACATTCAGGGTGGCATTTTCCATTACGCGATAGTTGTAGGACGGCGTCCCCGAGGTAGCCGTAAAAGTCTGGTTGCTTTCGACAACCTTGGTGATAGCCAGGGCCTGAGCCGATACCATCACCAAGGGGGCGACAAAGGCTGCCTGCAAGGCGCAAGAAAGCGCCGAGGGTTTGAAGATGCTTGGCTTGGTCATGAAAATCTACTCCGCAGCATTGATACTATTCAGTTCCGGATTAAACAGAGCCAACTAGTTCAAGCCCCGTTTGTTCGGAGCGCAGAATAGAAACTTCTGACAGAATCTTATGTAGGAATATTCCTCATAAGAAGTAGGCGCAATCAACAGGCAGTGTCGCGCCCATATAGAAAAAATGAAGCCGAGCATTGCTCGGATTCATTCATTATCAAACACTCAGCTTATGGCCTTCCAGGGCAAAGCCCGGTCCCCTGTTCGCCAAAGTAATAGTAAGACTTCACTGGAGAACGGCCAATTGCCTGGCCACCACGTTCCTGAATCCAATACAGCTCGACAAAACCGCTGCGCAGCGGCTCCATGCAGGGAGCCCACGGAATCATGAGATTTACCCCAGTGTCAACTTCGTTTTGAGTGAGCACATCCCGTGGAAAAGATGAACGCGTTTCTTCGACAGGCACCGAACCGGTAAAACCTTCCAGGCCCAGCCAGTGCAAAGTAACGGTGTCGCCCACTTGAAGATTTTGAGCATCAAGAATCCTGGCATTAACACCTCGCCATGGAGAATCGGAACAACTGATACCCACTTGGTTACCAAGCAAATTCAACTCGGGCTCGTTGACCTCCGCCAATGGAATGGCACTGACATCCACCAATTGACTGCCCGACGCCTGGAAGTTGGTAGTGGTCGCATTGGCAAAGATCTTATAGAACAGCGGGATGTCCGTTCCATTGCCGACCGTGACAATATCGTCCCAGCTGATTTGCAACGGGATCGAGTCACCGGGATTGTCTGTACTCAGCACTGTGTATGTGGCCACCAACAGGTTTTCCGGGCCATAGTAAAGCCGAATAACCTCCCCCGTTTGCGCAGGATCATAAAGGGCAAAACTGACGTCGGCAGGCTGGCCTGCATCCTCTGGGCGCAGAAGATTCAGTTCACCCGTCGACGAGGTCAGGAGCGGAACATCCAGCTCCGGATTGACCGGGTCGGGCTCGCCCGGGTTAGGCGGCCCAATCAACTCCAGGTCAACTTCCACGTCCAGGACAGGAGAAAGGTAGGTTTTGCTGCGGATGACTTCATAGCGCACTTTGGCCGTATGCGCGGTCCCCTCGACCCCGTTGGAAATAGTCGCCCACGATGCAGTAAACGGCAAAGGCCAGTTAGGCGTTGGTGGCAGGATGGCTCGATTCACATAAATATCATTCCAGTACACACGTACTTCATCGCCCGCCAGGGCATTGGTATATTCATCCACCTCGATCAGCACGCCTTCACGTGCCTCGACAATATCAATGGGCGCTGCATCCACCCTGGGTGGTAGCAGGTCGATTGGCGTTGGCTCGAGGATTACGAATACTTGCTGACGGTGTGCCAGCTTGCTCGGATTGCCGGCCCGGTCTTCCAGTATATAGGTCACCTGCTTGGTACCCGGCCCAGCAAGGAGCAACTCTTCTGTTGTCAGCACTACATTGATGGGCCTTTCACTGACCAGCCCGCCCTTATTGGGTTGGGACTGCTCATCGCCAAAGAGGATTGCCCAATAGTCACCCACTTGCGGATCAAGGTAGTCTGGAATCTGCAACACTAACTGATTGTCGTGCGCTTCCAGATACTCAGGCGTCACCGTGGCCTCCGGCAGATCCGCCGGAAGAATGATTGCCGCTGGAAAAGCGCCAAGATTCGGATCTAGCCTGTCTACTGTTACCGTAAGATTTTGCGAAACCCCATCATTGGGATTTATGGAGTTGACTACATCAAAGTAGACGATTTTCTCACCGTGAGACTCAAGCACCGGGTCCTGTAGCGTCACGGGAATGGGAAACGAGACCACATGGGGCACCGGCAACTCAAAACTGTGAACGGGCCTCTCGTTAATGTAAACGGTCACCGTATCGATCGTGCTGGGTGGCCCGACTGTAGTGAAAGCCGGAATTTCCACCTTGAGCCCTTCGGGGATTTTCGGTGTACGCAGCAAATTAATCTGTCCCCCTTCAATATTTTGCTCTGTGTTAGTGGGAACAGGCGGATTGAACAAATTCCGAAAACGTCTAGGCTGCGGCGCTCGCGTCTTGGCTGTTGCGACCAGCACGCCGGTTGTCTTTTCAAACTTGGTCATCTTGGTATCTCCTGAAATATAAATAGATTTGGAACACCATCAGCACCACACCGTCGGCCCAGCCGCCACCCTGCCGTTCAACAGCCAAGTGGTAACAAAGCCAAACATTGTTCAAAGCAGAACGTCACCCTAAGTACGGGTGCTCAGCACTTCACCGTGCGGAGCAAAACCTCATGCACGACACTGTTCAAGTTTCCGGATCACAGTACAAACCCGTGCTCAGATCGAGAACCGAGAGTCGCGCGCGGGCTAATCCAGAGTTGCCCGCACCGCTTCCGTCAGCCTTATCAAGTCGGTAACGGACATTCCCGCCGCCACGCCCGTCCTCCCGTGCTGCCAACTTGATCAACGGGTCGTAGGGCAGCACGGTAAAGATGTAACCTTGCTCGGACTCAAGATCCTCACGCGTCAGCACATGTTCGAAACTTGCCTGGGTCCCGGGAATAGGGTTATTACCTATCTGGCCGTAGTCGCCTTCCCAGTGCAGGGTAATTTTGTCATCTACCTGGAACTGTGGGTCTTTGGGAATTTCTACCCGCACGCCCAGCCACGGCTGGTTGCTGCAATTGATCCACTGGTTTCGATCGGCGTCTGGGAAAGTGGCCGGCGCCAGGCCTTCGATGACACGCACCTCGACACGCACGGGTGTTACGGGCGACCTTTGCCGGTTAACCCCGTTGAAGGTGGTGTACTGCATGGGGAGTGCCGGTGAATTGCCGACCCCATGGATAATCGTCCAAGGAACGCTCAGCACAATCAATTGCCCGCCGACATCCTCAGCCTTCACCTCGTAGCGATCTACCGCCTGCGGATGGCTCCCCCAGAACAATTCCAGCACCTGACCGGCTTGCGGGTTGTCGTACAGACGGATCTCGACGCGTGCGTCCTGCCCGGCATCGGCGCCTGTCAGTACATCGTCGGCGGTCATGCCCTTGACTACAGCCGGTAGCAACAAGGGGTTGACCGGATCCGGACCGGGAGGCGGACCGGCCACCGTCAGGTCGACGTCTACCCATAAGGTCGCGGAAGTGAGCAAAGCCCCGCCGCGTCGCCAGGTGTAGTGCACCCGATCGACAAAAGGTGCAGCAAAGCCTCCTGCCGCGAGGATTGCCCAACTGACCGGGGCCCTCAAAGGCCATTGCTGATCGTCTGACAGGGTTATCAAGCGAAGCGGCAGCCCACGCCAGTAGGCCTGAACCTGATCGCCAGCCTGTGCGTCGGTGATGGCGTCAATATGAACTTCGACGCCTGTCTGGGCGTCTTCCAGGTCGATCAGCCCATCAGCATCGAACCTGGGCACCCGAGGATCAGGCAAGGCTCCCGGCAACTCATCCAGCACCACCTCAAGCCGCTGGACCTCGGACTTTGGCCCGCGGTTACCGGTTCGATCTTCCAGGCGATAGTAGGCTTCATGTGGGCCTGAACCGCTCTCACGGACCAGCATCGCATCGTATTGCACAATGATCGGAGCGTTGACATCGGTAATGCGCAACTCACCAGCGTAGGGCAGTTCGAGGGATTGCTCATCCGTTTCAATGGCGGGCAACTTTTCCCAGTAATACATCAGCAGGTCGCCCACCCTGATATCTGGCCAAGGCTCGACCCGGGCATCGACTGAGTCGTGCCGGCTGAGGTAATCCTCGGTGACGCCGCTGATCAGGACTTCCTGATCAAATTGCAGGGGCCTACCTTCCTCGTCGCCATTTGGCGCCTGCTTGTCGATAAACAAGTGCGTTGCGTGCGAAAGGGACGGGTTCACCGTTACCGTAACGCGGTATTCGACCCGCGCAGGGCCCGGTGCCGCCATGTAGTCCGACGGCATCGTGCAGACCACTGGAATAACATCAGCCGGGATGACCGGTTGCGGGAAGGTGAATGTTTCAACCACATCCCCTCGCCAGAGAAACTCGACCTTGGTGTCAAAGTCCGGAGGCGCAGTATCGTAGTCCGCCCAGATCTCCTCGATCCTGATCTCCAGTGGACGTAACTGGTCTTCCTTGCGCACCAAATGCCCCAGTACGTCATCGTCCGTCAGTTCCATGGCGGCCGGAACGACCGGTGCGGCGTAACGCTCCCGGGGTTTTACCGGATCATCAGCAGTACCAGAATCATCCGAGCCCATTGCGACAGTTCCTTCCAGCGAAGAGGACCGTGGCAGCCAGCCTGTAGCTGACTGCCGTGGAAAACCTGGAAGTATTAGATGCCTATTTCAAATCGGCCGAAACTGACAAAAATGCTAGGTACCCAGCCTCAAACCGGCGGCAAACGCCAGTCGATCGGGCTCAACCCGCGCTGCTCGAGGAAGCGGTTGGCCTGGCTGAAATGCCCGCAACCGAGAAAGCCCCGGTAAGCCGACAGCGGCGACGGATGCACCGACTTGAGCACCAGGTGCTTGGTGGCATCGATCAACTTCTGCTTGCTCTGGGCATGGGCGCCCCAGAGCAGGAACACGCTGTTGGGCTGGTGTTCGCTGACCACTTCGATGATGCGGTCGGTGAAGAACTGCCAGCCCCGGTTGGCGTGGGACGCGGCATTGGCCCGCTCGACGGTCATGGTGGTGTTGAGCAGCAACACGCCCTGCTCGGCCCAGGACTGCAGGCAGCCGTGCTTGGGGATCTCGATGTTCAGGTCACGCTGCAACTCTTTGTAGATGTTCACCAGCGACGGCGGCGGCGCCACCCCCGGTTGCACCGAGAAGCACAGGCCATGGGCCTGGCCCGGGCCGTGGTACGGGTCCTGGCCGAGGATCACCACCTTGACCTGGTCCAGCGGGGTGGAGTTGAGGGCGTTGAAAATCAGCGGGCCCGGCGGGTAGATCTCTTTGCCGGCGGCGTGTTCCTCACGCAGGAATTCGCGCAGCTGGTGCATGTAGGGCTGGTCGAATTCGGCGCGCAGGGCCTCTTTCCAGCTCGGTTCAAGTTTGATGCGGTCGTCGTCAGTCATGGTCGGGTCCGTAAAACAATGGCGCGACACTAGGAAAGCTGCCTGCGCTTGTCAATCGATCCGACCGGCGACCGCCGAAATCGCCAGCAGCGGCCATACTTGTGCGGATCACTCGAGAGGTCGCCCATGGCTGCAGTACAGTGCGAAGAACTCACCGGCGTCGACGGCGCGCGCATCGGCGTCGCCACACTCAATGCGCCACAAACCCTCAATGCCTTGTCGCTGCCGATGATCGAGGTGCTCGACGAACAGCTCAAGGCCTGGGCCGATGACCCGGACATCGTCTGCGTGCTGCTGCGCGGCGAAGGCGCCAAGGCTTTTTGCGCCGGTGGCGAGGTGCGCAGCCTGGCCCAGGCCTGCCGTGACCATCCCGGCCGGGTGCCGCCCCTGGCGGCGCAGTTCTTTGCCGCCGAGTACCGCTTCGACTACCGCCTGCATACCTACCCCAAACCGCTGATCTGCTGGGGCCATGGCCATGTGCTGGGCGGCGGCATGGGCCTGTTGCAGGGCGCCAATGTGCGCGTGGTAACCCCAAGCAGCCGCCTGGCCATGCCGGAAATCAGCATCGGCCTGTACCCGGATGTCGGCGGCAGCTGGTTTTTGTCGCGCCTGCCCGGCAAGCTGGGCTTGTTCCTCGGCCTGACCGGCGCGCCGATCAATGCCACCGATGCCCTCGACCTGGGCCTGGCGGACCGTCTGCTCGGCGAAAGCCAGCAGGAAGAACTGCTCGATGACCTGCTGCAGTTGAACTGGCAAGAGCAAACCGCCCTGCAGCTCAACAGCCTGCTCAAGGCCCAGCAGCATGGCGCCCAGACGGAACGCCCCGAAGCCCAGTGGCTGCCCAGGCGCCAACAGATCGACGCCCTGCTCGATGTCGCCGACCCGGTGTGCGCCTGGCGCGCCATCGCCCAGTTGCGCAACCACACCGATCCACTGCTGGCCAAGGCCGCACAAACCATGCTCGAAGGCAGCCCGCTGACCGCTCATCTGGTCTGGCAGCAGATCCAGCGCGCCCGCCACCTGTCACTGGCGCAGGTGTTCCAGATGGAATACACCATGAGCCTCAATTGTTGCCAGCATCCGGAGTTCAGCGAAGGGGTACGCGCACGGCTGATCGACAAGGACCAGAAACCGCGTTGGCACTGGGCGGACATTGCCCAGGTGCCAACGGCGGTGGTCCAGGCGCATTTCAGCAAGGCTTGGGAAGGTCGTCACCCCTTGGCGGACCTCGCCTGAATGGCGCCTCAGCGGCGCCAGTTGCGATCCGGCCAGCCGTCACGGTTGCGATCGTGACGTGACGAGCCCTGACGATAGCGGTCATGGCCGCGGCCCGGGTAAGGCTTGTAGTAGTTATGCGGCGTTTCACGGTAGTAGCCGTGGGGCGCCGGACGATAGTAGTGCGGTGGCGGCGCGTAATAACGCGGGGGTGGCGCCACGTAGTAGCGCGGTTGCGGCGCTACGTAATAGCCGCGGCTGTAGGGGTAGGACGGTCGATAGTAACCCGGATAACCGTAGCGGTCGGCGGTGTAGATTTCAGTGCGGTAGTAACCGTTACCTCCGTAGGGGACACAAGCGGTTGTCAGCAAACCCAGCACTACAATCAGCAAAAGTCGGCGATACATGGCGGCCTCCTGGACCGCGAAACTGCCCATCCCAGCGGCGCTGGTCGGCGTCGATCGGCAAGCGTTCATCGACATTGAATAAGACTGCCAAAACCAGGTCCGGTGCCATTGCTGCAATAAATTGAAACAAGGCCGATACCCTTAAAAATCGTAAAGTTATTTTTCCGCCAGACCACTAGAATGAAGGCCAATGGCCCACAGACCGGGAATGTCATGCCGCCTCGTTCCGCCCTGTTTTCGCAGCGCTCGCTGATCCTGACATTACTGCTGTTGCTCGCCTGCGGCTTCCTGTCGACCTCCTTGCTCAGCTACTTCGCCTCACGCAGCTCGATCCGCGACAGCATCATCAACACCGAGCTGCCGCTGACCTCCGATACGGTCTATTCGGAAATCCAGAAGGACCTCGTGCGGCCGATCCTGATCTCGTCGATGATGGCCCACGACACCTTCCTGCGCGACTGGGCCCTGGGCGGCGAGCGCGACACCGCTCAGGTCACCCGCTACCTGGGCGAAATCATGCGCCAGTACCAGGCCTACACGGCGTTCTTCGTCTCCAGCAACACGGGTGTCTACTACCAGGCCAAAGGCGTACTGAAGAAGATCGACCCACAAGAACCGCGGGATGCCTGGTACCAGCGGGTGCTGAAAATGAACACGCCCTACGAGATCAACGTCGACCTCGACATGGCCAATCAGGACCGCCTCACGGTATTCATCAACTACCGGGTGTTCGATTACGACGGCAAGTTCATCGGCGTTGCCGGTATCGGCCTGACCGTCGAAGCGGTGATCCGCCTGATCGATGACTATCAGCAGCGCTACCAGCGCCAGGTGTTCTTCGTCGACCAGCAGGGGCTCATCGTGCTGACCGGCTCGAACGGCGGGCCCCACGGTGCCAGGACCGGGCAGTCGCTGGTCGAACTGGACGGGTTCGGGCAAATGCCCCAACCGGTCAGCGGCAGCCACGAGTACCGCAGCAGCGACGGCCACAGCCATTTCCTCAACGTGCGCCTGGTGCCGGAGCTGAACTGGTACCTGTTCGTCGACAAGCGCGAAGACGGCGCCATGGACGCCATTCGCCAGTCGCTGTACCTGAACCTGGCAATCTGCGCGATGATCACCCTGGTGGTGCTGTCGCTGCTCAATGCCATGGTCAAGCGCCATCAGGACAACATCGAGGCCCTGGCCACCCTCGACAGCCTCACCGGCCTGCCCAACCGCCGCGGTTTCGACCTGCTGGCCGCGCAAGCCCTGCAAGAAGCCCAGCGCGAACCCAAACCGCTGATCGCCCTGCTGATCGACCTCGACCACTTCAAGGCGCTCAACGACACTCACGGCCACCTGGCCGGCGACGAAGTGCTGCGCCAGTTCGCCCAGGTGCTGGAAGAGTGCCTGCGTCATGCTGATATCATCTGCCGCTGGGGTGGTGAGGAATTCATCGTGCTGCTCAAGGACACCGACAGCCACAGTGCACTGGCGGTGGCCGAGAAGATTCGCAGCAAGACCGAAGCACTGGCTTTTACCTATGCTGAGCAACCGATCCACCTGACCGCCAGCATCGGCTTGAGCAACCTGCAGGCCGACGACACCCTGCACAGCCTGATTGCCCGTGCCGATCACGCCCTTTACCGGGCCAAACAGAGTGGACGCAACCGCGTTTGCGCCGAGATGCCCCGATCCGACCATGAACAGCCTCGATCATGAATGACAGCCGCCTTTGCCCCGCCTGTGGCGCCAGCAACCGTTGCAGCCTGGCCGACCCGCGCACGGCCGCCCAGGCCTGCTGGTGCTATGGCGTGAGCATCGACCCCAAGGTCCTGGAGGCCCTGCCGCCCGAACTGCGCGACAAGGCCTGCCTGTGCCCGCGCTGCGCCGAGGTCGAGGCGCAATTGCAGGCAGCCAAGGCCTCGCCCGAAGGTTAAACTGTCGCGCCCTGCGCCTGGCTTTGTATGCGTCTCGATCGATTCCTCAGCAACCTGCCCTGCTTCAGCCGTCAGCAAGTCCGCCTGCTGCTGGTCGAGCGGCGCGTGCGCGTGGATGGCCAGTGCGTCAGCGATCCGCGCGTCGAGGTGCGCGAGTTCAGCCGCATCGAAGTCGACGAGCAACTGCTGCAGGCCGGGCGCCCGCTGCGCTACCTGATGCTGCACAAGCCCCAGGGTTGCGTCAGTGCCACCCAGGACCCGCAGCACCCCACAGTGATCGAGCTGATCGACCAGCCCGATACCCAGGACCTGCATATCGCCGGGCGCCTGGACTTCAACACCACCGGGCTGATGTTGCTGACCAACGACGGCCTGTGGTCGCGGCGCCTGACCCAGCCGCAGACCAAACTGCCCAAGGTCTACTACGTCGAGACCGAGCAGGAGATTGGCGAACACTACATCGACAAGTTCCGCCAGGGCTTCTACTTCGCCTTCGAAGACCTCACCACCCAGCCCGCCGAACTGACCCTGCTGGGCCCGCGCAGCGCCCGCCTGAGCATCGTTGAAGGGCGCTATCACCAGGTCAAGCGCATGTTCGGCTACTTCGACAACAAGGTCCTGCGCCTGCACCGCGAACGCATGGGCCCATTGCAGCTGGACCCGAACCTGCAACCGGGCCAGTACCGGGCGCTCTATCCGGAAGAAATCCAGGCGATCTGAGCCTGCGACCGCCTGGCGGAAAAATTTCACCAATTGCCCGAAAGGCACTTGCGGGTTGCCCAGGTGCCTGCTTGAATCCAATCGTCAGTCTGCATGTGACTCACCGGTCACAGTCGTAGTCCAAGACACCTTTTTGCTGGCGACCCGTGCCTCGAAGCATCGGCGTCCGGCAGATTGCCCTCCTAGAACAATACCGGTCGACCAGCGTGCCAACGGATCGACCAGGGCCCTCAGCTACTTCAAGGCGTATGCCTACCTGTCATAAAGAACGCGCATCCTTGCATGTGCGAACACCCTTTTTGCGCCAGGAGTCGACGACATGAGGCCAGAAATTGCTGTGCTTGATATACAAGGTCAGTATCGGGTTTACACGGAGTTCTATCGCGCAGACGCCGCTGAGAAGACGATCATCCTGATCAATGGCTCGCTGGCCACTACGGCCTCCTTTGCCCAGACGGTGCGCAACCTGCACCCGCAATTCAACGTGGTGCTCTATGACCAGCCCTACGCCGGCAAGTCCAAGCCACACAACCGCAACGAACATCTGCTGACCAAGGAAACCGAAGGGCAGATCCTCCTGGAGCTGATCGACCATTTTGGCGCCGATCACGTCATGTCCTTCTCCTGGGGCGGCGCCTGCACCCTGCTGGCCCTGGCGCACAAGCCACGGCGCATCGAAAAGGCCGTGGTCAGTTCGTTCTCGCCGGTGATCAACGAACCGATGCGCGACTACCTCGAACGCGGTTGCCAGTACCTGAGCGCCTGCGATCGCTACCGGGTCGGCAACCTGGTCAATGACACTATCGGCAAGCACCTGCCGTCGCTGTTCAAGCGCTTCAACTACCGGCACGTCAGCAGCCTGGACAACCACGAATACGCGCAGATGCACTTTCACATCAACCAGGTGCTCGACCACGACCTGGGCAACGCTCTGCGGGCGGCGCGGGTGATCGACATTCCGGTGCTGTTCATGAATGGCGAGTGGGACGAATACACCACCACCGAGGATGCCCGCCAGTTCGGTCAGCATGTGCGCAACAGCCACTTTCGCGAGATCCGCGCCACCGGCCATTTCCTCGACATGGAACACAAGGCCGCCTGCCGCGACACCCGTGAAGTGCTGCTGGGTTTCCTCAAGCCTGCGCTGAAAGAATCGCGTCCCCGTTACAGCTACACCCAGGAGCACCATGCACTGGCTATCTGAGCGACACGGTGACCGCTAGCGCAGCCTCCTGCATCAACGGCCCCAAAGGCCAGAAAGAAGATGCACGACCTTGCACTAGCGGCCACCGGCCGATGGCTCTGCAGCAACAAAGAGCTTCAAATCGCGGCGAAGTTCTGGTACAAAGTCAGCCCTGAAAGCGGGTGTCGTATAATGGCATTACTCCAGCTTCCCAAGCTGATAACGAGGGTTCGATTCCCTTCACCCGCTCCAGTTTCTTTCAGGTTTCAGCGCAGCTGAGGCCTTGGCCACCGCCCTGGTGGCTGTTTCGCTAAATCCCCTTCGCCTCAACTGCTGCCAGCACCAGTATTCCCTGGGCCAGCTCGCGGTCCGTTGCGCCTGCTCCACGCCCCTCGCTGCGCAACCAATTCAGCGCCGATTGCAGATAGACACCCCGGTAAGCCCCGTCACTGGCAATGAACGCCGCAGCATCGTCACGGGCTTGTGCAAGCACCCGCTTGCCATCGCTGCCGGAAGTCCCCTCGGAGGCCATGGTGGGCCCGAAGGTGGTTGCCCCGGTGAGCATGAAGGGCACGTACACCGTGGCCCCCAGGGTCAGCATGCCATCAACATTGCCAGTGCCATCGCCAAAGATGTCGCCCATGCCCTGGGCGGTGCAGCACCAGGCCAGGCTCAGCAGGATTGCGGGCTTTTTCCAGCTATTGATCGTGCGTTCCATCGGCTTCCATTCAATGTCCCTGTAATCGGCCGGCATTCTCCACGGCTTGAACCAGACTTAACAGCGGTGTTTTTGATTTGACGCCCTGCCCAGGCACTACGCACTGCGCTTTAATAGCCCACCGCGAAACACTCGAAAGGATCCGTGCATGTTTCTCTCCCGCTGGCTGCCAGGCCTGGCCAATCTGTTGCAATACCGCCGCGAATGGTTTCGCCATGACCTGCAGGCCGGTTTGTCGGTGGCGGCGATCCAGATTCCTATCGCCATTGCCTATGCGCAGATCGTCGGGCTGCCGCCGCAGTACGGCTTGTATGCGTGCATCCTGCCGATGATGGTCTATGCCCTGATCGGCAGTTCGCGGCAGTTGATGGTCGGCCCGGATGCCGCCACCTGCGCCATGGTCGCCGGGGCCATTGCACCGTTGGCCATGGGCGACCCGGCGCGGCTGGCGCAGTTGTCGGTGATTGTCACCATCCTGGTCGGTTTGATGCTGATCGGTGCCGGGCTGGCGCGGGCCGGGTTTATTGCCAGTTTTTTCTCGCGGCCCATTCTCATCGGCTACCTCAACGGTATTGGCCTGAGCCTGCTGGCCGGGCAACTGGGCAAGGTGGTGGGATTCCAGATCGAAGGCAACGGCTTCATCCTCAGCCTGATCAACCTGCTGCAGCGCCTGGAAGAAATCCACTGGCTGACCCTGGTGATCGGCGTCGCCGGGCTGGGTTTGCTGATCTGGCTGCCGCGCCGCTACCCGCGCCTGCCGGCGGCGCTGGTGACCGTGGCAGTGGCAACCCTGGTGGTCGGGCTGTTTGGCCTCGACCGCTTCGGCGTGGCGATTCTCGGCCCGGTGCCGGCCGGCATGCCGGAACTGGCCTGGCCGCAAACCAATCTGGAAGAGATGAAAAGCCTGCTGCGCGATGCCCTGGGTATCGCCACCGTGAGCTTTTGCAGCGCCATGCTCACTGCCCGCAGCTTTGCTGCCCGCCATGGATATGCGATCAACGCCAACCATGAATTCCTGGCGCTCGGGGTAACCAACATTGCCGCCGGGGTTTCCCAGGGCTTTGCCATCAGCGGTGCCGACTCACGCACCGCGGTCAACGACATGGTCGGTGGTAAAAGCCAGCTGGTGGGGATTATCGCCGCCCTGGTCATCGCCCTGATCCTGCTCGCCTTCACCACGCCCATGGCCTGGATTCCCCAGGCCGCCCTCGGCGCGGTGCTGCTGATGGCCGGCTGGGGCCTGATCGATGTGCAGTCGCTGAAGAAAATCTACAGCCTCAGCCGCTTCGAGTTCTGGTTGTGCGTGCTGACCACCGTCGGCGTGCTCGGGGTCGGCGTGCTGCCGGGCATCATCATCGCCGTGACCCTGGCGATCCTGCGCCTGCTCTACAGCATCTATCAGCCCACCGATGCAGTACTCGGCTGGGTACCGGGCATCGAAGGCCAGGTCGACATCCGCCGCCACCAGGATGCGCGCACGGTGCAGGGGCTGGTGGTGTATCGCTTTGACGATGCGATCCTGTTCTTCAATGCCGACTACTTCAAGATGCGTTTGCTTGAGGCGGTGCAGCGCGAAGAGCAGCCGCGCGCGGTGCTGTTCGATGCCGAGGCGGTCAGCTCGATCGATGTCAGCGGCATCGCTGCCCTGCGCGAGGTGCGCGATACCTTGAAAGCCCGCGGCATCTACTTCGGCATCGCCCGGGCGCGCGGGCGCTTCTTGCGCATGCTGGTGCGCTCGGGGATCGCGCGGGAGATGGAGAACGGCTTGCTGTTTGGCTCGGTGCGCTCGGGGATCAGGGCGTATCGGTTATGGCGTAACCGCAGTCGCAGGGCAACGGTGCCGGGGATGGAAACGGCATCGCGGGGCAAGCCCGCTCCTACAGATGGGTAGGAGCGGGCTTGCCCCGCGATCGAGCCATTACCGGAGCTGACAGGCCTCGGGCGCTTGCGCAGCCTTGCCGATCAAGCTGATCAAGCCACACGGCAGGCTGCCCCGCCACTGCAAATAATCATGCCCGGCCGGGTACTCGACCTGCTCCACTGCATAGCCTTTGGCCAACAGCACATCACGCAGATGGCGGTTGGTGTCGAGGATTTTCGGTCCTTCGAACAGGCCCGACTGCAGGTAGAAGCGCAGCGGTTGCTTAGGCGACTTGACGTATTCGCGGGTGAGCCAGCCCGGCTCCTCGCCCTCATGCCCCCACCAGTAGGAACCGGACATGCTCAACACATTGCCGAACAGTTCCGGGTGCTTCAGTCCCATATAGGCCGAAGCCAGGCCGCCGTAGCTGGAACCGGCGACCACGGTGCGCGCTGCCGACGCCGCCAGGCCTTGCTGGCGCGCCCAGGGCATCAGCTCTTCCGCCATGAAGCGGGCGAACTGCGGGTTGGGCGGCAACTCCTGCTGGCGGCTGAGGTCGCTGGGGTTGGCGATGATCAACGCCGCGGTGGGTGGGATCAGACCCTCGGCGATCAGGTTGTCGAGAATCGTCGGCGTCGGCACCTGGCGGGTATAGGCATGGGCATCGAACAGCACCAGCAAGCCCTGCCCCTTCGCGCCAGCCTGCCACTGCGCCGGCCGGTACAGGTACACGTCACGCTCGTTGCCCAGCAGTTTGCTGCTCAGCACCTTGCGCTCCAGGGTGCCACGGGCAATGCCCGGGCGTTCGGCGACCCAGGGCTGCGCGGGCGCTGCAGGCAGTTCCAGGCGCGAGCGCGACAGGAACGGATCACCGCTGCCATCAGCAAAGCGGTTCGGGTTGAGCGGATCACGCTGGGTGCTGGCGAGGATCATTCGACGATCATCGGACGCCGGGACGTCCGGGGCCATCTGGTAGCTCAGGCGTGCAGACGCAGGCAGCAGATAGCTGCGAAACCACACGTCACTGTCGCCAAGACGTTGCAGCTCATCGTGATTACCCGAGGGCGCGCCGAACACCCGCACGTTGTTCCGCGCACCGCGCCAGAGGAAGGTCACCAAGGACAAGCCAGGCTTGCCCTCCACCGCTTCGACCATCGGCGCGCCCTGTTGCTGACGATCCTTCCAGAAGGTTTCGGTGCTCGCCCCCTGGGCCAGCTGTTGCTGCAACGCCCGCAGGGTCGGGCTCTGCAACGGGGCAGCCGTGCGCTTCTGCGCGCTGGCTGAAATCACCGGCTTCAGGCTTAACGCGTAGGTGGCTTGCGGCCGGGTGGCCAGCGCCTCGGCACGCAGGCCGTAGGCGCCATCGCGATCGGCGATGAAGATGAACTCGCGCGGCTGGTCCCGGCCATCGATCAGCAGCCGCACAGGTTGGCCCTGGGCATCGAGCAAACGCAGGCTGACATCGCCCTGCAGCCGCCCCTGGACCAGATCGCCGGTCTTGAGCTGCACGGTCCAGATTGGTTGTTGCGCCTGGGCAAAGCTGGCGCTGACAGTTTGCCCCGGGTGCAGGATATTGTCGGTTTCCGCCATCGCGTTGCCACTCACGCACAGGGCCAGCGCCAGGGCGCAGCTCCATTGATTGAACGTCTGCATGTTCACCTCAGAAGTCGATGCTGGCGGAGAGTTTCAGCGTGCGTGGCTCGCTGACCGTGGCATAGCCGTCGTTGAACACCCCGGCCCAGTAGGCGCGGTTCTCGACGTTCTCCAGGCTGGCGCGCAGTACCACGTCCTTGCTGAGGATGCGCGTGCTGTAGCGGCCGCCGAGGTCGTAGCGGGTCCACTGCGGGATTTTCAGGTCGTTGGCGCTATCGAGGTACTGCGAGCTGCTGTGGATGCCCAGCGCGGTCAGGGTCAGGCCCTCGACCCAGGGGGTGTCCCACTCGGCGCCGAGGTTGGCCGACCAGGCCGGCACACCACGGGCGGTGTTGCCATCGAAAGTGCCGCCAGCGGTGCGGGTCAGTTCGGCACGGGTGTAAGTGACACCGCCGAGCAGGCGCACGCTCGGGGTCAGCGAGCCGAACAGGTTCCATTCGACGCCACGGTTACGCTGCTCGCCATCGTCGGTGTAGCGATTGCTGGCGCGGTCGAGGAGCATGCTCGGCTTCTCGATCTGGAACACGCTGAGGGTGTGGGTGAAGTCGCCCAGGTCCCACTTGACCCCGGCCTCCATCTGCTTGGCCTTGTACGGGGCGAACTGCTCGCCGTAGTTGGCGGCGGCCAAGTCGGTGACCATGCCGCCCTGGGTCAAGCCTTCGATGTAGTTGGCGTACAGCGACACCGGCGCGTCCCAGGGCTTGAGCACCAGGCCCAGGGCCGGGGTCAGGGCGCGCTCGTCGTAGGCCGGCTTGCTCATCTTCTGCCGCACCCGTTGCGAGCGCACGCCGAGGGTCAGCAGCACTCTGTCGTCGATAAAGCCCAGGGTATCGGCGACGGCGAAGCTGGACAGGGTGTTGTCGCCAGTCTTGTCGCTGGAACCGATGTCGCCGGCAATGATCGGCTTGCCCGGATGGTAGATGTTGGTCAGGTACTTCTTGCTGGTCACGGTGGCGGCGCGGCCGATGTCCTGGTGCAGCAGGGTGGTACTCAGCACGAGTTGATGGTTCACCGGGCCGGTGACGAAGTTGCCACGCACCCCGGCCTCGGTGGACAGGCTATGGGTGTAGCCGGCCTGGTTGTAGGTCTCGCCGCTGGCATCGCCGTTGGCGCCGGTGACGATCACCCGGGTGCCATTGAGAAAGCCTTTGTAGCGGGTGCGGGCGCTGCCGACGCTGGCGTAGGCGCTCCAGTCATCGTTGAGGTCGTATTCGCCGCGCAGCACCACGGCCTTGCTGATCTGCTTGGCCGAGATGCCGTCGAGGATGTTGGTATCCGGTTTCGGCGCCTTGGTGACGTAGCCCAGTTTGCTGAAGCCGGCCATCATCGGGCTGCCGTCCTCAAGTTTTTCGTGGCTCTCGTAGGCATCCAGTTCGAGCTTCCAGCCATCGCCACGGTAGTCCATGCCCAGCGATGCCAGGGTGCGGTCCTTGGACTGCTGGTCGACACCGGTTTCGCCGCTGCCATAGACACCGTTGAAGCGAATGCCGAAGCGCTGCTCGTCACCCAGGCGACGGCTCAGATCGATGTGTTCAGCAACATAACCGTCAGACACGTAGCTGCTGGTCAAACGGGTCAGCGGCGCTTCGCCGGCGCGCTTGGGCACCAGGTTGATCACCCCGCCGACACCGCCGTTGGGCGCCATGCCGTTGAGCAAGGCACCGGGCCCCTTGAGCACTTCAACCCGCTCAAGGAACTCGGTCGGCACGTGGCCATCCGGGGCCAGGCCGTACAGACCATTTAGCGCAAGCTCGGTGGAGTCGAGGGAGTAGCCACGGATCATGAAGTTTTCGTAGGCGTGGCCTTCGCCCGTGCTGAAGCGGATCGACGGATCGTTGCGCAGCACCGCGCCAACCGTGCCGCTTTGCTGGTTTTCCATGTGCTGGGCGGTGTAGGACGTGACGTTGAAGGGCGTCTCCATCACATCGCGATTACCCAGCATGCCCAGCCGTGCGCCGCGAGCAACCTGGCCACCGCTGTAGGCCTCGGGTACGCCGCTGGGGTTGCTGTTGGCGTTGATGTTCAGCTCGCCCAGGGTCAGGGCGCCGTCGCTGTTCAGGCTGCGCAGGATGATCACCCCGTTCTCTTCGCTGGCCACCAGGCCGCTGTTGGCCAGCAAGCGCTGCAAGGCCTGCTGCAAGGTGAACCGGCCCTGCAATGCCGGGGCGCTGCGGCCGGCCAGCAACTGGCTGTCGGCGGCGATGGCGACCCCGGCTTCGCGGGCCAGGGCATGCACCGCGGCTTCCAGGGACTGGCCCGGCAGGTTCAGGCTCAAGGCCTGAGCATCGGCGGCCAGGGCGGCGGCGTTGACCGCGCTCAACGGCAACAGGCTGGCGCTACCCAGGGCACAGGCCAGCGCCAGCCGACGCAGGGTACCGGGGAAAGCCACAGGGTGTGCCGGGCGGGCATGGGGAAGCGACATGATCTGTCCTTGCAGAGGTGGGTTCAGCGATGAAGACGGGCCACCTCGCCATTACCCCTCAAAACTTTTTCAGCGCCGTTGCAGGGTGCGTTGCTGTCCATGCTGAACCAGGCTCACCGGGAGGATTTTCGGTAGCGTCTGCAGGAGCATTTCCGGTTGGTCGCTAGGGAAGCTGCCGGTCAGGTGCAGTTGGGCGGCATCAGCGGCCAGCGTCACCGGTTGCAGGGCATAGGCGTTGAGCTCGGCGATCACCTCGACCAGCGGCGCATCGGTGAACGACCACCAGCCACGCTGCCAATGCTGCAGACTCGCCGTGGCATGCGGATCAGCCCTGAGCGGCAGCAAACGGCCTTGCGCATCGAGGCTGATGCGCTCACCGGCCTGCAGTACCTGCGAACCTTCACGCAGGCCTCGCACCTCGACCCGTCCACGGGCCACGGCAATCTGAATCTCACCGCCGCGGTCGCTGACACTGAACGCCGTGCCCAGCACCTGAACCTCGCCCAGCCGGGTGCTGATCAGAAACGGCCGCAAGCGCTCGCGCGCCACATCGAAATAGACATTGCCATGCAGCAAGCGCACCTGGCGCACGCCGTTGCTGTACTCGATGCGCAGGCTGGATTCGGCGGCCAGCAGCAACTGGCTGCCATCGGGCAAGATCTCGCGGCGTGGCGGTTCGGCATGCACGGTTTGCAGCAGGCGATCGAACTGCGGCGTACGCCGCCACAGCCAGCCCAGCCAACTGGCCCCCGCCACCGCCACCAGCAAGCCACCGCCCTGGCGCAGCAGACGCCGACGGCTGATATTGAGCGGTTCCGGGGCCACTGCCGTACGCAGTTGCGGGGTCAGTCGATGCACCAGTTGCCAGCGTTGTTCAGCCTCTTGCCAGGCCCGTTCGTGCTCGCTGCTTTTGCCGCGCCAGCGTTCCAGCTGACCGCGCGCCTGCTGCACCCGTTCGGGGTCGTCGCTGTTCAGCGCGGCGAGGTAGGTCAGGGCCTGCTGCACCTTGCGCGTGGAGACCGGCGAAGACTCAGGCATGCCGCGCCGCCAGGCTCAGCTCGGACAAATCGAACACCGCACGGGCGATGTGCAGCTCCACAGCCTTGGCCGACAGTTCAAGCTCGGCACACACCTGGCGATGGGGCTGGCCGTGCAGGCGCACACGAACGAACACCTCGCGGCGCAGGCGCGGCATGCGCTCGATACGCTCGATCAACTGCTGCAACTGCTCGCGGGCGATGATGATCTCTTCAACGCTCGGGCTCAGCACATCAGCCCGGGTCAGCCAGTCTTCCAGCGCCGCCAATTCGTTGCTGCGCCGTCGGTATTGATCGATGCACAGGTTGCGCGCGGCCTGGAACAGCAAGGCCCGGGCGTTGACCACTGGGGCATTCAAGGCGTGGGCATAGGCCTGGGCAAAGCTCGACTGGGCAATGTCGGCCGCATCATCCGGATTGCGCAGGCGTCCACAGAGGTAGCGGCGCAAGTCGCTGTAGTTGGCCAGCAGATCGTCGGCGACCGCCTGCAAGGCCGGGGCAGCCGCGGTCCAGGGCGTAGAGAGCGAAGTCATGAAGGTCCGGCGTGCGAGAAGGACATGAATAGGAATTCATATCATTCTCACATACCTGTGTAGCCTTCTGCCAGCCCTCAGCTGTTGCGCGGCAACAGGCCTGGCAAGGCGTGCGCCAGGGCATTGACGGCAAAGCCGATGAACATCAGCCCGCAAGCGCGGGTGATCCACAGCTCGTAGCGGGTGTAGACAGTGCGCACGTGGCGGGCGCCGACCACGCCGATCAGGATGACGTAGGCCAGCAAGCCGCCGACAAAACTCAGGGCGATCAGCGCCGGCAGCATCGACCAGTCGAGCGCTTCGGCGCGACTCGAAAGCAAGGCAGTGAACGTCGCCACCGCCACCGGGTAGGCCTTGGGGTTGGTCAGGCCAAACACCACGCCGTGCCAGAACGGCTTGCGCACCGGCCCCTGCTCGCCGTCACCGTTGCCCGGGCGGCTGCGCAAGGCCCGCATGCCCAGCCAGAACAGGTACAGGCCGCTGATCACACCGAGGATGTCGAACACCGAACTGCCGATTTGCCGGGCACCGACGATCGCCACCAGCGCGGTACTGCACCACAGCACATCGCCGAGCAAGTGCCCGCAAAGAAACCCCGCACCGGCACGGCGCCCGCGGGTGGCACCAATGCCGAGCACCGCCAGCACGCCGGGCCCCGGGGTAATACCGTAGATAAAACCGGAAGCGAGTACGGCGAGCAGCAGCGAAAAGGTCATCGGGGCAGTGTCCTGAAAGTCAGTGCAAGGCGCGAAGTCTACGGCAGCCGCCTGGCCTCAGCCAGTCTCTCAGTAGCCGTGAGCGCGCAGGATCTGTGCCTCGCTGTGGGCGCTTGGCCGGGCGAAATAGCGCAGCAGCTGGCCGCTGCGATTGGTGAAGATACCGTCGACGCCAGCGGCCATCACCTTGCGAAAATCTACCGCCTCATCAACCGTGTACACATGCACCAGCAGGCCTTTGTCGTGGCTGAGCTGATTCATCCAGGGCTGCACCAGGTCGGCGTAACTCTGCGCGCCCCCCTCGGCAAGTGCCGCCGACGGCCCGGTGCCAATGGCGCCTGCAGCCTTGGCGTAATCCAGCCAGCGCTCGAATTCGGCCTTGTCCTTGGGTTGCTGGCGGGCATAGAAGGCTGCCTTGTCGCTCTCGCCCGACTCGGCGAAGGTTTGCTGCGCGGCCGGTTCGATACTGCCTTTGCCGATCCACAACAACAGAATCTTGGGCACCTGGGGCATTTGCTGGTGCAGCAGCGCCAGGCTGTTGCGGTCGAAACTCTGCAGCACCACCCGGCCCGGCTGGTCGAGCCAGCCACGGGCCTGCAGGCCTTTCCCCAGATCAGCTTCGATGCCGGGAAACAGGCCTGGCACCTTGGTTTCGATGTACAAGCCAGGCTGGCGCTGCGGGTTCGCCGCGGCGATGTCCATGACTTCATCGAGGGTCTGGATCTGCAGGCCCTTGAAGCTTGCCCGGGCGCGTTCGGGATAGGCCTTGTTGAACCAGCTGCCGACATCCAGCGATTTCAGTTCGGCCAGGGTGAAGGCGCTGACCGGGCTGCTCTGGCGTTCGGGAAAACGCTCGGCAACATCGCTGGTACGCAACAGGTTGTCGTCATGCACGGCAACCAGTATGCCGTCGCTGGAGCGCTGCAAGTCCAGTTCCAGGTAATCTGCGCCCAACTCACGCGCCAACAGGTAGGCCGGTGCCGTGGACTCCGGCGCATCATAAGAAGCACCGCGGTGGGCGATCACCGCCGGGTAAGCAATCCCCTGGGCCCTGGCCAGCTCAGCGCCCTGCCCGGCCTCGGCAAGCCCCGCCATCGGCAACAGCGCCAGGCAACACACACGTCCAATAGCGTTGAACATTTTCAGCCTTCCTTTGGTTCACAGCGAATCCAGCATAGTCGCCAACGCTGATGACAGACCGGTTGCATGCTAAAGTCGCCGGCGATTGCCTGCCCTGCCACAGAGATGCCCGATGCCTCACGCCAACCTCGACGCCAGCCTCAACCACTGGCCAGACCTGAACGCCAGTCACCCGTGCAGCGGCCTGCTGCTGGGCAATGGCGCCAGCCGGGCGCTGTGGCGGCCGTTCAGCTATTTCTCGCTGTTCGAAGAGGCCCAGCGGGTGCGGCACAAACCCCTGAGCCTGACCGACCAGGCGCTGTTCAAGTCGCTGGGCAGCGAGCTGTTCGAGCCGGTGCTCAGTGCCCTGAACACCACGGTGCGGATCAACGCCGCGCTGGCGATCAGCGCGTCGGCACCGCTGAACCGCTACTACGCGATCAAGGAAGCGCTGATCCACGCCATCCGCAGCGTGCACGTCCCCTGGCGCATGCTGCCGAGCCAGACCTTGCAGCTACTCAACCGCGAGCTGGGCACCTACCAGAGCGTCTATTCCAGCAACTACGACCTGATCTGCCACTGGGCCGCCAGCCAGGCTCCGGAAGGCTTCCAGCAGTTGTTCGATGAAGACGGCGACTTCGATATCCGCCGCACCCGCAGCCCGGGCACGCGCTTGCTGTACCTGCACGGCGGCCTGCACCTGCTCAAGCAGCAGGACGGCAGCACCCGCCAGCGCAGTGCCACCGACAGCCAGCTGCTCGATGGCTTTGCCGTCAACACACCGGGCGACGTGCCGCTGTTCGTCAACGAAAGCAGCAGCGCCGACAAGCTCAAGGCCATCCGCAGTTCCGACTACCTCAGCTGGGCCCTCGGCGAACTGGCCGGCCATCGGGATGGCTTGTGCATTTTCGGCCAACACCTGGATGGCACCGACCGGCATTTGCTGGAGGCAATCAAGCTGGCGCGCCCGGCGCACCTGGCCATCGCCATCCGGCCCTTGAGCGACGCCTCGATCATCAGCCAGAAGCAGCACTATGTGCAGCGCTTTGCCGATATGCCTGACCTGCCACTGTACTTTTTCGACGCTTACAGCCACCCGCTGGGAACGCCTGGGCTGGAGATCCCGGTGCCGGTACCGATCCGCAAGCGGCGTTAATGGGCGACAAAAACAGGCATGGTAAATAACAATAATTCTCGATACCATTCGCAACCTTTCTCTCCGGTCCGTCCTGGAAAGCTTGCATGCCGCGCCCCAAACCCGACCCTTTTGCCCACGAAACCTGTCGCGGGTTCTATGCCGATATCCTGCATTTTCTGCGTAAGCGCATGGACAATGCCAACGATGCGGCAGACATGACCCAGGACGTGTTCACCCAGTGGCTGGGCTATCGCGACCGGGCGCGGGTCGAGCAACCGCGGGCGTTCCTGTTCCAGATGGCGCGCAACCTGCTCAGTGACCACTGGCGCCGGCAGAAGGTGCGCCACAGCGTGCTCGACGAAGACGCCCAGGCCAGCGAACAGACACCGGCCGGCACCGCCAGCGACCCGCTGAAGCATGCCCAGCAGCAACAACGCCTGGAACAATTGAAACTTGTCCTCGCTGAACTCTCGCCGCGCCGCCGCGAAGCCCTTATGCTGCACCGCTTCGAAGGTTTGACGCAGGCGCAGATCAGCGCGCGCATGGGCATTTCCGTGAGCATGGTGGAAAAGCACATCGCCGCGGCCCTGCTGCATTGCAAGCAACGCCTGGACAGTGACAACGGCATGGAGCAGCCAGAATGACCCCCACTCCTGAAATCGATAAGCGCAGCATCGATGCCCAGGCGGCCAGCTGGTTTACCCGTAACCGCAACGACAGCTCGCGTGAATCGCGCAAAGCCTTCGCCCAGTGGCTGCAGCACCCCGAGCACGCCCGCGCCTATGCCCAGTTCGAACAACTCTGGGACGACCTGGCCGCGCTCAAGAGCCTGAACAAACCGGTCGTCCTGCCCAGCCGCAAACCGCTGCGCTGGCGCCCGGCACTGGCCGTGGCCGCCGGGCTGGTCTGCGCCGTACTGGCCGCCAACCTCGGCCTGCCGAGCCGCCATCATCAGCAACAGCTGGCCGTACAGAGCGAACACCCACAGCACCTGGCCCTGCCCGATGGCAGCCAGCTGGATGTCAACGCCCGCACCCGCCTGAGCCTGAACTTCGACAACGAGCGCCGGCTGATTCGCCTCGACCAGGGCCAGCTGTACATCGAAGTGGCTGCCGACAAGGAACGCCCGCTGTTCGTCGATGCCGGCAATGCCCGGGTACGGGTGGTCGGCACCGGCTTTGACCTGCGCCGCGGCCAGCAGGAGCTGGTGGTCAGCGTCGCCCACGGTCAGGTGGCCCTGGAAACCCCGGGCGAGAATCGCCCGCCGGTGCTGTTGAGCGCCGGCCAGCGCGCCGTCTATGACCTGGCCCGCGGCAGCCTCAACGTGCAGAACCTGAGCGCTCGGGAGGTGGCCGACTGGCGCAGTGGTCATGTGAGTTTTCGCAACCGCGAACTGGCCAGCCTGATCGACGAACTGGCACTGTACCGCTCGGCACCGGTGCTGCTCGCTGATCCAGCTTTGGGCCGCTACAAGGTCTCCGGCAACCTCGACGTCAACGACCCCGATGCCTTGCTCAATGCCCTGCCGGCGCTGCTGCCGATCAAGGCTGTGAACCTCGCCGACGGCCGAGTGCGGATTGAACGCAAACCGTAAATTGAGAATATTTTTCATTCGCATGTGAGGGTTTTCCGCAGCCCTGCGTCTTCCTCCCGTCTGCGTAATCACTGCAGGCCTTTTCTGGCCTTTGTTGCCGTATTGGGGGGTTTCATCTTGCGTGCGTTTGCTCCTTTCAAGCCGTTGTCTGTTCGTCCTTCACTGCTGGCCGCGTGCCTGGCCCTGAGCCTGCAGGCCCAGGCCGCGCCGCTGCAACTGAACCTGCCGGCGCAGCCGCTGGCGGCGTCGCTGAGCCAGCTGGCGCAGCAGGCCAAGCTGCAGTTGCTGTTTGACGAATCCTTGCTCAACAGCGTCCAGGCCCCAGCCTTGCAAGGTGCTTACGAACCGCTCGAGGCGATCAGCCAGTTGCTGCACAACAGCCGCTTTGCCCTGGTCAAGGTCGGCAATACCTATGTGGTGCGCCTGCGCGAAGACGACGCCACCGCTGACAACAGCATCCAGCTCGGCGCGGTGAGCGTGGTAGGTGACGGTCAGCAGGTCGACCCGAGCACCGTCGGCCGCTCGACCCTGACCCAGGAAGACATCGACCGCTACCAGCCGAGCAACATCCCCAGCGTGCTGGCGACCCTGCCCGGGGTGAACATGGGCGGCTCGGCCAAGCCTGGCGGCCAGACCATCAACATCTGGGGCCTGGGCGACGCCGAAGACGTGCCGATGACCGTCGATGGCGCGACCAAGAGCGGCTTCGAGCGCTACCAGCAAGGCACCATCTTCATCGAGCCGGAACTGATCAAGAACATCGAGGTGGAAAAGGGCCCGCACTCGATCTACACCGGCAACGGCGGCTTCGGCGGCAGCGTCAACATGACCACCAAGGATGCCCCGGACCTGCTGCAGGAAGGCCGCAACAGCGGCGCCATGCTCAAGTACGGCTATGCCAGCAACGACCATCAGCAGGTCTACAGCTCGGCGTTGTTCGGCCGCACCGACGATGGCCGCATGGACGCCCTGGTGTACCTGACCAAGCGCGACGGCGACGACATGAAGCTGGCCGGCACCCTGCCCGACCCGGAAGGCCGTTACCCGATCAACCCCCAGCGCCTGCCCAACAGTGCCCTGGACCTGGACGGCGCGCTGCTCAAGGCCAACCTGCACTTCAACGACGAACACAGCCTCGGGTTCTCCTGGTCGCGCTCGGAAAGTGAACGCTGGGCACCGTTCTCCTCCACCGCCTACCCGACGCCGCCGACCCAGTCGGACATCAACCGGTTCGGCTACAAGGATGCCCTCAAACGCTTCCTGGCCAACCGCACGACCACCGACACCACCTGGTCGACCACTTACAAGTACCAGCCGGTGAACAATCCGCTGATCGACCTGCAGGTCAAGTACTCCGAGTCCGACACCAAGCAGACCGACGAGCGTGCTGCCACGGCGTTCTTCCAGCCGTCCACCGGCGGGCGCAAGATGGACACCGAGTACCAGGACCAGATGCTCGACGTGCGCAACACCAGCCTGTTCGCCACCGGCCCGCTGGAGCACGCCTTCACCAGCGGCTTGCAGATCCGTCACCACGACCGTGACACACAGATGTGGATGCCCGGCAAAAGCTACGAGATTCCCAAATACAACAACGGCCATTACCAGCCGTACTTCATGCCCAGCGGCACCGTCGACAGCCAGGGCTATTTCATCCAGGACGCCATCACCCTCGGCGACGTGACCATCACCCCGTCGCTGCGCTACGACCACGTCGCCAACAAGGGCAAGCCGAACCAGGCGCCGTACTACACCGTTGCCGAAAACGGCCACGACTACAGCGAGAAGACCTACACCGGCTGGTCGCCGCGCCTGTCGCTGTTCTGGAAAGCCACCGCCAACACCGCCTTCTTTGCCGACTACAGCAAGACCTGGCGCGCGCCGGTGCTGGATGAACAGTACGAAGTCCAGGGGATCGGCAGCCGCACCGCCAGCAGCCGCAACCTCGACCCGGAACGCATCACCGCCCTGCGCGCCGGTAACGTTACCGACTTTGCCAACGTCTTCACTGCCGACGACAGCATGCAGATCCGCACCACGCTGTTTCGCAATGAAATCAAGGACGAGATCTTCAAGGCCACCGGCATCGGCTGCGAAGCTCAGCTGGCCAAGGGCGAAAGCATCTCCGATGCCTGCGGTAAAGGCTTGATGTCCAATTACCGTAACCTCAAGGGCGTGACCATCAAGGGCTTCGAGGTCGAAAGCTTCTACGACTCGACCTACCTGTTCGGTTCGGTGTCCTACTCGTGGATGACCGGCCGCCATGAAGGTGCCTACACCAACCCTTGGGGGCCGGACGTCTGGGCCAAGGACATTCCGGCACCGAAGTGGATCACCACCCTGGGAGTGAAGATCCCCAGCTGGGACGCCAAGGTCGGCTGGCAGGCGCAGTTCGTGCGCAAGACCGACCGCCTGCCGAGCGACAACTACCGCGAAGGCCCGGCCAGTGCCCTGGGTGACCGCTACTACGACCACTATGCCAACGACGACTATCAGCTGCACGGCCTGTTCGCCAACTGGAAGCCGCAGCAGCCTTACCTCAAAGGCACCGAGGTGAACCTGACGGTGGATAACCTGTTCAACAAGGACTACCGCTCCGAGCTCAGCGGCGAATACGCCTACAGCCAGGGCCGGAACGCCAAGGTCAGCATCACCCGCTTCTTCTGAGGCAACTGTACGGATGAACTTGTTAGCAACTGTAACAAGATCATCCGTCCCGCCTGTGGCTCAATGAAGGCACTTCTCTGCCACAGGCGCTCTGTATGTCCAGCCGCGAAAACACCGGGATGGTCCTTGGCCTTCTCGGTGTGATTATTTTCAGCCTGACCCTGCCCATGACCCGCATC
>RCUL01000285.1_pt1 | contig 32991 bp, 30 predicted proteins | sample 2167521 | NCBI WGS metagenome assembly RCUL01 (sample SAMN09932745, study PRJNA488358) | compost metagenome | feature: garden; material: soil; isolation source: compost soil in acetic acid-enriched culture | place: Germany: Experimental Botanical Garden Goettingen | collected 2016-01-27
GTGGTGGACAGCGTGCAGACCTTTGCCCGCGACAACGACAGCGAACAGGCCACCTTCCTGCTCGCTGCCGGCAGCGCCGGCATCGAGGCCGCCACCAACCAGGTGGTGAAACAGGCCAACCGCGACATGCTCTGGTGGGTTTACGGGGCCGTCATCCTGCTTTGCCTGGTGACCTTCCGCTCCTGGCGTGCGGTGCTTTGCGCGGTGTTGCCGCTGGTGCTCACCTCGATCCTTTGCGAAGCGTTGATGGTGGCGTTGGGCATCGGCGTGAAGGTGGCGACCTTGCCTGTGATCGCGCTCGGCGTCGGCATCGGAGTGGACTACGCGCTCTATGTGATGAGCATCGTGCTGGCCCAGCTGCGACAGGGGGCGAGCCTTTCCCAGGCGTATTACCGCGCGCTGCTGTTCACCGGCAAGGTGGTGATGCTGACTGGCGTGACCCTGGCCATTGCGGTGGGCACCTGGATCTTCTCGCCGATCAAGTTCCAGGCAGACATGGGCGTGCTGCTGGCCTTCATGTTCGTGTGGAACATGGTCGGGGCACTGGTCCTGCTGCCGGCACTGGCCTACTTCCTGCTGCCGCAAGGCCAGGTGCGTTCGCAGGCGGATCCGGTGTTGCCTGCTCGTGAGCCTTTGTCGCAACAGTGCCTGGCAGGCGCTGAACTCACCCCGCGCCAGGCGAAGCTTCATTCGCTGGAGGAGGTGAGCCATGGCCGCTGAACGTATCGCCGGCAGTGTTCAGGCGCTGCTATTGCTGTTCGGCAGCTGCCTGCCGGTGCTGGGGGCAGTGCTGATCGCGCCTGTGCTGCCACGCATGCAGATGCATTTCACCGAGACGCCCGGCGTCGCGGTGCTGGTACCGGTCGTGCTGACGCTGCCTGCGCTGGTGATTGCGTTGGCGGCACCATGGGCCGGGATGCTGGCGGACCGTGTCGGCCGACGGTCTTTGCTGCTCGCCAGCATGCTGCTTTACAGCGTCTGCGGGGTGATGCCGCTGTGGCTGGATTCACTTGGCCTGATCATCGCCAGCCGCGCCGGCATTGGCCTGGCCGAAGCCGGGATCATGACCTGCTGCACCACATTGATGGGTGACTACTTCGATGGCCAGCGCCGGGAGCGCCTGTTTGCCCTGCAAATGGTCGCCACTTCGCTGTCAGCCGCCCTGTTCATGGGGCTGGGCGGGGCACTGGGCGAGGACAGCTGGCGTACGCCGTTCGCGCTGTATGCAGTCGGCGTGTTGTGCCTGCCGCTGATGGCCTTGCTGTTGTGGGAGCCTCAGGCCCGCTGTGTCGAACCTCAACACGCCCAGGCTTCACGCTTTCCCTGGGCCGCCTTGGCGCCGATCTACCTGCTGACCGGCCTGGCAGGTGTGAGCCTGTTCATCGTACCGGTGCAGGTTGGTTACCTGCTGCAACTGCTGCAGGTGGATGCGCCCCAGCAGGTGGGCCTGACCATGGGCGCCAACCAGCTCGGCGTGCTAGCCGGCGCACTGGCCTTCCGTTTGCTGGCCCGCCAGCCTGCTGGCCGCCTGCTGGCGCTGGGGTTTGCCACGGCGGGGCTTGGCGGCGGGCTGATGGCGCTTTCCACCAGCCACGCAATGGTGGTGTTGGCCGTACTGGTCAATGGCCTGGGCGTGGGCCTGTTGCTGCCCACCCTGATCAGCCAGGTCATGCAGCACGTCGGTTTCGACCAGCGCGGCCGGGCCACGGGCGGCTTCACCGCAGCGATTTTTGCCGGTGAATTCATCAGCCCTTTGCTGGTGCTTGCGCTGACCGGCGGCGCGGCGCCGCATCTGCCCCAGGCGCTGCTACTGGTTGCCCTCAGCCAACTGATCCTGGCGCCGCTGTGCCTGCTGCTGTTGCGTCGCGCCCGCGCGGCGGGCGCAGTGGGGGCGCTGTGAACGATCAGCTTTACAACACAGGCCCAGGTGCCGCCTCTGGCACCGGCCACGGTAATTGACAGGAGACAGCATGCAGTCACTTGCAACCTTCAAACGCGTCGTCACCGGCCACGACTCCCAAGGGCAGGCGGTGGTGGCCAGTTGTGGCCCTACGGCGCATGACTTTGCGCTCAAGGCGGTGCCTGGCACGGTGTTCTACGAAGTGTGGAACAGTGCCGGCAGCCCGGCGCTGCTGGATAACGGCGACGACCCGACCGCCCGGCCCCTGCAATTGAGCCCCGGCCCGTTGGGCAGTGTGATCCGCGTGGTGGATATCCCGCCGGACAGCCTGCAGAACCAGGTCAGCGCTGAGCAGGCGGCGGCCGCCTTCGCCGAAATCGGCGAAGCGCATGCCGGCACGGGCAACGCTGATTCAAAGCACAAACTGATGCACCGCACAGAAACCCTGGATTACGGGATCGTCACTGAAGGTGAGGTGTGGCTGGTGCTGGACGGCGACGAGGTACACCTCAAGCGGGGTGACATCGTCGTTCAGCGCGGCACCAATCATGCCTGGAGCAACCGCACCGCGCAGATGGCGCGCATGGTGTTCATCCTGCTTGACGGTCGTTACGCCGAGCAGCTCAAGGAGGTGCTGCCATGAAGCTCGCCACACTCAATGACGGTAGCCGCGCTGGCCGCCTGCTGGTGGTTGCCCGCAACCTGGAGCGGGCGGTGGAGGCCAGCAGCATCGCCGCTACGCTGCAGGCTGCCCTGGACGACTGGGCGCAGGTCGAGGGCGACCTGCAGCAATTGTATGAGCAGCTCAACGCCGGGCAGGCCCCGGGTGCGTTCGACCTTGACCTGGCACTGCTCGCCGCGCCGCTGCCCCAGGCCAGGCAGTGGCTGGACGCTTCATCCTTCCTCAGCCACGGCGAGCTGATGCAGAAGGCCTTCAACCTGGACCCCATCGATGGCGTCGAGCACATACCGTTGATCTATCAGGGGGCCGGCGACGACTTTCTTGGGCCGCGGGCCGACATTCCCTTGCCCAGCGAGGCCCACGGCATCGATTTCGAGGGCGAGTTCGCGGTGCTGGTCGACGACGTGCCCATGGGCTGCCCGCCGGACCGGGCCTTGCAGCATGTGCGTCTGGTGCTGCAACTCAACGACGTCAGCTTGCGTGCACTGGCGCCCAGGGAAATGAAGACCGGCTTCGGTTTTGTCCAGGCCAAGCCCGCCAGCAGCTTTGCTCCGGTGGCGGTTACCCCCGACGAACTCGGCGACGCCTGGCGCGACGGTCGTGTGCACCTGCCGCTGAACGTGGAGTGGAACGGCGAGTGGTTCGGCCACCCCCATGGCGGAGCCATGCATTTCGGGTTCCACCAACTGATCGCTCACGCGGCGCTGACCCGGCGCCTTAGCGCCGGCACCTTGATCGGCTCGGGTACCGTGTCCAACGCGGACCGTTCCGTAGGGTCGGCGTGCATCGCTGAGCGCCGTGCCATTGAAACCATCGCCCACGGTGCACCGCGCACGGCCTTCATGCGCTTCGGCGACCGCGTGCGGATGGAGGCACGGGATACCTCAGGCGAGGTGCTGTTCGGCGCCATCGAGCAGCGTGTGGTGCCGGGAGGTTGGCAATGCGCGTGATGGTCAGCGGGGCCAATGGCTTCCTCGGTCGCCAGCTGGTAGGGCGCCTGCTGGAGGCGGGGACGCTGCGCGGGCAGCGCATCCAGGCATTGCTGGTGCTGGACCAGCAACTGGACGGGTTGCCCGACGATGCGCGGCTACGGCGCCATTACGGCAGTGTGACCGACCCTGCCTTGTTGCGCCGGGCGCTGGCCGATGGTGTGGATGTGGTGTTCCACCTGGCCAGTCTGCCCGGGGGCGCCGCAGAGGCGCAGTACGAGCTGGGTTACCAGGTGAATCTGCAGGGCAGCCTGGAGCTGCTCGACCAGTTGCGCAATGCCCGGCGACCGCCAGTGCTGGTGTACGCCAGCAGCGTTGCGGTGTATGGCGGCGATCTGCCCCAGCGCATGGATGAAGACCAGCCGGCCTCGCCGCAACTGTCCTATGCGGCCCACAAACGCATGGTGGAAATCGCATTGCAGGACCTGGCGCGGCGCGGCGAGGTGGACGGCCGCGCGCTGCGCCTGCCCGGCATCGTCGCCCGCCCGCGCGAGCCGAACGGGCTGCGCTCGGCGTTCATGAGCGACTTGTTGCACGCCTATGCGGCCGGCGAATCCTATACCTGCCCGGTCTCGGCTCAAGCAAGCGCCTGGTGGATGTCGGCGCGCTGTTGCGTGGACAACCTGCTGCATGCCGCCGAACTGCAAGACCCGGGCTACGGGCGGATCTGGCAGTTGCCCGTGCTGCACTTGTCGATCGCCCAGGTGCTTGCCGGGCTGCAGGCCTGCCTTGGCGACGAGAACCATGCATGCATCAGCTTCGATCCCGAGCCACAGCTCGAAGCGCTGTTCGGTCGTTATCCACCCTTGCGCACAACCCAGGCCCGCAAGCTGGGCTTCTGCCATGACGGCTCAGTGCTTGGCCTGCTGCGCAACGCCCTTGATCTGCCACCGCGCCGCAGCATTGCGGCAACCCGTAAAGGAATGTGTGCATGAACGTGAACAAGCGTCGCTTGCTGGACCTTTCTGTAACCCTGGACAACAACCCCTACACCGACCCACCGCCTTTGCTGCCAAAGATCGACTACATGGACCACCAGCAGGGCTGGCCGGAAATGGCCGCGATGTTCCCTGGCCTGCGCAAGGAAGACCTGCCGGGCGATGAGTCGTGGGCAGCTGAACGGCTGCAGATCACCACCCACAGCGGTACGCACATGGATGCGCCCTGGCATTATGCGTCCACCACCAATGGCGGCGAGCGGGCGTTCGGCATCGATGAGCTGCCTTTGGAGTGGTGCCTGCAGCCGGGTGTGAAGCTGGATTTTCGCCACTTGCCGGACGGCCACGTGGTGACGGCGGCGCAGGTGGAGGCCGAACTGGCTCGCATCGGCCATCAACTGCAGCCGCTGGACATCGTGCTGGTCAATACCCGCGCAGGCAGCCTGTTTGGCCAGCCCGGCTACCTCGAAGCCGGGGTTGGCATGGGCCGCGAAGCGACGCTTTACCTGTTGGAGCGGGGGGTAAGGGTGGTCGGCACCGATGCCTGGAGCTGGGATGCACCGTTCAAGTACACCCGTGAACGTTTCAGCGCCACGGGCGATGCGTCGATCATCTGGGAAGGCCACAAGGCTGGCCGCGACATCGGGTATGGGCAGATGGAGAAACTGGCCAACCTGGAGCAGCTTCCGGCCTATGGCTTCATGGTCAGTTGCTTCCCCTACAAGATCCGCCAGGCGTCCGCCGGGTTCGTTCGGGCAGTGGCCATCTTCGATTAGCAAGGCTGGCGGCCAGCCGCCGAGCTGGCCGCCCATCCCGGCACAACGATGGCGAGGTGAACTTTATCGGGCGTCCAGGCTTCCTCTGTTACAGCAGCCGTTGCCCCGGTGGGGCAGCCAGCGCTGCATCACGCCAAAGGTTGAGGAGGGGCAATGAAGACGCAAACCACGCTAGCGCCCGAAAAAGCAGGCCAGGCAAAAGGCCAAGGTGAAGTAGAGCGGGACAACGATGCCCGTCGGCCAGACGGCTCAAGCGGTACGGCGCATGATTCCACCGCGCAGCAAACCGCGCGAGGCAAGGGGCCGCACTCGTCCGAGCACGCCGACTCCGAGGATGACCTGGGCTTTGACCCGGACTCACCGGATCTGGACGACCCGCAGGTCGATCCCCAAGGGCCGGCCAAGCCGCCCAGGGATGTGGAGAAAAAGGCAACATGATCGAGGCCGTGAGCGCGGATGTGCTGGGTGATGCTCAGCGCACCCGCTCACGGCTTTGTACCGAAAGCTCCAGGGCTTTTTGCATGTCCAGCCGCGCAGAACGCCCCACGTCCCGGTCATGCAACTGAAAGTTGCGCTCGGAGGGCAGGATCGGTGCGGTGAGGTCTTCGGCGTCCTCTCGCTCGAAGTCGTGATTGCCGCCAATGGTCATGGCGCTGCGGCGCAGCAGCATGCGTAGCTGCTCGGGCTGCAGCTGCGGGTTGATCGACAGCATCGCGGCTACCAGGCCGGTGACCATCGGGGTGGCATAGGACGTGCCGCAATGCACCGCGCCGGGCTGGCCTGCCTGGCGGGTCGAGGCGTGGGCGCAGGCTGCGGCGGTGATGTCGACGCGCATGTCTACATTCGAGGTGCTGCGCTTGACGGCGTAGTTCGGTGACTCGACAGGGGCAGAAGCCTGCCCGCTACGTTGATGGCCGCCCACCACGAGCAATTGTTCGGTGATGAAGGAGGAGGGCAGGCGATACTCGTCGGTGCCCGAGAACGAGGCGCCGTTGCCGGCCGAGTTGACCACGACCACATCCGGATGGGCCTTGCGCAGCCAGAGAAAGAACTCCTCGAGCAGCTCTTCATAGCCGCCCATGGCAATCCCGGAGCGCAGCAGGGAATCCACCTCATCGCCTTGCACGTTGCGCGCACCGACGCGGTGAATGCCCCAGCTCCAGTTGAGTACGCGCACGCCGTCCTCGACCAGGTTCACCGATGCGGCGATGTTGGCGGTGATGCCGGCATCGGAGTTGCGTTCGACAATCACCTCGAAACCACCTGCCGCCTTGTCCAGCCCCCGCAGGAAGCCGGTGTTGCCCCCGTCATCCCAGCCGGCGGCGAGAATGCCGGCGACGGTTGTGCCGTGGTTGTCCGGCTTGCTGGCATCCTGGGCATACACGCAAGTGCGGTGCCCCTCGCAGGCGCCCAGGTAGTCTGCGAAATCTGCGGTATCGAAGTCGACATTGCGTTCGATCACCCCGACCCGAACCGGAGTGGGCAGCACCGGCACCTGGCGGCCCGGGATGCGCCGCTGGTAGTAGTGCACCGCATCGAGGAAGCGGTTGGCAGCCCATTCGTCCGAGCCTTGCGCAGGCTTGCTGGCCCCCGGTGCCTCAGTGGGGGCGTGTTCTGCCTCTTCGGGCGCCGATTCCTCCACCACCACCGCGTCCACGCTGGTTTCACCGCCCAGCCGTAACACCAGCGCGTCACGCTGCACCAGGTCCTGGGCGGGCAGGCGCAACTGATACAGGTTCAGAGGAGCGATGCTGCCCACCACCTTGGCCCCGTATTTACGGGCCAAACGTTCGGCTTCCTGGCGGCCGTCGTGGTCCTCTTCTATCAGCACGCTGACGAGGTCGACATAGGTGGTCAGGCCATCCATGTTTCTGGCCACTTCCTTGGGCCCTGCGGCCAGCACATGGTTGTTGTGCAGGGTAAGCCAGGCGGCATTGCTGGCGCGCGGGCCGTCCTGCAACCACAGCGGGCCGCTTTGCACGGCCGTGCCGTCCAGTTGCAGGCGCAAGGTATCCCCCTGGCGCTGGACACGCTCCGGGGCCACTGCTTTGCCGCTGAGCAGCAGTTGCGGTGTGGCCTGGCCAAGCCCCTGCACGCGCAGGCACCAGGTCTGCTGCTGGTTGTCCATCAAGTCGCCGCAGCGTTTGAGCTGTTGCAGGCGCAACGGCTGCTCGGCGAACGCAGCGGTACTGACAGCCAGCGCCAGGGCAAGGGCAATCCGTGAACGGCCCATGGCTTACTCCATGGCCTCGGCCACGCCCTGATCCTCACCCAGGAAGCCACCGCTCTGGTGCTGCCACAGCCTGGCATAGGTGCCGTTCCTGGCGAGCAGTTCGCTGTGGGTTCCCTGTTCTATGATGCGCCCCTCGTCCATGACGATAAGCCGGTCCATGGCGGCGATCGTCGACAGCCGGTGGGCGATGGCGATGACCGTCTTGCCCTCCATCATTTCATTGAGGCTTTCCTGGATGGCGACCTCGACTTCCGAATCCAGCGCGCTGGTGGCTTCATCGAGCAGCAGGATCGGGGCGTTCTTGAGCATGACCCGGGCGATGGCGATGCGTTGGCGCTGGCCGCCTGAAAGCTTGATGCCGCGTTCACCCACCAAGGTGTCATAGCCGCTGTGGCCTTGCCGGTCGCTGAGCTGCTCGATGAATCCGTCGGCCTGGGCGTTGGCTGCGGCGCGGCGGATCTGTTGCTCGGTCGCATCGGGGCGGCCGTAGGCGATGTTGTCGCGGATGGAACGGTGCAGCAGGGAGGTGTCCTGGGTGACCATGCCGATGGCGCTGCGCAGGCTGTCCTGGGTGACCTTGGCAATGTTCTGCCCATCGATACGGATTTCGCCGCTGTCGACGTCGTAAAAACGCAGCAGCAGGTTGATCAGCGTGGACTTGCCCGCACCGGAACGGCCCACCAGGCCGACCTTTTCGCCTGGGCGAATGTGCAGCGTCAGGCCATCGAGCACCTGACGTTCGCCGTTGTAGTTGAAGCTGACATTGTCGAAGTCCACCGCACCGCCAGTGGTCTTGAGCACCCCGGCGTTCGGTGCATCCTGCACCTTCGGGCCGCGCGTGAGGGTTTCCATGCCATCCTGCACGGTGCCGATGTTCTCGAACAGCGAAGTCATCTGCCACATGATCCAGTGCGACATGCCGTTGACCCGCAGTGCCATGGCGGTAATCGCCGCAACGGCGCCCGTGCCCACTTCGCCCTGGTGCCAGAGCCACAGGGCATAGCCGCCAGCGCCAGCGATCAGGCCGACCACCAGCGCCTGGTTGACGATCTCGAACTGGCTGACCAGGCGCATCTGGCGAAAACCGGTGAGCTTGAAGTCTTCCATGGCCGCCCGCGCAAAGTGCGCTTCACGCTTGGAGTGCGAGAACAGCTTCACCGTAGTGATGTTGGTGTAGGCGTCCGACACTCGCCCGGTCATCGACGAACGCGCGTGGGCCTGCTCCTGCCCCACTTGCCCCAGGCGCGGCACGAAGTACAGCATGGCCAGCCCGAACAACGCGACCCAGGCAATGAAAGGCAGCATCAGCTTGAGGTCGAAGCCGCCGGCCAGGGCGATGATCGCGATGAAATACACGCCGATGCCCGGTGCGATCTCGATAATGGTGAACAACACCTCGCGCACCGCCAGGGCCGTCTGCATCACTTTGGTGGTGACCCGGCCGGAGAACTCGTCAGAGAAGAACGAAAGGCTCTGACGCAGCATCAGCCGGTGGAAGTCCCAACGCAGCCGCAGCGGCAGGTTGATCGCCAGTACCTGGTGCTGCACCATCGTGCGCAGCGCCACCAGGCCTATGCTGGTCAGCAATACGATGGCGATGCCCCACAACACCCGGGTTTCCTGCCCATCGGCAGCGCCGCCCGCCTGCCAGGCCGCCAGCAGGTCGACGACCTGCCCCAGGAAGGAAAACAGCCAGGCTTCATAGATCGACACCCCGGCACTGAGCAGCGCGAGCGCAAGCACATAGCCACGCGCGCCTCGCGTGCAGGCCCACAGGAAGCGCAGCAGGCCAACCGGGGGTGGTGGAGCCTCGTCGGGTGGGAAAGGGTCGAGCCGTCGTTCAAAGGCGCGCAGCATAAAGTCTCCGAATGGGTCAGGTGTCGCTCACTTGCGACAGGGGCCTGGCCACGTGTTCAAGTGGCCGTTGTTCTGCCGCCACGCCCCACAGCGCCTGGGCCAGTGCCGCGATGATCATCAACGCTGCGCCGATCAGGTAGCCGTACAGGACATTCAGGCGCTCACCGGTCTCGATCAGCGCGCCGAACAGGGTCGGGCCGATCAGGCCGCCAAGCCCTGTGCCGAATGCATAGAATACGGCAATGGCCAGCGCGCGGATTTCCAGGGGGAAGGTTTCTGCCACGGTAAGGTAGGCCGAACTGGCGGCTGCCGAGGCAAAAAAGAAAATCACCATCCAGGCAATCGTCTGCTCGGTCACATCGATCAGTTGCTGCTGGAACAAGTAACCGCTGCCGGCCAACAATACCCCGGAAAGCAGATAGGTCGAGCTGATCATGATGCGCCGCCCGACCACGTCGAACAGCCGGCCCAGCAGCAACGGCCCGCAGAAATTGCCCAGAGCGAACGGCAGGATGTACCAGCCCACCTGGGCAGCCGGCACGTTGTAGAAGTCGGTCAGCACCAGGGCATAGGTGAAGAAGATCGCGTTGTAGAAAAAGGCCTGGGCGGTCAGCAGTGTCAGCCCGACCAGTGCCCGCCGCCGGTGCACCACGAAGAGGCTGTGGAACACCTCGCGCAGGGGCGTGTGATCGCGTGCGCGCAGGCGCAGGGCCGGGCTTTGCAGCGGGGGAATGGCGATGCCGCGCTGGTGGTAATGGCGCTCGATGGCGGCGACGATGCGTTCGGCCTCTTCCGGCTGATTGTGAATCATCAACCAGCGTGGGCTTTCCGGTATCCACAGGCGCATCAGCAGGATCAGCAAGCCGAGTGCCGCGCCAATGCCGAAACACAGCCGCCAGCCCAGTTCGCCGCCCAGCACCGCTGGGTCGAGCAAAACCACTGCGCCCACTGCACCCAACGCTGCACCGATCCAGAACGTGCCGTTGATGGTCAGGTCGACCCAGCCGCGGTAGCGCGCCGGGGTGAATTCCTGGATGGTCGAATTGATGGCGGTGTACTCCCCGCCGATGCCGGCCCCGGTGAGCAAGCGAAACAGCAGAAAGCTCCACAGGTCCCAGGCGAACGCCGTGGCAGCCGTTGCGCCGATGTACAGCAACAGCGTGATGAAGAACAGCTTGCGCCGCCCCAGGCGGTCGGTGAGCCAGCCGAACAGCAATGCACCCAGTACGGCCCCGGCGATGTAGGCTGCGCCTGCCAGGCCGATCTGGATATTGGTCATTGCCAGCGTCGGGCTGGCCTTGAGGGCGCCCGACACCGAGCCGGCCAAAGTCACCTCAAGGCCGTCGAGCAGCCAGGTGATGCCCAGCGCCATGACCAGCAAGGTGTGAAAACGCGTCCACGGCAGCCGGTCGAGGCGGGCCGGAATGTCGGTGCTGTAGAAGCGCTCCTGCGCAGAAGCGCCGGCTGGTTGCTGCAAGGCGTGGGTCGTCATGGCACGTCCTGTTGGCTGACGGGGCAGGGCTGTTGGGTCAGCGTCTTTCAGAAGAGCCCATAGGCGGATAAAAGTTTGATTCGTTTCGCTCGGGGCAGGCCATCAGCCCAGTTTGGCATGCCACGGTGAACATTCACGGCCCCACGCCCTCAAAATCACAGGGTCTCAAGGTTGTGCCTGCAGCCCGGAATTCCAACCACAGAGGAGTAAATGTCATGCCACGTGGAGACAAGGACAAATACACCGAAAAGCAAAAGCGCAAGGCTGAGCACATAGAAGAAAGCTATGAGCATAAGGGGGTCTCCAAGGATGAGGCCGAGGCTCGCGCATGGGCTACCGTCAACAAGCAGTCTGGAGGTGGCGAGAAAGCTGGGGGCTCAGGCAAGAAGACCGCGCCCGGCGAAAAGAGCACCGCGCGTTCTGATTCCGCCAGGCGTGCTGCCAAAACCCGTCAGGGCCATGCCCGCGCATCAGGCTCGTCCCTGCAGACCCAGACCAAGGAAAGCCTGATGAAGGAGGCCCGCAGCAAGGACATCAAGGGGCGCTCCAGCATGACCAAGGCCCAATTGGTCGAAGCCCTGCGCAGGCACGGTTGAAAGCGGCCAGAGCCCAAGCGCCGCTCAGGCCTCCTTGAAGCCTCGCCCTTCGATGCCCTGGCCAAGGGCGTCGGCCCCTTGCGGCAGCGCTGTGACCTTGATCGCCCGCACCGGTACCGCGAATTTTGCGCCGATTCTGGAGAACCTTTCGAGCAGGCGGAAGTTGATGGCCTGCTGGATGTCCATGTAGAGGTTGTAGCCTGGGTCCTTGACGATGTAGACGCATTCGAACTCCAGCGCCTCTTTGCCGAAACCGCGCAAGTGGGCGCGGTCAAAACGCGCCTGCTCCTGTGCCCTGATCGCTTCCTCGACAATGGCTGGGGCTTTTTTTACTGCTTCGGTCGGAGTGTCGTAAGACAGGCCGAACTCAAAGACGATGCGCCGCTCCTGCAGGCGCTTGTAGTTCTGGATGGTGCTGCTGATCATGCTGGCGTTGGCCATGACGATCTGCTCACCGCCCAGGCTGCGGATGCGCGTGGTCTTCAGCCCGACCTGCTCGACGGTGCCGGCCAGTGCGCCGATGACGATGAAATCGCCCACCTCGAACGGCTTGTCCACGGCAATCGCCAGCGAGGCGAACAGGTCGCCGAGGATGTTCTGCACGGCAAGCGCAACGGCAATGCCGCCCACGCCCAGGCTTGCGACGAAGGCGGTGATGTTCACGCCCAGGTTCGACAGCATGGCCAGCAGTACCACCGACCACAGCAGCACCCGTGCGCCCCACCCCGCCAGGGTGGCCAGGGCGCTGCCCTGATTCAGGCCCGCGGTGCTGTGCCGGGCGAAGTAACGGTTAAGGCCCAGGCCGATGGCGCGGTTGACCCACAAGCCGATCTGCAGCGCCGCCACCACGAACCAGAGGCTGCCCACCCGGCTCAGCCAGCGCTCGGGCAGGTCGAGCATGCTCAGGCCTACCAGAACAGAGGCAAGGAAGAGCAGGAAGTTGCTGGTGCCGGACAGCACTTTGGCCATTACCTGGCTCAGTGCGCCGTCATGCTCGGACCAGCGTTGCACCCGCCTGAGCAAAAAACTGATGGCCGCCCGGGTGGCCAGGAAGGTCAGGGCGGCGACAGCCAGTGCCAGCAGCAGGTTGAGGATGGAAATACCGAACACGGTGGTGTCGGTGAAAAATTCGATGATGCGATCGTTCATGAGCGATTGGCCTCCTGGTTGCCCTTGAGTGAATTCGCACGTGCAGTTCATCGGACGCCGACTGGGCGTGAGAGGTCGATCGGATTTTGGGTTTTTCTCGACCTTTGCATGCCTTGAGCGCTTCGACGCCCTTGAGAGCGAGCGCCGCGCGGGCGGCGCTCGCTCTCAAGGGCGTCTGCCTATCACGACGAACCAGGCCTCACTGCGCCGCGTACATCACTGAATCCTGCTCCTGCTGCAACTGCCTGAAATTCCCTGCAATGGCCTCGATCAGCGCCGCGTCGCCAACCGGGTCCAATCCCGGGTAAGGCTTGCCGTTGTAATCGCCCTTGTGGGTAAGCACAGCCTCGACGCTTTCGCCATTGTCCTGGTAAAGCCGCTTGATGGTCTGCGCTTCCAGGTCTTTGCTGTCTTTGCAGCGCAACGCATAGTGAATGCCAAGTGCTGCCCCGAATGCCAGGCCGGGGGTTTCGATGCCGTGCTTGTGGGCAAGGTCGATGCTGCTCAGGATGCGCTCGTTGCGCTGAAGCTTGCGCAGTGGGTCGCGCCCCACACGGGCGCAAGGGTCTTTGAACGACGTTTTGCAGCGCTCCAGGAAGGTGCTGGCAAAATCGCGCACCGCCTCTGCCATGTCGGCATTCTCAGCCACCAGTGCTGGCGCGACTTCCTGGCCGATCAGGCGCTCGGCCAGTTCACTGACCCGGTCGTCGCCCATGGCCTGGCCAACCCAGTCATAGCCCAGCAGGCTTGCATACCAGGCAATGATGGCGTGAGGGCCGTTCCACAAGCGGTTCTTGATGACCTGGATCTGGGCGATGTCGGCGACCGTTTTCACCTGGCGCAGACGCTCCAGCAGGTCACTGCCGCGCTCCACATACAACGGCATGTCCGGCTCGCTGTTGAACAGGATCAGGTGCAGCTGGCTCATCGCGTTGCTGGACTGCGCGAAAGGCCGGAATCGACAGATCAGGCGCTCGTATTCAGGTACCGGCGCGGATGGTTTGCTGGCCGGTGCAGGCTCGTCGTCGAGGCTGTTCTGGAACATTTGCGACTTGATGCGCAACTGGCGGACCAACGCCTCGTTGCTGAGCTTGGACACGATGCGGCTGACCACCGTTTCAGCGAAATGGGTCTTTTGCAGGATCTGTTGAGTGATGTCCGGCGTGCACAGCAACTCCAGCTCCGCCTGCACGTGCAGGCGCACGAACGCGGCGCCACCGATCTTGTTCAGCACGATCAGGATGGTCAGGTCACGGCCCCGGCGCTCGAAGCGCCGCAGCAAGCCTTGGGCAATCACCTTGGCCTGTTTGCGGATGGCCTGCTCCGGCAGGCTCAGGCCGATGATTTCTGCCGCGTTGTACATGTCGATCACCGCCTCGGCATCGTCCATGTCGATCATGCGCACATTTTCGATGGTCTGGTCGAACGAGGTGGCGCCGTAACGCACGCTGTAACGGCCAAACGCAGAAACGGTCTCGCGCAGCATGCGCGAACGGGTGGCGGCGATGATTTCACATGGCCGGGTGTAGCCGTCCCAATGGGAAAACACCTGGGTCAGGTAACCGCCGCCGATGGCGCCGAACCCGTGAATGCCGACACGGAACTGGTTCAGTGACGCTGGAAAGGGCTCTTCAAGCTGCGGCATGCCCAGGTCAGGCACGCACTCGCTCAAGTCAGCCAGGAATTCATTCATGCTGCGGTAGGCTTTCAGCGCGCCCGCTTTGACTTCAGCAGCCGGCGGCTTGATGTCTTCGATCAGGATCGCCTGGCCTTCGGCGCGGATGGCCGAAAGCATGCCGTTTTCCGAGTCTTCGACCATGAAGCACTGGCTCGGCTCGCAATTGAGTGCGGTGGCGGCGCGCAGGAAGATTTCGGGATGGGGTTTGCCTTGGCTGACTTCGTCGCCACACACGGTGATGTCGAAATACTTGAGCACATTGGCATTGATCAGGTACTCCTCGGCGATGGCGCGGCGGCTGGAGGTGGCGACCGCCATGGTCAGGCCAGACTTGCGTAGCCGCTCCAGCACTTCCAGCAAGCCGGCCTTGATCGGTACGCCGTGATTGCGCACGTACTCAAGCTCAAGCTCATCGGCGCGCTGGCGGATCCGGGCGTACGGGAAGTCGTCACCGTTATGGGCCTTGGCGAGGGCCTCGGCCTTTTTCGCGCTCAGGCCCAGCGAGCCGATCAATGTTTGTTCGCTCAGCGCCTTGCCGGCAATTTCCAGCGACGCTTGTTTCAACGTCTTGAAGCGCAGGCGCTCGGTATCGAACATGGTGCCATCCATATCGAAGATGGCGCTTAAAATGCGTTTGCCCTGAAAAAAGATCATTCGGTATTGCCCCTTGGTGAATCGTGATTCATCTCGGCTTGCAGACGGGTACAAGCGAGCATTGCGAAAAAACCGCTGCTTGAGCTGTCAGGTAGGGGGCATGCGATCGACAGGGCCGCGCACCGGCGCGACATAGAAATAAGGGGGGACAGAGCGGGGAGTGCAGAGGATGTCTGCGAGCTTCGAGGCAGCTCGGGCGCCTTGTTTGACTTCACGCCCACTGGCTGCAGATCGGTTTGCAGACAGTGAGCGCAAATAGCGATGGATACGTGTGATTCCTGGCATGGGGTACTTCGCTTCCTTTGTTTGTAACTGGGATTCCTTTTTTACCCTTGCACGGATGCGCAGTGACATGCAACCGGCAAGGGCCCAGTAGGGAACCATGCACGGTTCGTTCTCTACCTGTTCAGCGCTGCTTGCTCCCTGAGCACCTGCATCTGCTGGCGATAATCCGCGGTGACCTGGCGCGCCTGTTCGGGGTTGTTCACGACCCTTGGCGTGATCAGCACGATCAACTCGGTACGGTCACGGCTCTTGGAGGTGCTGCCGAACAGCCAGCCCAGCCCGGGTATGCTCGACAGGCCCGGCACACGGGTATCGGATTGGCCGTTGTCCTGCTTGATCAGGCCCCCCAGCAGTACCGTCTGGCCGCTTTGCACCGCCACTTGGGTCGATACCGCACGGCTGGAAATGCGCGGGTTGGGCTGGGTGGTGGTGACGGCGCTGTCGTCGGCGTCGCTCACTTGCTGCTGGATGTCCATGTACACCAGGCCACCGGGGTTGATCCGGGGCACGACATCGAGAATGACACCGGTCTGCACGTATTCGACACTGCTCAGGGTGGCATCGGAGTCGCTGGTGTTGACGGTGGTCTGGCTGATCGGAATGTTGTCGCCGACCTGGATCTGCGCCTGCTGGTTGTTCAGCACCACCAGCGAGGGGGCCGAAAGCACCTGGGTCAGGCCGCGTGTTTCCAGCGCGCGCAGGGCCACCTGCAGGTTGCTGCTGACGAAGGAGTAGAACATCGAGGCGCTGCCCAGCGCGACGCCACCGGCACCCAGTGCACCTTGGCTGCCGCTTTCGTTGGCGACGGTGGTGCTGGACGAATTGCCCGCCAGGCGGCCCAGGTACCACTGCACGCCCAGGTCCAGATCGCCGGTGAGCTTGACTTCGAGGATGCGTGTTTCGATCTGCACCTGCAGCGGCGGGCTGTCCAGGCGCTTGATGGCCGATTCGATCTCTTTCCACTGGGCTGGCCGCGTGCGTACCAGCAGCTGGTTGCTGCTTTTCTGCGCGGTGATGCGCACCGACTCTTCAAGGCTCTTGGCCGAGCCGTCGCCCGGCTCGGCGCTGCTGGCCTGGGTTTGCTCAGTGTCCTCGTAGTCATCCTCCGATGGCGCCTGGCCGATACTGGCCCGGGTGCTCATGCCAGTGCCGCCCAGGCCTTGGGCCGACTGGCCGCCGGTGCCGTTGAGCGAGGTCAGGCTGGTGGTCTTGAGCCCTGGCGCGACGCTGGCCGCCTTGTCGTCGGTTATCTGCCCCGAGCCATAGATCTGGCGCAGATAACGGGCAAGGTCAGTTGCTTTCATGTTGCGTACGTCGTACACGAACAGCTGTGGCTCGTTGCCACCGCCTTCATCGATGGTGCGGATCCAGTCGCCGACTTCCTGCAAGTACTCCGGTTGCGCAGAGATGGCGACGATCGAGTTGGTGCGTTCGTTGGGCATGAACCTGACCATCTCCGACAAAGGCATGCCGCTGTCGGGCCCGAACAGTTTTTGCAGCTGCGGCATGAGCTCGGCCACCGAAGCGCGTTGCAGCCCGTAAACGCCAATCGACATGCCCTTGAGCCAGTCGACGTCGAAGGTGTCGATGGTGTCCTGGTAGTTGGCCAGTTCATCGGGGGTGCCCGCCAGGCTGATCACGTTGCGGGCCGGGTCGACCAGCAGGAAGGCATTTTCACGTACGAAGGGCTTGAGCAGCTTCTGCATCTCGCTGGCACCGATGTAGCGCAGCGGGTAGAGCCGGGCGGCGAGGCCCGTGGCAGGCTGGGCGACCGGCACCTGTGGCACCAGTTTGCCGGCGACGGCCTTGTCGGCCGGCAGGATCACATAGCGCTCGCCCTGGCGGATCATGGCGTTATCGGTCCACGACAGCAGCGTTTCCAGAATCGACAGTGCCTGCTGCTTGGTGACCGGCTTGGAGGTGGAGAAACTGACGCTGCCTTTGACACCTTGGCTGATGCTGTAGTTTTCATGCAGCAGGTCGCCCATGACGCTGTTGATCACCGCCTCGATGGGCTGGTCGGTGAAGTTGAACACGATATCGCCTTGCTCATCCTTCGCGGCGGGGGGCGTTGCCGAGGCCTTGCGGATGAAACGCTGGTTGCCGGTGATGATCTGCCGGCCAGGCGCGCTGCGTGGGGCTGTTGCAGCGGGCGCGGCAGCGGGCTCGGGGCCGGTGGCCGCAGGGGCGGGGGCGTCGGCGCCGCTGAAGGCCTGCTGCAGCAGCGCCGGGTCGGTGTGCAGGTCACGTTGCGTGGTGGCGCAACCGGCCAGGGCGATGGCGACACTCAGGCCGAGCAATGGCGCACGCAGGGTAGGGAATGGGTGGCGTGAAGGAGCTTGCATGGTCATGGGGTTTCAATACGCGGAAGAGTGATGGCGGAGGCCTTGGACGGCGGCGGCAGGCGCAGCAGTGGCATGCTCAGGGTGTGCTGTTGCCCGGCACGGGTGAAGGTTGCGCTCAGCGCCGTCAGCCGGGTAAGGGTCCAGCCGCTTGCCAGCGTGCTGCCCAGCGCAACCTTGCTGGCTGGTTTGCGGCCTTCGCGCAGGTAGGCCCAGCGCGACTGCCCGTCGAGTACCACGCCGGTCAGCGTCAGGTTGGCCAATGCAGGGCTGTGCTGGCCTTGCTGCTGTGGGTCGGGCTGACGGTCAACGCTGAAGATCGGGTGCGCCCAGGTGGCGGCACGCACTGGCTGGGCGAGCTCGGCCAGTGGCGCGGGTGGCTGGTGGGTGGGGGGTGCTGACGGCTTTTGCGCCGGCAGCCACTGCGGTGGGTTTGGCGCGACAAGCATCCAGGCGACCACGGCGAGGGCACTGACATTGGCAGCCAGCAGCACCAGATGAGCGGCACGCATCATGAGTCGCTTCCTTCTGCTGGCTGCGCGTGCAGGTAACCGCGTATCAGCAGGTGAACTTCCAGGCGCCCGGCAGGCCCCTTGGCTGGCGCCGCAGCACTGCGGCGTATGCTCAGCTGGTCGATGAACAGGCTGGGCTGGCCGTACTCCAGTGCATGCAGCAGGGCCGCCAGCGGTTCGATGGCGCAGGCCAGCGTCAGGCTGACCTTGACCGGGCGATAAGGCTCGGCCTGGCCCTGCTCGGCGGGGGCGATGGGCATGCGCTGGGTGATATCGCAGCCGGGGCCGACGTGCGCCTGCGCCTTCACCTGATCGACGGCACGCTGCATCAGGTCGGCGGCTACGGCGTTGGGGTCTTCGCCCGGCAGCAGGCTGTTGCGTTGGGCGGGGTCGTTGCGGCTGCGCTGCAACTGGGCCTGCAGTTCAGGTTGCTGAAGCATTAGGCTGGCATAGCGCCGTTGCTGCTCGCGCAACGTCTGGGCTTGCGCGTCCAGGCTGCGCAGGGGGGCGAGCAGCAGGCATTCGAACACCAGGTACCAGGCCAGCCAAAGCAACAGCGCGAGCACGCCCAAGGCGCAGAGCTTGCGTTCTCTGCTAGTGAGCGGGCGCATGCGGCACCTCCTGGCTGAGCTGGGCGGTGATGGAAAAGCGCTCGCGGCCCGTGGTTTTGTCTGCCTGGATGATGCCTTTGAACTGCGCGTGCTCAAGCGTGGTGCAGGTCTTTACCTGCGCCAGCAAGGCACTGGTGCGTTCGCTTTGGCCAGTGAACGTCACCTGCGTGCCATCGCTCACTTCCAGCTGCTCTATCCAGGTGTCGTCGCCCACGCAGGCGGTGAGGTCGGCCAGCAGCGCAGTGACGGTGGGGCGTTGTGCCTTGAGGCTGGCCAGGTAAGTCGAGGCGCCCAGCGTGGTGTCCAGGGCCTGGCGCAAGTGCTGCACCTGCTGGGCGGCCTCGCGTTGTGCCGCCACTTCGCGCTGCATGGCCTGGACCTCGCCCTGGCGGCGCTCCAGCCAGGCTGCGCCAAGCATTACGCAACAGGCTGCGCAGCCAAGCCACAGCCAGCGGCCCAGCTGGCCTGGGCGTGACCGCGTGCGAGCGCTTTCGGCCGGCAGCAAGTCGATCATCAGGCGTTCGCCGCGGGCGTCCAGTGCATCGATGCCGACAAGGTGCACACCCTGTTCGCCACAGGCAACCAGCAGGGTGTCCAGGGTACTGCGTGCGATGGCCACCAGTTCAACCTGGGCCTGTGGTGCGCGGCGCTGCGCCACGCGGGCGACAAAATGGACTTGGTCGGCGGTATACGGCGTGTAGCGATCGATTTCGTAGGCCAGCACCTGCATCAGGTTGCGCGTGGCGGCAACGGGCAACTCGATGTGCTGCGTCAGCACGTGCGAGGCAGGCAGCAGCAGAACGGCAGGCTGACCGTGCTGGCAGTCGGCAGGCAACGGCCATGGCAGCACCTGCGGCGTATTACCGTTGCCAAGGCGCGCGGCGACCGCCTGCGGGAGCATGCCCAGCAGCTCGGCCCGCCATGCGCTGAGCCAGTGCCGGGCACGGCTGGCCCGCCAGCGTGCCTGGTAAAGCTGCTGTTGGCTGCCCCAGCGTGCCGCACAGTGTTTTGCCAGGCGGATCAATCCTGCCACCTCAATACCCGGTAAGGCTTGCCACCGGCGTAGGCCGGCAGCAGCACGAAGGTTGCCTTCAGGCGTGACTGAAAGCCGCCGGGCAAGGTGGCCTCGCTGGTGACGGTGAGGATCGGCCCGCCATCCGGCGCGGGGCCGTGATAGTGGGGCAGGCCCAGCACACTGGCCAGTGTGGGTGATGCCAGGCTGGGGTCGGGCTGGGTATTGCCCGACCAGACGGTGATGAAGGGCAGGGCACGGTCATAGACGGCGTAGCTCATGCCGGGCAGTTCGCGAAATTCTTCGAGCATTCGCAGGGGTACCTGGTTGCGCCTCGTCCTTAAAGCCTGAGTGATGATTTTCGAGCGTTCGGCGGTGGCGCCACTGGCACGCAGCAGTTTTGCCAGGCTCGTTGAAGGTGTTGCGTTGAGGTCCAGCTTGCCCCGTTCGCTGACCACACTGATGTGCAGCGTGCTGCCTGCAAAGTGGGCCACGTGGACTTGGCCATCGGCGAGCCAGCGCGCCTGGCCGCCGCGCAGCAGGTTGGCCACGGCCAGGTTGAAGCCTGCCTGGGCGGCGAGCCCGGCCTGGGTCTGGTTGCCTTGCCAGCGGGCCTGGCGCTGCTGCAGTTGGACCGACACCGCCAAACCGCCGAGCAGCACGCTCAGCAAACCGACGACCCAGAGCACCAGCAACAGGGCCGCGCCGCGCTGGCGGCTCATGGCCGGCCACCGTCGCCGGACAGGTCAAGCAGCAGGTTGACCTGCAGCAGTGGCCAGGCCTGAGTGCCTTGCAGTTGCACCGCCACGCGCACTGCCTGGGGCAGGCGCTCTGGCCACGGCCACTGGGGCATCCAGCCGGTGGCTTTGCCCAGCGGGGAGTAGCCGCGGTAATTCAGCTGCAGCCCTTTGACCCCCTCCAGCAAGCGCTGGGGCTCGCCCCAGGCCTGCAGGCGTTGGCCTTGCAGCCTGGCCAACTGGATCTGCAGACGCCCTTGACGCAGTTGCAGGCGCTGGCGGTAGATCCCCCCGCCTACAGAGCTTGGCAGCGGGGCGAAAAACACCACTGTGTCGTTTTGCCCTTCGAATGTTGCGGTGTGTGCGCCCTGGCCGGTCGCTGCGGTCAATGGCAACACCTGGCCCAGCGCCTGGCGTAGGAACCGCTGGGTTGCACGCAATTCATCGAGCCGGGCGCTGTAGCGCTCGGCCTTTGCCACTGAGCGGTTGGCCGCCACCAGGGCGCTACCGACCAGCCCCAGCAGCAACCCCAGCAGGCTGATGACCACCAGGATCTCCAGCAGGGTAAAGCCTGCCTGGCGCTTCATGTTCCACTGCCTGGCGCGCGTGCGCGCAGGGTGCTGTAGCGCCAGGTGTGCCCGCTCTCGCTCAGGGTAAGGTCCAGCCGGTACAGGTCAAGGCGTGTGGGCACTGCCTGCTCCAGGGTGACGTCCAGCACCCAGTCGATGCCCTGCCAGCTCCCCCGTTGCTGGCCCACGGCAAGCGGGCCCAGGTCGAAGTCGTCCAGCAGCGAACGCGCCGCCGCGTTGTGGCGGTCACTGCGCTCTACCTGCGCCAGTGAGCGGCTGCTCTGGGCGAATGCGCCCAGCAGGATGCTCGAGGCCACCACCAGCAGGGCAATTGCTGCCAGCATCTCCAGCAGGGTGAAACCGCGCTGACGGTTCATGGCAACTCCCGCACTTGCACACTGCCGGTGAGCCAGCTGACGTCGATGCGCCAACGCGCCTGGCCGCGGCTGATCAGGATGTTGCCGCCGCTGGCCGCACCATCGGGGTAAAACTCAAAGCCCGCACCCAGGCCGCGGGCCGTCTGCAGGCGCACGGTGAAGTCTTCGGGCCAGCCCTGGGGCGTGCGCCCGGGTGCCTGCACCTGCCTGCGCTGCAGGTCGAAGCTCGCGCGCACCGGTTGCCCGCTGGCGATGGCCTGCACGCGGGCGCTACGCAGCGCCGACACCATGTTTGCCAATGCACTGCGCTCATGGGCCACCAGCATGCCCCGGCCAATGCCAACGGCCAGGATCGACGTGGCAACGCCGACCAGGACGATGACGATCAGCAGTTCGAACAGGGTAAAACCGCGTTCGCGGGGCGGGCGGGCTGCCATGGTTATTCCCAGTTGCCCACGTCGGCCTTGTAGCCTTCGCCACCGACCGCGCCATCCTGGCCGAGGAAGATCAGGTCGAAGCTGGCGTGGCTACCGGGGAAGTGGTAAGCGAAACCATGGCCAAAGGGGTCGACCAGGTCCGAGGGCTTGGCATACGGCCCGGCCCAGCGGCTGGCGTTGGCCGGCTTTTTTAGCAGTTGTTCAAGGGTTGCCGGCGGCGCCCCGACATCCAGGGCATAGCTTTCGACCTTCATGCTCAGGCTGGCCAACTGCGCCTTGCCGGCACCGTACTTGCCCTTGTCGACGTTACCGCCGACCTGGCGCACCACGATGGTCGCGACAATGCCCAGCAGCACGATCACGGCAAGCATTTCGAGCAGGGTGAAGCCCGCTTGGCGGGCGTTGAAGCGTTGCTTGGAGGGCATGGGCGGTTTCCTAGATATTGCTGGTAAGGCTCATCAGCGGCAGCATGATGGCGAGCATGATTGCCGCCACCATCACCGCCATGACGATGGTCAGGGTGGGCACCAGCGCCGCGAGCAGGCGGTCGATGGTGCGTTTGGCTTCAAGGTCGTAGACATCGGCGACTTTGAGCAGCATCGCGCCGAGGGTGCCCGACTGTTCACCGACTTCGATCATCTGCAGGGCAAGCTCCGGCAGCAGGGCCTCTGCCGATAGCGCAAGGCTCAGGCTGCTGCCTTGCCTGACCTGGTCGGTGGTGCGCTCCACATGCTCGCGCAGTGCATGGTTGGCACTGACTTCGCGGCCGATCGCCAGTGAACCGAGCAGGGTGACGCTGTTGCTCAACAAAGTGCCCAAGGTGCGCGCCAGGCGTGCGGTTTCCAGGCGCTGCAGCAGGGGGCCGAACAGGCGGTTGCGCCACAGGCGCAGGTCCTGGGCGATGCGCCTGCGCGGGTCACGCCGTGCGGCCAGGCCAAGCCAGCCGGCGCCGAGCAGCGTCAGCAGGCAGGCCAGCCCCCAGGCATTGACGAATTCGCCCATGGCCAGCACAGCGCGGGTCACCAGCGGGATGGGCACGCCCAGGTCCTGGAAGATCGGTACGAATTGCGGCACCACATAGGCCAGCAGCAGCGCCAGCGAGCCGACCACACCGATCACCAGGAAAGCCGGGTAGATCAGCGCGTTGATCACTTCGCCACGCAGTTTGTGGCTTTGTTCCAGGTAGCCGGCAAGCTGGGCCAGGGTCACTTCGAGTACACCGCCGGCCTCGCCGGCCCGCACCAGGCTGGTGTAGAACGGTGAGAAACTGCCGGGGTGTTCTTCAAGCGCCTGGGACAGCGGCAAGCCGGCTTTGACCTGCTCGCGCACCCGCTCCAGCACGGCCTGGGCGGCGGGCCTGCGCACGTTCTTCAGTACGGTGCGCAGCGCCCGGTCCAGGGGTTGCCCGGCGCTGAGCAGGGTAGTGAGCTGCTGGGTGATGGTGATCAGTTCCACCGGCTGGAACACGCTGCGCGCCTTGCCCGAACGCAGCAGGCGGCTGCCCTGCCTGAGCTGCAGGATGAGCAGGCCGCGCCGTTGCAACTGGCGAGCGGCGTGGTCACGGTCACTGGCGTCCAGTTCGCCTTGCTGCTTGCGGCCTTCGCTGTCGAGCGCGGTATAGGAAAAGGTCGGCACCTCAATCACCACCCGTGACGCGCAGCACTTCTTCAAGCGAGGTGACGCCGGCCAGGGCCTGGCGCAGGCCGTCCTCATAGAGGGTCACCAGCCCGTTGCGACGGGCGTGGGCCTCCAGTGTGGCGGCATCGGTCTGGCGCATGAGCATGCCGCGCAGGTCTTCGTCCATGACCAGCAGTTCGGTGATCGCGCTGCGCCCATGGTAACCGCCGCCCGGCGCCTGCTCGTCTGGGCGGTACAGCATGATCGGACGCTGTTGCGTATAGCGGGCCAGTTGGTGGCGTTCGACCAGTTCGGCCGGTGCCTGGAAGGCGATACGGGTGGCCGGGTCGAGGCGGCGCACCAGGCGCTGGGCAAGGATGCCCTGCAGGGTGGAGGCGAGCAGGTAACCTTCGACGCCCATGTCCAGCAGGCGGGTGATGCTGGCGGCGGCGCTGTTGGTGTGCAGGGTCGACAGCACCAGGTGCCCGGTCAGCGATGACTGGATGGCGATGCGGCAGGTTTCCAGGTCGCGCATTTCACCGATCATGATCACGTCCGGGTCCTGACGCACGATCGAGCGCAATGCCGTGGCAAACCCCAGGCCGATGGCAGGCTTGACCTGGATCTGGTTGATGCCGGTGAGCTGGTATTCGACCGGGTCTTCCACGGTGATGATCTTGCGTTCGGCGGTGTTCAGGCCCGACAACGCGGTGTAAAGGGTGGTGGTCTTGCCCGAACCGGTGGGCCCTGTGACCAGGAAGATGCCATGGGGGCGCGCCAGCAGATGCTCGATGCTGTGCAGGGTGGGGCCACGGATGCCCAGGCTGGCGAAGTCGAAACTCACGGTTTGCCGGTCCAGCAGGCGCATCACCACCGACTCGCCGAAACTGGTCGGCACGGTGGAGACCCGCAAGTCCAGTTCGCGGCCCTGAATGCGCAGCATGATCCGCCCATCCTGCGGCAGGCGGCGCTCGGCGATATCCAGCCGGGCCATGATTTTCAGCCGCGAGATGACCGCCGCGGCGTAACCGGCCGGTGGTGCTTCGCCTTCGACCAGCACGCCGTCGACCCGGTAGCGCACTTTCAGCTGGGTTTCGAACGGTTCTACGTGGATATCCGAAGCGCGACGGTCGACGGCGTGTTGCAGCATCAGGTTGACCAGGCGGATCACTGGCGCCTCGGAGGCCATGTCCTTGAGCTGTTCGATGTCGCCTTCGTCGATGCTGTCGTCGTCCAGGGTCTGGATCAGCGCGCCCATGGCCGAGCGGCCTTCACCGTAGGCCTGTTCGATCAGGGCGGTGATCTCGTCGCTGGTCCCTACCACCAGCTCTACCTGTTTTGCCGCCTGGTAACCGAGTGCGTTCAGCGCGTAGGCCGAAAGCGGCACGGCGGCGGCGACCTGCAAGTGGCTGCTGCTTTCGCTGAGGGTGACCACGCCGTAGTGGCGGGCAAAGCGTTCAGTGGCCACAGGCGGGGTGTCGACACGCTGCCCGTCAAGCCTGGGCACGCCCAGCAACTCGGCGTAGGCCGCGGCCATTTGCTGCTCTCTTACTGCACCCAGGCGCAGCAAGGTGCGCAGTTTTTCATGTTCGCCCATTGCCTGCGCCACGCCCAGGCGTGCAGCACGATTCATATCAGCCGGTTGCAATGCGCCAGCATTGAGCAGCCACTCACATATATCGTCAGCAGAAGGAATAGTTGATTTCATCATGATGGCTTAGTGCAAGTACTGGCTATATAGCGGCACTTTACTACTTGTCAGGCCTGAGGTGGCCCGGAGAATACTTTGGAATTTTAACCGTTGCAACAGCCTATATTTTTGGTTTGTTCAGTATGAATTAGCTGGCTGTTTTCAACGGTCTCGGAAGCATATCACCCCGCTAAACCTAATTGCAACTAGGTTTAATAGAAGGTTGATTCTTGCCGTAAATGCTCAAAAAAAGCATGAAAAAACCACGATAACAATAAATATTGGAATATACGAATACATTTGTGCTCTTAGCATGTGTTTAATGTAATTCTATTCTTTATATTTCGATGTTATTTGGCGTGGTTTTTTTGGTTTTTTGATGCGTTGCCCACTGTGCACTTCATGAGCGCTTGAACTTTTCACTTAACTGCCCAGACTTACGCGCCGGCCGGGCGCTGTTTGCGGCCCGCTAATCCCTGCATTCTTTTTTGAGAACTATTCGATGAATAGACTACTGCTGCCGTTCGCCTGTTCGGCACTGCTGGCCACTGTGCCAAATGCCTTCGCAGATACAAACGGCGCCACTTCTGGTACAGCGGCTTATGAAGCCCGTGAACAACTGGACAGCCAGCGCGAGCAACTGTCCGGTGTCAGCGATGTTGCAAAGGGCGCCACTGATGCCAATGCCTTTGTCGACGCGCCGGTAGACACCGCTGATGCGCCGGCGCTGGTCAGCCAGCCGTAAGGCCGCAGGTTTGCCTGCTCCCATTCTGTTCTTGAGGATTCAACCCGTGAAACATTTCAAACAGGCCGTGAGCCTGATGGCGCTCGGCGTCATGCAGGCCTCGGGCGCTTTGGCGGCCGGGCCGGCCACCGGCAACGAGGTGGAGGCCCGGGTCAGCTCCATCCTGGACAACATGAACCAGGCCGAGAAGATCAACTTCACCCGGGTCAACGACGGCCACATGATCCCGTCGCTGCTCAAGTGGGGGATCCAGGGCACGGTGGCGTACGACTCGTCCATGGGCGTGCACGTGAATAACGCCACCTTTGGCGCACAGTACCCTTCGCAGTCGGCCCTGGCCGCCACCTGGAGCATCAACCGGGCCAAAGAGTTCGGCCTGGCCATTGCCTATGAAACGCGTATTTCCGGCGGCCAGCAGATGCTCTCGCCCGGGGTGAACCTGTACCGCACGCCCTACAACGGGCGTTCGGCCGAATACGTCAGTGGCGAGGACCCGTTCCTTGGCGCGGTGCTGGCGCCGGCCATCGTCAACGGCATCCAGGCCCAAGGGATCCAGGCCAGTGGCAAGCACTACCTGGCCAACGAGCAGGAGGCCAATCGCCAGGCGGTCAATGTCGTGGCCGATGAGCGCACGCTGCGTGAGCTGTACTTGCCCGGCTTCGAGTCGATGGTCAAGAACGCCAACGTGGCGTCGATCATGTGCGGGTTCAACAAGGTCAACGGCGACTACGCCTGCGAAAACCACCACCTGATCACCGAGGTGCTCAAAGGCGAGTGGGGTTATCAGGGCACCGTTATCAGTGACTTCAATGCCATTCACGACCCGTTCAAGGGCGCATGGGCCGGCACCGACCTGGACATGCCTTCGGGCCTGCAGTTCACCGAGGCCAACCTGCTGCCGTACCTGTGGAGCGGCCAGCTGACCCAGAACGTCATCGACGACAAGGTCAAGCGCAACCTACGTGCGGTGGTCAGTTACGACTTCCAGGAAAACCTCAACAGGGCAAAGACGCTGGAGCACACCGAGTATGGCCAGCGCGCCTCGCTGAACGCTGCACGTGAAGGCATCGTGCTGCTGCGCAACGCCGATACCGCTGCTGGCAAGCCGCTGCTGCCTCTGGCGCGCACCGCCAGAATCGCAGTGATCGGCGACTGGGCCGACCAGGCGCCTGCATCGCCGTTCGGTACCGCCAACTCACCACCCAACAGTTACGTGACCGAACTCAGCGGGCTGCAGCAACTGGCGTCGAACAGCGCCAATGTCACTTACCTGTCGGCGTTGAGCCTGAACCCCAAGGCGGCAGTCTGGTACCAGCCGACCTCGTCCGGCAGCGGCGTCAGCAATGCCGGGGTGAAGGCCGAGTACTTCAGCAACACCAGCCTAAGCGGCGACCCGGTACTGACCCGCATCGAGCCGGGCGTGAACCTCAACTGGACCACCAGCACCAATGAAACCAGCACCGGCACCACTGCAGTGTCCGGCTTCAGCCCGACAGCGGGGGCGTTCTCCGCACGCTTCAGTGCGACGATCAAGCCGACCGTCTCGGGTGCGCATGTGTTCAAGGTGCGCGCCGACGGCCCTTACAAGCTTTGGGTCGATGGCAAGCTGGTGGTGCAGAGCGACGGCGTGCCGTACTCCTCTGATGTGGTCAACGCGCTGACCACTTCGGGCAAGAGCGCTGCCTTGGTGGCGGGCAAGTCCTACAACGTCAAGCTTGAGTACCGCCGTGTGCAAGGCAACTTCACGCCGGCACTGGGCGGCCTGGCAGGCGTTCAGATGAGCTGGGCGTCCCTGCGACCGCCGAAGGACATCGCCAGCTACGACGCCGTGGTGATCGCCGCAGGCACCAACTACGAGAACGAGGGTGAAGGCTCCGACCACGACTACGCGCTGCCGGACCAGCAGGCCGAGTTGATCAAATTCGTCACCAAGGCCAACCCGAACACCATCGTCGTCACCCATGGCGGCGGCGTGGCCGACATGCAGCCGTGGGCCAAGAAGGTTGGCGCAGCGTTGCATGCCTGGTTCCCGGGGCAACAGGGCGGCCAGGCACTGGCTGAAATCCTGTATGGCAAGGTGAACCCGTCGGGCAAGCTGCCAGTGACCATCGACAAGAAGATCGAAGACAACCCAAGTTACGCGTCCTACCCGGACCCGGCGGCCTACCGTGGCGACAACCCGCTGACCGAGATCGACTACAGCGAGGGGCTTTACATGGGGTACCGCGGCTATGACAAGAAGCACGCCAAACCGCTTTACCCGTTCGGCTTCGGCTTGTCGTACACCACGTTCGGCTATTCGGACTTGAAGCTCTCGACCAATGTGATGACCCCAGGCAACACCGTGAACGCCACGTTCACCCTGACCAACACGGGTGACAAGGCGGGCTTTGAGGTCGCGCAGCTGTACATTCAGCCGATCGACCCGCAAGTCGACCGCCCGAAGAAGGAGCTCAAGGGCTTTACCAAGGTGTACCTGGAGCCGGGCCAGAGCAAGACCGTGAGCTTGCCGATCGACTCGCGCTCGCTGGCGTACTTCGTGCAGAACACCGACAGTTGGGACGTCGATGCCGGCAAGTTCAAGGTGTGGGTCGGCCCGGACTCGGAAAACCTCACGCTGCAGCGCACGCTGGTCACGCTCATGCCGCAACACTTGACCACGCGTGACAGCAACCCACTACCGGCACCGCTGCAAGCGGCGGTGCAGGTCAGCGACAGCCAGGCTTACTGACCGTCGCACTAGGCCTTGATGCAAGAGGCAAGGCGTAGCAGGTAGGCGTCGAAGACCGCTTCGACGTCGACCTGGTCCGGGGCGCGCAGCCACTGGATCTGCAGGCCATCCATCACGGCGAAGATCTCGGTCGCCAACGACTTCGCATCAATGTCCTTGCGCACCTCGCCATGCTCGACCAGCGCCGCCAGGTGCGCCTGGGCGTGGGCATGGGTCAGTGCGAATTTCTCCTTGTACCAGGGCCAGGCCGGGTGCTGCTCGGACAGGCTTTCGACGCTGATCATCATCGAAGCCTGGCATTCAAGCAGGTTCTGCACGCTGAAATTCATGCTCATGCGCACGAAGGCCAGGAAGTTCGCAAGCGTCGGCGCCATCTCCAGCTCGGCAAACTTCTCCGTCACTCGCCGATCGCGCCGATCGAGCAAGGCCTGCAGCAACGACACCTTGTTGGGGAAGTGGTGCAACAGCCCGACCGTGGTGATGCCGGCGATTTCGGCCACATCGCGCATGGAGGCCGCCGCATAACCGTCTTTGGCGAACACGGCGGTGGCCGCATCCAGCAGGGCGGCGCGGCGCATCTCGCCCTTGGGGGCACGGCGGCGTTTGGTGACCGGTGCGCTGGACGCTTCGGTTTCGTGATCCTGACCTGACATAAACCAACTTCAAGCTGTAGTGGGTGGTGTGCCGGTTCCGCTGAAGCGGCGAGGGCGATTATGGCAAAAGTTCTAGGGTTCGTGCGCCCGGTATGCGCCTGGGCGGTTGATCAGGATGGCCGTTGCGACGCTGGCCAGTGCGACCAGGGCATTGCCGACCCATAGCCCGAGCATGATGCCGCTGGCACCCTGCAGCGCTGCGCCTGCGGTGACGAAGGGCAGGGTACCCAAGGTGGCGCGAAGCCAGGCGTAGAAGGCCACCCAGCCTGCCTGGCCACGGCAGATGAACAGCGAAATGGCGATGAAGTCCAGGCCCATGATGACCCACAGCCCCGGCCCGTACCGGCACAGGTCCTCGATCAGCGCCTGCCCCGGGCCTGACAGCGTGAAGGCAGGGCCAAGCCACGGCGCGGCGCTTGCCAGTACTGCCCAGGCGACCAGGCCGTACACCACCACCAGCCTGGCGGCGCTGTGCAAGGCTGCCTGTGAACGCGCATGGCAGTGCGCCCCCAGGTTCTGTGCCAGGATCGGCACCAGCGCGCCTGGCAAGGCGAAGTACAGGCAGTAGGTAATCTGCAGCACCCTGTCCATCACCGCCATGCCGGCCATGACCGACACCCCGAACAGCGCCAGTTGCGCCATGGTGTAGGTCAGGGCAACGGGCATCGCCAGATTAGCGAGGGTATAGGGCAAGGCAATGCGCATGATGCGTGCGCCATACAGCCGCAGCAGGCGTAGGCGTATGCGCGTGGCAAGGCCTACATGGGCCCTGACCAGGTACAAACCCGTCAGGCTGCCTGCTGTGGCTGCCACCAGGCAGGACAGGCCGGCGCCCAACAGTTTCAGGTTCAGACCAAAGATCAGTATCGGGTCGACGATGGCCAGGCAGGCGGCACTGGCCAGCACCACTGCCAGCGCGCGCCCGCTCAAACCTTGCGCCCGGAGCACTTGGGCCGCGGCCTGAGTGAGCGCCATCAGCACCGACGCTACCAGCGTCATGGCGATGAATTGCCGAGCAAGCGGTGAGGCGGGCGCATCGGCCCCCACCAGGCCGGCGAAGAAGTCCAGGTAGTACCACTGCAGTGCAGACACACCGGCCGAGACCAGCGCGGCGAGGATCAGCATGTGGCTGGTCAGCGCAGGCACCGAGGCACTCGAACCTTGGCCGACCCTGCGGGAGATCATGGTGCCTGCAGCGACGACAATGCCCGCCACCAGGCTTGAATTGAAAAAGGCCAGGGTCTTGGCGATGCCTACCGCAGCAATGAGTACTTCGTCATGCAGCAGGGCGACATACGTGAGCGTGAGAATGTCGGTCAGGAAAATCGCCAGCAGGCTCAGCGCACTGGTAAACGCCATTACCCGGACGTGGTGGGTCAATGAACCTTGGGTGAATGTGGCGGGGTGCTTCATCTTGGGGGGGACCGCTAGGGTGGGTGCAAACAGTGCGGTACCAAGACAACGTGGGCTGCGAAGAGTTTAATGGAAAAGCCGCGTGAGTGTTCTTCACCCGACACGCTGCAACTGCCAAGTGGTAGCTGGCCGGTTGGGCTCAATGCAGCCGTAGCAACCGGTCCAGTGACAGAGCGCCGGCACCCCGGCCTATCAGCAACAGCAGCAGGCCAGCCCACGACAGGTGGGTAGGCCAGGCGTCCGGGTAGACGAATATCTGGATGACCGCTGTCATGCCGAGCAGGGCAAGCGCTGAAAGCCGGGTGAACAGGCCCAGCACCAGTAGCAGTGGGAACAGGTGCTCGGCGTAGGTTGCCAGGTGGGCTGCGAGCCAGGGCGAAAGCAGCGGCAAGGCATACTCGCTCTGGAACAGCTCGTAGGTACTGGGCGTGATGCTCAGCAGACCCTCGACCTTGGTGCGGCCTGACAGGAAGAATATCGAGGCGATGCCCAGCCGCGCGACCAGGCACAACGCACTGTCGTTGAGCAGCCGTTGCAGGCAGTCGGCAAGGCCGTTCCAGCGTTGGCGCAGGCCAATGGGTGGAGCTGGGGGGCGCAGGGTGTCCATGGCCGTTCCTTCAATCGAATGAAAGCGGGAGAAAGACCCGGGCCTGCATCAGGCGACCGAGCAGGCTGGTGAAGTCGAGGCCAGGCTGGCGTTGCAGGGCAAGTTGCGAGGCGCTTTCCAGTGTGTGACCGGCTGCGCAGGCATCCAGGAACGTGCAGCCACCGGCCTCGAGTGGCTGATGGTTCACGCCGTCCTGGTCGGCGCTCAACAGTGCGCCTTCTGCCACCCAGGGTTGCGACTGTGGCCATGCCAGGCCTTCGCGGCTGCAGCGCCACAGGCTAAGTGCCGGGTGAGCGGCGAACCACTGCCAGCGCACGCTCTGGCGCGGCCGCAGGTGGCTGCGACCCAGGTCGCTGGCCGTCATGCCTGCCAGGTCGGCCAAGGCCAGGCAAGGTTGCTCGTCGGCGGCGAACACTTCGCACCAATACCAGTCCAGGCGTGCGACATCGGCCAGGTAGGGCAGCCCGTGGCTGGCCTGGCTGTCTTGCAGAAACGCCGCGAACGTCGCACCGTAGCGGATCAGCCGTGCGTCGTCAGGAGGGGTGTGTTGTGCGTAGGCGGCAGCGGTTTGCTGCATCCAGCCGGCGCCGACCAGAGTTTCGACACTGGGGAAGTTGGCGCGCAGTGCGTCCACGCAGCCGGCCATCACGGTATTGCGGTAGACCGCGAACGCCGGTTGGCGTGTCAGGTTGTGCAGCAGCGGAGCAGGGCGCAGGTAGAGTGCGTCGATGAAGGCATCCTGGAACTGGCCAAGTGGCAGGTTCATGGCAAGGCTCCTGCGTGGTCGAGGGTCGACTGGGCAATCGCCCGTTCGGCAAGCAGTTCATCGAAGGCGGGGAGGTTGCCGTCGCGTTCGATCAGTGTCGGGCGCGCGCCGATGCGCGCGATCAGCCGGCGGTACAACGCCCAGACCGGTTCGGCAATGGCTGCATCGTGCGAGTCGATGAGCAGTGCGCCTTGGTCGTCGTGGCTGTGGCCGGCCAGGTGCACTTCGCTGATGGCATGGGCCGGGAAGCGGTCGAGGTAGCCCTGGGCGTTGAAACCCAGGTTGTGGGCGCTGACATGAACATTGTTGATGTCCAGCAACAGCGTGCAGCCGGTGCGGCGCACCAGCTCGCCGAGGAACTCGATTTCGTCCAGGTCGTGCCCTTGCAGCTGCAGGTAGTGGCTGGGGTTTTCGATGGCGATGCAGCGCCCCAAGGCATCCTGGGTGCGCAGGATATTGTCGCTGATGCGTGCCAATGCCTCGTGGCTGCGGGGGAACGGCAGCAGGTCGGGGTGATACTGGTCACGCCAGGTGGACCAGGCCAGGTGCTCCGACACCAGCACCGGGTTTACCTGGTCGATCAGCACGCGCAGCCGGCGCAGGTGGCTAATGTCCGGTTCGGCGTCCGCTGCCAGTGACAGGGCAACGCCGTGCAGCGACAGCGCATGGCGTTCGGCCATGCGCTGCAGCCACGCCAGGCGCGGCCCGCCGACCATGTAGTTCTCTGGATGCACCTCGTACCAAAGGCCGTCGGCGTCGCAGGCCAAGGCCTGGGCAAAGTGTTCAGGCTTGAGCCCGAGCCCGGCGCCCAGAGGGGCAGTTCGGTTCATGGTCGGCGGCCTCTGCTCAAGACTTGATCGGGGTCAGTGAACCCATGCCATTGGGCGTCTTGATCGAGGTGCAGGTGCCGGCCGGGACGTTTTTCCAGGCCATGCCGTCGTAG
>RCUL01000290.1_pt1 | contig 32704 bp, 30 predicted proteins | sample 2167521 | NCBI WGS metagenome assembly RCUL01 (sample SAMN09932745, study PRJNA488358) | compost metagenome | feature: garden; material: soil; isolation source: compost soil in acetic acid-enriched culture | place: Germany: Experimental Botanical Garden Goettingen | collected 2016-01-27
TGCAGGTTTTCGAGCGGGATCGTCCGGATCTGGTGATCTGCGACCTGCGCATGCCCCAGGTCGATGGCCTCGAACTGATCCGCCGAATCTCCGAGCTTGAATCAGAAACCCCGGTGATAGTGGTTTCCGGCGCTGGCGTGATGAGCGACGCGGTCGAAGCCCTGCGCCTTGGCGCGGCGGACTACCTGATCAAACCCCTGGAAGACCTGGCCGTTCTCGAGCATTCGGTGCGCCGTGCCCTCGACCGCTCGGCCCTGCGCCTCGAAAACCAGCGCTACCGGGAGAAGCTCGAAGCCGCCAACCGCGAACTTCAGGCCAGCCTGCATCTGCTGCAGGAGGACCAGAACGCCGGCCGCCAGGTGCAGATGAACATGCTGCCGGTGACGCCCTGGATGGTGGACGGCCTGCGCTTCGCCCACCAGATCATCCCGTCGCTGTACCTTTCGGGGGACTTCGTCGATTACTTCCGTGTCGACGAGCGCCGGGTGGCATTCTATCTGGCGGATGTTTCCGGCCACGGCGCCTCTTCGGCCTTCGTGACCGTGCTGCTCAAGTTCATGACCACGCGCCTGCTCTACGAGTCCCGGCGCAACGGTACCCTGCCCGAGTTCAAGCCTTCCGAGGTGCTCGGGCACATCAACCGTGGCCTGATCAACTGCAAGCTGGGCAAGCACGTGACCATGCTGGGCGGCGTGATAGACGAGCAAAGCGGCAAGCTGACCTACAGCATTGGCGGGCATCTGCCCCTGCCGGTGCTCTACAGCGAGGGTAAGGCCTCCTACCTGGCCGGCAAGGGCCTGCCGGTGGGGCTGTTCGACGAGGCGAGCTATGATGATCATGTCATCGAGCTGCCGCCGTCCTTCAGCCTGACCTTGCTCTCCGACGGTATCCTGGACCTTTTGCCCGGGGATACCCTCAAAGATAAGGAAGCCGCGCTGCCGGAGATGGTGTGCGAGGCAGGTGGCAGTCTGGATGGCTTGCGACAAGTATTTGGGCTGGCCAGTCTGGGCGAGATGCCGGATGATATCGCCTTGCTGGTGTTGAGCAGGAACCTTGCATGAGTACCGGTAAAATCCAGTTTGCCGAGCAGGACGGGACCTTCGTCCTCAAGTTTGTCGGAGAAATCCGCCTGACCCTGTGTTCGGCCCTGGATGCGACCATCGAAAAGATCTTCACGGCGCTGAATTTCTCGGCGATCGTCATCGATCTCACGGAAACCCGGAGCATCGACAGCACGACGCTGGGCCTCCTGGCCAAGCTGTCGATCCTCTCGCGGCAGAAGGTGGGCCTGCTGCCCACGGTAGTGACCACCCACCCCGATATCACCCGACTCCTGCAGTCGATGGGATTCGACCAGGTGTTCAATATCGTCGGTACGCCGATCCCCTGCCCGGAATGCCTGGAAGACCTGCCGCCGCAGGACCAGACGGAGGACGTGGTCCGCACCAAGGTGCTGGAAGCCCACCGCATCCTCATGGGGCTCAACGAGTCGAACCGCGAAGCCTTCCACGACCTGGTCAGCGCCCTCGAGCGCAGCTGACCGCCGCTCCCGCCTGATTGCTACGCGCGCAGCCCGCAAGGGCCGCGCGCGTTTGCATTTCAGCGGCGGGAGGCGAGCAGCGCTTCCAGCTTTTCCTGGTCCCGGGCGAACAGGCGGATGCCCTCGGCCAGCTTCTCGGTCGCCATGGCGTCGTCGTTCAGCTGCCAGCGGAAGGCCGCCTCACCCAGCACCACGCGGGCTTCGGCATCGCTGCCGGGAGTGAGGTTGCGTGCCAGCTCGCCTTTATCGTCGGCCAGTTTCTGCAGCAGTTCCGGGCTGATGGTGAGGCGGTCGCAACCGGCCAGCGCCTCGATCTGCCCGAGGTTGCGGAAGCTCGCGCCCATCACCACCGTCCGGTAGCCGTTGGCCTTGTAGTAGCGATAGATGCGCGCGACGGACTGCACGCCGGGGTCTTCATTGCCGGCGAAGTCGCGGCCTTCCGCCTTCTTGTACCAGTCGTAGATCCGGCCGACGAAGGGGGAGATCAGGAACACCCCGGCATCCGCACAGGCGGCTGCCTGGGCGAAATTGAACAATAGAGTCAGGTTGGTCTGGACGCCCTCGCGCTCCAGCTGTTCGGCCGCGCGGATACCCTCCCAGGTGGAGGCGATCTTGATCAGCACGCGGTCACGGCCGATGCCGGCTTCTTCATAGAGGCCGATCAGGCGCTCGGCGCGGCGCAGGGTGGCGTCGGTATCGAAGGACAGGCGCGCGTCCACCTCAGTGGAGATGCGCCCCGGAATCACCTTGAGGATCTCCTGGCCAACGGCCACGCCGAAACGGTCGCAGGCCAGGCCCAGGTCATGGCCGCTGGCGGCCACTGCGCTGTCGAGCAGGTCGGCATAGCGCGGCATGGCGGCGGCTTTGAGCAGCAGTGAGGGATTGGTGGTGGCGTCCACCGGCTTGAGGCGGGAAATCGCGTCCAGATCGCCGGTGTCGGCGACGACGGTGGTGTACTGCTTGAGTTGATCCAGCTTGGAGGTCATGGCGAAACCTTGTCGTGGCGGATGAAGTGACCTTACCCGAGCCGCCTGGGCTGCTCAACGGGGGCGTAAGGGCTTTTTTACAGGCTGTTCGCCTGCCCATGCCTACTGACCGGGGAAGGGGGGATACAGGTTCCGCTGGTCCGACGAAGAAAAAAGATTTCGCATTTTCATTGCGGTTTTTTCGCGCTCGTCCGTCTTCTTCTATGAGAGCCCAGAAATTCTGGGGAAACAGGCTGACAGGAGATTCAGCCAGAGGCCTCGCGTATGCGAGCCATTGATCAACAAGGAGAATCTGATGCGAGTACACGCCTTGCCACGGGTCCAACCCGTCGCACAGCAGCCAGTTTGCCTGATGGTCGAAGAGAGTCTGCCGGGCGTGGACCACCGCCAGCTGCGCCGGATGCTGCAGCAGGCAGGACTGAAAACCAGCATGCCGCGCCTCAAGGTGCTGGAAATGCTCTGCCTGGCCTCGCTCCAGGGGGGCGGCATCTCCAGCCGTCTTCTGCATGAGCGCCTGGTGGAGGCCGGCGAGCCGCTGTCCCTGGTCAGTGTGCGCCAGGTGCTGGGACGGATGGTGGACAGCGGCCTGGTGGTCGCCCAGGGCGGCAGCCGCTTCTGCCTGGCGCCGGCCTGGGAATCGACCATATCGCCTCAGCGGCCGCGCAGCAGCTCCGCCGCCTGATCCAGCAGCGCCAGCGGGTCGGCGGTCTTGTGCACGTCGACCGACAGCAACTGGCGGAAGCGCCGGGCGCCAGGGAAGCCCTGGGCCAGGCCGAGGACGTGGCGGGTGATGTGATGCATCACCCCGCCTTCCTGCAGATGACGCGCGATATAGGGGCGCATGGCCTCCAGCGCTTCGGCACGGCTGATCTGCGGGGCGGCGCCGTCGAACAGGGCAGCATCCACCTCCGCCAGCAGGTAAGGGTTGTGGTAGGCCTCGCGACCCAGCATCACGCCATCGAAGGTCTGCAGGTGCTCCCGGCATTCGTCGAGGGTCTTGATCCCGCCATTGAGGATGAGCTCCAGGTCCGGGAAGTCCCGCTTCAGCTGCGCCGCCACCTCGTAGCGCAAAGGCGGTACCTCGCGGTTTTCCTTGGGCGACAGGCCTTCGAGGATGGCGATGCGCGCATGCACGGTGAAACTGCGGCAACCGGCCTCGCGCACCTGCCCGACGAAATCGCAGAGCTCGGCATAACTGTCGCGGCCATTGATGCCGATCCGGTGCTTCACCGTTACCGGAATCTCCACCGCATCCAGCATCGCCTTGACGCAATCGGCCACCAGCGCCGGATGTCCCATCAGGCAGGCGCCGATCATGTTGTTCTGCACCCGGTCGCTGGGGCAGCCGACGTTCAGGTTCACCTCGTCGTAACCCGCTTCCTCCGCCAGCCGCGCGCAGGCCGCCAGATCCGCCGGCACACTGCCGCCCAGCTGCAACGCAAGCGGATGCTCCGCCTCGTCGTGGCGCAGGAAACGTGCACGATCGCCATGCAGCAGGGCGCCGGTGGTGACCATTTCGGTGTAGAGCAGGGCGTGCTGCGACAGCTGGCGCAGGAAGAAGCGGCAGTGGCGATCCGTCCAATCCATCATCGGCGCAACCGAGAAGCGGCGGGACAGGGCAGGGCGGGCGGAGGGGGCGAGGTGGGCTTGCGGTTGGTTCATCTGCAGTGACGGGTGCGTTGCGGCGCCGGGTGAGCGTTGGAGGGCGCGTAGTTTATCAGGAAGCGGCATCGGCCGCCCCGACCGCCCCTCGCCGAGGCATAATCGGCATTTTCGTCCCGCCGGAGCCTTTCGATGCTGCTCGATTTTTCCCAACTGGCGCCCCTGGATGCCTACCGCTGGCTGGCTTCGACCGTTACGCCGCGTCCCATCGCCTGGGTGTCCACCTTGTCGAAGGACGGGGTCAGCAACCTGGCGCCCTTCAGCTTCTTCCAGGTGATCAGCGACGATCCAGCGACCCTGTTGGTGAATATCAACACCCGCGACAACGGTGAGCTCAAGGACACCCTGCGCAACGTGCAGGACACCGGCGAGCTGGTCATCCAGTTGGTGTCCTTCGACCAGGCCGAGGCGATGAATGCCAGCGCGGCCTGGTTGCCCCATGGCGTCAGCGAGTTCGAGAACTGTGGCATCGCCTGCGATCCGTCGCTGCGGGTGCAGGCGCCCCGGGTCAAGGGTGTGCCCGTGGCCTTCGAATGCCGCCTGGTGGAAGTGCAGCCTTATCCTCGTGCCAATCCCAACTGCCACCTGGTGTTCGCCGAGGTGCTGCTGGCGCATATCGACGACGAAGTGCTGACCGAAGCCGGGCGGGTGGACCCGCAGCGCCTGGACCTGGTGGGGCGCCTGGGCGGCAGTGCCTATGCGCGGACCCGCGAGACCTTCAACATGGCGCGGCCTTCCTGAGCCGCCCCGTCTCCCGCTAGCGCCGCTCCTTGCCGACGAAGTGGCGGCGCAGCTGCTTGTCGACTTCGACCACGGCGCAGGTGACCACCGCCGTGCCCAGGCACCAGGACCAGCCCAGCAGGCCCAGTCCGCTGGTGCCGAACAGCGCCTGGAATGCCGGCACGTAGGTGAAGCCCAGTTGCAATAGCACCATCAGGCCGACCATGCCCCAGACCATGGGGTTGTCGCGCAGGCTGAAGCGCGCCGGGCCGTTCAGGCGCCGGCTGCTGAACAGGTAGCCGATCTCGCCGAACACCAGGGCGTTCACCGCCAGGGTGCGGCTGGCTTCCATGCTCCAGCCCAGTTGCTGGGCATGGATGAACAGGCCGAGGCTGGCCAGGGTCAGCAGCACCGATACCAGCAGGATCAGCCACAGCAGTTCGCCCGACAGCAATGGCGCCTTCGGGTCCCTGGGCGGGCGCTGCATGAGGTCGTCCTCGGCGGGCTCGAAGGCCAGCGCCAGGGCGAGGGTGACGGCGGTGATCATGTTCACCCAGAGGATCTGCAGCGGGGTGATGGGCAGCGTCAGCCCCAGGAGGATGGCGGTCAGCAGGACGAAGGCCTGGGCGCCATTGGTGGGCAGGATGAAGAGGATGGATTTCTTCAGGTTGTCGTAGACGGTGCGGCCTTCTTCCACCGCGTGGGCGATGGTGGCGAAGTTGTCGTCGGCCAGCACCATCTGCGCCGCCTCCTTGGCCGCCTCGGTGCCCTTGATCCCCATGGCGATGCCGATGTCGGCGCGCTTGAGGGCGGGGGAGTCGTTGACCCCGTCGCCGGTCATGGCCACCCGTTCGCCTATGGCCTGCAAACGTTCCACCAGGCGCAGCTTGTGGCTCGGGCTGGTGCGGGCGAACACGCTGGTTTCCTTCAGCCGAGCGTCCAGTTCGGCGTCGCTGAGTTCGTCCAGGTCGGCGCCGGTCAGCGGGTTGCCGCCGGGCAGGCCGAGACGCTCGGCGATGGCGGCGGCGGTGGCGGCGTGGTCGCCGGTGATCATCTTCACGTGGATGCCGGCGCTGTGGCATTCCTCGATGGCGAGGATGGCCTCTTCCCGCGGCGGGTCGAGCATGCCCACCAGGCCCAGGAGGACGAAGCCGCTGTCGAGGTCGGCATGGTCCAGTTCATGCTGGTTTTCCCTTGCGGCACGCCGGGCCAGGCCGATCATGCGCAGGCCGGCCGCCGCGCCTTCGCCCAGCACTTCGTCCCACACCCGTGGGTCCAGCGGCTCGTCGGTGCCGTCGCGGGATTGCCGGTCGCAGACCTCCAGCAAGCGTTCCGGCGCACCCACCAGGTAGATGACGCCGCTGCCATCGGCGTCCCGGTGCAGGCTGGCCAGGTAGCGGCGTTCGGAGCTGAAGGGAATGGCGTCCACGCGCGGCAGGCGGGCGTATTCGTCCGCGGCATCCAGTTGCAGCTTGCCGGCCAGGGTGAGCAACGCCGCCTCGGTGGGGTCGCCGGTGATGCACCACTGGCTGTCCAATTCGCACAGGCTGGCGCTGTTGGCCAACAGGCCGGCGCGAGCCAGTTCATGGAGGTCATGGGCCAGGTCCCCGGTGGGTGTCACGTCGCCCTGCGGGGCGTAGCCCACGCCTGTCACTTCGAAGCGGCGGGCGGCGGTGTAGATGCGCTGTACCGTCATTTCGTTGCGGGTCAGGGTGCCGGTCTTGTCGGAGCAGACCACGGTCACCGCGCCCAGGCTTTCCACCGCCGGCAGCCGGCGGATGATGGATTGGCGATGGGCCATGCGCTGCACGCCAAGGGCCAGGATGATGGTCAGCACCGCCGGCAGGCCCTCGGGGATGGCGGCCACGGCCAGGCCCACGGCGGCCATCAGCATCTCTTCGGCGCTGTAGCCGCGCAGCAGGATGCCGAAGGCGAAGGTGGCCACGGCCAGCACCAGGATGATCAGGGTGAGCTGGCGGGCGAAGCGCGCCATATCCGCCAGCAACGGGGTCTGCAATTGCTCCACCGTGCCCAGCAGGTGGCTGATGCGTCCCAGTTCGGTTTCGCCGGCGGTGGCGACTACCAGGCCGACGCCGCTGCCCGCACTGACCAGGGTGCCGGAGTAGGCCATGCTGTGGCGGTCGCCCAGGCTGGCGTCCCGGGTGACCGGTTGGCTGGCCTTGTCGGTGGGCACGGATTCGCCGGTGAGTGCCGCTTCTTCGATACGCAGGTCGCGGGTCTCCAGCAGGCGCAGGTCTGCCGGTACCCGGTCGCCGGCTTCCAGCAGCACCAGGTCGCCCGGCACCAGTTCCTCGGCCGGCACCTGGCGCACCTCGCCATTGCGTTTGACCCGGCTATCCAGGGTGAGCAGCTTCTGGATCGCGCGCATGGCGTGTTCGGCCTTGCCTTCCTGGATGAAGCCGACCACGGCATTGATCAGCACCACGCCGAAGATCACAGCCGCATCGAGCCATTCGCCCAGCGCCAGGGTGACCAGGGTGGACGCCAGCAGCACATAGATCAGCAGGTTGTGGAATTGCAGGAAGAAGCGCTTCAGCGGCCCGGCGCCGGCCCGCTCGGGCAGGCGGTTGGGGCCGAAGCTGGCGAGGCGGCGTTCGGCCTCTTCCGGATCCAGGCCGGCGGGCCCGCTGTCCAGCTGCTGCAGGCTGCTTTCGATGGACTGGGCGTGCCAATGGGTGGGGGATGGGGCGCTCATGTCGTCCTCCATGGCGAATCCTGGGGCAAGCCTAGTTCCTTCAGGTGACTCCGTTATTGGCCTGGGTCAGTCCCCTGACTTCTGTAGGAAATATGGAAAGCATTCAAAAGCGACCTCCAGTTAGCCAAAAACAGCATCGGTGGGTGCGGTGGCGCGAATATGGCTTGTCGCCAGTATTGCGCTGCTCCTATGGTCGACGCTTCCGGGAAGCGGATCGCGTCCATGCGGTAGTCGCCTTGTGGGGAGGTTGGAGCATGTGGACTGTCTTGCAACGTAGGCTGGCCAGCCTGAGCACCGCCAACAAGCTGATGCTGGGCTTTGGCACCGTGCTGGCGCTGACCCTGGTGGTGGCGGCAACCGGCTTCACCGCACTGCGCGCGGTGGACGAGCGGGCCAGCCTGCTGGAGGAGATGCGCGACATCAGCAGCGATGTGCTGACGATCCGGCAAACCGAGAAGGACTATGCCCTTGCCAGCGATGCCAAGCAGGCAGAAGCGCTGCGACAGCAGGCCGAGGCCATCGTCGCGCGCAGCGAAACCCTGGCCGCTCGGTTGTCCGGCCCCGGTCGCGTGGCCCTGGGCGAAGTCACCCAGGCCATGGCCGAGTATCGCGGCGCTTTCGACCGCTATGTGGAGCTTGCCGACAACCAGCGGCTCGCCCTGGAGGCGGCCAACTGGCTGGTGGTGAGCGCGTCCAACAGCCTCGATGTGCTGCAGAGCGGCCTCAATGAGGATGGCGTCGACCTGCTGAAGAGCTCGCAGGGGGCCGAGGGTGCGGACCTGGTGACCCAGGGAGGGCAGATCGGTCGCGTCTACCAGTTGCTCCTGCAGGCGCTGAACCAGGCGCGCCTGCGCCTGGAACAGAGCCGCAGTGCCAACGAGGCGGGCGCACCGCAGATCCAGGAAGCCCTGGACGCGCAGAAGCTCGCCGCCGAGTTGCGCGATGCCATGCAGGACCCCGGCTATGCCGCCGTGCTCACCGAGGTGATCGGCAACGTCGACTCCTTCAATGAGCGCCTCAAGGAATACACCACCATCCTCGAACAGCAGCGCCAGGAGTATGCACATCTGGCCGCCGCCGCCGCGCGCGTGGTGCGGGCGGTGGAGCAGGCCTACGCGCTGCAGAAGGCCGACATGCGTGCCCAGCAGGACGCCAGCTCGCTGCTGATATTGCTGGCGGCGGGCCTGGCCCTGCTCATCGGCCTTGCCGCCACTGCGTTGATCAGCCTGTTGATCGTCCGCCCCCTGCGCCGGGTGATCGGCCTGGCGCGGCAGATCGCCGAAGGTGACCTCAGTGCCAGCATCGAGGTGCAGCGCCGTGACGAGATCGGCCAACTGATGGCAGCCATGCAAGGCATGTCCGGCAACCTGCGGGACATGGTCGGCCGCCTGCAGGGCGGGGTGGCGCAGATTTCCGCCTCGGCGCAGGCGCTTTCCAGCGTCACCGAACAGACCCGTATCGGCGTGAACGGCCAGAAGGAAGAGACCGATCAGGTGGCCACGGCCATGAGCCAGATGGCCGCCACCGTCCAGGAGGTGGCGCGCAATGCCGAGGCCGCCGCAGCGTCCACCGAGTCCGCGGACCGGCGCGTGGGCACCGGCAGCCAGGTGGTGCGCCAGACCCTGGAGCGGGTCAACCAGTTGGCCCATGCCATGGAAGAGGCCACCGGCAGTATCCAGCGCCTCAGCCAGGACACGCAGAGCATCGGCACCGTGCTGGACGTGATCAAGAATGTCGCCGAGCAGACCAACCTGCTGGCGCTCAATGCCGCCATCGAAGCGGCCCGCGCCGGCGAGCAGGGGCGTGGTTTCGCGGTGGTGGCCGATGAAGTCCGGGCGCTGGCCAGGCGCACCCAGCAGTCCACGGCCGAGATCGAGCGGCTGATCGCCACCCTGCGCGAAGGGGTGCGCAGCTCGGTGGAGCACATGCAGCAGAGCGGCAGCCTGGTGGACATGACCGTGCAGGACGCCAACCACACGGAGGAAGCGCTGGCCGGCATAGCCGAAGCCGTGACCCTGATCCACCAGATGAACCAGCAGATCGCCGCGGCCGCCGAGCAGCAGAGCGCGGTGGCCGAAGAGATCAACCGCAGCGTCACCACTATCCGCGACATCGCCGACCAGTCGGCCACGGCCATGGATGAGACCGCCTCGTCGAGTGTCCAGCTGGCGCGCCTGGGGCAGGAGCTGCAGGGAATGGCCGGGCATTTCAGGCTTTGACCCAGTAGGAGCCAGCTTGCTGGCGAACCGGCGCACTTCGCCAGCAAGCTGGCTCCTACAAAATTCCCCACCCGTCGCCTCGGGCGTAGTCCTAGGACTTGTCCCACAGTTTCATAAGTAAAGTTTGCCGGGCTCTATGCCATCACCCGGCCGGCCAGTAGCATCGGCGCATTGCACAGGGAGCGACGAATGCGAACCAAACTGGATGCCTGCCTGCACGCCGTGAACCAGGTATTGCTGGGCAAGGAAGCGCAGGTGCGCCTGGCCGTGACCTGCCTGCTGGCCCGCGGGCACCTGCTGATCGAAGACCTGCCCGGCATGGGCAAGACCACCCTCGGCCATGCCCTGGCCAAGGTCCTGGGGCTGAGTTTCCAGCGCATCCAGTTCACCTCCGACCTGCTGCCCGGCGACATCCTCGGCACCTCGGTATTCAACCGGGAAACCGGGCAGTTCACCTTCCATCCCGGGCCGATCTTCGCCGAGCTGGTGCTGGCCGACGAGATCAACCGCGCCACGCCGAAGAGCCAGAGCGCGCTGCTGGAAGCGATGGAAGAAGGCCAGGTGACCATCGAGGGCGCGACCCGCCCGCTGCCCGAGCCCTTCTTCGTCATCGCCACCCAGAACCCGGTCAGCCAGGGCGGCACCTTCGCCCTGCCCGAGTCGCAGCTGGACCGCTTCCTCATGCGCCTGTCCCTCGGCTATCCGGCGCGGGCGGCGGAGAAGGCGCTGCTCCAGGGCGAGGCGCGTCGCGAGTTGCTGCCGCGCCTGGAGCCGGTCTTCAGCCATGCCGAACTGGGCCTGATCCAGGCCGAGGTGCCCAAGGTGGTCGCCAGGGATGCCCTGGTGGACTACGTGCTGCGCCTGGTGGACGCCACGCGCAGCCAGCCGCAGTTCGCCTGGGGCCTGTCGCCGCGCGCCAGCCTGGCGCTGCTCTCCGCCGCACGCGCCTGGGCCCTGCTGGCCGGTCGCGACTACGTGATCCCGGAGGACGTCCAGGCCGTGCTGCCTTCGGTGGTCGGCCACCGCCTGCGCGAACGCGCCGACCCGTCCGGCCACGGCGGCGGGGCGCTGGTGCAATGGCTGCTGCGCGAAGTGCCGGCGCTCTGATGCTGGAGGCCCAGGTCGACCGTTGGCTGGCCAGGCGCATTCCGCCCGCCAGCCAGGTGCGCCTCGATCAGCGGCGGATCTTCATCCTGCCGACCCTCGCCGGGGTCGCCTTCGGCGTGGCGCTGGTGCCCATGTTGCTGGTGGCCATCAACTACCAGAACAGCCTGGCCTATGCGCTGACCTTCCTCCTGCTGTCGGTGTTCCTGGTGGCCATCCTGCACACCTTTCGCAACCTGTCCGGGTTGAACCTGAAGGCGGCCGGCGGTGCGCCGGTATTCCTCGGCGAGCAGGCGCATTTCCATGTCACGCTGGAAAGCGGCGGACGCGGGCACCAGGCCATCGCCCTGGGCTGGCCGCCACAGGCCCTGCAGCTGCTGGACGTGGCGGCCGATGGCGCCTGTCCGGTCGAACTGCACCTGCCCACCCTGCGTCGTGGCTGGCTACGGCCCGGGCGCTTGCGCGTGGAGAGCCGCTATCCCCTGGGCCTGCTGGTGGCCTGGAGCTGGGTCGATCTGGATCAGGCGCTGCTGGTCTATCCACGCCCGCAGGCGGGGGACCTGCCGTTGCTGGCTGGCCGTGGCGAGGACGGCGACGATGAGGGCCTGCATGTGCTCGGACCCGGGGCCGACGACTACCAGGGCCTGCGGGCCTACCAGCCGGGGGATTCGCGCCGGCGCCTGCACTGGAAGGCCTATTCGCGTGGCCAGGGCTTGTTCGTCAAGGATTTCGCTGCGCTGGCCGGGCGCGACCTCTGGCTCGACCTGGAGCAACTGGATGGCGACCTGGAGCATCGCCTGGGCCTGCTTTGCCACTGGGTGCTGCAGTTCTCCTGCCGTGGCCAGCCCTTCGGCCTGCGCCTGGGTGCCCAGCAGCTGGAGCCGGATACCGGCGATGCCCACCGCGAGGCCTGCCTGCGCGCACTGGCGCTGTTCGGAGAGCCACGGTGAAGAGCGGCCCGCCGATCACCCGCATCGGCCTGACCTGGCTGCTGGTGGCTCAGGTGCTGGTGATTCTGCCGCACCTGCCGCACCTGCCGCTGTGGATCATCGCCATGTGGCTGGGCTGCGCGCTCTGGCGCATCCAGATCTTCCGCATGCGCGCGCGCTATCCCGGCGGCCTGGTCAAGGCGGCGCTGATACTGGCCACCGCCGTGGGGGTGTTCCTCTCCCGCGGCAGCCTGGTGGGGCTGGACGCCGCCGTGGTGCTTCTGGTGGCGATATTCATCCTCAAGCTGGTGGAGATGCGCAGCCAGCGCGACGCGCTGGTACTGATCCTGCTGGGCTTCTTCACCCAGGTCACCGCCTACCTGTTCAACGACGGCATGCTCGCCGCCCTCTACAGCCTGCTGCCGCTCTGCGCGCTGCTGGCGGCCCTGGTGGGGTTGCAGCAGAACCGCTTCGCCGAGCGTCCGCTGGTGCCGCTGAAGGCCGCCGGCAGCCTGCTGGTGCAAGCGCTGCCGCTGATGCTGCTGCTGTTCCTGTTCTTCCCGCGCCTGGGGCCGCTCTGGTCGTTGCCGCTGCCCAATGACAAGGGTGTGACCGGCCTGTCCGACAGCATGAGCCCGGCGGATATCGCCGAGCTCAGCCGTTCCGGCGAACTGGCGTTCCGCGCCAGCTTCGACGGCCCGGTGCCGCCCCCGAGCCAGCTCTACTGGCGCGCCCTGACCCTGGAGCGCTTCGACGGTCGCCGCTGGTCGCAGTCCCCGGGCACCCGGCAGAGCCCGCCGGCGGACTGGCGCAGGGAGGGCGAGCCGCTGCGTTACAGCATCGTCATGCAGCCCAGCGGCAAGCCCTGGCTCTTCGCCCTGGACGTGGCCGAGACGAACGAGGAGGGCGTGCGGCCCATGGCCGACTTCCGCCTGGAGCGGCGCGGCGAGATCAACCGGCCACTGCTTTACCAGGTCACCTCCTGGCCCCAGGCACTGCGCGAGCCGCAGGGCGATCCGGAGGCGCTGCGACGTGCCCTGCAGCTGCCTCCCCAGGGCGACCCGCGCACCCGCATCTGGGCGAACGAGCTCAAGCAGCGCCATGCCGATCCGCAGCAACTGGTCAGCGCGGTGCTGGAACACTTCAAGCGCCAGCCCTACGTCTACACCCTGAGGCCGCCGCCCCTGGGCGCGGACAATATCGATGCCTTCCTCTTCGATACACGCCGTGGCTTTTGCGCCCACTACGCCGGGGCGATGACCTTCCTGCTGCGCGCCGCCGGCATTCCGGCGCGGGTGGTGGCCGGCTACCAGGGCGGCGAGCTGAATCCGGCCGGCAACTATCTGCTGGTGCACCAGTTCGACGCCCATGCCTGGGTGGAGTATTGGCGCCCGGGTCGTGGCTGGGTCAGTGTCGACCCTACTTTCCAGGTGGCGCCCAATCGTATCGAGCGCGGCCTGGAGGAGGCCCTGGCCAGCGAGCGGAGCTTCCTCGAAGGGTCGCCCCTGTCGCCCTTGCGCTTCCGCCAGTTGGCCTGGTTGAACCAGATGCGGCTGGCCTGGGACGAGCTCAACTACGGCTGGCAGCGCTGGGTGCTCGGCTATCAGGGCGAGGTACAGGTACAGCTGGTGCGGCGCTGGTTCGGCGCTCTCGACAGCCGCTTGCTGGGCGTCGGCCTGGTGGGAGCGGGGGCAGTGATGCTCGCCGTCCTGGCCCTGTTCCTGTTCGCCCCCTGGCGACGGGAGCGCGATCCCCAGCTCCGCCAGTTCCGGGCCTTCGAACGCCTGCTGGCCCGATGTGGCGTAGTGCGCGGACGAGGCGAAGGGCCACGCGCCTTCGCCGAACGCGCCAGCCGCGAGCTGCCGCAGCAGGCCGCGCAGATCCACGCCTTCCTCGCCGCCTTCGAGGCCAGCCGCTACGCGGGCCGGCAGACGGCCGATCCGGCCGGGACGTTGCGCGCCTTGCGCAAGGCATTGCCTTGGCACCTGCGGGCGCTGCACCGATGATCCATGCTTGAATAACGCCCGCCCACGTCCCCTGATGTCTGGAGAACCTGAAGATGGCCAGATTGCTGGACGACCTGATCGCTCAGGTCATTGGTCTCGAAGTCCGCCTGCGCGCCTGTGTCGAACGCCTGGCCGCCGGTACCGATGACGAGGCCCTGCATGACCTGCGGGTAGCGACCCGGCGCCTGCGCAGCCTGCTGCGGCCCCTGCGCGGAATGCCGGTGGCGGATGTGCTGAACCAGGCCGCCGCCGACCTGGCCACCCTGAGCGGGCCGCTGCGCGACCTGGAAGTACTGATCATCGAATTGCGCAGCCACGGCCTGGACGGCCTGACTGTCGATCGCGAAAAGGCGCGACACCTCGGCTATGCCCAGTTCCTCCTGGCGCCGGAGCTGACGCGGCTGTTCCAGGTGCTGGAGGCCTGGCCGCACCTGATGCGGGTCTCCGATCGCGAAGGTCTGCTGAAGGGGCTGGGCAAGCGAGTCGAAAAATCCCTGGCGAAGAACCGTGACCGCCTGGAAAAGGCGCTGCGCGATCCGGCCCACGACCGCCATCGCCTGCGGCTGCTGGTCAAGCGCATGCGTTACAGCCTGGAAGCCTATCCGGATTACATGGAGCTGCCGCCCAAGACCCGGAGCCTGCTGGTGGGGGCGCAATCGGCACTGGGCAAGTGGCACGACAACTTCCAATGGCTGGCGCGGGCCGAGCGCGAGGCGGACCTGCGGCCGCGGGTGCGCGGCTGGGAAGTGGCGCTGCATGCCGCCGAGGTGCGCTCGGACCGGGTGCTGGAAAAACTGCTGCGGCGCCTGTCCTGAACGCCGGCTTGGCCGTTCTCCCCTCCGCCTTGGCGTTGCAGTGCTGCGCTGCGGCTTTCGAGCGGCCGCGGCAATACCCTAAGATCCCCGGCTGAGCGTATGACGACAGGGATTCCAGATGAACTTTTCCGAGATGATCCAGGCGGCACGCAGCAACCCCGCTGAACTGGTGGTGCCGTCTACCTGGGGCCAGGGGCGTGCGGTGTTCGGCGGTGTGGTGGCGGCGCTGGCCTTCGAGTCCATGCGCGCAAAGGTGGAGCCGGGCAGGCCGGTGCGGTCCCTGGCGACCACCTTCGTCGGGCCATTGGAGCCGGACGTGCCGGCCAGCTTCGAAGCCGAGTTGCTGCGGGAAGGCAAGGCGGTGAGCCAGGTGTTCTGCCGGGTGCTGCAGAAGGGGCAAACGGTGGCGCTGGTGCAGGGCAGCTTCGGCGGCTCGCGCCAGTCGGTCGTGCAGATGCAGGCCGAACCCGCACCGGAAATGAAGGCGCCCGAGGATTGCTACGAGCTGCCCTTCATCCAGGGCGTGACTCCGGAGTTCACCCGCCACCTGGCCATGCGCTGGAGCATCGGCGGCCTGCCGTTCTCCAACAGCCGCGAGCGCGACATGGGCGGCTGGGTGCGCTTCCGTGGCCAGGTCGAAAAGGAGCCGCTGACCGAAGCCCACCTGCTCGCCCTCGTGGATGCCTGGCCGCCGGCAACCGTGCCGCACCTGCCTGCGCCTGCGCCGGGCAGCACGCTGACCTGGACCATCGAGTTCGTCCAGCCGCTGCCGCAGCTGGATACCCATGACTGGTGCAAGTACCGCGCGCGCATCGAGCATGCCCGTGACGGATATGGCCATGCCGCGGCGGCCCTGTGGACGCCCACCGGCGAGCTGGTCGCCATGAGCCGGCAGACGGTGGTGGTGTTCGGCTGAGGCAAGGGTGGGGTGGGCCACGCTCTACCGGTCCACCGTTCGTGGTTCGGCATGGCTGCGCTGGTGGATAGTTAAAGCGCTATCCACCTTACGGAAGCCGTCAGCGCTTTCGGCGCCAGTTGCGCCACCAGCGGCCGCTGAGCAGGAAGCGCGGGAAGGTGACGAACTGCTCCACCAGCAGTCGGCCGATGGCGTCCTTGCGGTCGCTGAAGGGTTCCGGTTGCACGGCCTCGAGCTTGTGGCCACGACCCTGGATGGCCAGGGAGGCGATTATGCCGATCACGCCCAGTACCAGCGGCCGGAAGCTGAGGCTGAACAGGCCGTAGACCAGGGTCAGCGCCGCCACGATGAAGAGTGGCACGGCGACAACGTGCAGGATCAGGTTGGTCGGGTGCTGGTGATTGTCGGCGTAGGTACGCCATTGCCAGGCGTGCAGGTTGGGAAGTCGTTTGCCCATGGTCAGCTCCTTCAGGGAATGGCCGCAGTCTAGTCCGGCCCTTGCGGGCCGGCGAATGGGATGTCCCTATGGAGCGGATAGCCGGCTAGGCGCGCAGCCTGAGCTGGCGGATGGCCTGGGACAGCTCGCTGGCCAGGTCCGCCAGTTCGCTGCTGGTGGCGGCGGACTCCACCGTCTGGCTGACGGTCAGCTCGGTGACATCGCGAATTCCGACCACGGCGCGGGTCATTTCTTCGGCCACCTGGCTCTGCTGCTCGGCGGCCACGGCGATCTGGGTATTGCTCTCGCGCATCTGCGCCACAGCCCCGGTGATGGCCGCCAGCGCCGCGCCGGCCTCATGGGCCGCCTGCACGCAGTCGTCGGCCTTGAGCGAGCTTTCCCGCATGAACTCCACCGCATCGCGGGTGCCGGACTGGAGCGCGTTGATCATGTTGGTGATCTCGTCGGTGGAGTCCTGCACCCGCCTGGCCAGATTGCGCACCTCGTCCGCCACCACGGCGAAACCCCGGCCCATCTCGCCGGCGCGGGCCGCCTCGATGGCGGCATTGAGCGCCAGCAGGTTGGTCTGCTCGGCGATGCCGTGGATGACGTTGACCACGCCGCTGATCTTCTGGCTGTCCTCGGCCAGGCGCTGGATCATCTCGGCGGTCTGCTGCACACCGGAGGAGAGCCCGGCGATGGACTGCTCGACGCGCTCCACCACCGCCTGCCCGGCACCAGCCAGTTGGTCGGCGTTCTGCGACTGGTCGCGGGTATCCGCGGCGTGCTGGGCGATATGGTGCACGGTGGCCGACATCTCGTTGATGGCGGTGGCGGCCTGATCGGTTTCGCTCTGCTGGCCGAGCATGCCCTGGCGCACTTCGCCCATGCTGCCGGCAAGCCGGGCGGCGCCTTCGTCGAGGCGGGCGACGGCCTGGGCCACCGTGCCGACCACGCGCTGGTAGCCGCCCTGCATGGCGTTGAAGGCGCTGGCCATCTGGCCCACTTCGTCGCGGCTGTCCAGCGGCACGCGGGCGGAGAGGTCGCCGCTGCGTTCGACGTGGAGCATCACGTCCTTGAGGGTATTGAGGTGGCTGAGCAGGAAGCGGATCAGCAACTGCGAGGCCGCCAGCAGCGCGACCATCAGCAGCAACACGGAAGCCGCGTACTCGAAGGCGCGCTCGCCGAACAGCTGGATCAGGCTCGGGCTGCTGGCCAGCACGGCGACGCGCTCGCCGTTGCCACGGTCGAGTACCTGGGCGCCGATTACCGGGTCGCTGCCGAACAGGCCGTCATGGGCCAGGTCCACCCAGCCGGTGGCCCTGGCCAGGGCTTGGCCACCGGCGAATTGCGGCGCGCTGCCATTGGCAAAGGTGACGATCCGCGGCGAGGAGGGCAAGGCCTGGCCGGCGGGCCAGGATCTGAGCAACTGCGCCTGCTCCTGGGCGGCGCTGCGGGCCGCTTCGGCGCGGCCCTGCTGCTCCAGGTGGAGCGCATGCAGGACCAGCAGCAGGGTGGTGAGGAAGGCCACCGCGTTGACGGCCCAGAACTTGTACTTCAGGGAGATATCGCGAATCCAGGTACCCATGATGTTCTTCTTGTGCACTCGATCGGTATTGGCAAGGTGCCAGTATTTTCTGACGGGAAATCCCGGCAGAACTTGATCCGAGTCAAGGCGGCGCCGGGTTGCCCGGCTCAGTCGACGTCTGGCAGGGCGAAGAAGGCGCGGGCACTGGCGCTGCTGTGCCGGGCCAGGTCTTCCTGGCTTTCGCCACGGTGCAGGGCGACTTCCCGCAACACTTCGGTGAGGAAGGCCGGTTCGTTGCGCCCGTGCTTGGGCTTCGGCTTGAGGCTGCGTGGCAGCAGGTAGGGCGCATCGCTTTCCAGCATCAGCCGGCCGCGCGGAATGTCGCGCACCAGACCATGCAGATGCGTGCCGCGGCGCTCGTCGCAGATCCAGCCGGTGATGCCGATGTGCAGGTCCAGGTCCAGGTAGCCGTAGAGCGCGCGTTTCTCGCCGGTGAAGCAGTGCACCACCGCCGCGGGCAGCCGGTCGCGGAACTCCCGTACGATGGCCAGCAGGCGTTCGTCGGCGTCGCGCTCGTGGAGGAACACCGGCTTGCCCAGTTCGGCCGCCAGGGCCAGGTGTTCTTCCAGGACCTTTTCCTGCTGCGGCCGCGGCGAGAAATCACGGTTGAAGTCCAGGCCGCATTCGCCCACGGCGCGCACCCGCGCTTCTCCCAGCAGGTCGCGCAGTTGGCGCTGGCTGTCGCTGTTCCAGCCGCTCGCCTCGTGGGGGTGGACGCCGGCGGTGCTGAACAGGCGCAGGCCGCTTTCGTCCAGCTGTTCGGCCGCCAGCAGCGCCTTCTCGCTGTCTTCCAGGCTGGTTCCGGTCAGCACCAGTTGGCAGACGCCCGCGGCATGGGCGCGCTCCAGCAGCGCGCGCGGCTCGGCGGCAAGGCTGGGGTGGGTCAGATTGACGCCGATGTCGATGAGTTGCATGGTGCTACCTCGAGTTGGAGCAGGGCAGCATAGCAAAGCTCGAAATAATTCAATAAAACCAATATTTACAGGAACTTGGCGGCACATGTTGAAGTCAATGACGCGCTTTGACTGGCATCATGTGCGCAGCTGTGACACTCTCCGCGCCCCTCGCTCGCCAGGCAAGGATTCGCGGCGCGGCAGATTCATGCCCGCGCTGACGCCCGGCCAGTTCCTGGAGAACCGATGACGCGAACGCTGCTGTTCCTGCTCTGCCTGCTGGCGTTGCTGCCGTACCCGGCCAGCGCGCGCCTGGCGGCTCCGCCGGAAGCCTGGCAGCGGCCGGCGGAAGCCCGCGACCTGGCGCAGATCCGCCGTAGCGGCGTGCTCAAGGTGCTGGTCAACCAGAGCCGCAACAGCTCGGGGGAGGTCAAGGGCGAGTCGGTCGGGGTCGAGTACCACCGGATCCGTGCCTTCGAGCAGTACCTCAATCGCAATGCCCGCGATGGGCGTGAAATCAGGCTGAAGATAGTCCCCAAGGCCAAGGACCAGTTGCTGGTTGCGCTGCAGCGAGGCGAAGGTGACCTGGTGGCGCCCGGTGAACTGGTCAGCCAGGGCGCGCGCGGACATGTCAGCGCCAGCGCTCCCCTGCGCAAGGACGTGCCGCTGCTGCTGGTCAGCCGCCAGGGCCAGCGCCGCTACCAGCGCCTGGAGCAGCTCTCCGGCCGCAGCATCGCGCTGCCGGCGGGCAGCGCCGCCGGGGAGGCGCTGCGCCAGGTCAACGAGAAGCTGGCTGCGCGCAAGATGGCGCCCATCGCCATCGAGTGGGTCGACCCGAGCCTGGCGGTGGAGGATGTGCTGGAGATGGTCCAGGCCGGCATCTTCCCGCTGACGGCGGTGGAACAGCCGATCGCCGAGCGCTGGGCCAAGGTGCTGCCCAAGCTGCGCCTGGACCGGCACCTGGTGCTGGACCGACAGGGTGACATGACCTGGTTCGTGCGGCGCGATGCGCCCACGCTGCGGGCCAGCGTCGACCGTTTCATCGCCGGTTACCGTGCGCCGGATGACCAGGATGCCGCCTTCCAGCGCGTCTACCGCCGCCTCTATAAAGTGCACAACCCGCTGGCGCGCCGGGAGCGCCAGCGCCTGGAGCGGGTTCGTCCGGTGCTGCAGCGCTACGCCGAGCAGCATCGCTTCGACTGGTTGAGCCTGGCGGCGCTGGCCTACAAGGAGTCCAGCCTCAACCCGTCGGCCAGGGGCGCCAGCGGCGCCACCGGGCTGATGCAGATCACCCCGGGCGCAGCGCGCAGCGTCGGGGTGGGGAACATCCAGAAGCTCGACAACAATGTACAGGCCTCCGCCAAATACCTGGCCATGCTGCGCCGCAGCTTCTTCTCCAGCGCCCAGCTCGACGAGCGCGAGCGCATGGCCTTTGTCCTGGCGGCCTACAACCTCGGCCCGCAGCGGGTGCAGGGCATGCGCGCCGAGGCGCGGCGCCGTGGCCTCAATCCCAACCAGTGGTTCTTCCAGGTCGAGCGCATCGCCGCCGAACAGACCGGGATGGGCGTGGTCAGCTACGTCAACAGCGTGAACAAGTACTACCTGGCCTTCGATCGCGAGCGTTATCTACTGGAACCCTCGAAAAAGCCGGGTAAGACGCGGAAATAATCGATTTATTAGATTATTGAGCTGAGAATTTTGCGATTTTAATATCGAAAATATCTACTAAGCTTTTGCTTATCGACTCCCACCACACAAGGAACACCTCGATGAGCAACCCGATCAAATCCGTTCTCGCCACCAACGCCGGCTACGGAATCACCCTGCTGCGGATCATCACCGGCCTGACCTTCATGGCCCACGGCTCGCAGAAACTCTTCGGCATGTTCGGCGGCAATGGCCTGGCGGCTACCGGCCAGTGGATGGAAAGCATCGGCCTGGCCCCCGGTTACCTCATGGCCCTGATGGCGGGCAGCGCCGAGTTCTTCGGCGGCCTGGCCCTGGTGATCGGCCTGCTGGTGCGCCCGGCCGCCGCGGCGCTGATCGTCCTCGCCACCGTGGCGGTGTTCAGCGTGCACTGGGTGAATGGTTTCTTCATCACCGCCAATGGCTACGAGTACGCCATGATGCTGGGCATCATCAGCGCCACCCTGCTGATCGAAGGTGCCGGCAAACTCTCGCTGGATCGCAACATCGCCGATTGACGTCCTGTTGCTCGCAAGGCCCGCTTCGGCGGGCCTTTTGCGTTTCAGGGCTTTTGCTTGCGCGCGGCTGCCAGCTCGGCGGCGGCCTGCAGGCGCAAGCGCTCCTGCGGGTTGAACCCTTCCTCCTGCAGACGGCCGATGGCCGCCGCCTTGTCGCTGGCACTGAGGCCCTGGCTGGCTTCGATCCGGGCCTTTTCCCTGAGGTAGGCCTGTAGCCTTTGCTGCCATTGCAGGCGTTGCTGGTCCAGGTTCTCCAATCGGGCCGTGGCCTCGGCGCCCACCAGTTGCTGGCGCAGCTGGCGGATCTGCTCGGGGCCGGCGCCTGACGCCTGCAGCGCGCTCACCTGGGCCCTGAGTTCGGCCTGGAGCTGGCTTGCGACCGTGGCTTGCAGTGCCTCCGGCAGGGTGCCGCGCAACTGGTCGATGGCAGCGGCTTTGGCGGCCGGGTCCAGGGTGGAGTCCCGCTGTATGGCCAGGCGCTGCAGGGTGAAGGCGTTGTAGGCCTCTTCGTTGGCGAAGAAGGCCTGGTGGGCTTCGGTGCCGAATATCCGTGCCCGCAACGCCTGAACCGCGGCTTCGCGCTGGCGCAGGGCGGAAAGGTCGGCGAGAAGCGGCAGGTCCCGCTCCAGTTGCACCAGTTGGCGCTTGTAGTCGAGGTATTGGTCGAGCAGGGCCAGGGCCTGGCCTTCGGCCGGCGCGTCCAGGCGCTCGGCGATATAGCTGCGCAGGCGCTGGACGCTGCCGGCCAGGGGCTCCTCGCCCTGGGTGCTGAGGAAGTAGTCGAAGATGCGCCGGATATCCTCGCTGACCAGCAGGTTGCCGGCCGCGTCGAGGCGGAAGCTGCCGTCCACCTGGGTACCCGCCAAGGAGTTGGGCAGGGATCCTGGCCTGACGGCTTGGGTTTGCGGGCTGGCGGCGACGAGAAGCCTGTCGGCGGCGACCGCAGCGGGCGTAGCGTTCGCCTTGACCGGCGTTGTGATGGTGGCGGCAGCGGGCGCCGGCTCGCCAGCCGATTGCAGGAGGATCGCGAGGGCGGCGGCGAAGGCGATGGGCAGAAGCAGCAGGAGTCGTTTCACTGTGGCGCTCGGCAGGCATGAGGGGGCGGGGCGGCGAGGCCCCGCGGGCAGGGCTCAGAGCCCGTCGTTCTTCAGCCGGTTGGCCTGTTGACGATAGACGGTCACCGGGTCGGTCTCGAACAGGCTGGTCAGGCCCAGGGTCTGGTTGACCTCGTCCAGGTGGTTCATCCGGTAGTCGTCGCGGATCACCTTGCCCAGGTGCGAACTGCAGCGTCCCACCAGTCCGTCGTTGGCCTCGCCGTTGAAGGGCAGGGAGCTGGCGCCGAGCAGGGCGTCGCTGATATCCAGCACGTTGGTCAGCGGGCTGGTGCCGCTCCAGGAGTAGTAGCGCACGCCGTTGACCTGGTAGGCGCCTTCCCCGCAGCTGGTGGTGGGCAGGCCCTGGGGGAAGCGCGCATTGAAGGCTGCGGCGCCCTGGCTGTTGAGGGACTGCAGGGAGCCGAGGGCGTTCTGTTCCAGTTCGCTGCTGCTGCCGGAGAGGAAATTGATCAGGGCGCCCAGGCCATTGACGATGCCGGCCAGCACGACTTCACCGGCCGAACCCGGCGGCACCTGGCGAATGAAGTCGGCGGTGGCCGAGCCCTTGTGCGGGGCGCCGACGCTGGTGGCGGAGGCGACCAGGTCCGGGCGCACGGCGGCCACGTAGCGGATGGTCGGACCGCCATGGCTGTGGCCGATCAGGTTGACCTTGGGGCTGCCGCTGATGGCGACTATCTCTTCCACCTGCTCCAGCAACTCCTCGCCACGGGCCTCGGTGGTATTCAGTTGGCTGACCTCGGTGACGTAGACGCGCGCGCCGTCCCGACGCAGGGCCGAGGGGATGCCGTACCAGTAGTCGACGCCGAGAATGCTGTCGAAGCCGAGCATGCCGTGGGTGAGGACGATCGGGTAGCGGGTCTGGGTGTAGCCACTGGAGCCGAACCAGAGGGCCTGGGCCTGCTCGGAGGCGGCGAGCCCGGAAGCGAGGCAGAGGGCGGCGATCAGGGTCTTGTTTTTCTTCATGTGCGCTCTCGTCTGTTGTGCGTAGGAGGGCCTGGCTGCATTCCGTCGCTTGGCCACGCCCGTCCTGGGCGTGCACTACAAGCTGGGCGGATGGCAGGAACCATGCCATTTGCGGCACGTTGCGAATAAGCGCTCTGGGCTGGGCTTTTCGAAGATGTTTACACGCGTTCACTGAAAGATGCCGGCCAGTTCCCTGTTACGCGGCGAAACGTCAGGATGGGGCCGGAGGCCGCAATGGCCATTGCCCGAGCACCCGATAACGGGTGCCCTTGATGGTGTTTTCCGAGGCGAAAAGGCTGAATTCCGTGGCTGGCCAATCGAAGGTTGGGGTCTGCGCGGCGGGCAACTTCGGACAGTGCCGGGCCAGGGTCAGGTGTGGCTTGAACGGGCGGCTTTCCAGTTCGTAGCCAGAGGCCAGCAGCCGTTCGCGCAGGTCGCGCTCGAGGTCGAACAGGGCTTGCGGCACCTTGCTTGGCGCCAGGTGCAGCAGGCCGTTCTTCCAGCGCGCCAGGCGATCCAGGTGCAGGGTGAAGCCGAAAGGCTCGAGGCCGTTGGCCAGCGTCTCCAGCGCTTCCACTTGCCCACGGGACTGGGAACCGAGGAAGGCGATGGTCATGTGCAGGTTTTCGGGGGCCACCGGCTTGCCGTCGAAAGGATGCTGGGCGCGCCATTCGGCGATGTCGCGGGCCAGTTGCGGGCAGCAGGGGATGGCGAAGAACAGGCGCAGCGGCGGAGTGCTCATGGGGAGCCTCGCAGGGCGTGAGGGTCGCCTTGACAGTATTGCGCGGGCTTCTCTAGGATGTCGCCCCATGCGCCGATTTAGTCAGCTACTTGCGGGGCGCGGAGGTCTTCAGGGACCTCGAAATTCCGCTAAAACGCTGGTTCGGTGTCGCCTCTCACCGCTGCCCAGCGGGACCCCCACGAGGCGGAGACATGACACCATGACCTGTCCCCAACCCCTGCTGCGCCTGGCCCCCATCACCAGCGGCCTGGTTCTGCGCAATCCACGAATCCTGCTCGGCGGCTCCCACCAGCCGACTCTCCTGCGTTACCTCGAAGGCTGGCCCAAGCGCTGGGGCCGTCCGCGCAATTTTCTCATCCAGTTCGCCCGCGACGGCGAATCGCTGGCCCGGTTCGCCAGCGACAGCTTCGATATGGCGGTGATCCAGGCGCCCTCGGCCGAGGAGCTGCCGGCGGTGCTTGGCGAGCTGGTGCGCGTGGCGCGCCAGGGGCTGATCACTCGTCGCTGATGGGGTGTCGTGGGGTTGGTGGGTAGCGTTTTTCCTATCCCCAGGCGGTGGAAATCCGCCACGCGGATTTTCACCCTACGGCAGGTGCCGGCCGGCGTGCTACGGATAATCGATCTCGACCACATACCAGGTCTTCTCCCCGGTCGGGGTGGTGACCCGCACTTCGGCGTCCAGCGCCTTGCCCACCAGGGCACGGGCCAGGGGAGAGTCGATGCTGATCAGGTTCTGCTTCAGGTCGAACTCGTCCGGCCCGACTATGCGGTAGCGGGCCTGCTCGCCGTCTTCGTCCTCCAGGGTCACCCAGGCGCCGAAGTAGATCTTGCCGGGATCGGCCGGGCGCTCGCGCACCACCTTGAGGTTTTCCAGCCGCTTGGTGAGGAAGCGCACGCGGCTGTCGATTTCCCGCAGCATCTTCTTGCCGTAGGTGTACTCGGCGTTCTCCGAACGGTCGCCCTGTGCGGCCGCTTCGCTCACCGCCTGGGTGACCTTGGGCCGGCGCACGTGCCACAGCTCGTGGAGTTCGGCGCGCAGACGGGCTTCGCCCTCCGGGGTGATCAAGGGGGTTCCGGCGGTGCGGGGCGGGCGATAGCGGCTCATGACGGTCCTGTGGAGATTGGGGAGGCCAAGCCTATCAAGCTTCGCGCAGGACCGTCAGCGGGCTGGCGTTGAGCGCGCGGCGGGTGCCTATCACCCCGGCGCTGCCCACCAGCAGTGCGCCCACCAGCGGCAACAGCAGCAGCCAGGGATGGGGCTGCCAGTGCAGGTCGAAGGCGAAGCGATAGAGCAGGGCGCTGACCAGCTCGCAGCCGAGGGCGGCGAGCAGGCCGCTGCAGGCACCGAGCAGGGCGAATTCGGCGCGACGGGCGTTCAGCAGCAACCGGCGTTCCGCGCCCAACGCGCGGAGCAACGCGCCCTGGCGCAGGCGTTCGTCGAGGGTGGACTGGAGGCCGGCGAAGAGCACCGCCAGCCCGGCGGCGAGCACGAACAGCAGGACGAACTCCACCGCCAGGGTGACCTGGGCGAGGATGCTGCGCAGCTGCGCCAGGATCGCTTCGACCTGCAGCAGCGTGACCGCCGGGAAAGCGCGGGACAGCTCCACCAGCTCCCGGTCGTGGCGCGGCGGCAGATAGAAGCTGGTGAGGTAGGTGACGGGCAGGTCGGCGAGGGTGTCCGGGGCGAAGATCATGTAGAAGTTCGGCTGGAAGCTGTCCCAGTCCACCTCGCGCAGGCTGGTCACCTGGGCGTCGCGCTGCAGGCCGCCGACACTGAAGCCGAGCCTGTCGCCCAGCTTGAGGCCGAGGCTTTCGGCAAGCTTGGCTTCCACCGATACGCCAGGCAGCGCGGCTTTCGGCAGGTCGCTCCACCAGTGGCCGGCCACCAGGCGGTTGTCGCTCGGCAGCTGGGCCGACCAGGTCAGGCTGAGGTCGCGCTGCACGGCGCGTTCGCCCTGGGAATCCTTGCTCACCAATTGCCGCACCGCCTCGCCGTTGATGGTGGTGAGGCGGCCGGGCACCACCGGATACAGCGGGGTGGGGTGGGGCGAAAGGCTCGCCAGGCGGCTGGCGAAGGCGTCCTTTTCGGCGGGCAGCACATTCAGGGCGAAATGGTTGGGCGCGTTCTCCGGCAGCTGGTTCTGCCAGGTGTCCAGCAGTTCGCCGCGGAGCAGGGCGATCAGCGCCATGGCCAGGAGGATCAGGCCGAACGCCAGGGATTGCCCGGCCGCCGCCAGCGGGTGGCGCAGCAGTTGGCCGAGCCCCAGGCGCCAGGGCAGCGTGGCGCCGGCAAGGAGCCGGCGCAGTGCCTTGAGGCCTGACAGCAGCAGGCCGCCCAGCAACAGGGCGGCGATCAGGCCGCCGCCGAGCAGGGCGAGGGTCAGTTTCAGGTCCAGGCTCAGGCGCCACATGATCAGGCCCAGGGCCAGCAGCGCGGCGCCATACACCAGCCAGGCGCTGGGCGGCAGCGGCAGCAGGTCGCGGCGCAACACCCGCAGCGGCGGCACCCGCCCCAGCGCGGCCAGGGGCGGCAGGGCGAAGCCGGCGAGGGCGAGCAGGCCGGTGGCGATGCCGGCGAGCGCCGGCACCAGTCCGCCGGAGGGAATCACCGCGGGCAGCAGCCCACCCAGCAGCTGGAACAGAACCGACTGGGCCACCCAGCCGAGCAGGGCGCCGAGGGCGCTGGCCAGCAATCCCAGCAGCGCCAGTTGCAGGCCGAAGAGCAGCAGGGCTTCGCGGCGGGACAGGCCAAGGCAGCGCAGCAGGGCGCTGGCGTCATAGCGGCGGGCGGCGAAGCGTGCGGCGGAAAGGGCCACGGCAACGCCGGCGAGCAGTACCGCGGCAAGGCTGGCCAGGTTCAGGTAGCGTTCGGCGCGGCCCAGCGCGCCGCCGATCTGCCGATTGCCCTGGCGGGCGTCTTCCAGGCGCTGGTTGGCGGCCAGGCCCGGCTCGACCGCGCTGCGGTAACGGCCCAGGGATTCGTTCGGTCCGCTCCAGAGCTCGCGGTAGCGCACCCGGCTGCCGGGCTGCACGATGCCCGTGGCCTCCAGGTCGTCCAGGTTCATCATTACCCGCGGGGTCAGGCTGTAGAAGTCGCCGGCGCGGTCCGGCTCGTAGGTCAGTACGCGCGTGAGGCGCAGGGTCTTCTGCCCCACGTCGATGCTGTCGCCGGGCTTCAGCTCCAGGGTGGCGAACAGTCGGGCCTCGGCCCAGGCTTCGCCGACCTTGGGGCCGCTGCCGGCCTGTTCGGCGCCATAGGGTTGCGCCGCGCTCCTAAGTTCGCCGCGCAGCGGATAGGCCGCGTCGGTGGCCTTGACGCTGGCCAGCTGGATGCCGCTGTCGGCGGCGATCACGCTGGAGAATTCCACCGCGCGGGCATGCCTCAGGCCAAGGCGCAGGCCGCTGTCGACCTGCTCGGCGCTGGCCGGGGAAGAGCCGCTGAGCAGCAGGTCGGCGCCGAGGAATTCCGTGGCGCGCAACAGCATGGCGGCATTCAGGCGGGCGCTGAAGTAGCCGATGGCGCTGCTGGCGGCCACGGCCACCAGCAAGGAAAAGAACAGCACCCGCAGTTCGCCGCCGTGGGCATCCCGCAGCAGCTGGCGGGCGGCCATGGCCAGCAGGCGGGCGAACGGCAGGCGTCGCATCAGGGTTCCACCTGGTCGACCAACCGGCCGCCCTCGAGGCGGATCAGGCGTCGGCAGCGGTGGGCCAGGCGCTCGTCGTGGGTCACCAGCACCAGGGTGGTGCCGCGCTCCTGGTTGAGCTGGAACAGCAGGTCGCTGATGCGCTCGCCGGTGTGGCTGTCGAGGTTGCCGGTGGGCTCGTCGGCGAAGAGGACATCGGGTTCGGCGGCGAAGGCGCGGGCGATGGCCACGCGCTGTTGCTCGCCACCGGAGAGCTGGCGCGGGTAATGGCTCAGGCGCTGGCCCAGGCCGACCCGGTCGAGCAGGTGGCGGGCGCGGGCACGGGCGTCCCGCTGGCCTTCCAGCTCCAGCGGCAGCATGACGTTCTCCAGGGCATTGAGGTTGTCGAGCAACTGGAACGACTGGAAGACGAAGCCGACGTGTTCCGCGCGTACCCGTGCGCGCTCGTCTTCGTCCAGGTTGGACAGGCTGCGGCCGGCCAGGCGCACGTCGCCGTTGCTGGGCAGGTCGAGGCCGGCGAGCAGGCCGAGGAGGGTGGATTTACCTGAGCCGGAGCTGCCGACTATGGCCAGGCTGTCACCCTTGGCGAGGCTGAGGGAGAGGTCGTGAAGGATGGTCAGCTCGCCTTCCGCGCTGGGAACCACTTTGCTAAGGTTCCGCGCATCGAGAATGCTTGCGCTCATGGAGATTCCAATGCGTGCCTGGTTGTTGGGCGGATGCCTGTCCCTGTTGCTGCTGGCGCAGCAGGCCATGGCGGGGACCTTGCTGGTCGTCGGCGATAGTATCAGCGCTGCTCTCGGGCTGGAAACCAGCCAGGGCTGGGTCTCGCTGCTGGAAAAACGCCTTGCCGAGAAGGGCTACAAGCAGCGGGTGGTGAACGCCTCGATCAGCGGTGACACCAGTGCCGGCGGGCTTGCCAGGCTTCCCGCCCTGCTCGCCGAACACAAGCCGGAGCTGGTGATCATCGAGCTTGGCGGCAACGATGGCCTGCGTGGCCAGCCCCCTGCGCAATTGCAACAGAATCTTGCCGGCATGATCGACAGCGCCCGGGGGCAGGGCGCCGCGGTGCTCCTGCTCGGCATGCGCCTGCCGCCCAACTACGGCGCCCGCTACACCACGGCATTCGCCAACGTTTACAGCACCGTCGCGGCCGAGAAACAGGTGCCGCTGGTGCCCTTCTTCCTGGAAGGAGTCGGTGGCGTGGCGGAGATGATGCAGTCCGATGGCATCCATCCCCAGGCCAAGGCCCAGCCACGGCTGCTCGACAATCTCTGGCCGACCCTCGAACCCATGCTCTGACGCTTTTCCCATGGCCCGCTTTCGGCTAATGTTGCGCACCCTCCCTGGAGTCCTCCATGCCGCGCACCGCCTGGTCCCTGTTTGGCTACAAAGTGATAGAGCCCGACGAGCAACTCGACCTGTTCGCTTGCCGCGAAGTGCGCCTGCATCTGGTGGTGCGTCAGCTCGAGCTGGGGGGCTTCGCCGACCGCACCCTGTGCGGCGGCCTGCTGCCAGCACAGCCGCGCTGGAGTAATCTGGAGCAGGCACTGCTGCGCGATCGTCGCCTGTGCGCGAACTGCCGCTCCACGCTGGAGTCCCATCGCCAGGGGTTGCACTCGGTCTGGTCGCAGGCCTGAGGGCTCCCGGCGCCGCCCGCGCCAGTGTAGAATTCCGACTCTTTTATTCAGTCAATTTGCCAAGGATTCCCGGATGTTGCCGCGCTTTCCAGCCGTCGCCCGCTCCCTGTCATTAGCATCCCTGCTGGTGGCGGGCCCTGTCGCAGCCCTGGAGCTGCCCTTGCCGCCGCCTGGCGAAGACATCGTCGGCCAGGTCCAGGTGATCAAGGCCAACTACGAAGACACCTTCGCCGACATCGGCGTCGCCAATGACCTGGGCTACCTGGAGATGGTTGCCGCCAACCCCGGTGTCGACCCCTGGCTGCCGGGCGCCGGCACCGAGATCATCCTGCCGACCCGCTACATCCTGCCGCCGGGCCCGCGCGAAGGCATCGTGATCAACCTCGCCGAGTACCGCATGTACTACTTCCCGAAAGGGCAGAACGTGGTGCATACCTACCCGCTCGGCATCGGCCGTGAAGGCTGGGGTTCGCCCATCGCGGCCACCACCATCACCGCCAAGTTTCCCAATCCGGCCTGGTACCCGCCCAAGTCGATCCGCGAAGAGCACGCCGCCGATGGCGATCCGCTGCCCACCATGGTGCCGCCCGGTCCGGACAACCCTCTCGGTCCGTTCAAGTTCAAGCTGGGCGTACCGGGCTACCTGATCCACGGCTCGAACAAGAAGTTCGGCATCGGCATGCGCGTCAGCCATGGCTGCTTCCGCATGCTCAACAACAACGTGCTGGCGCTGGCGGCCATGGCTCCGGTCGGTACTCCGGTACGCATCATGAACGAGCCCTACAAGTTCGGCGTGAGCGGCGGCAAGGTCTACCTGGAGGCGCACGCGCCGCTGGACGACCACGGCGACCCGTCGGTGGTGGACAAGCACACCGCGGTGATCAACGCCCTGCTCAAGCGTGAGGAGCTGGTCAACACCATCCGCCTGGACTGGGACGTGGTGCGTGAAGTGGTTGCCGCCGAAGACGGCCTGCCCGTGGAAATCGCCGAGCCCAATTCGGCGGTGGCGGCCAGCACGCCCAATACCGAGCTCTAAGCAGCACTTCGCTTCAGGAAAAGCCCGCTGAGCGCTCTGCGCCAGCGGGCTTTTCTTTTGCCTTCTCAGTGCGCTCTACAAGTTGCTGTGCGGATCGAACCGACGCAGTCGGTCGAACTCGCGCAAGAGCGGGGGAGAATTCACGGGCAATAAAAAAGCCGACCCAGCAGGCTGGGTCGGCTCGATAGCCTGGAAGGCTATTACTTGCGGCTGGCTTTTTCCAGCATACGCAGGGCGCGCTCGTTAGCCTCGTCAGCGGTCTGCTGGGCTTTCTGAGCGGCGGCCAGAGCTTCGTCAGCCTTGCGGTAGGCTTCGTCAGCACGGGCTTGAGCGCGAGCAGCTGCATCTTCAGTTGCAGTCAGACGGGCTTCAGTTTCTTTGGATACGCTGCTGCAACCGGTGGCCAGAACTGCGGCCAGAGCCAGAGCAGAGAATTTCAGAACGTTGTTCATCGTGTTCCCCTTAAGGTGGACATTTCCATAAAGCAATTCCCCGAGCTTGGGAAATTAGCCGGCGTACATACTACCCATAACTTGTAGTAAGTAAACTGACCTTGTGCAAGGCAGGCACATTTTTTTCGGCTTGCCGGCTAGTTCACGAGCAAACAGCGAGGTCGCTGATCAAAAAACAGCCAGCCTGACTGTTCTTTGACCAGTCGAAACTGCAAGTGTAGGTCCGCGCCAGCGCATTGGCGGGATTCTGCTCCATATTCTGACAAGCGTTGCGGCAGTGGGCTGGCAAGGATGTTGCCGTGCGGTAGTTTGTAATGAAAATGGAACTTTCTTCAGAGAACCGAGAAATATCTTCGCCTATACAAAGAGCTGCCATGGTTGTGCCAGCAGGGCGCTGATAAGCTTGCCCCGCTTCCGATATCCGTAGCGAAGCGCAGACTTCAAGGACGTCACTATGTCGAAGATTCTCAAGTGGGGATTGCTGTCGGTTCTGGCTGTGGGGCTGATCATCAAGTTGTCGCTCTGGTGGTCGGTCAGATCCATCATGGAGGACGCGATCAGCAAGTTGTCGCCGGTGATGGATATCACTTACGGCGGCATAACTTCTTCCTTCGATGGCCGAGTCGGCCTCGAAAATCTGCAACTTCGCGTACCGGCCATGGGCGATAGCATGCAGGTGCAGCAGGCCGAGCTGAAGTTCAAGAGCCTGGGCGAACTCCTCAGCTTCAAGGAGCGTCTGGCCGAGGGCAAGTTCCCCGAGCAGATGTCGGTCAGCCTGAAGGGCGTCGCCCTGGAAGTTCACGGCCCCTTCATGCAGCAGTTGTACGACACGCCGGCCGAGCGCAGTGTCTTCACCTCGATGAGCGAGGTGGCTTGCGGCGAGGTGCGCAACATCGGCACCAACGAGTTGCTGGAGATGGGCTATCGCACCCTGGAGACGGATGCGGAGTTCTCCTACCTGTTCCAGCCGGGCGCGCAGACCCTCAGCCTGAACCTCACGTCCGACACCCGGGACATGGGCGAGGTGCGCCTCAGCCTGTCGTTGTCTAACATGTCGGAGAAACCGGGAGACCTGCGGGTCAATCCGCCGCACCTGTCCAGCGTGATCCTCGAACTGAACGACAACCAGTACCAGCGCAAGCTCCAGCAGTTCTGCGCGGGCAAGCTCGGGCAGTCCGCCGACGCCTATCTGCAGACCGCGACGCAGCAGTTCGATAGCGTGTTGCGCAGCCAGCGGATCGCACTGGGCAAGCCGATGCTCGACGCCTACGGTCGTTACCTGAAGGATCCGCAGTCGCTGCGCGTGGAGCTGACGCCGAGCGAAGGCATGGCCTGGGATGGCCTGCAGTTCTTCGATGCCAAGGATGTGGTGGCGATGTTGAAGCCGGCGGTGCTGGTGAACCAGGAGCTGGTGCAACCGGTCGAATTCGCCTGGGTCGATCCGGCCGCACGCAACGAACCGGCGGCGCTGGAGAAGATCACCGCGGCACAAGAGAATGAGGTCTCCGCACGTGCCGTGCAGCAGTATGAGTTCGTCAATGTTGCCGACCTGCCGAGCTACGCCGGCAAACGACTGCAGTTCATCACCTTCGATGGCGCCTATTACCAGGGTGTATTACACAAGGTGGAGAACGGGAAGGCCTATCTCAGCGTCCAATTCGGTTCAGGCAGTGCTGAGATGTTCCTTCGGCTGGAAAAGATAGATAAGGTACGGGTCAGGTTTTAAGGCCCCACTGAGGAGAAGTGATGAGCGAGGCATTGTCCATCCACCATGACCAGGCAGGTCATCAGTTCGAGACCACCGTGGACGGTCATCGTGCATACCTGGCTTATATGGACCTGGGTAAACAGACGTTGGACATCTATCGCACTTTCGTGCCGAACGTCCTGCGCGGTCGCGGAATCGCCGCGGCGCTGACCGAAACCGCGCTGGAATACGCCGAGGACCACGGCTACACCGTGATCCCATCCTGCTCCTACGTGGAACGCTATATCGAGCGCCGCCAGCGTCAGGTCCAGCGCAACGGCTGAGGCGGGACGCAATGAAAAACGCCGGGCATTGCCCGGCGTTTTCGTTTCTGCGTCCGCTTAGCCGCGCTGGCGCTTGGGCAGGACGTCCTTGAGCTTGGCGTGCATGCTGCGCAGGGCTTTCTCGGTGGTGTCCCAGTCGATGCAGGCATCGGTGACGGACACGCCGTACTTCAACTGGTCGAGGTCTTTCGGGATCGACTGGTTGCCCCAGCCCAGGTGGCTTTCCACCATCAGGCCGACGATGGAGTTGTTGCCTTCCAGGATCTGGTTGGCGACGTTGTCCATGACCAGCGGCTGCAGGGCCGGGTCCTTGTTGGAGTTGGCGTGGCTGCAGTCGACCATGATGTTCG
>RCUL01000291.1_pt1 | contig 32602 bp, 29 predicted proteins | sample 2167521 | NCBI WGS metagenome assembly RCUL01 (sample SAMN09932745, study PRJNA488358) | compost metagenome | feature: garden; material: soil; isolation source: compost soil in acetic acid-enriched culture | place: Germany: Experimental Botanical Garden Goettingen | collected 2016-01-27
CGTGAAGGTGGCCGTACAGTTGGTGCTGGTGTAGTTGCTAAAGTAACTGCATAATTATAAAATAAAATTACAAATTGGGGTTTCGGCTCCAATTTGTTTTGCAGGTCAGTAGTTCAATTGGTAGAGCGTCGGTCTCCAAAACCGAATGTTGGGGGTTCGAGTCCCTCCTGGCCTGCCAACTTTTTTATAAAAGACGCTTGATGTCGGCAAAACTGGTCATATAATAAGTCGCGAAACCTACGACGAGTACAAAAATGTCGAATGAAAAATTACGCGACGCACAAAGCGACGCGGCAATCCCTCAAAGAAATAATTCTGCTGAAGTAGTTAAATCTGGTTCTCCCTTAGACGTCGTCTTATGGATTATCGCATTGATTTTATTAATTGGTGCGACCATGGTGAATCAACACCTACCAGCGTATTGGGCACCAGCCAACGATATCTGGGTGCGCGTTGGGGTAATTTTGGCTTGTATCATCGTGGCATTCGGTTTATTATACGCCACCCATCAAGGCAAAGGCTTTGCTCGTTTGTTGAAAGACTCACGAATTGAGCTGCGTCGAGTGACTTGGCCAACGAAGCAAGAGACCATGACCACATCTTGGCAGGTGCTTGCGGTTGTAGTTGTTGCGTCCATTTTATTATGGTGTTTTGACTACATTTTGGGCTGGTTAATGAAGTTTATTATCGGGTAAGAGAGCTATGAAACGTTGGTACATTATTCATGCCTATTCAGGTTATGAAAAACAAGTGATGCGTTCACTTAATGATCGAATCCAGCGTAGCGCTGTAGCCGATAGCTTTGGTGAAGTCCTTGTTCCTACCGAAGAAGTGGTAGAAATGAAGGATGGTAAGAAACGTAAATCTGAACGTAAGTTCTTTCCAGGCTATGTGTTGGTCGAAATGGAAATGAATGATGAAACTTGGCACATTGTTAAAGAATGTCCAAAAGTTTTAGGTTTTATTGGGGGTACGGCTGAGAAACCGGCGCCAATTACCCAACGTGAAGCAGATGCGATTCTTGCTCGTGTACGCAATACTGGTGAAGCACCACGTCCGAAGACGATGTTTGAACCAGGCGAAGAATTACTCGTAATTGATGGTCCATTCACAGACTTTAAAGGTGTGGTGGAAGAGGTACTATACGAAAAGTCACGTTTAACGTTGACTATTAATGTATTTAATCGACCAACTCAGGTTGAGCTGGAATTTCGCCAAGTCGAAAAATCAGTTTAATTGGATATGGTTGAAAAACGCCTGGCTTATTTATAAGTCAGGCATTGTTGTTGTAACGGTATCGTTACTTAGAAATTGGGGAGCCTTCATCGGCGTTTGTACCCAGAGGTAATTTGAAATGGCTAAGAAGATTGACGGCTATATCAAGCTGCAAGTTCCAGCTGGTAAAGCGAATCCATCTCCACCGATTGGTCCTGCATTGGGTCAACGTGGTGTTAACATCATGGCATTCTGTAAAGAATTCAATGCTGCTACACAAAAACTTGAAGTTGGTTTGCCAATTCCAGTCGTGATCACTGTGTACAACGACAAGTCGTTCACATTCATCATGAAAACTCCGCCTGCATCTATTCTTCTTAAGAAAGCTGCTGGCATTCAAAAGGGTTCTGCTGTACCTAACAAAACTAAAGTTGGTAAGTTGACTCGTGCTCAATTGGAAGAAATCGCGACTACTAAAGAACCAGATTTAACTGGTGCTGATTTAGACGCACGTGTTCGTACCATCGCTGGTTCTGCACGTTCTATGGGCTTGGAAGTGGAGCTATAAGACATGGCAAAGTTAACTAAACGTCAAAAAGCCATTGCTGCTGCTATTGAAGCAAACAAAGTTTACACTTTAGAAGAAGCAGTAGCTGTTCTTGCTGGTCTTCCTGCTGCGAAATTCAAAGAATCTTTGGATGTTGCGGTAAACCTAGGTGTTGACCCTCGTAAATCTGACCAAGTTGTTCGTGGCGCGACTACACTTCCTGCAGGTACTGGTAAAACTGTACGTGTAGCTGTGTTTGCTCAAGGCGCTGCTGCTGAAGCTGCTAAAGCTGAAGGCGCGGACATCGTTGGTTTTGATGACCTTGCTGAAAGCATCCAAGCGGGTAACCTTGACTTTGACGTAGTAATTGCTGCTCCTGATGCAATGCGCGTTGTGGGTAAGTTGGGTACGATTCTTGGTCCACGTGGCTTAATGCCAAACCCTAAAGTGGGTACTGTAACTCCTGACGTAGCTGGTGCAGTTAAAAATGCAAAAGCTGGTCAAGCACGTTACCGTGTAGACAAAGCGGGTATTATCCACGCTGCGATCGGTCAAGTAGATTTCTCTGCTGAAGCTGTTCGTCAAAACGTTGAAACTTTGATTGCAGACTTGAAAAAGTTAAAGCCTGCGACATCTAAAGGTGTATACATCAAAAAGATCACTTTGAGCTCAACTATGGGTCCTGGTCTTGTTGTTGATGTAAGCAACGTTTCTAACTAAGTTTTACTTAGACAGAATTTTAAAGCCCTGAGTAATATTTGAAGCACTGCTTCAAATATTACGCAAGAGAAACCGGTTTCGGACTACTTGCAAACTTAGGCAAACTTTGAATTGGTAAATGTAGATTTATCAGCGTCAAAGACCTCAGGCGAGAGTAATTTCGTTACTTTCTTAATTTCCCAGCCTGAGTAGACGCGGTGGTGTGATTTGTTCATCCTCCGCGTGTAAGTTCAGTGATGAACTTGCGAATTGGGAGTGTACTTCGCGTAAGTACATAAATCACCGTTAGGAGGTTTTACAATGGCTCTTCTTATCGAAGGCAAAAAACAGATCGTTGCTGAAGTAACTGAAGTTGCTTCTACTGCGTTTGCTGCTGTTGTTGCTGACTACCAAGGTTTAACTGTTGAGCAATTAACTGCTCTTCGTGTTGAAGCTCGTAAGTTAGGTGTTGCTACACGTGTTGTACGTAATACTTTGGCTAAACGCGCTCTTCAAGATACTCCATTCAATATCTTGAACGACAACCTTGTTGGCCCAACAATTTTAGCTTTCTCAACTTCTGCAGATGATATGGGTGCTGCGGCACGCTTATTCGAAGAATTTGCGAAAACTAACAAAGCATTTGAACTTAAAGCTGCTGCATTTGAAGGCAAACTTTATCAAGGCGAAGAAGTTAGCGTTATCGCGAATCTTCCAAACCAAGAGAAAGCGCTTACTATGCTTGCAAGCGTTCTTCAAGCTCCTATTTCGAAATTGGGTCGCTTACTTACAGCGCTTCAAGAGAAAAACGAGTCAGAAGCTGCATAAGCTCAAACTTAAACACACATCATTCAATACCCATTTGGAGTTACTCTCATGGCTTTAACAAACGAAGAAATCTTAAACGCAGTTGCTGAAAAAACTGTTCTTGAACTTGTTGAACTTATTTCTGCTTTCGAAGAAAAATTCAACGTATCTGCTGCTGCTGTAGCTGTAGCTGCAGGTCCTGCTGCTGCTGCTGCTGAAGAGCAATCAGAATTCAACGTTGAGTTGACTTCTTTCGGTGCGAACAAAGTAGCTGTGATTAAAGCAGTTCGTGAAATCACTGGTCTTGGCTTGAAAGAAGCTAAAGACATGGTTGAAGGCGCTCCTTCAGTTCTTAAAGAAGCAGTTTCTAAAGAAGAAGCTGAAGAACTTAAGAAAAAACTTGAAGAAACTGGTGCTACTATTACTATTAAGTAATGTTACCAGGGGGGGAATATTAATTTCACCCCAAAAATTGGCTGATGGCTCTTGGGTCATCAGCCTTTTTGCGTTACAATAATCGGCTCGATTTTTGTTTGCTTGGTGGAAAATCCATCAAATTAAAATAAAGAAAAGAATCAAACGCTTACCAATATTTTTCAAATTTAAAAATATTGGTAAGCGTTTCAATACCACTGAAAATTGCAGCATTTGTAAAAAGTGGTGGCCATATCGGCCTGCGTAATTCCTTCTGAGCCCGTTCTGCAGGCGGGCTCGGTTTACTTTCCGAGGACTCCAGATGGCATACTCATATACCGAAAAGAAACGGATCCGTAAGAATTTTGGTAAATTGCCTAGTGTTATGGATGCTCCGTACTTGCTCGCGATTCAAGTCGACTCGTACAGAACATTTTTACAAGATGGCAAATCACCAAAAAACCGCGAAGATATCGGTCTGCAAGCCGCGTTTCGTTCAGTTTTTCCTATAGAAAGTTATTCTGGCAATGCTGCTTTAGAATTTGTTGAGTATAGTCTTGGTAAGCCTGAGTTTGATGTACGCGAATGTATTCTTCGTGGCTCAACTTATGCAGCACCAATGCGCGTAAAAATTCGTTTGATCTTAAAAGATCGCGAAACTAAATCAATTAAAGACGTGCGCGAGCAAGAAGTGTACATGGGTGAAATGCCACTCATGACCGATAACGGTACATTCGTTATTAATGGTACTGAGCGTGTAATCGTATCTCAATTACACCGTTCACCGGGCGTATTCTTTGACCACGATAAAGGCAAAACCCACTCTAGTGGTAAAGTGCTTTATTCTGCGCGTATTATTCCTTACCGTGGTTCATGGTTAGACTTTGAATTTGACGCAAAAGACCTTGTATTTGTGCGTATTGACCGTCGTCGTAAATTACTTGCGACTGTGGTTCTTCGTGCTTTGGGTTATAACAATGCGCAAATCTTAGACTTGTTCTATGAAAAAGTGCCTGTATACCTAGACATGGGTAGCTACCAGATTGACCTTGTTCCAGAACGCTTGCGTGGCGAAATGGCACAATTTGACATCGTAGACAATGATGGCAAAACCATTGTTGAGCAAGGCAAGCGTATCAACGCGCGTCATGTGCGTCAAATGGAAGCTGCTGGCCTAGAAAAGCTTTCTGTGCCAGATGAGTACTTGTACGAGCGTATTACTGCAGAAGACATCTCACTTAAAGATGGTGATGTGATTGCAGCAAATACCTTGTTAAGCCATGAAGTGATGGTGAAATTGGCTGAAGGTGGTGTTAAACAATTTAACATTCTATTCACCAATGACATCGACCGTGGTTCATTCGTTGCAGATACTTTACGTGCAGATACCACGACAGGTCGTGAAGAAGCATTGGTAGAAATCTACAAAGTAATGCGTCCAGGCGAGCCACCAACGAAAGAAGCAGCTGAAAACTTATTCAATAACTTATTCTTCTCTTCAGAACGTTATGACTTGTCTCCAGTCGGTCGTATGAAGTTCAACCGTCGTTTGGGTCGTCCTTACGAAGTGGGTACGGATCAGAAGTCTCGTGAAGTTGAAGGTATTTTGTCGAACGAAGATATCACTGATGTATTAAAAACATTGGTTGAAATCCGTAACGGTAAAGGTGAAGTTGACGATATCGACCACTTAGGTAACCGTCGCGTGCGTTCAGTAGGTGAAATGACTGAAAACCAATTCCGTGTTGGTCTAGTTCGTGTAGAACGCGCTGTTAAAGAACGTTTAAGCCAAGCTGAAACAGATAACTTGTCTCCGCAAGATTTGATCAATGCGAAACCAGTGGCTGCTGCAATCAAGGAATTCTTTGGTTCAAGCCAGTTATCTCAATTCATGGACCAAAACAACCCATTATCTGAGATTACGCACAAACGTCGTGTATCGGCGCTTGGTCCCGGTGGTTTGACACGTGAACGTGCGGGCTTTGAAGTACGTGACGTACACCAAACTCACTACGGTCGTGTATGTCCAATTGAAACGCCGGAAGGTCCAAACATTGGTTTGATCAACTCGCTTTCTGTTTATGCGAAATGTAACAATTTCGGTTTCTTAGAAACACCATACCGTAAAGTGGTTGATGGTCGTGTAACGGATGAAGTTGAGTATTTATCTGCAATTGAAGAAGTAGGTACTGTGATTGCACAGGCCGATTCTGGCGTAGATAAAGACGGTAACTTAACAGAAGAATTTGTTTCTGTACGTCACCAAGGTGATTTCGTACGTATGCCGCCTGAAAAAGTGACGCATATGGACGTTTCTGCACAGCAGGTTGTTTCTGTTGCTGCATCACTGATTCCATTCCTTGAACACGATGACGCCAACCGTGCATTGATGGGTTCAAACATGCAGCGTCAAGCTGTGCCTACATTGATTGCTGACAAACCGCTTGTAGGTACAGGCATGGAAGCAAATGTAGCGCATGACTCTGGTGTGTGTGTGATTGCGGGTCGTGGTGGTCGTATCGAATTCGTCGATGCTTCACGTGTCGTGATTCGTGTCAACGAAGATGAAATGGTTGCAGGCGAGGCAGGTGTAGATATCTATAACCTGATCAAATATACACGTTCGAACCAAAACACTTGTATTAACCAAAAAGTTCTAGTGAAACTTGGTGATAAAGTTGGTCGTGGCGATGTATTGGCTGATGGTCCATCAACAGATGGCGGTGAGCTTGCGTTAGGTCAAAACATGCGCGTTGCGTTCATGACGTGGAATGGTTACAACTACGAAGACTCGATCTTACTTTCAGAGCGCGTACTTCAAGAAGACCGTTTAACCTCGATTCACATTCAAGAATTGTCATGTGTTGCACGTGATACGAAATTGGGTGCGGAAGAGATCACAGCGGATATCCCGAATGTGGGTGAAGCTGCACTGTCTAAGCTTGATGAATCAGGTATCGTATATATCGGTGCTGAAGTGACTGCTGGCGATATCCTTGTAGGTAAAGTAACACCTAAAGGTGAAACGCAGTTAACACCAGAAGAAAAATTGCTTCGTGCAATCTTTGGTGAAAAAGCAGCTGACGTAAAAGACTCATCTTTACGTGTTCCATCAGGTACGAAAGGTACAGTGATTGACGTTCAAGTGTTTACACGTGACGGTCTTGAAAAAGACGAACGTGCGCAAGCAATTGAAAAAGCTCAGCTTGATTCATATCGTAAAGACTTGAAAGAAGAATACAAAATCTTCGAAGAAGCGGCACGTGAACGTATTGTTCGTTTGTTGACAGGTCAAGAGTCTAACGGTGGTGGTACAACCAAGCGTGGCGATAAGCTTTCTGCAGACGTATTGTCTGGTTTAGAGTTGGTGGATTTACTTGAAATCCAACCGACTGATGAAGCTATTGCAGAGCGTTTAACTCAAATTCAAGTGTTCTTGAAAGAGAAGAGCTTTGAAATTGATGAGAAGTTTGCAGAGAAAAAACGCAAACTTTCTACAGGTGATGAATTAACAACAGGTGTATTGAAAGTTGTTAAGGTTTACTTGGCTGTTAAACGTCGCATCCAACCGGGTGATAAGATGGCGGGTCGTCACGGTAACAAGGGTGTTGTTTCTAACATCTTACCTGTTGAAGACATGCCACACGATGCCAATGGTGTTCCAGTCGACATCGTATTGAACCCACTAGGTGTACCGTCACGTATGAACGTGGGTCAGATTCTAGAGACTCACTTAGGTATGGCAGCGAAAGGTCTTGGCGAAGAAATCGACAAGATGTTAAAAGCGCAACGTACTGTACTTGAGCTTCGTGGATTCTTAGACAAGATTTATAACAAAGTTGGTGGCGAGCAAGAAGATCTTGATAGCTTAACTGATGATGAAATTTTGGTGCTTTCGGGTAACTTACGTGCGGGTGTTCCTCTTGCAACGCCAGTATTCGATGGTGCTGAAGAATCACAAATTAAAGACTTGTTAGAGCTGGCGAACATTTCACGTACTGGTCAAACAGTATTGTATGATGGTCGTACAGGTGAACAGTTTGACCGTCCTGTAACTGTAGGTTACATGTACATGTTGAAACTGAACCACTTGGTAGACGACAAGATGCACGCGCGTTCTACTGGTTCCTACTCATTAGTAACTCAACAGCCGCTTGGTGGTAAAGCACAATTCGGTGGTCAGCGTTTCGGTGAGATGGAGGTCTGGGCGCTTGAAGCATATGGCGCAGCTTACACGCTTCAAGAAATGCTTACTGTTAAGTCGGATGACGTTGAAGGTCGTACCCGTATCTATAAGAACATTGTAGATGGTAACCATTATATGGATCCAGGTATGCCTGAATCGTTCAACGTATTGACCAAAGAGATCCGTTCTTTAGGTATCAACATTGAACTGAAAAATGGTGACTAAATTTCTCCATTGAATCTCCCCAACCTCTCTTGTTCAAAGAGAGGCTTCCTCGAAAGGGAAGCGGGGAGATTTCTCAGTTAAAAAACAATATTTGTGACCCAGTTGTGTAGTGAAAGTCTCCACAACACACGGAGAAAAAAATTGAAAGACTTGCTCGATATCATGCGCAAAAAGACGGATTCAGACGGTCATGCTCCAGTTGAGTTTGATCGCATCCGTATTGGTCTTGCGTCACCAGAAATGATTAAGTCATGGTCTCATGGTGAAGTTAAAAAGCCTGAAACCATTAACTATCGTACGTTCAAACCAGAACGTGATGGTTTATTCTGTGCCAAAATTTTTGGTCCAGTCAAAGATTACGAATGCTTGTGTGGTAAATACAAGCGTATGAAATACAAAGGCGTCATTTGTGAAAAATGTGGCGTTGAAGTAACAACTGCGAAAGTTCGTCGTGAGCGTATGGGTCACATCGAGCTGGCTTCTCCAGTTGCACATATTTGGTTCTTAAAATCACTTCCGAGCCGTATCGGTCTATTATTAGACATGACTTTACGTGATATCGAACGTGTATTGTATTTCGAATCTTACGTGGTAACTGACCCAGGTATGACTCCATTTGAGAAATACCAACTTTTAAACGATGAAGAATACTTTAACGCTTTAGAAGAACACGGTGATGAATTCACTGCGAAAATGGGTGCAGAAGCTGTTCAAGACTTGTTAAAAGACATCGATCTTGAAAACGAAATTTCACGTTTACGTGAAGAAATTCCAAACACAACGTCTGAGACGAAGCTTAAAAAAGCGTCTAAGCGTTTGAAGTTGATGGAAGCATTTAAAGAGTCAAACAACAAGCCAGAATGGATGGTGATGAATGTACTTCCAGTACTTCCACCAGATCTTCGTCCGTTAGTACCACTTGAAGGTGGTCGTTTCGCGACCTCTGATTTGAATGACCTTTACCGTCGTGTGATCAACCGTAACAACCGTTTGAAGCGTCTTCTTGACCTTGCAGCGCCAGACATTATCGTACGTAACGAAAAACGTATGTTACAAGAGTCTGTCGATGCATTGTTAGACAACGGTCGTCGTGGTCGTGCAATCACGGGTTCGAACAAGCGTCCTTTGAAATCTTTGGCTGACATGATCAAAGGTAAGCAAGGTCGTTTCCGTCAAAACTTACTTGGTAAGCGTGTTGACTATTCGGGTCGTTCGGTAATTACTGTAGGTCCTACTTTACGTCTGCACCAATGTGGTCTTCCGAAGAAAATGGCACTTGAATTATTCAAGCCATTCATTTTCGCGAAACTACAAGCATCTGGCCAAGCAACAACCATTAAAGCTGCGAAGAAAATGGTTGAGCGCGAAACTCCAGAAGTTTGGGACGTTCTTGCTCACGTGATTCGTCAACACCCTGTGATGTTGAACCGTGCGCCTACACTTCACCGTTTGGGTCTGCAAGCATTTGAACCGATCCTTATTGAAGGTAAAGCAATCCGTCTTCACCCACTCGTTTGTGCTGCGTTTAACGCCGACTTCGACGGTGACCAAATGGCGGTACACGTACCATTAACACTTGAAGCTCAGTTAGAAGCTCGTGCGTTAATGATGTCGACCAACAACATCTTGTCTCCAGCGAACGGTGAGCCAATCATCGTACCGTCTCAGGACGTTGTCTTGGGCTTGTATTACATCACTCGTGATGCGATCAATGCCAAAGGTGAAGGCATGGTGTTTGCAGATACTCACGAAGTTAACCGTGCACTTGCAACAGGTCAGGTAAATTTACACGCTCGCGTAAAAGCACGTGTACACCAGACTGTGATTGATGAAAATGGTAACCGTGAACAGCAAACGATTGTTGTGGATACAACACCAGGTCGCTGCTTACTTTGGGAAGTTGTGCCAGAAGGTATGGATTTCCAACAAATCAACGTTGAGATGACCAAGAAAAACATCTCTAAATTGATTAACTCTTGCTACCGTAAATTAGGTCTTAAAGATACAGTAATCTTTGCTGACCAATTGATGTACTTAGGTTTCCGTCAAGCGACACGTTCAGGCGTATCGGTAGGTATGGAAGACATGGTGATTCCACCTGCGAAGTACTCAATTATTGAAAAAGCGGAAGTTGAAGTTCGTGAAATTGAGCAACAGTTCGAACAAGGTTTCGTAACTGCGGGCGAACGTTATAACAAAGTTGTCGATATTTGGGCACGTACAAACGACCAAGTAGCGAAAGCGATGATGGACAACTTGTCTTTTACCACTGTTAAAAACAAACAGGGTGAAGATGAGAAGCAAAAATCATTCAACTCGATCTATATGATGTCTGACTCAGGTGCCCGTGGTTCGGCAGCTCAGATTCGTCAGTTAGCGGGTATGCGTGGTTTGATGGCGAAACCAGATGGTTCGATCATTGAAACCCCAATTAAAGCGAACTTCCGTGAAGGTTTGACAGTACTTCAGTACTTCATTTCAACACACGGTGCACGTAAAGGTTTGGCCGATACAGCACTTAAAACAGCAAACTCTGGTTACTTGACACGTCGTCTTGTAGACGTAGCGCAAGACTTGGTAATTACTGAGCCTGACTGTGGTACTTTGGGCGGTCTTGTAATGACTCCGTTCATTCAAGGTGGTGACGTGATCGAGAACCTAGGTACTCGAGTACTGGGCCGTGTTGTTGCTGAAGATGTGAAGAAAGCAGGTTCTGACGACGTTATCCTGCCACGTAATACTTTGATTGATGAGAAACTTGCAAACTTCCTAGAAGAGCAAGGTGTCGATGAAGTTAAAGTACGTTCAGTGGTTGCGTGTGAATCTACATTCGGCGTATGTGCGAAATGTTATGGTCGTGACCTTGCGCGTGGTCATCAGGTGAACCCTGGTGAGTCTGTGGGTGTTATGGCTGCACAATCGATTGGTGAGCCGGGTACACAGTTAACAATGCGTACCTTCCACGTAGGTGGTGCTGCAAGCCGAACGTCTGCTGCAAACAGCGTACAAGTACGTAACAAAGGTACCGTACGTTTCCACAATGTGAAAACAGTACAACATGCCAAAGGTCACTTGGTATCGACTTCTCGTTCAGGCGAAATCGGTATTGCGGATGATTTAGGTCGTGAGCGTGAGCGTTATAAATTGCCATACGGTGCGTCTATCTTGCTGAAAGATGGCGAAGCTGTAGAAGCTGGCGGTATCGTGGCGACTTGGGATCCGCACACCCACCCACTTGTAACAGAAGTTGCAGGTAAAGTACGTTTCAGCCAAATAGCTGATGGCGTAACTGTTACCTCTAAAACTGATGATGCAACAGGTATGACGACGATTGAAATCTTACCTGTCACTGCACGTCCTGCGTCTGGTAAAGATTTACGTCCTGCGGTTGTTCTTGATACGACGGACGGTGGTGAGCAGTTCTACTTCCTGCCACAAAACACGATTCTTTCTGTCCGTGATGGCGAAACAATCGGTGTGGGTGACGTTATTGGTCGTGTACCACAAGAAACTTCACGTACGCGTGACATTACCGGTGGTCTACCGCGTGTAGCTGACTTGTTCGAAGCACGTAAACCGAAAGAGCATGCAATTCTTGCTGAAATTTCAGGTGTTGTGAGCTTTGGTAAAGAGACTAAAGGTAAGAACCGTTTAGTAATTACTCCAGATGATGGTTCTGAGATTTACGAAGAACTGATTCCAAAATGGCGTACCATGAACGTGTTCGAAGGCGAACATGTGAACCGTGGTGAGACTGTTTCTGACGGTCCACAGAACCCACATGACATCTTACGCTTGAAAGGCGAAGTTGCGCTGACTAACTACATCGTGAACGAAGTTCAAGACGTATACCGTCTGCAAGGTGTAAAAATCAACGACAAGCACATTGAAGTAATCGTACGTCAAATGTTGCGTAAAGTTGATATCACTGATGGTGGTGATACAAGCTTCATCAAAGGCGAACAAGTGGATTACATCCGTGTGATGCAAGAGAACCAAGCTGTTCTTGCGCAAAACAAGTTCCCTGCGAAGTTTGAACGTCAATTGATGGGTATTACCAAAGCGTCGCTTTCTACTGACTCGTTCATCTCTGCTGCATCGTTCCAGGAAACCACACGTGTGTTGACTGAAGCGGCTGTAACAGGTAAAGAAGATGATTTACGTGGCTTGAAAGAGAACGTAGTTGTAGGTCGTTTAATTCCTGCAGGTACCGGTCTTGCATATCACTTAGAGCGTCGTCGTCAAGAAGCTGAAGCTGCAGAGCATGAGCTTGTAAATGACTTCTCTGATGTGGATCAAGCATTAAGCCAAGCATTTAGCGATGAGTTTAACGGTCTGTAATTAGCCCTTTAAATGCATGAAAAAGCCACCTTCGGGTGGCTTTTTTTGTCCTTTTGTTACAAAAGAGGATTTAAGCTTTTATAAATTTCACATTTTTCCTATATTAAAAATATAAGTACACAAATCTCCTTACTTCATTAACGATTAAAAAATAGAGGTGGTTCCACATGAAATTGACATCAAAACTATTGGGCTTAAGCATCTTCGCATTTGTGAGCCAAACGATGGCAGCGCCGATGCCGAATACCATCACCGTGGAGGATAAAGCGGTTGTACCGATTGTCAAAACACAGATTATTCGTAGTGTCGCAGGTCAAGACCCTGTGCGGACGACCGAAGCGACTATTTTTGAAGTGAAAAATGGTGGTAAAGGTATTGTGGCGCGTGAAGTAGTTCTCGAAGAAAATGCCAGCCAATTTTCAGATAAAAAAATGTCTGCACCGATTGTGCAAAAGGGTAGCGTGATTGTTCCGATATCAAAAGTTGAAGTGAAATCGACCTTGAGTCAAGGTGGTGTGGTCCTTGCAGAAGGTAAGCAAGTTGATGCACAAGGGGTTGAGTTTAAGCAAGGGCAGGAACCTGTACGTAAGGAGCTGAAGTTGGATCAAGTGAAAGACCCGAACAGTAAAGAAAGTGTGACGCGTGCGGTGCTCCAAGAAAATGGAACTACCACCAAAGATGTGGTTGTAGTGAAAGAGCCTGAATAAGCTTGAGTTGAATACGGTATGAAGCCCTCTAAGGAGGGCTTCTTGCTTACAAATTTTCAGCAATAGTAGCTGTAATCGTAACATTTCACGGGTTTTAAGTTCATACTGATCTTTTATGCTGTAAGAAATAGCCAATAAGGACAAATCTCATGAAAAAGTATATGAGCATTATTGCAGTGGCATCTTTTTCGACGATGCTGTTGGCAGGTTGTGAAAATATGAGCGCTTCTGAGCAACGTATTGGGACAGCGGCTTTAGGCGGTGCAGTAGGTGGTGCTGCGGGGAATAGCCTCGGTGGCGGTGTAGGTGCAGCCGTTGGTGGTGGTGCTGGTGCAGCTGTGGGTAGTAAAACTCAAGGTGGCTCAAACCGTAATGCAACCTACAGTGGTGTTGGCGGTGCGATTGGTTCAGCAGTGGGTAAAAGCGTGTTTGGTGGTAATACCGGCGCTGCCATTGGTGGAGCTATCGGCGGTGGTGCAGGCGCTGCAATTGAAGAACGTAAATAATGTTTTAAGTTCAAATTTCCAAAAAAAGCACTTCATGGAAGTGCTTTTTTTATAGCTGTGCCGGTTTAGGTTTTTTACGACGGATATATAAAGTCTTTTCCACTTCTGCAATTCGAATGCCGGCTTCATCGTAAATATTTAAGGTATAAATACGATGTACGGGGGCATAGTTGTCGGCCAGTTGTTTCACGGTCGCGATTTCTTGGGCATCAAGGTGAAAGTCTGCATAGACTGTACTGCGTCCTGGGCTGAGAAATTGGATAAAGGCGGCTTTGTCCCAAACAATATACTTGTTGCCTAAGTGGTGCATCAGTAGGGTCATATAAAACGGGTCGACCATTGCATATAAACTCCCACCAAAATGTACGCCGACAATATTTCGATTTTGTCGAGTGAGGGGCATTTTGACGCGAATGTGGTAGTGTTTAAGGTCAAATTTTTCAATTTGAATCCCTGCACCTTTAAAGGGGGCAAAATGATTGAGAAAGTATTTCGCGACAATCGGCTGTGTCACAAGTTTTTTTAAAATGCTCATTTCGGTCAATGGTATCTGATTAACTTCTATCCATACTAGAGAAGATCAAATCAATTGGCATTGATCGTTTTGCCAGTAAAGTATAAAAAACAGTCAATAACAATAAGGAGCTGAATATGGAGCAGCAAAGTTACTGGGTACAAACCACAGATCAGCAAAGACTTTATGTGAAAACATGGGGCAATGCGAACAATCCTGTACTGGTCTTAGTGCATGGCTATCCAGATAATCAAGAGGTCTGGGAGCCTGTGATTGGGCATTTGGTGCAAGATTATTATATTGTGACCTATGATGTTCGCGGTGCAGGTATGTCGAGTGTGCCGCGTGGTACACGGGCCTATGCCTTGCCTCAGCTATCGTTAGATTTGGAAAGTGTGGTGAATAGTGTGATTCCGCAGCGTAGCTTTCATCTAGTTGCCCATGACTGGGGGTCGATTCAGTCATGGGAGTCCGCGACTGAGCCAAAATTTAGAGAGTGTATGCTGTCATTTACCACTATTTCAGGCCCATGCTTAGACCATGCTGCATTTTGGATGCGTAATCAGTTCAAACAACACAAGCCTCAATTTTTTAAGCAGTTAACGAAGTCTTGGTACATTGCGGCCTTTCAGTTGCCTTTTTTAGCACCAACCGTATGGCAGTTTTTTAGTCCTGAGCATTGGGGCAAGGTTTTATCGCGTTTAGAAGGACGCTCAGACTTACCGCTGAATCATCACATTGCTGCCGATGGTAAACACGGGGTTGCGCTCTACCGAGCTAACTTTATTCCACGTCTGACCAAACCACGAGAACGCTTTGCAATTTGCCCCGTACAGGCGATTGTGTTGGAGCAAGATCAGTTTGTGAGTCCCGCTTTGATCGATGAAATGCCGAAGTGGGTCGAGGATTTTCAACGGGTGAATGTAAATGCCAACCACTGGGCAATCTTGAGCCAGCCTGAGACCATAGCGGGTCTAATTAGCAAATTTGTACGTAGATAATATCCCTCTTTTACGCTTGCTGTAGTGCTAAAACTGGCCTACAGCAAGCCTGTTCTTATGCAATAGTCAGACCCTAAAGTCACGTAATGGCCGTGGATAAAGCTGATCAAAATACAGTTTCAGCCTATTGGATCTGCTAAAATAGCGTTTTTTTTATCATCTTAAGTTTTCCATGAATGCAGTAGTAATTGCGATTGCCGTGATGTTTATTCTGTCACTGGCACGAGTTTCTGTTGTTCTGACTTTGGTCATTTCAGCAGTTATTGGTGGATTGGTTGCGGGGCTCAGTCTGTCCGATACCGTGAGTGCATTTAATGCAGGTTTAGGTGATGGTGCTGAAGTGGCTTTAGCATATGCGGTACTCGGTGCCTTTGCTTTGGCACTGTCAAAGTCAGGCTTACCCGATTTATTGGCACATAAACTGATTGGTTTATTGGGGGTAGAAGTTTCACATCAACGTGCGCGTAAAGTGAAATACCTACTACTGACGATTTTACTTGTTGCGGCCATTTGTTCTCAAAACTTAATTCCAGTCCATATCGCATTTATTCCAGTATTGGTTCCACCACTGTTAAAAGTGATGAATCACTTGAACTTAGACCGTCGTGCAGCAGCCTGTGTACTGACTTTAGGTCTGGTCGGCACCTATATTTTCTTACCTGTTGGTTTTGGTGCGATTTTCCTTGAACAGATTTTGATGGGCAATATCAACAAGATTGGTGCTGCATATAATTTGCATGTTGAACGTTGGATGATGCCAATGGGGATGGCCATTCCTGTTCTGGGCATGGTGATTGGTACTTTAGTGGCGGTATTCGTCAGCTACCGTAAACCGCGTCATTATATTGATCGTGAAGTGGTACGCGTGACCACGATTGATTTAGATAAACCCGTTCGTGCAGGCGAAGTGAATTTTGCTCAGGATGCGGAAGAACTAAAACGCGAAGCCGAAAATGTCCCTGTGATTGCGAAGAAAACCATCATCATGGCGATCCTTGCGATTGTTTTGACCCTGATTGCGCAGTTGTACTCAGGTTCAATGATCTTAGGGGGATTGGTCGGTTTTGCGGTGTTGTCTGCTGCAGGTATTTTTAAATGGCAAGAAGCCGATGATGTCTTTGTGCAAGGCATGCGCATGATGGCTTTGGTCGGATTTATTATGATTTCTGCGGCAGGTTTTGCCTCGGTGATGACCCATACTGGTGATATTAACCAGCTGGTCAATGGCGTGGTGCATGTGATTGGGGATAACCATGCTTTAGCGGCGTTCTTAATGCTGTTCATTGGTTTATTTGTGACGATTGGTATTGGTTCATCGTTTTCAAGTGTCCCAGTCTTGGCCGTGATCTATGTGCCACTTTGTGTGCAGTTTGGTTTCTCTCCACTTGCGACTGTGGCGCTGATTGGTACAGCAGCAGCGCTCGGTGATGCAGGTTCTCCAGCTTCAGATTCTACTTTAGGCCCAACAGCAGGTTTGGGTGTGGATGGGCAGCACGATCATATTTGGGATACGGTGGTGCCGACCTTTATTCACTTTAATATTCCGCTCATGATTTTTGGTTGGATTGCGGCCATGGTGTTGTAATTTAAACCCCCAATTATTATAAAAAGGCGATTTTAAAATCGCCTTTTTTATTATTTATTCAGATTAAAATAATCGGGTTTATAATGTTAATTCGGATTAAAAAGGTTGGAATTAAAATGTATTTGTTTTGCTTTTATATTATTAATTTAAAACCAACTAAAATAGTCTATTTAATATTTAAAGCTATTTAAAACAGTTATTTAAAAAAAGTATTTTAAATACATTATTATTATAATTGCATATTAATTACACTCTTGTTTATGATGAGTTAATGTTAATTTTTATATTAATTATTTTACAAACAGAGGTTGTTTGAAATGTTGAAGCAAATTGCTCTAATTACATTAATGGGTCTTTCTGCATCTGCTGCAATGGCAGGTCAATGGCAAGTCAAAGTCGGTGGATCTGCAATTGCGCCAACGCAGGACACGAAAATTGCGAATGGTACATTAACGGTTGAAGCAGATAGCGAACTCGCGTTTACGCCATCGGTTGAATATTTCTTTAATGACAATATTTCTGCAGAGCTGCTATTGGCGACGCCAATTAGCCATGACGTGACAGTAAATGGTAGCAATGCTGTAAAACTTAAGCATTTGCCGCCAACAGTGACTGCAAAATATAACTTTAAAAATTCAACAGGTTTCACGCCTTATATTGGTGTCGGTGCAACAGCATTTATTGCTTGGGATGAAGAAACTTCAGGTGTACTTGCAGGAACTAAAGTTAAAGTCAAAGACGACTACGGCTATGCTGCACAACTTGGTTTTAATTACCAACCTGCTGATGCGAAAAACTGGGGTGTGTTTGTCGATGTTCGTTATGCGGATTTAAACCCAAAAGTTGAAACTGTGGTTGAAAACTTTAAATTAGATATCGATCCAGTGATTTATACACTCGGTTATAGCTACAAATTTTAATAATCAAAAGTAGCTTTTTAAGAACCTCATCAATGATGGGGTTTTTTTATGCAAAGACTAAAGTTGAATAGTGGTCAATCCTGAAATAAATCACGATGATTCAGTATTAAAAGAAAATCATCTATAGAATGGATAGAAACAGAATAAGAGAGTTATAAAAATGAAATCTATGCTCAGGATTGGTTTAGTCTGTGGTTTGGCGTGGAGCATGCATGCTCAAGCGGCCAGTTTTAATTGTGATAAAGCGAAAACGACCACGGAGCATGCGATCTGTGAACATCGCCAAATCAATGACGCCGATGTGAAAATGGCCACCACTTATAGCATTTTAAAACGCCTTGTTCCGATGGGGACGCGTGGCATGATTCAAGATGAGCAAGTGAAATGGTTGAGTCTCCGTGACCGCTGTGGTGCTTCACAAAATTGCCTCATGGATGTGTATAAAATGCGTCAGCAGCAGTTAGAACTACATCTAGATCGTATCTACCGTCAGGGACCATTTTAAAAAAAGCAAAAAAACTTGTGATTGCTATTGAAAAACGTATCGCTCACTCCAATTCATTAAGCATTCTCTATAAGACTTAATACATTAAGGAGCGATTGATGAGCGAGCAAAATGCACATAAACATAGTTTCCAAGCCGAAGTGGCTCAGCTATTACATTTAGTGACGCACTCACTGTATTCGAATCCTGACATTTTCCTACGTGAATTGATCTCAAATGCGTCCGATGCCTGCGATAAATTGCGTTTTGAAGGCATTAATCATCCTGAATATTATGAAAATGACCCAGACCTACATGTGCGCGTCAGCTTTGATGAAGCTAATCAAACACTGACCATTTCAGATAATGGGATTGGTTTAACTGAACAAGAAGCGATTGACCACTTAGGTACGATTGCTAAGTCTGGAACCAAGGACTTTATGTCTAAGCTCACAGGTGACCAAAAATCAGATGCACAACTGATTGGTCAGTTTGGTGTCGGTTTCTACTCGGGCTTTATTGTAGCTGACAAAATTACCGTAGAATCACGCCGTGCAGGTGTGGGTGCTGATCAGGCGGTACGTTGGGTCAGTGCGGGCACGGGTGAGTTCGAAGTCGAGCAGATCCACAAAGACAGCCGTGGTACCGATATTATTCTACATTTGCGTGAAGATGCGTTGGACTATTTACAGTCGCATAAAGTGAAGAAAATTATCAATAAATACTCAGATCACATTAGTCTGCCGATTGAGATGCAAAAAGAAGTTTGGCAGCAAGAAGAAGCGGTCGAAGGTGAAGAACCAAAACCGGGTCAGTATGTGAAAACGGGTGAGTGGGAAGCGATTAACTCAGCCAGCGCCCTGTGGACACGTAATAAAAATGAAGTGACTGAAGAGCAGTACATCGATTTTTATAAGAATCTCAGCCATGATTTTGAAGCCCCACTGGCATGGGCGCATAACCGCGTCGAAGGCAGTACTGAATATACGCAGTTGTTGTATGTACCGAGCAAAGCTGCAGCCAATATCTTTACCCGTGAAGCCAAAGCAGGGATTAAACTCTATGTGAAACGTGTTTTCATTATGGATGATGCGGATAACTTGATTCCAAACTATTTACGCTTTGTTCAAGGGGTGGTCGATAGTGCCGATTTACCACTGAATGTCAGTCGTGAGTTGTTACAAGAAAGCCGTGATGTGAAAACCATTCGTGAAGGGAATGCACGCCGTGTATTGACCATGTTGGATGCTTTAGCTAAATCGGAAGATGAGAAAGATCAAGAGAAGTTCAAAACCTTCTACCGTGAATTTGGTTCAGTGTTGAAAGAAGGTTTGGGCGAAGACTTTGGTAACCGTGAGCGTATTTTAAAACTTTTACGCTTCTCAACTTCAAACAATGATGAGGTGAGCACTTCTTTGCAGGACTATAAAGCGCGTATGCCTGAGGGGCAAAAAGCGATTTACTATGTGACTGCAGACAGTCTTAATGCCGCGAAGAACTCGCCACAACTTGAGTTATTTAAGAAAAAAGGCATTGAAGTCTTACTCATGGCAGACCGTGTTGATGAATGGGCAATGGAATTTGTGCATGAGTTTGATGGCACACCAATGCAAAACGTGGCGAAAGGTGCAGTCGACTTAGGTGATTTACAAGATGCCGAAGAGAAGAAAGCACTTGAGGCAGCCGCAGAGCAGTTTAAACCTGTGGTTGAAAAATTGTCTGACTCATTGAAAGCCAAGACCAAAGAAGTACGTGTGACCACACGTTTGGTCGATTCACCTGCATGCTTGGTGACAGGTGAGGGAGAGCTTTCACCACAACTGATTCGTATGTTGCAACAAGCGGGTCAGGCTGTACCTGAAAGCAAGCCAATTTTGGAAATTAACCCAGAGCATCCATTGGTGAAAAAATTAGAAAATTCGGCACAGTTTGATGACTTGGCCAATGTGATTTTTGACCAAGCGGTGATTGCTGAAGGTGGCTTACCTGATGATCCTGCCGAATATATCAAACGGATTAACAGCTTATTGCTTCAATAAACCATGATATTTTTAAAAAAAGCCTATCTCTAAAATAGGCTTTTTTTATTTCATCTAATTGGATGAAGAACCTTAATGCCTTTTGAACGTATCGATTAAATCGGTGGAAAAGAACCTGATGTGAATATCCGTGGATAAGTGAGAACTTATCCACAGTTCAGCCTAAAGATTCACCACGGCCTTAAAATAAGGCTTCAAAACGCACCAAGGCGCTGACATAATGGCTGCGGTCTTCACGGTGATCATTCAAATAGTTTAAATCACCTTGGATATAAAACCACTCCCTTAAGAACGGTTGACGCCATGAGACAAAAGGCCCCCAGCTGTTTAATCTTAAGTTATCGTTGTTGTAGAAACCGCCAGTGTAAATGCCGTAGTTAAAGCGATTGCCATGAAAGAATTGGTGTTGTCTAAAGCTATAGTTATCCCAGAGTAGATCATCATCTTGTTCGTCGGCATAGGTCAGACTGAACTGATTGGATAAAAATGGCTGATTGGGTCGTGCATGCGTCAGCTCCAGGTTGGTACGTAAGTAATTTTCACTGTCGATACCATAACGGTAAATCTGTTCAGCATACGCACGAAAATCATTGTCGAGTTTCCATTCTCTCGATAACTCGACACGCGCATAGATATCATCACCTGAACGTACACCCAAGTCGAAATCGGTTTCAAAAGGCAGGCGATCTGACAGTTGTGACCATCTTAAAGCCAGTGAGCTATTGGCATCACGGGTTTGGCGGCGGTCAAATGTTTTATCGTTATTCGCACTGGGTGGATTTTCATTGGTAATCGCAACATTGTTTTGCAGTTCATTATCTAAAGAGTCATCACCAAACACCACACTGAGTTTATGTTCTAAGGTTGGAAGTTTGACTCGACCACGAATACGCGGTTTTACATCATATTCATCATGTTTATTCCAGCGGTTATCGACCAAGACACGTAAAGTGGCTGTGGCCGGTTTTTTAGGATCAGTTTCACCAAACCAATTGTCCATTTTAGTGGCTGTTCGGTCTGCCCAGTTTCGAACTTCTTTTTGTTGGCGGTCAACCCACGTGCGCTCTTCAGTGAGGTCAGTCGTGGGCACAATCAGCTCGTCCGACTCTTCAGGTAAGACGGTTGGAAGTGAGTCGATCCACTGTGGAATTTGGTATAAAAGTCCACTACCTTTGGGGGGCGATGCGATTTTGTCAATTTCAGCCACGTCGTGAGGTGGCACAAAATGTTGTGTGCTGTTGGTATTGCTTTCCGCCCAAGCCACGTTGACGTATGTACCTACACTTAGGCAGAAAAATAAAGAGATGGATCCCACATGTTGAGTTCTTAGCATGCTTTCGTACTTTATTGTTCTTCGACGTTTTAGTGTTGTAAATTTCACATAAGAACACAAGTAGAAAATACAAAACTCTACAACTCGATGCTCAGTTGTTTTTGAATAGAATCAAATAATTGAAACACGGTGATAGGTTCAGGCAAAGTGGAAATCGTATTTTGAATCAGCTGCCAACTGACGCCGTGCTGTCGGTCTAGGACTAAGCACGGATAGGCGATCTCGGTACGTGAGATCTCTACCCGCTTTTGACCATGAATCACTCGAATTTTTTGTCGTTCTTTTAACACTAAAATGGGTGTATTTACGTCCGCGGGGCTTTCTTCAAAATGAATAAATTTACGGCTATTGAGTAGATCGGCCAGAATAAATGGATGATAGTCTTCAATATGCCATACCAGTTTGGCCTGTTGGATATACAGTTGAAAAATCGAAAACACATCATGTATGTGAGTCTGTAGCTGATTCCATTCAATTTCACGGATGGCTGCGACTTGATGTTGACAACTCTGGGCAAATTGTTGGCTCAGGCGAATGGCTTCCGTGGGACTGTCAGCACCGAATAGGGCCAAATACTTAATAAACCCTCTGTGCTGATGGGTCTGTTCTGCCAAATAGATGGGAGAGTCCAACCAGTGATCGAGTTGGTCGCTGTGGATCAAAAAATCGATATTTTGATTGATCTCAGTGCGCTCTGAAATGTCTAGACCATAAAGCTTAGGATCTAAGTTTGGTTGATGCAGCGCGCGCAATTTCGCTTGATATTGCCCCAGATTGATCTGTGTGGGCAGTATGGGTTGCGCAGCAGTGGCCGATGTTTCTGAATTTTCTGTATGGCTATCCTGCAAAACAGGGCATGGTGCTGTCACCTCGCTTTCAAGTGGATCTTGCTGTTGAGATTCAGATGAAATGTCTGTATCTGGTTGTTCAGCCAAGATCGATCGCCTTTGGATAAAGTCCTGAATGGCAAGCGTTGAAATAGATGTGCTTGGCTTGAGGTCAAATCGAATGGGTGCAGCGGTCTCAATTATAAATTCTTCCTGAGGCTGACATGGCTCATCACTTAAAAGAGGCTGATTTCTGAGAGTCAAATGATTTTCTGGTAATACTTCAGATTGAAGATCTAAATCTGTTTGTACGATATCGGACTGATTTTCAGGTTCCTTATTTTGTTTGCTACTTAGCTCAATAGCATTGATTGAGATGATATCTTCTACAGTGTTTTGTTTAAAAGAGCTGAGCTCGGTTCCTTCAATTTGAGTTGCATTTGGATTGCTGTCGAATGTAGGTTGTATTTCCGTATTGAAATGAAGCGCTGCTTCAGCCTTAGATAAAACCAGATCAGAATCTGGGCTGATTTCGAGGAAGTCTGACTCAGACTCTTGGGTTCGTTCAGCCAATGTATCATCATCTGTAGCAATGCTTAAAAGCTCAATACCAGTGAAAACAAAAGCGTCAGTAACCACATTGTCCTGTGCATGCCCTAGGCTAGTTTCTTCATCGAATATTATTGCAACAGGGACGATAAACTGGTCTCGTGCAACTTCTGCAACTTCTGCAACTTCTGCAACTTCTGCAACTTCTGCAACTTCTGCAGATGTCGCGAGAAAATGTGTGTTATCGGGCTGTTGAACGCTTTGTGCATGGCTCAAAAACCATTGGTAGGCGTGTTCAAACTTTATGTGCCATGGGCTGCTATACAGTGTAGCTGGAGTACTTTGAAAAGCAATTTGCCAACCTAACCCTGATTTATATAAAACACCCCATGCGAAAGCCGCCTGCTGTTTTAAGGCATCGGTTAAAGCAGACTCATATTGAAATAGTCCAATATAGGCATGCTGGTAGGGGCTTTGTTGTATCCAGCGTTCAGCCGCCGCTTGAGGCTGAGTCAGCGTCTTATAGGCTTCGAGTTGTTTTTGGAAAATGGGTTCATCACAGAGTGCAAAAATTTCGCGAATGCGTTTTTTCGAGCGCGCAATTTCAAAAAAAGACAGAGGTTGATGCTCCAAACCATCAATCAATTGATGCAGTTCTTTGATCAGCAGTGCTTTTTCGATTGCTTTCATGCGCTGAGCTCTAAAGTTGTTTTTGTGCTTGTTCCAAGTAGCTTGCCAAAACCATATTGATGGCCAGTTCAAGTAATTTATATTCGGCTGAAGTCGGCTGCGTATACTGCTGTGCAAACGCAATCAATTGATCAAGGTCAATGGCTTGGGGCGTAATACGGCCTTGGATGAGGGCTTGTAAATTCTGCATAGGCATGTGCTATTGAGTGCATTTAATTTATTGGTTTTGGAGTTCAGTCTTCTTGTTTGATCATAATTAGAAAAGAATAAATAGGCAAAAATTATTCTGCACGTGATACGAGAAAAGGGTGGTGAAAAATGTAGATAATTTCGATTTCAGCACAGATTGAATTAAATATTTTTGCCCTAGAGGGTTCATAGCTGAAATTTTTTGTCAGTTCTTTGCAATTTTGGGAAAAAAAATAGGCAATCAACATTGCCTATTTTTGACCAAGTCAGCGTAAATTACGCTTCTTGATGTGGTGCAGCCGCAGGAGCATCAGCCGTTGCCGTTTGAGTGTCTGCTGGTTTTTTTACAGGAAAATCTGGAACAAAAACAACTTGTGCAGAAACAGTTGCAGAAAGAGCCATTACAGCGACAGCCAAAGCATATTTAACAGCGTTCATGATATTTCCTCTAAAAAGGAGGTCTCACTAAGGAGACTGGGAGTTCTAAAAAGATAAATTTCGCATGAATAATATCAAAAGATGATCGATTTAAGCGCTGGTTTAGACCAGTAAAAGATGAATGGTGAGTTCATTTGTTGTTAAAAAACAACAAATTAGAACAAATACTCTAAGCTAATATAGAGTTTTTACTCCAGCGCTAAGCTGTTTAAATTTAAAGTGAAAATTTAGATTTTCAAGTTTGAAATGAAGCTTGAAAGTAGGCTTTTTTTGTCTGAAATGAGACCTGAAAAAGGGCTTGGAGTTACATGAATAGTTGTTTAAATATTCACCATTTTGAAGTCTTTTGATTGTGCACACTGTGTAAGTTTTTGCTGTGGAATGTTTAAGTCATCTATTTTTGATTAAAAATTCACCTAAGATGAACAGGCAAAAACAACAATAGCTGAGGACAAACAGATGGCCATTGCAAAAGTGGTAGAAGTCAATTCAAGCAGTGCGAAAAGTTTTGAAGATGCGATTCAGACAGGGATCGCAAAAGTCACTGAGACGGTGAAGAATGTTCAAGGTGCTTGGATCAATGAACAAAAAGTGGTGATTAAGGACAACCAAATTGTAGAATATCGGGTCAATCTTAAAATTAGTTTCTTGGTCGATTAAACATAAATCCATTTTTTTTTAACCTATAAAAAATCCCCGCAAGACGGGGATTTTTTCATCTATAGATAGGGTTCAGTTAAGGTCTGAATCCAGTATCCTTATGATTGTTTTGGTGTTTCACAAGACTCATCTGAACACTGTGCCGCATTATTTTCTTCTGCTGGCATTTGTGCTTTTTCAAGGACTTGTAAGAATACTTCCCGCGGCTGTGCACCCGCTAAAGCCACACGCTGATCGAAAACAAAGAAAGGTACACCCGTTACTTTCAGTTGTTCACGCGCTACTTCTTGGTCAAACTTCACGAAATCTGCATATTGGTCAGAATCCAGCACATCATCTACCTCAACTGGGTTTAAGCCAATACGAGAGGCCACATCTTCAATGGTTTCACGTTCACCAATCGGTAAACCTTGCGTCATATAACTAAAGAAAAAGGCTTCTTCAGCTTCATTGCCTAAACCATGGCTTTGAGCAAGGTGGATAATACGGTGTGCATTGAAACTGTTGCCTGAGTTGGCATTTTCCCAGTTAAATTCAATGCCTTCTTCCGCAGCCATTTTGGCAATATTACGTTGCATCTCTTCAACTTCAGCGACTGTGCGACCATATTTTAGTGCGAGACGTTCTGAGTTCGAAATTTCTTGGCGTACTGGCGCATCTGGATCCAGTTCAAAACTGTGCCAGTGCACTTCCAATTCAACACCAGCTTGTTCAGCCGCCGCTTCTAAACGTTTTTTGCCAATATAACAAAAAGGACAAACAACATCTGACCAAATATCTACACGCATGGGATTTCTCAAAAATAGTAAAAAGAGCAATTAAGGAAAAGATGGGGATGAGTTATAAAATTTAAAGCAGGGCCATTAAAAAAAGCGGTTTCGCTATGGATTCAATCAGTTGAGCCCTCTGGGTTTGACCGTTTATCTGACAACTACGCTGCATAAAGATCGAAAAATATACAATAGGGTGAAGGCGCTCAGTTTGAGCATGCCTTTTATATCTCTTATCGTTTGGGATTGTTTTATGAAATTTTTAAATTCTCTTCCAGTTTTTTGTTGTGTTCTTCTTTTTATGCCGACTTTGCTGCAAGCCAATGGTGAGATTGTGAGTCTACCGACTTTTAAAACCATGGCGGAATCAGAGCTACGTGCTGAAACGGGTGTGATTCCTTATCAACAGGATGAAAATATTCGTAAAGCCTTGCAGCACCGTATTGTTCAGTTACAGGATGATGCACAGTCTTTTGTGGTCGATCCGACTATCACTCAAAACATCGATATTTTGCCACCTGCGGTCACCGCAGATCTAAATTCTGTGCCTCCTTTGTTACGTGAACATGTCTTAAACATCGCCGCTGGTTTGCAGTCGTCTAATCCAACTGAAGGTTTGTATATTATGTTACAGCCGTTTGGCATTGACCGTAATGCGACTAATGTACAAATTGCCCGTGAACAAATTTCGATTGGGCAGATTGATCGGAATTTTATGCAAGGGATTCAACAGAATAATCAGCAGCCGAGAACAGCTCCAGCAAAGTAACACGTCCTTACTCGTTTATCGCCAGTACATTCCTCATCCACTTGGGTAAGGTATGGTCTTAGGGTCTTAAAATATAGATAACATGTTGAAATATTGATCATGTGCCTTTATTTGCTATGATGAAAAGAAATGAAGAGGAAGCTGAACATGCGACGTATCGTGTTGATTTTAGTTCTTGCGACCAGTGCCGTTTTTGGTTGGATGTTTTATCAGTATTCTCAACAACAAAAAGAGCAGCAGCAGCTACAAAGCTATGAAACGGTGCTATATGAAAAGACCGAACAAATTTACAAACAAGCTCAAGATTGGACTACACCGATTCAAGTCGATGTAAAAGACCCGCGTCTGACAGGTGACTATCAAATTATGGCGGAGTTTGTGCTCAGTCATATGCTGCAAAATGCCGAAGCGCGTAATCAATATCTGCGAGATTTAAAAGCCTTAAATTGGGATCAGTTTTTAAATATTGACCGATTAAGCAAAGACAAAAAGAACAATTATGCTGAAACGGAGCAAATGCTGAAAGACGTACATGCCGTTGTTGAGAGCTATGCACAGCAGGTTGAACAACGTCAAAAAGATGCCATTGCTCAGGCCAAAGATTTAGCAATATCTTCGCGGTTCCGCCATCAACTGACCGACAGTATGAAAGCCAGTGAAAAAAGCCATGAAGCCACCCGCCTGTTTAGTCTTGAACAGCAGAATTTAGCCAAAGCGGATCAAATTTTCTTGGTGCTGAAAAATAACCAATGGGAAAAGAAAAATAACACCTTTATGTTTTATGAAGATACACCACTACAGCAGTTTAATGCGCTGTATAAAGAGATTTTGGCACTGAATAGCCAAATGCAGCAGGTCGAAAAACAGACCCAAAAAGAGGTAGAACAGAAGTTATAACACAGTGCAAAGATGACAGTCTTGTAAGCGGACTGTCATCTGTTGTTCAAAATTGGCTGCTAGAGTAAAAGCATCACAACGATGACGACTTTTCAGTGCAGGCAGGTGAGTCATGAGAACCATACACGTTTTTGATGATATTCAGCATGTGTATAGTGAGTTTGTAGAAAATAAAAACTATCCAAAATTAGAACGTTTAAGCAACTGGGGGAAGAATCGATTTTTCTTCAACCAATATTTCAAAATGATCGAAGACTGGCACCACACCGAACAAATCGTGATTCAGTTTAACCAACAGTATTTCAGTCTAGATACGGGCAGCGCGCCTGACTTTATGGACAAAGAAAAGTATATGGCTTGGTTGATGGGCGAGCTCTTAATTTAAATCCTTCATAAAAAAGTACAGTGCCTGATCAGTTCTAGGCGCTGTACTTTTATTGTCTTAATCAAAAATTTTATCGGCTGCTTGGAAGGGTAGACTGACCACATCAATTGCGACGGCAAAAGGCAGTAACACTAATTTTTCAAAAGGATTCATACCCGACTTCGATTTATAACTTTCCTCTTGATGGGTATAAATGCTCACCTGATAAGGCTTACTCAAAGCTTTTAACGACGCTAAATTGTTCGCGGCAGGGTAAACCGCACCTGCCAGTTTGATCTCAAAACAGAAACGCTGTGCAAACATGCGTTCATCGCTGGAACTTGAACATTCCTTCGCGCCATTTTCAATAAAAAACTCCAGATCTTTCTTGCTGATGTCTTCTTTGAGTTTCACATAAGACAGTGGCAGTGTCCCTGTAAAATGACCATCATTCTTTTCTGAATAGAAACTTAGTTCTCGGGTCACTTGAATATTCTTCGGGTCCAGTTTCCCAATCAAGCTGACAAATTGAGGCCCACCCTGGGTAAGGACATAACTTTTTTGTTGTCCCGCAATCACTAAACTATGTGCAGGTAAATTCAGCAGAGGCTGAGCAGGTTTGCCAAAAGCCACCACTTGGTCTTCGATCAAGGTGACTTTGTTGGTACGGGTATAGGTTTTATTGTCTTTGGTCATCAGGGTTTTGGTGGCACAGCCTGTGAATAACGTTCCCATGATGCCTAAGCAAATGATGGTTTTTAAAGGTGATGCAAACATCGATAGACTCCGAATTATTTGAAATATAGTTAAGCTGAATTTTTATTGTCTTTAAGCCTATCATTAAAATGTTCAAAAAGGCGTCAAAGCTCAAAAGTTTAAAGTAATGAAAGTTCTATGAGTCGCTCAATGTAGGGGAGCGACGGATTTTATTTCTTACTTATCTGTAGTTTCTAGATACTGAATGAATGTTCATTTGAGTCTGAACTGGCTATGATCATGCATGCGCTTGATAAAAAATATGGACTGGTGAATACACCTAGCATTGTGGGGAATAGGGTTATGCAAAACTTGATTTGTTATAAAGAACTGCCTGTGTGGACTGCGCAGACCATTCCGCAAGGATTTAAAAATCAACACAATACCAAAGCGGGCACGTGGGCAAAGTTACAGATTTATCAAGGTGAGCTGAGCTTTGCTTTTTTAGATGAGGCAGGTCAAGTGCAATCTGAACATCTGTTTACACCTGAGCAACAGCCACCATTTATTCAGCCTTAAGCATGGCACAAGATTGTTTCGACCAGTGATGACATAGAGTGTCAGCTGCAATTTTACTGTACTCCGCAGGATTATTTTTATAAGAAATATCAGCTTTCACCCACACATTCAGAAATTTTTGCTGCTACGCCGTATTTACACGGCGGTCAGGCTTTGGATGTTGGCTGTGGACAAGGGCGAAATTCGCTGTACTTAAGTCAGCAGGGCTTTGAAGTGGATGCTTGGGATGTGAATTCGCAAAGTTTGCAAAAACTACAGCAGATTATAGATGCCGAAGGTATTCAAAAGATTCATATACAACAGCGTGACCTCAATACTGACCCAAGCATTACAGGTACATATGATTTTATTTGCTGTACGGTGGTGATGATGTTTTTGCAAGCGCCGACTGTGAAACCATTGATTGCGCAGATGCAACAAGCCACAAATGTAAATGGATTTAACTTGATTGTCTGTGCGATGGATACCGATGATATTCCTGCGCAGGCTGACTTTCCATTTGCGTTTAAAGCAGGAGAGTTAAGTGCTTTATACGATGGCTGGAACATTGTGAAATACAATGAAGATATCGGTGAGTTGCATCGTGTCGATGAGCAGGGCAATCGAATTAAACAGCATTTTGCGACGTTGTTGGCACAGTGGGTTGATGTAAGATAAAATAATCAAAGATATCAATAAAATGATAAATGAAAGTAGTATAAAGAAAACCTTTAGGATTTTTTAATAATGATGTCTTAAGGGAAATGAAAAATGGGATGTTAAGTAGTGAATTTAGTTATACCAGATAGATTTTTGGAAAAATTAGCTCAAAATTCTAAGTTAAAATCAGCTGTTGAAATGAGTATTTCAAATTTTCAGTCTTGGATTAATGATAATAAGTTAGTTTTTTTCCCTGAATATACAGATCATGGAATGAATCACTTACAAGAAGTATTGGATTCTGCACAGGGATTAATTTCTGATTCAAGTTGGAGTGCTATTTCAGCTGAAGATGTTGCTGCTATTGTATTATCAATTCTTTTACATGACTGTGCCTTACATTTATCTGAAGATGGATTCTATGAACTAATAAATGATGAATATCCTCACATATCATCTCGTTATGTTGATGATCAGGAGTCTTGGAAAGTTATATGGAGTAAATTTTTAGAAGAAGCAAAGCGGTTTGATGAGAATCGTTTAATTTCATTATTTGGAAAAAAGGTTATTGTTAATGAAGTCCCAAATGATAAAGGTGAATTGACTCTAAATCATCGTTTGTTAATTGGTGAATTTCTTAGAAGGCATCATGCACGTTTAGCACATGAGATTGCTTTTAATGGTATTCCTAATGGGATTGGGTTTGGTGAAAAAATAAAATTAGCTTCAACGGTAAATGAAAGATTTTATGATCTTGTTGGCTTTATTGCAAAAAGTCATAATCTATCGTTGAGGAAGGCAATTGATAGACTGAGTAAAAATAGTAAACAATCTGATCAGGGTATTCATGTACCATTCGTGATGGCTATTTTAAGAATAGCAGACTATATTCAAATACATAGAGATAGAGCTCCATCAGATCTATTAAAAGTTAAAAAATTAATCAGTCCTGTATCTCGTGGTGAATGGAACAAGCACCATTCAATCGATCAAATTCATAATAATCATGATGATCCTGAAGCAATTTTTATAGATGCTGAGCCTGTAGATGCAATTACTTATGAAAGTCTAATAAATTTATTTACAGATATTCAAAAGGAATTGGATGTTAGTTGGTCAATTTTAGGAGAAATTTATGGGCGATATACAGATTTAAACTTTGGATTGAATATAAGAAGAATACGTTCGAGTTTGGATAATAAAAATGATTTCATTAAAGAAAAGAAAATAAACTATATACCAGAGGTCTTTAGATTTAGGACAGCACATACTCAATTAATGGAATTAATGATAAAACCTTTATATGGTAATCGACCTGAAATTGGTGTTCGAGAACTATTGCAAAATTCTGTTGATGCCATTAAAGAAAGAATGTGTTTAGTTGATAAAGGAATTATACCTAAGGAAAATGAACAGATAAAAGTTACTCTAACCTTAGAAAAAGATAATGATCAATATTTTTTTATAGTTAGAGATAATGGCATAGGAATGTCAAAAGAAATAATCAGGGATTATTTCTTAAATGTTGGAGCATCATTTAGGCATAGTGATATTTGGAAAGATCACTATATGGAAGATGGTAAAACAAGTATTTCACGGATTGGTCGCTTTGGGGTGGGAGTTCTTGCTGCCTATTTATTAGGAAATAAAATTGTTGTTCAAACTAGAAGTGTTTTTGAAGATCATGGTTTAAGTTTAAGATGTGAAAATATACATGCACCTATACAAATACATAAAATAAATATAGAAGTTGGTACAATTATAAAAATTGAAATTGATAAAAATACATATGATTACTTATTGAATAATAGTAAAAAATGGGATTGGTATTTGTTGAAAGATATTGTTGTTGAAAGGTATTATATTGAAGATGGAGAGTTATATGTATTTAATGAATCAATTCAAGTTGATTGTTCAAAGTTTGAATTGTTAAAGTCAAATAGTTTAAACTTTGTCAAGTTTTCATTTTTAAAATTTCCTAGCCTTAACTACTCTTCAGATAATTTGGAACCATTATTATTATGTAATGGTATAAGAATTAAAGATTATGATTATTATAGAGGTAATTTTAATATTAATAAAGATTTTGATTATATAATATTAGAAAAACCTTCAGTTTTGGTTGATGATAAGGAGGGTACTTTTCCATTAGACTTGCAGAGAGATAATTTATTAAGTATTCCTGATTTTAGAGATGACTTAAGAAATCAGATTTATAGAAATATTATTAAAAAATTAGACATTGAAGATTCTGAAGAAATAAAAAGTATTCAATGTGTTAATATTAACCCTTATTTATATGGCGAGAGTAAAAAATACATATACGATTTTTCAATTGTTAAAGAATTGAATATTAAAAGGATTATTTATTTTATTTCAAATAAAGAAGTTTTAGATAACTTTGATTTGAAATCTTATCAGATATGTGGTGATGAATTTTTTTATACTAATTTTTTTGTAGATAGTACTAAATCAGCTAATGTAAGTTTTTTACGAAGTGTTTTATTAAATAATGATCGCTCTTACTATGATTTATCCTTTGGAAGAATATCGGAGAAGTCAAAAGCTATAACTCTAATTATGAAGAAAAATGATATTAATAATTATGTAGGAAAAGGTAATTATCCACCAACATATTGGGATTTATTATATAAAGAAGAAATTGATGAGCAATGGATTTTAGTTTCAAATAACAAGATTTCAGATGGGAAAAATGGCTTCAAGTGTAAAAAAATCGTTGAATATTTAAATATCAATTTTTGTAAATATTTTTTAGCTTATGACTTTGATTGGGATAAGGAAACAATGGAGTTGACTGATTTTGCTAAAATTTATCAAGAAGAATATCCTGATTTTAATTTGATTTAATTAAAAAAACCCCGCAATAAGCGGGGTTCTTTTTATCTTAGTGTTTAATTAAAAATTAAACACGTTCGATAATCGTCGCGATACCTTGCCCCAAACCGATACACATAGTCGCAAGACCAATTTGCGTATCTTGTTGTTCCATCA
>RCUL01000292.1_pt1 | contig 32472 bp, 31 predicted proteins | sample 2167521 | NCBI WGS metagenome assembly RCUL01 (sample SAMN09932745, study PRJNA488358) | compost metagenome | feature: garden; material: soil; isolation source: compost soil in acetic acid-enriched culture | place: Germany: Experimental Botanical Garden Goettingen | collected 2016-01-27
TCAAGCTTCTTCCAATAGTCTCGCAGTCCTGCAGCAGGCAAAACGGGGGCTTCGCCGGGGTGACCAATCAAGCCGGCCAGATAGATTTGCGAACGGCGAGGAGCAAGATACAGCTGATAATCCCCCTGCAATACGGGGTTGGCACCTGAGGACGCCAGGCTGATATCCGGATCCACGGGCAATTCGAAACGTCCCGTCAAATGCAACTGCTGTAACTGTTGATGCAACTGTAAAGCGGCATGGGCAAGTTCAGCTTCATCATGCTGCTGCCAGTATGTTGCCAGCAAGGTGAGATCCTTCAGCACGGCTTGCTGTTGATACTCAATGTTTTTTTGGCGCGCAGGGGTAGAAATATGAGCGACAGGCCAATAACTATCGTACTGGGAGACTGCCGAGTTTAACAACGCGTCACTCAACAACATGGACTGGGGATGAGTCATTGTTGCTGTCGGTTGACCTTGCCACCAAATAGACACGGACATATCCGCCATAACGGGGGCAGATCCCAAGGTAGCGAGCAATAGGCTATATATTATTTTCATGATGAATAGGGCTTAAGGAATGTCATTTCGATCATTGGCAAGGAAGGGCCTAATTGCTGCTGGAATTTACGAACCTGACCTGTCTGCTCATCGATCCAGAAATGATTCAGCCATCGCTCTTCATTCGGGGCGGTAACGACGTGCTCTTCTACAATCGTCGTTTTATAGGGGCGGTCCATAATATTCAGAACCTCATTCCCCATCTGCGTGTAATGCATGCTCAAGGGGTAGCCACTGGTATATTTCTTCGACCACTCTGCCACGCTATACCATACCATTGATGGCGTTTTGTCTACACGGGAGGTTTTCAGTGGATCCTTATCCAGACTCGCCAGATAGCGCAAGTCATTTGGCAAACCCACCGTTTTTATCAAACGCCCATGTTGGGTCACGAACATCACACCATCGGCACTCATCCATGACATGCGTGGGCCATTGACATAAGCCAACACAACCAAGGCCTGGGGTAAATCACCCACCTTGATATAGGCGCTAGCATAGGGCAACGCTCTCAATTCGGATGAGGTCAGTACAATATCATCAGGCTTGTTAAACACATAACCCACGGTTTCTATTGTCTGATGAGTGGAGGTACTGCATCCAGCCAATAAAATTGTGGCTGACAATGCCAATAGTCGGGAGGGTAAATAAGGTGAATACTGTGCCACGTGCAATACACCATCCATGAGGGATAAGAAGAAAAACAAGGCTGCTCAAACCAAGCAGCCTTGCTGGATATTATCGGGTTGACGTGGTTGTGCTGGTGTTGTTGTTGCGGTTATTGGATTCAGATACCGCAACCACAGTAACCAGCGCAGCAGCAGCCCCAATTGCAATGGTAGTGCCAGCCACACCCGCAGCAGCACCGCTCGCACCCGCACCCGCAGCACCGCCAGTTTCTTCTGCAGCCATGGCATTAGCAGACACGGCCAGCAGAGCGGCCAAAACAAACGCAGTCTTCTTCATGTTATCTTCCTTTTTGTTGACACAGCTAAAACATAATACTGAGACAATGAGCACTCCCAGTCTTATCTAGTATTACTCAAAGGAGGCATCAATTGAAGCTTCAATTTCTCCCCCCTGAATATTACCAATCCCTTATCTATTATCTATGGCCGGATCAGGCTTTGGTTTTATCACCATAACTGTATTGATAATATCCGTAATTACCGTAATAACTGCTGGCTTTCTTTTCTACCGCATTGAGCAGAATACCCTTGATCACTACACCATTTTGCTCGAAGCGACGAATCGCCACTTCCACCTCTTTCACCGCTGTCTTGGCAAAGCGTGCCACCAGCAAGGACGCCCCCACATGCTGACCGACGATGGCCGCATCCGTGACCGCCAGGATCGGCGGGGAGTCGACGATGACAAAGTCATAACGCTCACTTGCCCAATCCAGCAATGCTTTGAAACGAGGATGCATCAGCAGTTCAGATGGGTTGGGCGGCACAGCGCCACGACAGACAAAGTCGAGTCCATCAAAACCCGTTTTGCTTATCACCTGCATCATCTCGGTTTGGCCAGCTAAATAGGCGCTCAATCCAGCCCCCATCTCTTGTCCCATGACTTTTTGCATATAGCCTTTGCGCAAGTCAGCATCGATGACCAACACCTTTTTGCCTCCCATGGCTAGAGTGGCGGCAAAGTTGGTAGACACAAAGGTTTTACCGAGGCCGGGACCAGGGCCAGAGATCATTACTATGTTGTTTTTGGCCTCCATCATGGCGAAATGGAGACTGGTACGCAGGCTACGCAGTGACTCCATTGCCAGATCGGCCGGATTGCGTGCGGCAAGCAACGCTTCGTTGAGCGGCATCAACTTGCGCCGTTTCTTCTTTTGTTGCTGCTCTATCTTGGCCTGTTCTCCTGAATAGGGGATCGTGGCATAGACGGACAGCCCCATCTCTTCCAACTGCTCAGGACTCTCGACACCACGGTGGAAGGCTGCGCGTACCAAGATAATACCCACTGACAGCATGCCGCCCAGCAGGGTTGCCAGTACCACGATCAAGGGTTTCTTTGGCTTGACCGCACGGGTTTCAACCGCAGCATCATCGATGATCCGCACATTGCCGATGGTGCCCGCCTTCATGATATTGAGTTCCTGCTGCTTGTTGAGCAACTGGACGAAGATCTCCTGACCAACTTGCACATCACGGGTCAGACGCAAGATATCCTGCTGGGTCTTTGGCAAGCGCTTGATCGACTTGTTGATGGTATTTTTGGTGTTCATCAGGGTCTGGCGCTTTTCCATCAGCGCGATATAAGCCGGATGCTGGCGGGTATAGAGCTGTTGCAGTTCGGCTTCGCGGAAGGTCAGTTCGTTGAGCTGCTTCTCGAGGCCCACCATGGTATCCAGTGCGGCCTTGGCCTCCAGTGAAAGATCGACCGACTCATTCTGCTGACGATACACATTCAACAACTCTTCAGAACGGTTCAGTTCATCTTTGACCTGGGGCAAATGGACTTGCAAGAAGTCCAGGCTCTTCTGGGCCTCTTCCGTCTTGCGCACCACATTCTGCTGCAGATAGTTTTGGCTGATGTTGTCGAGCACCGAGCGAATTCGCCCCTTGTCTTCCCCTTCCAGCGCCAGCAAGATGATCCCGGTATTCTTGCCCTTCTCGCTGACCTGAAGACCACTCTGCAACTCGGCGATCACATCCAGTACCGGCTGTTTCAGCAAGGTAAATACCTGACCATCTTGTGCGGCGACATCGGATAACAGCAAGGTCACATCATCTTGCTCAAGCAGTTTGCCTACCTGCCCTTCCAGCACTCGACCTTCGACCTCGAGGGTAAAGTGCTTGTCTTCGCCCAGAGTCAGCGTAAGTGGAACGCCGACCAACTCAGGCGCCACCTCAAAACGGCTTACGGCCATCTTGGGATAGGGATGCCCCATCAGGCGTGACATACCACGACCGATCAGCGGGAAGAAATCAGGTGTCACCACAGTATCAAGATGAAGCTCTTGTACCGTACGGCCTAGTACCATGCGTGAGGTCAGCAGCTCGATTTCAGCTGCAGCATCAGGCTGCTCCCCGCCCAGCACATCGGCCATATCCCCCAGCAGGGCAGCACCGCTGGCCTTTTTCTCCACCTGTAACAAGGCATTAGCCTTGAAGACCGGCGTTGCCAGCAAGGCATAAGCGACACCTAGCACCATAAAGAGACTAGTAATGGTCACAATCCACCAACGGCCATCGATCAGGTAGCCCAGCAGGCGTCCCAGATCGATCTCGTCGTTCTCCACCGCGGCACTGTTTTGCCGGGACGAAACAGAAGAAGTCGTCATTAAACACAATCCATTTTTATTGTCAGATACAACCCGAACACAAGCACACGCTACGGGTGTTGTTACAGTTTTTTCACCCAGCCATCGGCGCCACGGACCAAAAGCTGGTAAACATGTTCGTAAGCTTCCCGGCTTAGACGATAGGGATCTGGCACATCGCTCTCCCCCAACCAGTGACCAAACAACATGGTCTTGCCGCGGGCCCCGGGATCGATGGCCGTCACGGCAGAGATATGCCCTTTCTCCATTACCAGGATGAGATCGGCCTCTTGACAGAGAGAGCGGGTCAACTGTCGTGCAACATGGCCATCTAGAGAGAGTCCATATTGTTGGGCTACCTCGGTGGCGACCTGATCGGCCGGCTTGTCAACCAGAGCACTTACCCCGGCAGAACTGATCTGACGACCAGGCAAACGCTCGCGTAGCAGGCGCTCACCGGTCGGGGAGCGGCAAATATTGCCCACACACACCACAAGAATTTTTTCAAACATATCGCTGTCGCTCTTTCACCTAACCCCACACCAGAGAGGCGCCTGGTCAACACCACTCGGAAAGTTACCAGTTGCGTACCCGCAACATGCCTTCGGTCAACTCGTTGAACCCATTGATAGAGGGCACCAGTTGGCTCAGCACGCGATTCCAACGGGTCACGGGCGCCGTAGTAACATAGACAACATCATATGGTTGCAACGCAAACTCGGTACCCATCACCAGAGCGGTCGCATCACTCAAATCGAGTTGATAGATAGCCGCTTTCTGTTGCGCCTTGCCTGCCGGGCGCAGCACGAAGACGCCGGTAGCATTGGCAGCAGTCTGATTCAGACCCTCGGCACGACTCAGTGCCTCGGTCAGGCTCATCCCTTCACGGTCGATGGTCAGGGTCGCGGCTTTATTGACTTCCCCCATCACAAATACCTTCTGCGCATCGTTGCGAGGCACATAGAGCATGTCGCCATCACGCATCAGCTGGTTATGGGAGAGATCGCCATATTGCAGCAGATCCTGCAGCGACAGCGGGTACTCTTTACCCTGACGGGTCAAAACCACATGGTGCCAATCCGCCGTTGTGCTGAGCCCACCAGCCAGATTGAACGCATCAAGCAGAGTCATGGGAACATTGGTGATGGGTTGAGCGCCCGGTTTGGTCACCTCGCCCGAGATGTAGACCTTCTGAGAGCGAAACGCAGCAATGCTGACATCCACCTGCGGACTTTCAATAAACTGAGCCAGCCGTTTGGCGATATCCGCCCTGATTTCTGGAACCGTTTTGCCTACCACGGCGACTTTGCCGATGTAGGGATAGAAGATGGAGCCATCGGCATGTACCCAGTTACCCGCTTCGCTGGCACTGCGATATGACCCGGCAGGAATGGTCAACTCAGGATGATCCCACACCGTCACGTTGAGGATGTCGCCGACACCGATGCGATATTCATACGCACTGATCTGACGACTGAGTTCCGGATTGGCCTTGCCCACCACGGGGGCGCTGCGCAACTGGCTTACCAGGGCTGGCGTAACCGGATAGACATCGGCCAGTTGATCAACATCAACGGAACCAGTAGCCACCACGGTCTTGCCGCTGGTAGAAAGATTGGTACCCGGCACCACAGTGCAAGCACTGAGCAACACCGCGACAGACAACAGAGGAATGAGCTGAATCCTTTTCACTTCCACACCTTATTTAAGCTTGCCATCAAGAACTGACCGAAAAAATCGCCGTATGATAGCGGAAATCACGGAAAATTATGAGGAAAATTTATTGATAAAAACAAAACAGCCACCTGAAACGATGGGAAAGTACGAGCGGATTAATCAAAAAAAATGACACATCCATCAGTAACACCATGTCAGATGGATTAACTGTATCGATTTCATGATGCAGCGCGACCATTTAACATGGTGATATGGACTAAACATGATAATTAACTTGATATGAGCAGTTGATTATGTTTGAGCATTTATCTATGACAGGTTGCCCCTTAAGGGCAACCTGGAGCATAGGATTAATCACTGCCAAACAGATCGCGGGTATAGACTTTTTCCATGACGTCAGCCAATTCATCGACCATACGGTTAGCCAGAATCACATCACAGCTTGCTTTAAACTCTGCCAGATTGGTCATCACCTGAGAATGGAAAAATTCTGCTTCTGTCAGGCTCGGTTCATAGACCACCAACTCAATTCCTTTGGCTTTGATTCGCTTCATCACGCCCTGAATGGCAGAGGCACGGAAATTATCCGAGCCCGCCTTCATGACCAGTCGATACACCCCAACACGTTTTGGATTTTTACGGATTACCGAATCAGCAATAAAATCTTTGCGGGTAGTATTGGAGTCCACAATGGCACGAATCAGGTTATTGGGGACATTGCTGTAGTTGGCCAACAACTGCTTGGTGTCTTTGGGCAAGCAATAGCCGCCGTAACCAAAAGAGGGATTGTTATAATGGCCACCGATCCGGGGATCAAGACCAATGCCATCGATCACCTGGCGGCTGTCCAGCCCGTGCAGTTGAGCATAAGTATCGAGTTCGTTGAAAAACGCAACCCTCATGGCCAGATAGGTGTTGGCAAACAGCTTGATGGCCTCCGCCTCTGTGCCGTCGGTAAACAACACCGGGACATCTTGCTTGATAGCCCCTTGCAGCAACAAGTTGGCAAATTCTTGTGCCCGCTCGGAACGCTCCCCCACCACGATACGAGAAGGATGCAGATTGTCGTAAAGGGCACGCCCTTCACGCAAAAACTCTGGCGAGAAAATCAGATTGTCACATCCCAGCACTTCCCTTAGTCGGGCGGTAAAACCAACCGGAATAGTAGACTTGATCACCATCACCGCATCAGGATTGATGGCCATTACATCCTTGACCACAGATTCAACCGTGTTGGTATTGAAGTAGTTGGTCTCGGGATCATAATCAGTGGGGGTGGCAATAATGACAAATGCAGCGCCTTGATAGGCCTCTTCTTTATTCAGGGTCGCACGCAGATTCAACTTGTGGCCAACGAGATATTCTTCTATCTCTTTGTCCACAATAGGAGAGCGCCCTTGATTAATCATCTCGACCTTTTCGGCGATCACATCGACGGCAACCACTTCATTATGTTGAGCCAACAGGACTGCATTCGACAGACCAACATATCCCGTACCACAAATCGCTATTTTCACATCTAGCCTCGCTTACTGCTGAACTTTATAATAATTTTTATACCATTTGACAAAGGCCTGAACGCCCTTATCAACTGACATGGTCGGACGATAACCTGTCGCCTCAAAGAAGTCTTCCGTATCGGCCCAGGTGGCATAAACATCACCGGCCTGCATCGGCAGCATATTTTTGATGGCTTCAATACCCAGAGCCTTCTCCAAGGCATCGATAAAGTCCATCAATTTGACAGGGCTGCCATTACCGATATTGAAGATACGATAAGGGGCACTGCTGTCTGCCGGTGAGCCTTGCTCTGATTGCCATTCAGGATTGGCAACCGGCACCACATCGGCTATACGCAAGATCCCCTCAACGATATCGTCGATATAGGTAAAGTCACGGCTCAATTGGCCATTGTTATAAACATCGATTGGCTGACCAGCCAGCATGGCCTTGGTGAATTTGAACAACGCCATATCGGGGCGCCCCCAAGGGCCATAGACGGTAAAGAAGCGCAGGCCAGTGGTCGGGATACCATACAAATGAGAATAGGTATGCGCCATCAGCTCATTGGCCTTCTTCGATGCCGCATAGAGAGAGACCGGGTGATCGACGGCATCTTGGGTGGCAAACGGCATTTTACCGTTCATGCCATAAACAGAGCTGGAAGAGGCATAGACCAGATGCTTGACACCATGATGGCGGCACCCTTCAAGAATGGCCAAATGCCCCACCAGGTTACTGTCGGCATAAGCAAAGGGGTTTTCCAGGGAATAGCGCACCCCGGCCTGCGCCGCCAGATGGATTACCCGATCAAATTGCTCCTTGGCAAACAACTCGGCCATCCCTTCACGATCGGCCAGATCAAGTTTGCGAAAATCAAAATTGACCTCACTCGCCAGCCGGGCAAGACGCCCCTCTTTCAATGAGACTTCGTAATAATCATTCAGGTTATCGATACCAATAACGGTATGACCCTGTTGGCAGAGACGCTGACTGACGGCACTACCAATAAATCCTGCTGCACCCGTGACTAAATATTTCATTATTTTACCCTATTGACTAACAAACGCTGCGAATTACGTCGAGATATTTTTCTATCACTATCTTCTCGTCAAATTCGACTTCAACTTTCTTACGACTACTCTTGCCCATTACATTACGTTCATCAACAGAACTGTTGATTATTTTCTCCATTTGCTCGAGTAAGCTTTCGCACGATTTTGGGTCACACAGGTACCCATTTACACCATGGTCGACAACTTCTCGGCAGCCGACGTTATCGGTGGTTATAATTGGTTTCCCCATGGCCGCCCCCTCAAGCAAAGATTTTGGCACGCCTTCGCGATAATAAGAAGGTAACACCATGCAATCCATATCTTTCAATACATCTTCAACACTATCGGTTGTGCCTAAATAGATGATTGCCCCCTCTGACTGCCATCTATCAATATCTTTAAGCTGTATGCCAGACGGTGCATTTTCATCCATTGGGCCTAACAAATGACATTGAACAGTATCACCGTATTTTTCCTTCAAGCGGTGAGCTGCATCAACATAATATTGTATGCCTTTATCATATAACATTCTTGCTACCAGGATAAACCGCGTAACACTGGTGTCAGGCGTTGGATAAACAAGAAAACGAGATAAGTCAACACCAGAACCGGGAATCCGTATTGCTTGCTCAGGTCTTACTAAGCCATCATTTAAAAAGAGGCTCATATCTTCATTGTTTTGAAAGAAAACAGCCTTACTGTTTTTAATGCTAATTCCATATAAAAACTTGGTTAACTTGGCAAGAAAGTTGTCATTAATGAATACCGTTCCCAACCCTGCAATGTTATTGACAGCAGGAATGGATAGTAGACGAGCAGCCAAACCACCATATATATTATTTTTAGGGGTAAAGCTAAGAATTACTTTCGGACGCAATGATATATATAGCTTCAAAAATGAGATAAAGGTGAGCGCATCCTTGACAGGGTTGGTACCCCCACGATCAATCCGGATGTCATAGTGGCTAGCCCCCAATTCCTCTAAAAGAGAGGCATATTGATCTTTCGGTGAAACGGCAATCACTTCATAGCCAAGATCTAACAGCGTCTTGATTGTGCCCTTTCTGAAATTGTAGAGATACCATGATGTGTTAGCAGAGATTAAAACTATTGTCTTCATTATGCTTTTCTTAATTTATTTAGAATCAGAGATAAAACATATTTACTCTGCATAGGAGATACAACCATTGAATAGGCTACATAAAAAAAACCAAGGTGATTACGCTTTCTAATCAGGTTCATCCCATAAACATAGTTTTTTTGGCTATATGCATGAATCTGCTCATACAACACATTACTCTTTATATAACGATTCATCTCACTTTCATTATAATTATCTACCCCCTTAACCCTTCTTTCTTGTGTCAACTTCATAATATGATCTTGGCATTTCCTTTGCCTTAAGGATTTTTTAAACGACAGTGAGTTATCATTCAATCTATATTGAAGCAATACAAGAGGAACATTACTGATTATATACCCAGCCTCTACAGCCCTAATTATGAAATCCAAATCTTGTGAATTAGGATAAGGTCTATAACCATTTATAGACTCAAATACATTCCTCTTCATGAGCCATGTTGGATGGTAGCATATGGATTTATAACCCAGTTGTTTTTTTAACTCTCTAAAGTCTTGTGATAATAAACTTACACCGAGATGATTACCAACAATATCTATTCTCTCAATACCTGATCCTATAATATCGCTATTTGTTTCCATTATGAATCTAATCTGCTCAGAGAATCTATTCTTATTAGATATATCATCAGCATCCATTCTCGCAATGAAATTGCCATCGCATACACTGAATGCTTTATTTAATGACTTCGCCAAGCCGATATTTTCATTATTATAATAACAATGAAACTCAAAAGATGAGCTTCCAATGTCTTCTATCTCTTTAGAGAAATTTTCAAAAAAACGGCTTAGCTCATTTTTTCTTGATGGGTTGTCAACTACAACAACCAACTGAATACTATGAACATCTATATCTTGTTCAGCGATAGACCACAAGGATTTAGAAATCCAATCAATGGGTTCATTATATACCGACATCAAAACTGAAATCTTACTCATCTTTTCATCTTCTCAGTTAGAATGTAGAAATAAAACATACATATTATTAGCTTATGAAAGAAGACATTAAATGCTGCGGTATAATCAACTCGATTAATGTTAAACATAAAAAACACAAAAAGTGAAAAATACGTTACAGCTATCAGATCACTCGGCGAGCTGTAAACTAAAATATATATGAAGTATAATGTCACCCCTATAAATACTGCGCCCACAAAGTAGAAATCACCAAAATTCAACAACCCCTCAAGTAAAGGAGAGAAGCCATATCCAATCCCATCAGACATATATGAAGCCATTTGTGATGCTGATGTCTTAAACCCTGTATCAATAAAGGCTGATAATCGATGAAGTATAGGGCCAATATAACTAGCCCCGGAGAACGGTAAATTTAGTTCAAAACCATAATTATATATTTTGAAATTATTGTAGTTTGAATAAAATTCATTTAAAGCAAAATAATCATATAACGCCATGTCTGTCCCTGGTTTATCACCACCAAAATAATGATAAAAAGCCATGGCTATAGCTGCAATAGGTGACAAGCATAAAAACAATGCAAAAAGTACTTTCTTGTACTTAAATCCAAAGATTACTATAAGTGTCCATTGAGTTATAATCGGAAGCAGCTGATTTCTATAGGAACCTTTGAATAGATAATAGATAATCAAAAAAACGCAAAGAAGATAAAAAAACACTATTAGTTTATTCCCACCAAACCTCACTAATATAAAAGGGAGTAATAAAACGAAGACTGTACCATAGTCAAAAATAAAAATATTCCTAACGCTATCTCCACCAATAGGAGAAGCCCCGCAATAGTGACATCCGGAGAAAAATCCTGACCAACCTAAGAGCAATATATTTATCGACAAATAGGAAAGCATTAATAATATTGATATACTAATTAAAAGTAGTACTACGCCATTAGAAAAAGCTGTCTTTGATGTAAGTTTTAATTTTATTTTAGCCCGACACAATGCAGCAAATACAAAGAAAGCCACACACCAAAAACTAACATTCTCGACTAAAAACCATTGATATAAAGATTCATCCTTATAAAAAGGATATATTATAAAAGTGTAGAAACAGGGAATTATGAGAATACAAAAGTATGGGAAAACCCTATATATATCAGAATATTCCCCTTTGTTGTAAAATAATTTATTTGTGAGTTCAGAATATTTACTCATTTGGGTTGTTCTTTATAATTTAAATTGAGGATAGTTTTTTATATTGCTTTATAATATTACTAATTCCATAATCTGCCACAAGGTTTTTGCATATTTTTTTATCCACATTAACTTCAAACATCCATTCCAATAATGACTTCAATCCACAAGGGTCATTAACATGGAAAATGCCAGCGTAAGGTAGTTTTAGTATATGCTCAAAGGACATAGATAAAGGTATTTTAAGTATCTCTCTCGGCCCCGTTCGACAATCAGAGCTAATAACAGGGACGCCAAGCGCAAGAGCTTCAACAATAACATTAGGGAACCCCTCAGATTCTGAAGCCAATATTATTGCTTTTGCACTTTTTATATAAGGATATGGGTTGGCTCGACTGCCAAGAAATGCGATATTCTTACTAGAATATTGGTGGCTTAGCTTCTCGTAAGCTTCCCCATCCCCTAATAAAAGTAAATTTACATTTAATTTTGATACCACGTCGAGAATGAGATCTACTCTCTTCACTGGATGAAAGCGCCCGACAAAAATAAAGTAATCATGATCATTAAATGGATTGTCGGACACGACCTCAAATGATGAAACTTCAATTGAGTTTAGGTCATAGCAGTTTGGGATAACAAAATTATTATTTGCACCTACATATGGGATATAATCTTCTTTCATTCTCTCTGTTAAAAACACTTTTTTATCAGCTTTTTTAAACAAAGTTTTGATTAATAACAAATTAATCTTCGATAAGAACCCCCCATTCATATATTTACGAACAGAGCCATGTGTAGTAATAATAGCCTTGTGACCTGTTACACATGATGAAATTACATTTAGATAGTTAGCACGAAAAAGATGGCTAATAACAACATTGATATTTTCTTTCTTGATAATATAAATTAAATATATTAGTGCGGCAGCATTATTTATAAGCTTTCCAATAACAGGAACTCTCACCTTTACAGGCTGTGTATATACTTTAATTCCACTATCGATATGATAAGATATCTCGTTCTCAATGATAAAAGCTGCGACACTTTCATTATCCGCATTTAGACCATTAATGATATTTGCCGCAATTCTCTCACCTCCACCATGGGCAAGTGAATTTGATAGGATAAGATAATTATTTTTCATGTTTAGTACCATTAAAGAAAAGCAGCAATATCAACACCATTGATAGTAAGTAGCCTGCCATAAGGGAAAGACCAACAAAAAACACCGCCATTGAATTCAAATAAATAATAAAAAGAGAGATGAAGATAATAAGTGTCGTGAGAAGTAAAATTTTAGATATTGCACCTTCAAGACCAATAATTACCATCACTCTTGTTGAAAGTAAATTCATGACCATGGGTATCAATATAAACATCATCACTTTGTATAAAGCATCGTCTTTGTTTTGAAAATCATATCCAACAATAAAGAATTGGATAAAATCCGAAAAATAATTTAAGGCAAGAGAACATGCACTCAATAAGACAAAGAATGCAATCTGAAATTGATATGTTCTGACCTTAAATAAACGATAGTTAGTCTTGTATATAGAAGCCAAGTATGGATATATTGCCATGACACTAGGCTCAAACACTCTATATACAGATGAAAGAATCCTTTGTATAACAGCAAATATTGCTACTGTCTTCACATCAAAATTTGCAGCTAAAAATGTTGACGTCAAAGGTAGGATTAACCCATTAACCATCTGATATGAATATATTTTCCATCCAGATGAGACCCTAGATAAGGAGATGGAGAAGCAATGCCCTTTACCTACACCTCTCATTCTATATAAGATGAAAATCAATGCAGTACTAATTACATACGGTGCTATATGTAAGAAGCAATATAACTCGAGATCATTATTATTATTTACAAATAGAAAGACAGGTATGGTCGATAATAAACGGGAAAAAAGTTGAATAAGAGATATTTTTTTCATCTCTTGTTCTGCCTGAAAGAAAAATGAAAGTGAAAAGGCCTCAAATAGTAGGCCTATACTAAAGGCAACAACAACCAATATATATTCTGGATGACTAAAAAATGTAGTCAATAATGATACTAAAATGACAAAAAACGAAATTGACACTTTTAAACTGACACATTGACTCACTATACTAATTTTTTCTTCTTTATTATCAGTACGTGCAATATCTTTGACTGCTATAAGAGTCTGGCCAAAATCAGAAAAAGAGAGTAAAAAGTTGAAATATAATAGAACTAAACTAAATACGCCATATTGCTCTAGTCCAAGAACTCTAATAACATATGGCATAACCAATATAGGAACTATTAGATCAAAGCCTTTTACTGTTGAAAGATATGCAATATTTTTTAATACTTTCTTCATCTTATTTTTCTTGCCGGTACACCTACATAAACACCAGGCTCTGATATACTCCTAGAAACAATACAGCCAGCCCCAATAATCACGTTATTGCATATTGAAACGCCTGGCAATATTATTGCTCCAGCACCTATCTGCACATTATTCCCTATTGATATAGGCTCGCCAACATGCCCATACAACTCACCTGTGACGTAGTCGAGCTTCAGGGAGATAAGCTTAGCTCCAGCCGAAATTGAAACATTTTCACCTAATGAGATACCATATGCAGCATTGATATATACATAATCATTAATGGTCAGGCCTTTTTCAAAATAAAATCTATTTGCATTTTTTATTGAAAACGAACCAAAGATACTACATAAACTGTATTTTTCCTTTCCAAATAGAATAAGAAATCTTATCCGGTGGCACTTAAGTATTAACTTCTCAACTAGTAAAATCATAAAACTTATCTATCCGCATGTATAAAATATATATTTCAAACTTAAGTGTCGTATTTACTTATCACCTGAGAAGGTAATTTATGAGCACTTGTTTTTATATAAAACCCATATGAATCATGTGATGGTAAAGGTATAAAATAACCTCAACAAATTAATTTTTTTGTTTGACCATTTTAACCCATCGACCCAGCTTCCATGCATGTGACAAGCAGTAGGAATAGGCAGCAAATAGCAGCAGATAGAGTGCCATCATCAACCATTCTGGCAGCTGAACCTGCTCGGAAAAAATACCGAAGAAGACGATGCCCAGATTGGCCACCACGATCAACAGCAAGGCCTCACGGGAGGTAAAGCCGGCATGAAGCAGAATATGATGCAGGTGATTACGATCGGGGCGCAGGGGGGATTGGCCTTTGCGAATTCGGCGGATCATGATGCCTACCATGTCCATCAACGGCAAACCGATCAGCCAGAGGGCGGTCACGGGTCGAAACGCTTGTTCCAGCTCATGATGTTGTGAACCAAACAGCACCAGGTAGCCGATAACAAAGCCCAAGAACATAGAGCCGGCATCACCCAGGAATATTTTTCGCTTGAAGGGGGGAATATTGAGATTGACCAGCAGATAAGGCACCAGGGCAATGGTGATCACCAGGCAGAGCTGAGCCATGTCAGGCATGGTGTTGGCAAACAGGATGGAGAGCCCAATCAGTGAAATACCGGCCATGCTGCCCGCAAGACCATCGATCCCATCCATCATGTTATAGGCATTGATGGCGGCGCAAACCGCCACAATAGCGACCAGCAGATCCACAAAGGGGATGGTGATATTCCCGACGCCCAGCACATTACCAAACTGATGCAGGCTGATATCGGTCGAGAGGCAGAGAACCAGAATCAAGAGGGCTTGCAAGCTAAGCCGGATCCAGGGGGAGATATCCTTGGCATCATCAATGGCGCCAATCATCATCATACAACCGGCACAGCTCAGCATGATGATGATCGAACTTTGCAAGGGAATCGTGAAGAAGACGCTGAGGTAAACCCCCAGGCACACCGCAATGCCTCCAATCAGAGGGACTGCACCAACGTGCTGTTTACGCTGATTAGGTAGATCAACAAGTTGTAATTTAGCTGACAATGGGCGCAGGCAAGCTATAGCCAGCGCGGTGCCAAAGAACGCAACCAGACCAGACGTTTCCATTTTATTTATCCCTAAAAAAATATCAGGTTCGCTTCTTAGAACGACCTGCTTTTAATTTGCAAGCATTATTAAATGACCGATTCAACTGTCGCCACTAAGCCCTCTGTCGACTCAATAGCCAACAGAATGGCTACCGCCCCTGAGTTACAGCTCCCAGTGTGCTCACAGTCTGAATATTTTTAATATTCCCAAAGAATTGTGACAATTTTTCGATCCTGTACGCCTCGTCAAGCAAGGTAGCGAGAAGCGCGTCATGCTTGTCAGCCGTAATAACACTGCTCATTCTGGGCCTTTTGAACTCAAGAGGTTGCAGGATTGATTTTGAATCGGCGGGCGTGATTCTACCTGCAGTTTGCTGAAATTAGTAGCCAAACTGGTCTAATCAATATCCGAATGATTAAAAAACAACCAAATCCAGTTCCTGCATATCATCCCCTATTCTTGCCAGCACCCCATATAGGGGGTTAAAAATAGATTATTCCTTGACATGTAGCGATAGTCGCATGAATAAAAAAAGGAGGCCCTAGCCTCCTTGAATCATAAGGGTATCCGTTTACTTGATGCTGTCTTGCTCGCGAAAGGCGAATCGTATCACCACAATCCCTACTCCCAGCATCCCGCCAAACAGGGTGGCCAATACCACCACCAGAGGTCGTTTGGGTTTGTCCCGAGAAAGAGGCTCGCTTGGAGATGCCTGATAGGCGAAGGATTGGAACGGTAGTGCATCCAGCTTGATGGCCATGAGGCTGCTCAGTTGCAGACGCAGATCACTGATGCTGGGGTTCATGAACTCAGGGTTCTTGATCTCCTTGAGCACCTTGAGCTTCTCTGCCAGAGCCTTGGCCCCCAAATTGATGGCAAAGCTGTCCTGATTTTGCAGGTTTTCTACTGGCGTCTCGATCCCCGCAGCTTGACTGATGCGCAGGCTGTATTCAGTCCGCAGAATATCATCTTGCAACTGCTTGAGGGTATCGGCCTTAGCACTTTCATACTGGCTCTGCAACGTCTTGATCCGGTTGCGCCAGAGGGTGTCGAGCTCCTTGCTCTTTGCGGCAGACTCCAGGCTCTGGATGAAAGAGATGTACTGCTCTAGCCGCTCTTTGGCCTTTTCTGCCGTGTTCGCAGCGAAGGATAGAGTAATATCTTCGCTCAACTTGTCCGGCGCTCTGGCATCTATCCCCTCGGTCATCTTCTTGAGCAGCAGCCGCTTGCCCCTGCTGTCCGTAACGCCGGTATTCGCCGCTTCGGCATCCAGATAGCCTCTTTCCATCAAAAACTGGCTTTTGTTATTGAAGCTGTTGAAATTATTGACAAAATCACCATATATCGCCTTCTTTTCAAAGGCGGTGAAGGCACTTGCAGGTACCAGTGCATTCATTAGCTGGTTGATGTTGAGTTCAAGGGATTCAACTTCCTTGAGAGTCGGCCGTTTGATCTCGGCCTGACTGACCCACACCTGAGGAGCCAGCAGTGCATAAGCGACGCCACCCGCCGCAAACAGGCCGGCAACACAGATGATCAGCAGCTTGCTCCGCCAGAGTTCCAGGATCAGCGCTCTCAAGTCGATGTAACTGTTGGGTCGGGACTGAATCCATCCTTGTGGAAGATCTGCCTTGGACTGTGTCAGGGTTGGTTCTTGGTTACTCATATTCTCACATTTCTCTGATTGGAAACTGGGTGGGCAACAGCCCATGAAAAGGGGAGTGGGTCAGCCGGGAACAGGCTCTATATAGTCACGATACCAGCCGGTACAATATTTCACACCCGCGCCGTTGTTGATGGTTGATGGCATCTGATAATCCATGGTACTCAGCTCAAGTGGCATGCACATCGCAAGGCTTCACCGGCTTCATCTTATCGATGGTGCCTTGCCGATGTTGCACAGGCACCCGATCCGCTAAGTGCACTATCCCCTCCACTATGCCATCCACATGGAAGAAGTCTTGTGACTGCTACCTCTGGTGGTAGTCATTGATGGGCTCACCAGTCACCTTGGTGAACCTGAGCAGTGCCATATCGGGTAGCCACTGAAAATGCGCCGGCCAGTGCGCGGGTTTGCCATAAAAAGGGATCCAGCAGTACGTCATTAGTGCATTGCCTTTCTTGTTGATAGCATAGAGATAAATGGGGGAATTAATCCCCGTCATGGCAAATGGTATCTTGCCGTTGAAACCTGACCCTGAGCGAGAGAAGGCATAGACAAACGGGTTATCCAAGGAGTAGTGCTTTCCGGTAAGGCGCCTAGATACCGCTCTCGATCGCCTCTCTACTCGTGAAGCAGCCGAGCCATGCCAAGACACTCCGTCAGACCCGACTTGTGGAAGCAATACTTTGCCAGGGGAACAAACCAGGATGAGCGTCCTTAAGGTTCTCTTTGCAGCCATCGTTGATGGCTGTCAATCTTGCTCTCCTCATTGCCACCAACGCACAAGAGGCAGCACCGGTAACCAGATACGCCATTTCACAGTCCTGCAAAATGGTTCTCGGGAGGGAACCCTATCGCTCTGGCTAGTCGCTGCCGAACAGATCGCGGGTATACACCTTGTCCGCCACATCGCTTAGTTCGCTGGCCATGCGATTGGAGAGGATCACGTCGGAGAGTTGTTTGAACTCTGCCAGGTCGGTAATCACCCGAGAGTTGAAGAAGGCCGGCTCCTTGAGCGCAGGCTCAAACACCACCACCTCTATTCCCTTGGCCTTGATCCGCTTCATTACCCCTTGAATGGCCGAGGCACGGAAGTTGTCTGAGCCCGACTTCATGATCAGTCGATAGACCCCAACCACCCTGGGGTGGCGACGTATGATGGAGTCGGCGATGAAGTCTTTACGGGTAGTATTTGCATCGACGATAGCCCGTACCAAGTTGTTCGGCACATCGTCATAGTTGGCCAGTAACTGCTTGGTGTCCTTGGGCAGGCAATAGCCGCCATACCCGAAAGAGGGATTGTTGTAGTGACTGCCAATACGTGGGTCCAGCCCCACGCCTTCAATGATCTGGCGGCTGTCAAGACCATGAGTCTGGGCATAGGTATCCAGTTCGTTGAAATAAGCGACCCGCATGGCGAGGTAGGTGTTGGCAAACAACTTGATCGCTTCCGCCTCCGTGCTGTCGGTCAACAAAATCGGTACGTCCTGCTTGATGGCACCCTCTTGCAAGAGGGCGGCAAAACGTTCAGCACGCTCGGAACGTTCACCCACTATGATGCGCGAGGGATGCAGATTGTCATAAAGCGCCCTACCCTCTCTCAAAAATTCAGGGGAAAAGACTACATTTTTGCAACCTAGTTTATCTCTTATCGTCTTGGTGTAACCCACGGGTACAGTGGACTTGATCACCATGACGGCAGTCGGGTTGATGGTCATCACATCCCGGATCACCGCCTCCACAGAACGGGTATTGAAGTAGTGGGTGCTCTCATCGTAATCGGTCGGTGTCGCTATGATGACAAAATCAGCCCCTTGATAAGCCTGATGCTTATCCAGCGTCGCTGTCAGATTAAGAGGCCTATGGGCGAGGTAATGCTCCAATTCGCTGTCTGCGATGGGCGATTTACCCTGATTGATGAGCTCCACTTTTTCAGCCACCAGGTCGAGGGCTACCACTTCGTTGTGTTGGGCAAGTAACACTGCGTTGGACAGACCGACATAGCCGGTTCCCGCTACGGCAATTTTCACCATGGGACTACCTGATTGATTAAATTAAGGGTCTGATTTTGAGTCGGCAATTGTGCCACAAGAACACGGACTTACACTAATTCCGGGGACTGAAACAGGGGGCGTGGGCATCCTTTTCGGACAGATGTAACGGCACGCCGTGTAACAGAGGCCAATCGATAGCCAGATGGGGGGAATTCCAACGCAGGACCTTTTCCCCAGCAGGATAGTAGTAGTCACTGCATCGGTAGAGCAGGTCAGCAATTTCACTCAACACATAGAAACCGTGTGCAAAACCGGGCGGGATCCACATCTGGTGGTCATTCTCCTCTGACAGAAGTTGGCCAACCCATTGACCATATGAGGATGAGCCAGGGCGCACATCCACCGCCACATCAAAGATGCAGCCCCGAACAACTCTCACCAATTTTCCTTGAGGCTTCTCCACTTGATGATGTAACCCACGCAATGTGCCTTGCCAGGAGCGACTGTGGTTATCCTGCACCAGGGTGTATGGGCCACATTGACGTTCAAACTCATCCTGGCGCAGAGTTTCCATGAAAAAACCACGCTCATCACTATGGCGAGTGGGCAGCAGCAATTTGACGTCTGGAATCTCAAGAGATTGATATTTCATAAGCCTCTTCAAATGTTGAGCCAGGGAAGCTGCGCTATAGCAAATTCAGAAGAATCACTGCATGTTTCTTTTAGCTCGACAATCGGCTTGCAGGCCAGAACTGGCGGATTGTGACAGTCAAGAAAATGATGCAGGTGTGCAGGAACATGGCCCTTTGAGTTAACAAAGGGAAATGATGGGAGACACTATGCTCCCATTCCATTGGAGTCCATTCTCAATCTGATCAGCCAATCCCTCATCTGCGCCTGCCAAGAGGGCAGCACGATACCAAAGGTGGCGGAAAACAATCGACAGTCGAGCCTGGAATTCTGAGGGCGGGGAGTTGCCTGGAGCCATCTCTCCGACGAAATGGGATTCACCGGGACGGGCTTAGCCAATAAACCTAGCCCATAAGCTTCCCGTACCAGCGCCGAGGCAAAACCATACCAGTTCGTTTCCCCCTGGCAACTCAGATGATAGAGACCTCGCTTATCAGGTTCTATCAACACCCTATCCAAGGAAAGTAGTACCATACGCGCCAACCAATGAACTCGAGTCGGAGCGCCCCATTGATCATCTACGACTTGTATGGGTAGGCCTTCTTTGGCGCGCCCAAGTATGGTGCTGGCAAAATGCCGCCCCTCCCCTCCATAGAGCCAGCTAGTACGCACGATCAAATGATCAGGACATAGTGCTTGAATTACCTGTTCACCGGCATACTTGCTGGCGCCATAGACATTCAAAGGTCCAGGCTTATCCGTTTCCATCCATGCTGCAGTACCGCTGCCATCAAAGACATAGTCGGTGGAAAAATGCACCAACAGGGAGCCACGGGCCCTTGCCTCTCGTGCCAGAGTAGCTACGGCTTCACAATTGATACGATCTGCGAGCTGAGGCTTGGCTTGTGCCTCATCGACAGCCGTATATGCCGCGCCATTGATGATCACATCAGGCTGATAGCGGTTTAAGGCACCGGTTAAGGAAGTAGGCTCTGTGATGTCACACTCGTCTCGGCCCAAGGCGGCCACCTGCCAGTGGGGATAATCCAGACATAGAGTAGAAAAAAGGGCTCGTCCTAACTGGCCACGAGCACCCAGCAACAAGATCTTCATCGCGATTACCGCGCGCCAAAACCGGTCAGAATGGTGCGGATGGTTTTGAACACAATGAGTACATCAAGCCAGAGAGAAAAGTGCTTGATGTAGTAAAAATCGTGCTCAATCTTGATGCGTGTATCATCTGCATCGGCAGCATAACCGTGTACAACCTGCGCCCAACCGCTGATCCCGGGCCGCACTATATGGCGATACATGTAGAAGGGGATCTCCCGCTCGAACTGGTCGACGAAAGTACGCTGCTCCGGTCTCGGCCCAATCAGGCTCATGTCCCCTTTGAGGACGTTGAAAAACTGTGGCAACTCATCGATGCGCAGCTTGCGGATCACCTTACCCACCCGGGTGACGCGCATGTCACCATCTTGGGCAAACTGGGCACCGGCCTTTTCAGAATCCTTACACATGCTGCGGAACTTGTAGATACGAAAATCCTTGTTGCCCTTGCCAACCCGGTTTTGCAGGAACATGACTGGGCCCGGACTCTCCAGCTTGATGAGGATGGCCGTCACCAACATCAAGGGCGAGAACAGCGGGATCGCGATCAACGCAGCCAGGATGTCCATTCCCCGTTTGATGAAGGCATAAACGGGCGATGGTAACAGGGAGCCAAGTTGGTTCTCGTGGAGATGATCAATTTTCACTCGCCCGGTCAGTGCCTCGCTGATCTGTTTGATGTGATAAACAGGGATATGGGCCAGGGCACAACGTGCTAGGAAACGCTCCCACTCCCCCGCTAGCTTCTCATCCCGAAGGTCCGCCACCACGGCATCATAACGAACCTCCCCCAGATCAGGCTTGTCCAGCAGACGCCACTGTACACACTCATGACTCGTCAGGGGTTGGTAATCGCCAAATGGAAGCAAGGCATACTTTGGAGTCCGATAGCGACGGCCTATAAAATAAACAAGCCAACAGCAGAGCAACGCTACCACATATGATTCGAACAATACCTGACGACTGTAAGGTAAACGCAGAAAGAAAAGGATCCCGACAAGTAGGCCATAGAGGGTCGTCACTGTTGGGATCATATAGGCAACTGGGCTTGCGCCTGGGTATCGCAGGAAACGGTGAAGCACGATCCCTGTGAGCAAAAAAGCTACAAAGGCTCCCACCAAGGTATTGACTCTTACCGCATCGAGCCCCCCCCAAAAAAACCACCCCCAGCGCTCAATTGCAGGGACGCATACTGCCAGCAAGGCCCCAAAAAGAAACAAAGAGGGCGGACTAAATAAGACACGCTCATACCAGCGTGAGTGACGGCGTTGATAGCTCAATTATTACCTCGGGATTATTCTTATAAAATGAAAGTTAACATTACTTGGAACCTAATAAATTATTAGTGTAGATCGTCTCGAACATATCATCAAGATTTTCCACTACAGCTCTTGTTATGTCTCAAACCCATCAAGTTTTAAAAGTCAATTCTACTTTTGATTGATACAGAACATTTACCTTGCTAACAAAATTTACATTTCATATATTTCATGGTTACCAATCAACGTTATGTGAATAATCATAAATTAATTAATATAAACTCTATACATGAGCTGGCATTCACTACATATTACTAAGTATTATTATGACTGACTTCATATCTCTTTCACTAAAACATTAAGACTATTAAGACTATTAAGACTGAAGATATAGTTATTAACAACAAAACATACATGGATCAATCAATGGTTTTCTATTTATGTCATTATGACTTATGTTTTATAAGTCCATTAACGGCGTACCAGAAAAAATACCATGAAGATCTTAAAACACCTAAATTGACTACTTTCCTGTAAAACTCCCATTGATATTTAGCCACATGGATTTTGTTTTGCGTCATCCCTGAGTCAGTTCTGTATTTTGCGAGGATATCCGGTAAACTATAGGCTTTATTGCAACTTGTGAGAAGAGATAGCCAAAGCCCCATATCTTGTCTTTTTCTTATCAATGGCATTTTCTGCTTACCTAAAGCCTCGGCATTATATACTGCAGTGAGGCATCCGATTACATTGCCATAGAGGAGCTGATTATATGATACTGACTCTGGTGCACTAACTACTTTCCCATCACCAAGATGAGAAAACATCTGGTAAGATGTAAAAGTAAAAAGATAGTTATTCTCCTCCATAAATGAAATTTGCTTTTCTAGTTTATCGGCAGACCAAAGATCATCCGCATCAAGGAATGCTATATACTTTCCATTCGCTCGTTCGATAGATGCATTTCTTGAGAAACCAGCACCTCTGTTCATGTCGTTAACAGTGATGGTAATTCGTGGCTCATCTAATGCTATTTTTTTAATGATATCGAGTGTGTTATCTTCAGAACAATCATCCGTAATAATTAACTCCCAATTATCATAGCTTTGATGCAATACACTTTTTATACTATCGAAAATTGTATTGGATGAGTTGTATGTTGGCATTATGATAGAAACCAAAGGTCGTGAAGTATTTTTCATCACCTGATTCAACCTCGCCATAAAGTGGACTTTAATGCAGTCTTGATAAAGAAGAACCCAAAACCAGCTTTATAAGCGATAGCACTTTTCTTCACAACAAAGAGAATAAAAAGAAATAGACCGCAGCGAGGTGATACCCTCAAAAACATATTCTTCTTGGCTATTATCTTTTTATCTGTTGAATAAAAGTCAGCCCCTGAGGTGACTGGTGGGTGTGAGGATACTTCTACAGGATAACGCTGGATGGACAATCCATGGCTCAAGCAATCCGATAAGAAAATCATTTCCTCACCAGAGGGATTATCTGTGCCTAATCCAAACTTCTCATCAAACCGAATCTTGTTATTTAAAATAACCTTTCGATTAAAACATATGTCAATGGATGAGGGCTTAGCGATAGTAAAAAAATTAAGCTTGTGTGAAACCTGGCTGTTTAACGTGGTTCTACCATCTTGGTACCTATGATAATAAGTACCTACATCGACATTATCCCTCTTCATTCTCTTTATTATATCTAAAATCTTTTCAATGGAAAAAACGACATCATCATCCATGATCATCACGTATTCACCATTAGCATTTTCCAATGCTATGTTCCTGCTAATCGACAATCCATTGGTATCCGTTGGGATATATGAGACATCATCCCTATCCTTTAAATTGTTAATTGCTTCCAAAGACGCTTCAAGTGGCTTTTGGTGGACAATGATATATTCAACACTTGGATTGAAGTCCAGGCTTAACTTACTAATTCGATCTGCATAAGTAGAGATTGCTATTGACAAATAAGCCATATAATCACTCAGGAAGGTTTAATTTTAGAATTCAAGTGTGCGGCTTGTAGCGCATTATTTAATTAGCAATGAGTGATCACTATTCTCCCCTGCTTTGTGACCCATCCAGTACCTTAAAGCGCCAACAACATATACTGGTACAACCAAGAAAAACAGAACATATAAAAAATATTTTTGATATATAATAAATTGCAAAGATTGATTTATTGGTAATGTTGAAAAGAATATAAGTGATACTGGCCAATATATTATGCTGTTTAATGATGTTAACCACCTAAAAAATATCAGGTAAACCAATAATGAAAATAAAGTGAAAGAAGAAAACAAATATACACCCAACTCTCCGGCATATGCCCACATCTCACCGACAATAAATGTATTAGAGTTTATGACATGCCCGCTATCACTGTATATATATGGAACTATCCATTCGTCCGGCTTTAGCTCTTTTAATCCAAGAAGATGTGAGAATGGCAGATCGGAAAACACACCTGTAAGCTGGGGTTTATAATATTGCATGATATAGTACATGCCTTGTGCTTGACCAAATATACTACGATCAAGCATTCTAAATAAGGCATTGCCATCACCAGACATCATCGTAGAATATATTAAACCAGTAGTAAAAATGAATGCGATTGAAAACATCAAGATTTTCAATACTGACTTGGAAAGCAAGAAATACGTCACTCCCATCATCATGAACAGCAAGAACAGATGTGCTTTTTGGCCATCAAACGTGAGTTGAATTGAAGATATAGCAACAATATAAAATAGCCTTGCTTTAGAGGCTTGATTATTACTTACCAATATCATCGTGGCTATTGTTATATAAAAGCAGAGGAAGTAAAATATTTTACCAACATAAGGGATATCAACAAAAATCTCTCCTTTCTGAATGGCGGCTCTAGACAATGCGGCTTGTGTATAATCACCTAATGCAACAAAGTAGAGCGGGGATTGTTGATAGAACAGTATAAATTTGACCAAGCAGTATATAACAAAAAGCACAGACAATGGATTGATGACATTTACAGCTTCATTAACCTCAGTCTGGTCATGTAAAGAAATCATCTTATTATCGACGAAAAAAAAGTACGCTAAAATCCCTATGAAAATAATCATGACTGAAAATGATGTCATGTAATAGACACTATGTATGATTTCTTTATTGAACCCATCCAACCTAGTCGATATATCTGGAAAAAAAACAACCAGCACCGTAGAAAGCCAAGACGTAAAGAAAATATTGAAAACTATTAATATAAAGCAAGATATGCTTTGCTCTTTCTTCTGGAGCATGCTCATTACAAGAAGTGTAAAAAGCCCCCCAACTAAGACTGCTATGATAACCTCACTAACCATTATTTTTTCCTTAGTTGTGAAGTAAATTACACATAAAGAATTTCAAGTACTCTCAATAAAAAACATTAACAATCAACATCCAAGATATATTCTTAGCTTTTTCAACTGGAAAGAAATAAACCCTGGCTTCAATACATTAATCAAACTGACTATGACTTTGGAAAGAGAATTCGGTGTATTATTAAAAAGCCCAGCTACATACAACATTGCCTTTGGCCATGCTTTTTTTCTTAACTTTAAGATATATTGACTTTTCTTTAGGTCAGGTATTACAACCACTTCATCAATTAATGCCATTTCATTGAAGTAACGTTCATTAATGATTTTTGAACGACTACTACTAATACTATCAGACTTGCGATATTGCACAGTTTTTTTGTTAAAAAATCTAAGAGTGTAACCTTGTCTTGTCAATTTAAGCCATAGAGGGTAATCCTCTATTAATCTAAATCGTTCATCTGCATAACCTACCGATACTAATGCACTTCTTTTAATAAAAGATGAGGGCGCAATGGGAATTCCATTAATTTTCAAATAATTATATTGAGCTTCAGCAGTTAGATCAAAAAAATGATAATATGCTGAAGATGGCATTAAGTTAGTATTAACTTTATTGGATTGCTCATCCAAATAAAAAACCTGCATCAATGAAAATACAGCACCAATGTTTTCACTACCCCTATTGATCACATAATCAAGATTGTCATTAAGACAATTTGGCAAGAGTATATCGTCGCCCGCAATAGTCTTTATCCATTCTGAAGTAGATGCAGTCCATGCAAGGTTTATATTCCTTGAAACACCACCATTTACTTCACTTTTGAAAAAAGTGACTTTATTAAAACTAGACTCATGCAATGTCAACCAATCATGAACAACTTCCACTGTATTATCTAGTGATGCGTCATCGGAAATTATCAATTCAATATTTTCGGCACCATACGTTTGATGATAAATGCTATCTAATGTTTCAGTAACTGTCTTCGAGGAATTGTAAGTTATTACAGCAACGGATATTATATTTTTCATGGTTATATCTTGAAGCTCGGTGATGATAATTAATGCATGTCATTTGGATATTTTTCTTACATTGAAAAATACAAACAAAAAATACAAACAATAATTAACTAAATATGCCATAGGTGCACCTTCAACCCCCATGACATTGACAAGCGAATACGATAAGACCACAAACGTTATTGAGGATATAATTTCGCTAATTATAAATATTCTAGTAGCCCCACGGGAGAGCATAGGATATGCGTATAGCCAGCTGGCGATTTTCATTATGTCACCACACAACTGAATGGCAAATAAATCACGAGCGGAGTTGAACTCTGCAGTGAAAAGAAGCCATATAGCTATATCGCGTAATAAATACACCGCCAATGCCATCACAGCTACAACAGGGATAACAACCCGAGCCGTCCTATGAATCTCACCAACAATAGCTTCAACACCGACCAAGGATGATAAACGTGGCAGGTAATACGTGCTGAGAGCCAGCGTGATAACACCAAGATATACTTCTGATATTTTCCACACCGCTTGCCAATATCCGGCAGCGTCCCATCCAACTGCCTCGATTAAAATCGTCCTAACCAAGATAAGTGATATTGGAACTGTTAAAGCACTGGTGATTGCCATCAGCATATAGCCACCAATGGATTTCCTTGCCTCAACACTTGTCTTGCCCCACCAATACTGCATCTTAAACCAAGCTTGGTGGAAGTTCACAATCAGCATAACCAGCCCTATCAGCCCTGCCTGTACTGCAGCAGCCAATAAGGCACCTTGGATATCAGCCATCACAATCATCATCAACATCACACTACTGGATATGACTACCGATAACATACCCAATAATACATAGCGTCGATAAAGCTGCTGACCATTTATGACTGAGTTACAAAGCGTACCCACAGCTGATAGAGGCAAAACGCAAACAGTCGCCATCACAACCCAAGCCAGCTTAGCATCCTGAAATAGCCAGTTAGCAACATGTTCCGCCAATAACAATCCACTAGGGATTAGCAGAGCAGAAATAACCAAAACCCACTGCAATGATGCTCGCCACCAAGGGGCACAAGATTCAAAACCCTGTTGGTTATTTTCAGCGGTATAACGTACTACCCCACTACCGACAGGAGCATTAACAATTCCATTTAGGCTACCCACCATACTTTGTACTTGGCCTAACATGGCCATACCAGCAGGGCCTGTATATATGGCGACAATTTTCGCAATAACAAAACCCATCGCCATTTTAAGCAGTGTTAAAAGCCCTGTCATGACAGTCACTTTAAGCAAGCGTCTCATGCTTTGAAGCCATTTACCGCATCTATCACCCTTGTCACGGCTTCATCACTCATGGTGGGATCCATAGGAAGAGAAAGCACCTGCTGATGAATTCGCTCCGTCACTGGCAACAGGTAATCCCGATACTGTGGATACGCCTGTTGCTTATGAGGAGGTATTGGATAGTGAATCAGAGTCTGAATATTTTTCTCAGATAACCACTGCTGAAGCTGCTCACGCACATCACAACGCACAACGAATAAATGCCACACATGTGCGCCTTCATTTTCCACATTGGGTAACGTCACTAAAGGATTGTTAATTCGTGCGCGATAGGATTGGGCGATATTTTGACGACGAGCAGTCTCCCCTTCCAGATAAGGCAGCTTCACTCGCATCATCGCGGCTTGGATTTCATCCAATCGACTATTGACCCCTTGATACAAGTTCTCATATTTTTTATGCGAACCATAATTGCGCAGTGCTCTGATTGTCTGAGCCAACTCATCATCATTTGTTGTCACTGCACCTGCATCTCCTAGAGCACCTAGGTTTTTACCTGGGTAGAAACTGAAACCAGCAGCATCCCCCCAGTTACCTGCGCGCTTACCCTGAATTTCGGCTCCATGCGCTTGGGCGCAGTCTTCCAACACCAATAAATCAAACTCAGTAGCAATTGCCATCAGTTCTGGCATAGGAGATAACTGTCCGTACAGGTGCACAGGTAGTATGACTTTGGTTCTGGGTGTGATTGCCCCTCTAACCAGAGCCGGCTCCAGATTAAAAGTTTCTGGGTTTGGTTCAACTAAAACAGGAACCAGATTGTTTTCAGTAATCGCCAAAATGGACGCAATATAAGTATTAGCTTGTACTATAACTTCATCACCAGCTTGCAATTTACCAAGTTCTTTCCATGCTCTCAGAACCAGGTTAAGAGCATCCAATCCGTTCGCTACACCAATAGCATACTTGGTACCACAATAGCGAGAAAACTCGTTTTCAAATTGAGCCAGCTCATTCCCCATAATATACCAGCCAGAATCAATAACTCTGGCACAGGCATCTTTTAGTTCATTTTTGTACTGATTATTGATAGCTTTCAAATCGAGGAAGTTAATCATTTTTCTATCTCAATATAACGAATTATTTTAGCTGGACTTCCAGCGACAACAGCATAATCAGGTACATCTTTAGTGACAACTGCTCCTGCACCTACCATTGCATATTTTCCAATTGTAATGCCAGGCAATAGAGTTGCATTGGCACCTAAAGATGCTCCAGACTTTATTCTCATCTTAGGAAATTCAGCTGGATAAATTTTAGATCGAGGATGTTTGTCATTAGTGAATGCAACACAGGGGCCAATGAAAACGTCATCCTCAATTGTGATGCCATCCCAGATATATACACCAGATTTGATCGTGACACGATCACCTATGGTGACGTCCCCCTCAATTAGGGTATGTGCACATATATTACATGCTTTACCAATTTTTGCGCCTTGAAGTATAACTGAGAACTGCCAAATACGAGTGTCATCGCCTATATCATTTGACATCACATCGCTAAGATGATGAATAAACATTTATATCTCTCCTGGCTAGACGCAGAAAATCCTCATACTTTCTTATATAATCAGATTCATCATATAACTGATCAGCTAATACCATCAGCACACAGTCATCAGAAAAATCATGCATCTCACGCCACATAAAAGACTCTATTAGCAACCCTTTAGTCGGCATATCAAGAATAACTTCTGCCTTATCCGTCCCATCATCGAGGACAAAACGACAAGAACCAGATACTGCAATCGCAACCTGCTTTAGCTCTTTATGTGCATGGAAGCCACGAGAAATACCTTTTACTGTATTAAAAATATAATAAACTCGCTTTATATCGAAAGGGATATTTTTGTTACCTTCCAGTGATAGTAAAGAACCACGTTCATCACCGAGCATTGGAAATTCAATTAGTTTAATAAGGTCCATCTTAATTCCTTATCAAATCTAGTAGATATTGACCGTAGCTGTTTTTAGCCATCCGTTGTGCTGTCATAGCCACTTCTTCTTTACTTAGCCAATTATTTCGTAATGCAATCTCTTCAAGACATGCAATTTTGAAACCTTGCCTTGCTTCAATGGTTGCCACAAAGTTAGATGCTTCAAGCAAACTTTCGTGTGTACCACTGTCAAGCCAGGCAAAACCTCTCCCCAGTAGCTCAACATTAAGCTGCCCTTGCTCCAAATACTCTTGGTTAATACTAGTAATCTCAAGCTCTCCTCGCTTAGAGGGTTTTACTTTCTTGGCAATGTCAACAACTTGATTGTCGTAAAAATAGAGCCCAGTCACTGCAAAATGTGACTTCGGCTGCGCCGGTTTTTCTTCGATGGAGATAACACTCTGCTTATCATCAAACTCTACGATACCAAAGCGCTCTGGATCCTGGACCTTATAGCCAAATACTGTTGCGCCTTTTCCCCTGCTAGCGGCCTCGCGTAACATCGGTGAGAACCCCTGTCCCCAGAACATGTTATCACCCAATATCAAGCATACAGAGTGATTACCTATAAACTGCTCACCAATAATGAATGCTTGAGCAAGTCCATCCGGGCTTGGCTGTATGGCATATTCCAGTACAATACCAAATTGACTGCCATCACCTAAAAGACGTTGAAAACTGACCTGATCTTCTGGGGTGGTAATAATCAATACATCCCTGATCCCTGCCAGCATCAATACTGACAAGGGATAATATATCATGGGTTTATCATAAACCGGCAGTAGCTGCTTGGAGACCCCCATGGTAATAGGATAAAGGCGAGTTCCTGAGCCACCAGCAAGAATAATTCCTTTCACTATTTTTTATCCTCATACTGCTGAGCTATCCAAGACTGATAAGCCCCGCTCTTGACATTGTTGACCCACGGTTGGTTATCCAGATACCACTGTACGGTCTTGCGAATACCGGATTCGAAAGTCTCTTGCGGTTGCCAAGCGAGCTCAGCGCTCATCTTGCTGGCATCGATGGCATAGCGTCGATCGTGGCCGGGACGATCGGCCACATAGGTGATTTGATCGCGATAGGAGCCGACCTTGGGTACCATTTCATCTAGCAGATCGCAGATGGTATGAACGACTTCCAGATTCTGTTTCTCGTTATGACCACCGATGTTGTAGGTTTCGCCAATCACACCTGTGGTAACCACGGTATAGAGTGCACGGGCGTGATCTTCTACATAGAGCCAGTCACGGATCTGGTCGCCCTTGCCGTAGACAGGCAGCGGCTTGCCATCCAGGGCGTTGAGGATCACCAGAGGGATCAGCTTCTCGGGGAAGTGGCATGGGCCGTAGTTATTGGAGCAGTTGGTGACAATGGTCGGTAGACCATAGGTACGGCGCCATGCGCGCACCAGATGGTCGCTCGATGCCTTGGAGGCAGAGTAAGGGCTGCTGGGGGCGTAAGGGGTTGTTTCGGTAAAAAGCGGCAACGCCTCGCCTGAGGCAACTTCATCGGGATGGGGTAAATCACCATACACTTCATCGGTAGATATATGGTGGAAGCGGAATGCTGCCTGGCGAGGCTCATCCAGTGCACTCCAGTAGGCACGTGTGGCTTCCAGCAACATATAGGTACCGACGATATTGGTTTCGATAAAATCGGCTGGACCCAAAATGGAGCGATCGACGTGGCTCTCGGCCGCCAGATGCATCACAGCATCAGGCTGGTGCTGGGCAAATACCCGATCCAGTTCGGCACGGTTGCAGATATCGACCTGCTCAAAGGCGTAACGATCGCTGGCGGATACCGCCGCCAGAGATTCCAGGTTGCCCGCATAGGTCAGCTTGTCGAGGTTGACGACAGAATCTTGGGTGTCACGAATAATATGGCGCACCACGGCCGAACCGATAAAACCGGCACCGCCGGTTACAAGAATCTTCATTGAAAAGTTCCAGATTGAAATAGAAATAGATGAAAAATAAATATTTTCATAAGTAGTTGCCGCTGTATGCAACCAACATATTTCTGTAGAAAAGAAATGTGACTATCGTGATGGGGTGAACACTCACTCCCATACTTGACTAGGTAGCCTACTTACATCAGGCATAGAGAACACTGGTGGCTACAGGTCAAAAAAGGTTGAGACGACCAAAAGAAATAAATGCTACCGCCCTTGAGTTACAGCTCCCAATACGCTGCTTTTAACCTGATTGTGCGCGCTGTTGGTCATTACACCCTCCAGCTTCTTGTTTTGGTTGATGTTTGACAATGACGTCACATCATACTGCTCACTAGGTATTCTTGGCGCCTGCACTGCTCACATCTTGGGCAATAAAGAGCACAAAACCCGATTTTGGGTCAGATTCTATCTCTTTTAACCAGGGCATGAACAGTCAAAACATCGCTGGTCACTTGCCGCGAAAGGGCCTTATTGAATCCAATTTGGTGTTGTCAGTTCTCACCTATATGAGCTTAATTCCAACGAGGAAAGGCATAATGTTGCTTGACGCTGGTTATTATAGAGGAAAAAAGTCACTTTTTTTCAAATCCTTACAAACAATATGAGTGAACGCAGCATAAGAACCAAGACGGTGTTGCCAGGCATGCTTGCGACAATGTAAATCACCTAAAAATGAGGGTTTTTCGATCTCACCCTGTGCGATAGGAACGGTCGCAATTCATGGTACTAAGGCGCAGTGTGAGACCCTCTCTGCCGATAGCCTGAATGGATCGGCCTGGTCACGGTGGCGATAGCATAGCAAAGACAGGCACGATTCAGTCCCGATACAGGGGGGTTATGTAGGATCCTCGTTGACTCTCCCCCTTAGACACCCTCTAATTGACAGCCTGGACCCTTATCATCA
>RCUL01000293.1_pt1 | contig 31610 bp, 28 predicted proteins | sample 2167521 | NCBI WGS metagenome assembly RCUL01 (sample SAMN09932745, study PRJNA488358) | compost metagenome | feature: garden; material: soil; isolation source: compost soil in acetic acid-enriched culture | place: Germany: Experimental Botanical Garden Goettingen | collected 2016-01-27
CGATGTCCAACACAAAACAGGCCCCCAAAGTAGGATTCGTCTCCTTGGGTTGCCCTAAGAGCACAAGACCAATCCATAGCTAATACAGTCAGTCAGGCTTGTGCTGGCGGTATCCCATCACTGTGCTGGTGCTGAAAGTTGTAGTACTGATATGTCGCTTCACACAGGGTCATGTCTCCCGTTACCTAGGAGGTGTTCGTCCGATCAACCATCAGGATACGCCCGAACACGCTCAAGCTCTGCTCGACCGCATCAGCCGCATCGAGCATGGAATCCTGGCTTAACGCCTAGGCTAGGATGTTATGTTGGGTTGACCGACATTGAAGAGGTGCTTAATGAAGCCCGCCCCCATGGAGACTCATAGGGGGATTAAAACGCTGATTGACGCCAGTTATAATCCAAAACAAGCTGAGGCAGTGTTGGCATTACTTTACTAGGTCCAGCGACAAATGCGCCCGCCGCTGTGGCAAACCACGATGAGCGAAGAGCGGTGATCTTCCGTTGGCAGACATCAGGGCTGACGCAACTTGTCTCAAACACAGCCTCTTTTTGGAGGGCGCAATCGTGTTGTTTACCACGTTAAAGTACATATTTTGGGGATGAGCATGCTGGGTGGCTCAACGCCCCCAGATTTGTTCACGCTTCTACTGCACACAAAGACCAATATCGAATCTATTCAGATAAGTTCAAGGTGCCGGTTAATCAATCCAAAATCAGCAACTGGTTCATAGCCTTTCTCTGAAAACATCAGTGCACCTCGCCGCTGCTCTTTCAGATTTGCTATGGCCTGAAAAAAGCAACTCTCGCACAGGTGAACTTCGTAACTTTCGCCATCGTGCTGAGTTCCATAACCCCAGTGGGCACTCAATGTGCCAAACTCGATATTGCTAACATCCCCTTCTGTTTGGCAACTCTCTTCACAAACATCACAGCGAATATCGCTGATTACCTCGATCTCTTTTTTGGTCATGATTTTCATCTTTTGTTACTCCATTCATGCAACATCTGCGAATCAACTGCATCGAGTCCGCAGGTTGACCACTTCTCTGCATTGATGATTGCGCGTGATGGTCTCTCTAACTTGTGCCACTGCCGCTCTATGTGATTCACCCAAGGGCTGTAGACTGGCTGGAATACCAGGCATGACTAATGATGGCCCTCTGAGATACAGCTCCATATGAGTGTAAACATCTCATATCAGAGACTTGTTCACTTCCTTAGCTCCTGAGGTATCGGCCAATTTTTCTTAAAATCCATAAACTCAGCAACAAACGAACCCATCACACTCTTAACAAATTCATCATATATGGATTGATTGATAGTGACATGTAAGAGTGAATCCACTCTCAGCGAATCTCCTACTGCGGCTAGGAAATCCGCATTGTGAAAAATTAATGTCACTGTGCCACTTTTTTGATCCTGGCTCAGGATGATCTGTTGATTGGACATTATCCACCCTCAAATGATGCTTATATGCCGTGTCATTATACGAGTGTACTGATGGCCGTGTACAGTGCGCCGTATAACGTAGAACATAGCTCCTATTGTGAGGAGATAACATGGATTCTGACGAGTTTGAGCTGACGATGCTCGCAACTGCATTCGGTAAAAATGTACGAGAACTGCGGTCTGCACGAGGTATGCAACAGGAAAAACTAGCGCTAATTGCTGGTATAGACCGTGGTCATATGGGAAAAATCGAACGCGGGGAGACTAGGGTAACCCTTGAAAAAGTTTATTTGATCGCAAAGGCCCTTGGGGTCTCGCCTGCATCATTGCTGCCATAGCCATAGTATGGCTGTTGCTCTTACCCAATGGCCCGCCCTGGATTTGCAATAAACTCGAACACGCCAAACACCTCACCTTATCACTGCATACAAACCGCCCTGAGCTGGTTTGGTACAGTTTCAGCTCCAGCCAGTGCCAGGCGAAACCACACTCGTTGTCATCGGACGCATCAGGGAGATGCGTCGCATTCGGCCAGAAGTTTGCCCACAAACGCTACATCCGGTGCTCCGTCGACCCTCACAGAGTAGCGATGATACTAGGCAGTCCTCTCATGAGGTCTGTAGGGAAAGGAGATCTTGTTTAGGAAATCGTCGGTGTCACAACTCACAAACGCATCGTCCAGACGGCCGATTAGGAAGCCGGCAGGTATCTCAATCCCCTCGTTGTGACTACAACAAAACCGTTGAAAACAACAACCCTGTGCCTGGGAGATATTCTGAAAAAATCGCTGATACCGAGATTGATGTACTCGAACTCGACAGCACAGGTAATGCTCAGTGTATCGAGCACTGAAAATATTTTAGCTCGGCCGGTATAAGTCGCAGCACCACGTCGTACAGCATCACCCAATCTGCCATCCTACGCTATATCCACATCATCAGTAAATGTATTCTGACTCGTAGTTAGCCAACTCTGAGTGCGCTGCCAATCTGGGGTGGCTAACATTTCTTAAAATTCATAAACAGACATTTTGATCATATGCACAACCCCGTAGCACTCATTTCTACTCCGCCACCAGTACAGTGGAGAATAACCATGGGGAGCGACCCTACCATCACAACCCGGGCTGAAATAGATAGGACTGCGACGCTGATCGTAACGGTAGGTGGCCAACTTTTGCGTCCTGAATCACAGGTTTTCATGTCAGACACAATATAGGTAGAAGATATTTTGCAGTACATCTTAGTTTTACAATTTACAACTTAGGCAGACAGCCTACTTTTGCTTGGTATAAAGAGGGTTCAAACAAGCACGCGTTGTGATTCTCTACAACCTAAGATGATTTGTTGTAAAAATAGAAAGCCACATACAAATCAACAACTTATAACCATATGAGTTGTTGACGTTTCTTTATCTAACTATATGTTTTTATGATACTTTAAATTTTACAACAAAATCTCCTTCCGACTTCATCTCCCGCACCATAATTACAACAATTAAGGGATAGACCACTTCGGTTTTTCCGATTTAAAAATCAATAAAACTCACTAACCATCTGATTTTAAATAGTTATTTATCATTGTTGTAAATCACGCAACTTAATGTTTAATGCTGATTGTAACCTAATCAATCTTTGCAGTATTGACAATTTTTAAAATCATGAACCCCCTCATAGAAACTCGCTCCAAAAGAAAAAAGACATTGATATATAAGTATTTTTAAATAAGTCAAACGCCGATTTATGATGATTTTCGTTTTGGTGTGGCCATTGTGATTTCCAGCACTATAATGAACAAAAAGGCTGATTGTTGTATTTTTATGGAGTGGCAATTATGAGTATTAGGCATTTGAGAGAACGGATCATTCAGGGCATCGAGAGTAGCGACAGGACTGAAAGCTCGCGTTATAGACACCATCAGACAGCACTCAACATGTTACTGAAAACATCAATTGTGCTGTCCGAGGATGAGCTGGAACAGGCACTGTCAGAAAATCTCAGTGAAACAATAGAAAAGCTAAGAATGACACTGGAACGTCAGGGCAAGAGTGACACGCGAAGCCCACTGACACGAGTGCGTCGGTTGGCAGAGTTCTACGCTGAGATAAACAACATAGATTTCAGTCGAATGACTTTTTGTGAGGCTCTGGCAGCAGCAGTACAGAGGAAATATGGTGAGCGTCTCTGGCTCGATGAGGTCACCCCTAAGACGCAGAATTATATTAAGAAAAATTTCGTTACATACAGAGAAGTAGCACGTGAAATTATCAACGCATCATTATCTAACTGCCCAGAGGCCTGGCCGATTCTGAAAAGTAGCCCACAAGCAATTGGCAGCGCGACAAAAGTTTTGCGCGATTATATGATGGGTACATCACACCCTGCCGAGCGAGTGCCTGATGTTCGCATTAATTTCATTGAAAGATTTTTGAGTTTGCCCAAAAACTTACTGCTAGATAAGATTCATAGGAAAGTTGATCATCAACGCAGAGGGAAAACCTCGTCAGATCTTGATCGGTCCGCTATCAATCGCAGCACATTCATTAGCTCATCGTTGAACCCAAATCTACAGAAGGTTTATGATGAGTATTGTGAATATAAAATAAACAAAAAACAACCAGATATAATAAATGTTTCTGACGAACTTAGATCAGATCGACGCTATGAGTTGCGAGCAAGAGTCAATGAAAAAAACAGAAGAAACAATGAATGGACAATCAACGCGAAGGGCGAATGCGGCTCTGCTATCGCATTTAAAAGTCAGCTACTGTCATTTCAACATTTTTGTCATACTGAATTAGCTATTGATTACATGTCTGTTAGCAGTTATCACTTGACAATACCTGAGATTATGCAGGCTATGGCTGAATATTCGGAAGGACTGCAAACGGGTACAAGCCAATTCTCTAGAATGCTAAATTTTGTAAAACGAGGGTCTGAGTCGAAGGGCTACCTAAGGTTTTGTGCCGATCGTGGTAGCAGAACAATCGAGGAGTTTTTTAAAGACCTAGATTTTATTATCGAGGAATATCCTAATTGGTTTAAGATGGCAGAGAAAGGCATCGACAGTCGCGGCCAAGCGGGGAAGAAAGGGAAACTGAACATTCAATTCTTACTCAACATACCTGCGTCAGATCGCCGAAATGCGGTTTATAGGGCCAGCCAGTGGTTATTCGATAAAGCAAAAGTTTACAAGACCAATGCAGAGCAAAAAATTGTATTATCTAATAATACTGACGATGAAAAGCTTGAGCTTACGCATAGAAAAAGTGCGGCATCTCAGATTGGCCGTGCATTGCAGTATTTTAGAGCTGGACTGATTCAAACAATAAGTTTTTATCAATCTCCACGCAGCGCAAACTGGACTGAATTAAAATTTTATCCTAATGCAACATCACAGAACAAAAACTATGCGAGTATAACATATCACCGTCAACGTAACCGATTCCAACTATATATCCCATGTTTTGGTTCATCGATGGTTAGTGACGATAACACAAAATACAGATATCTTAAAAACGCAAATGCAAAAAATAGCGTAGATGTTGATGTTGAGTTACCTGAACAGCTTACCCCACTGATCAAAGAGTATTTGAACATAAGGCGCAGCTATATTGAGTTTGATCTCATGACCTTTTCGGGCGTTCAGTCAGTTGACGACATTGATATCTTTTTCCCTTGGCGTAGCATTCGACAAAACCAAGTAAACAACGAGGAAAGCCTTAAAATAAGAAGTAAATATATAGAGGTATCATCAAAATTGTCAGATAATTTCAAATCACTGACATATCAGGCCTATCTGATGACGATGCCTCACGATAAACAACATGGTATCAACATTCATGCGTTAAGACACCTTGTTGCAGAAACGCATCTCGAGGAACATCCTGGTGATTTTATTGGTGCAGCAGCGAAGCTCAATGATGACGTGGAGCAAATAATTAAGACCTACGGTGATAAGGATAGAGCTAAAGCGATGCGCAGAGTATCTGACAATGAAAAGCTGGACTTCTCATTTGCGTTGTAATAAGCAGTAGAGAATATTTATACAGCTCTACTTATCACCTGACACCGGCCTCAAACCGGTGTCTTTTTTACGCTACTTTCGTGCGCCTTTCCTTTGGTATCAATATCAGAGCCTTCTTCAACATGTTGTAGGGGCCGCTCCCTTCATCATCCTGACCTGATAGTCACACTTGTAGTACCAGCTCTTGCACTAAGGAAGGTGCGAATAAGCGGGGAAATTCTTCTCGGCTGACTCAGTCATTTCATTTCTTCATGTTTGAGCCGATTTTTTCTCCCGTAAATGCCTTGAATCAGCCTATTTAGACCGTTTCTTCGCCATTTAAGGCGTTATTCCCAGTTTTTAGTGAGATCTCTCCCACTGACGTATCATTTGGTCCGCCCGAAACAGGTTGGCCAGCGTGAATAACATCGCCAGTTGGTTATCGTTTTTCAGCAACCCCTTGTATCTGGCTTTCACGAAGCCGAACTGTCGCTTGATGATGCGAAATGGGTGCTCCACCTTGGCCCGGATGCTGGCTTTCATGTATTCGATGTTGATGGCCGTTTTGTTCTTGCGTGGATGCTGTTTCAAGGTTCTTACCTTGCCGGGGCGCTCGGCGATCAGCCAGTCCACATCCACCTCGGCCAGCTCCTCGCGCTGTGGCGCCCCTTGGTAGCCGGCATCGGCTGAGACAAATTGCTCCTCTCCATGCAGCAGATTACCCAGCTGATTGAGGTCATGCTCGTTGGCCGCGGTGGTGACTAGGCTGTGGGTCAGGCCACTCTTGGCATCGACACCAATGTGGGCCTTCATGCCAAAGTGCCACTGATTGCCTTTCTTGGTCTGATGCATCTCCGGATCGCGTTGCTGCTCTTTGTTCTTGGTCGAGCTGGGTGCCTCAATGATGGTGGCATCGACCAAGGTGCCTTGAGTCATCATGACGCCTGCTTCGGCCAGCCAGCGATTGATGGTCTTGAACAATTGGCGGGCCAGTTGATGCTGCTCCAGCAGGTGGCGGAAATTCATGATGGTGGTGCGGTCCGGCAAGGCGCTATCCAGGGATAACCGGGCAAACAGACGCATGGAGGCGATTTCGTACAGAGCATCTTCCATCGCGCCATCGCTCAGGTTGTACCAATGCTGCATGCAGTGAATGCGTAGCATGGTTTCCAGCGGATAAGGTCGCCGGCCACTACCAGCCTTGGGGTAAAACGGCTCGATGACTTCCACCATGTTTTGCCATGGCAGAATCTGCTCCATGCGGGACAAGAAAATCTCTTTTCTGGTCTGACGGCGCTTACTGCTGAATTCACTGTCGGCGAAGGTAAGTTGATGACTCATGATGAACCCTGTTCCATGGCTCCAGATGACAAACATGATCTCATATCAGGGACTTGTTCGCACCTTCCCTTTCCCTGTTGGTCAGCCTGCTCCTATGCATCCTCTAAAGCCCAATGAGCTCGCCTGGGGAGTGGTCATATCTCTAAATCCGATTTAACTGAATAAACTGATGCGTTTTTATACATAGAACCATTTGTGGATAGGATAGAGATGGCAAGAATCCTGATGACTCGCGCCCTTGATGGCCACGGTCATATCTACGATTCTCGAGAATGTCAAACTGTCTCTGACCAAGTGGTTTCTGGGAAAGCCGCGTGAACAGATTTAACGGTATCAACGTTATTTTAAGCCTAACCGTTTAGCCAGTTTATGCAAATTACTTGGGTCAAGAACTAACCGACGAGCCACATTAGCCCAATTGCCCTGACAGGCATCCAAAGTCTGACTTATAACCTTACGCTGATAACCATCCACGGCAATCTTTAGCGATACAGTCTGTTCATCATGCGAAACCTGTGACAACAGTATATGTTCGGTTTTTGTCGAACAAATCGCGTTGGCATCCAATGCCAGATGCTCTGGTTCCAATGTGACAATTTCTGTTCTGACAGCTCCCCGACTGAGTGCACGCAAAGCAGCCCGGCTGATCACATGCTCTAGTTCGCGTACATTGCCCGGCCAGTCATAAGTAAACAAAGCCTGTTCTGCTTCGCGTGATAATCGCAGGCTACGAAAACCAAGACGGGCACGGTTTAGCTCTAGAAAATTCCCTGCCAGTAATAACACATCGTTATCACGCTTCCGCAGTGGGGGGATCGGCACTGGATAAACCGACAACCGATGGTACAAATCAGCCCGGAATTGCCCTTCTCTTACCTGCTCATGCAACTGTCGATTGGTTGCCGCAATGATCCGAACATCGACTTTCTGCTGCTGATCTGTACCGAGTCGTTGGATCTCGCCATTCTGTAACGTGCGTAGCAATTTAGCCTGCACAGTCAGTGGTAATTCACCAACCTCATCGAGAAAAAGCGTACCGCCATGTGCTGCTTCAAATCGACCGGGGCGATCGCTTATCGCACCAGAAAATGCACCTTTAACATGACCAAACAGTTCACTTTCCGCGAGTGACTCTGGTAATGCCGCACAATTGACATGGATCAGCGGTGCAATATGTCGTGGTGATTTACTGTGTAAGCGGCGAGCAAATAGCTCTTTTCCTACACCAGTCTCGCCCAGCAACAACACGGGAAGTTCGGAATCTGCTACCACATCCAGCTCATGCAATAACTTCAGCAAAATCGCACTTTGCCCAATGATTTCACCATCACTAGTATTTTGTTCACCCAGCAATAACGCTTCTGATGCTCGATTACCAACTCGTAACGCTAGAATCTCTTCTTCTAAACGGCTCATACGTATCACCACTTCAGTCAGAGAAGCACTGTGCGTTAATTTATCAACTGCTTCATCGTCAAAAACAAAACCCTCAAAAGCATCTAGCGTTAATGCGCCCCACAATTGCCCTCCTAGATAGAGGCTGATCCCCATGCAATCATGTACGGGTAATGGCAGCCCACGTTGTGAGTCCAGTAAACCATCATATGGATCAGGTAACAGACTTTCCGGTTCAAATCGCACTGCTGAACGACTGGATAAAATAGTGGCCAGACGAGGGTGCTGTGCCACGACAAAACGGCGCCCCAATGTTTCATGCACTAAGCCATCCACTGCCACAGGACAAAGGCAATCACCATCCAATTTCAATAAACCAACTGCACTACAACCAAAATTAGTTCGAATCGCGGAAACCAGCCGCTCCTGTCGAACGGAACGCGGTAGTTCAGTAGTGAGATCAAGTAACAATGATGTTTCAAACATGGTATTTATTACCAGAAATGGTTTTTTTAACCCTATCAGGAGATGGTAAAAAACACCACAAAAATATATAATCCATATATTTCAATGTGTTAGATATGGCATGATTTATGCTTTTACTTATCGAGATAAAATTACTCTATTATTTATCAAGGAGCGCTTTCATGGTCTTACTCGAACAAACTATTGCCAATATTGCTTGTGAAATTCCTGGTGCAACACGAGTATTCCACAAATTTAAACTAGATTTTTGCTGCGGTGGTCAACAACCGTTAAAAGATGCCATCGCTCACCGTAACCTCGATGCCACGCTGGTTATTACTGAATTAGAGCAAGTACAACAGTTACCAAGCCACGAAATTGATTGGCGTACTGCAACACCTTCTGCGCTAATTGATTTTATCCTGGAACGCTTCCATGCTCTGCATCGAATTCAATTACCAGAACTGATCCGCCTTACAAATCGAGTGGAACATGTCCATGCGGATAAAATAGGCTGTCCGTTAGGTCTGGGGGCTCATCTGGTTGATATGCTGCGGGAGCTGGAAGGTCACATGCAGAAAGAAGAGCAGATCCTATTCCCTATGCTGAAAAAGGGTCTTAACAACTCAGTACAAGGCCCAATTGCTATGATGCGTATTGAACATGAACAGCATGGTGAATGTTTGGACGAAATAATGCACCTGACCAATGACATTACGCCTCCGGTAGACGCTTGCGTGACATGGCGTGCACTCTATACCGGCCTGACACAATTGCGAGAAGACCTGATGCAACATATTCATTTGGAAAATAATATTTTATTCGCAAACGCCACCACCAATTAATGACCAGTCATCTATTATTCTCGGGGATATCTGCATATCCCCGTGGATTTGGTAGTCGCGTATTTTGGTTATGTTGACTTTGTGAGAAAATAAGAGAAAGCATTTGTTCAATGCATGTTCATCCATAATATCGAACTTAAAAATAGGTTTAATCGGAAACGAGAATTAAGGTTGGCAGCAAGAATCTCTTGTGGTCTCTTGTGGTCTCTTGTGGTCTCTTGTGGTCTCTTGTGGTCTCTTGTGGTCTCTTGTGGTCTCTTGTGGTCTCTTGTGGTCTCTTGTGGTAGTTATTGTTCATAAAGTAGGTAATGTTTACGATCCATCTTTTTTATCTATCAGTATCGCTCATAAACACACTTGCTTATATTGTAAACAAAAATATATATCTAATCAACTAATATGTTTATCACATTTGAATCCGTGCTGTATTAAAAATTACCCTACCTGGGCGGCTTCTGGATAGGCTGGAACCCATTTTTATTGTTTAGAACGCGCATAAATCACTTCATTTTATCTACGTTCCATAGTTTAATTGGCAACGTGAATGTTTTTAAATGCGCATTATGTTTTCGAGGTAACTTATGTTTGGCTTAAAGCTTAAACAACAATATCAGATCTTATCTGATGAAAATCAGATGCTAAAAGAAGAGATAGAGCAGTTACAATCCAGCTATAAGATAGCATGCGAAGAAAGTCAAGAAATTCAGATAAGGCTAAGGAATACACAATCTAGAGAGCGATTTTTCCTTGGAATGTTTACCAATATTGCAAATTTTGGGCAATCACTACATGGGCTCGGTGATTCTTTTTTGGGCCTAGCTGTACAGCTGAATCAACAAAAAATAACTGCTATTTCATCCTCTCGGGAATCAGAAACAAATCGTCTTGCTTTTCAGCAAATGGCTAACAATCTGCACACGATGTTTGAACAAATTACGGCAGCCTCAGAAAATGTGGCCTCGCTACATGAGCGCGCTAGTCAAATCAATGGTATTGTTCAATTAATAAAAGGTATTGCCGATCAAACAAATTTATTAGCGTTAAATGCAGCAATTGAAGCCGCCCGCGCTGGCGAACAAGGGCGCGGATTTGCTGTAGTGGCTGATGAGGTTAGAAGTCTGGCGGAGCGGACCAGCAAAGCGACAACAGAAATTGCTGGGTTGGTGAGCGAAATCCAGTCCGATACCCAACAGGCCAAAAACGTTATGGAACAAGGCGCCATCAATGCTCGTCGTTACAGTGCAGATAGTCTTTCTGCAACTAATGGCATGTCGCAATTAACGGAGCTTTCGCAAAATTTAGAGCAATCAATTACAGGAGCTTCGCTGCTTTCCAATGCGGAATTAGCCAATCTGGAAGAACTCAGTCTTAAATTAGAAGTGTATAAAGTATTAATGGGATTATCCAACCTAACTGCGGAGCAGCTTCCTGATTACACTGAGTGTCGACTCGGCCAGTGGTATTACGCTGGTGAAGGTAAAGCCAGTTTCTCTAAATCATCAGGTTATCGCGAGATGGAAAAACCACATCAAGCTGTACATGACAATGCCAGAAATGCGGTAGCTCGTTTCCATAATGGCGATTACGATGGGGCACTTTCTGCTTTAGCTGCAATGGAGCAGGCAAATATAACGGTCATGAAGGGTATGAGCCATTTTCTAAAATTATAACTCTAACAACGATTCCTGATTACCCATGATTAGCAGTCACTCCGAACGGCGTTGCTTCCCAAATCAGTCGTAAAAACGTAGCTTCCCCAGCCCCAAGTGACCGTTACACTTGGGCTTTCTGACCGGCAGGCCAAGGTCGTCAGTTTGTTTATCACACTCACATACGCCATCACTTCCCCCACTTGGTCGTTGTAGTTTCGTTGACTGATTCTTCCCACCATCAGCTGTTTGAACCGGGACATCGCCGTCTCTACCAACGAGCGACGGAGATCTCGCCTGGATGCTCAAGCACAAGCTGCTGCAAGCGATGAAGGAGTCTGACGACAAGCATCCCATCAGCGGTATCATTCAACTCGATGATGTCTACTGGGGCAGTGAACGCCGTGGTGGCAAGCGGGGTTGTGGTACCGTTTGCAAGACACCTTTGTGGCGGCAGTGTCCCTGAAGAAGGAAAGAAATCCAATCAAAATGTGGATGACGGTGGTTGATGGGTTCAAAACTAAGACCATTGGCAAGTGGGCTAAACGACATCTTGCTAACGGGAGTGCCGTGATATCTGATGAGTTATCCCGTTTCAGGGCAGTCAAGGAAGCCAACTGTGAGTACCTGAGTGTCGTCACTGGAGGCAACCTGGATTTACTGGAGCATCTTGCGTTCAACTGGGTAAGCACGATAATAGGGAATGTGCAGAACTCGCTGCGGAGCAGTTGCCATACGCTTGGAACCAAGCCTCTACCAAATCATCTGACGGAATGATGCTTCCGATTTAAGCATCGTTTTGGCATCAAGAGCATGCTGGTTGAATTGAACCACACGATAGAGGAAATCCATCTGATGCCATATCGGGAAGATCATGGGTAATCGGATAGGTGGTACCCCATATCTATAGCCACGTATGAATAATACATACCGATAAATTTTAGGAGCATCCTCTTATAGAAGAGTTAATGACTGTGCGATTTCAAAAACAAGCCTATCCGCTTCATTAAAATCGAAATCTGTTTTTTGAAGTTTTTTGACTCCATGCTCATTCAATAATACATGATTTGTAGGAGTGAGATTGTGAATAGCCAAGCAACTTTTGACACATTGTAAAGGACACCCATCGATAGCAATGATCGATCTACCAGACTTTGCTATACGGACTAAATGCTTTACGTTTCCACCAACACCTGCAATGCAGGACATTTCTGCATCACCTCGTTTATCTAGCTGAATAGCCATATAGTTTGCCATCTGCGCTGCACTTGAACAACCAGAGCATGAATAAACCAATGGTAAAGAACGTAAACATTCACTCATAAAACATCCTTTAAAAATCATAGTCCCATGAAGATGCCCTTAATAAATAGGGCATCTGCGAAATCAATTATCAAATTTAAAGTTTCTAGCAATAGCGCTGGTAATTCCGTGGTAACTCCTGAAATTATAAATCAGAGGGCTCCACAAATCCGCGTCAATAACGTCATCTTTTTTAAGTAAAGATGCATCTGCATGCACATGAGTGGCTCGCAATTCAACGATAGCAAAATTATTGCGCTTTGTTATATGTTCAACTAAACACTCGACCTGAATTAAACATTCTTGGATACGAGATGGTTTAACGGTACAGGACGCCAGCTCTGTAAATCCACCAAGAGCAAATTTATTACCACAATAACTGAAACCTATCTTTTCAGATGGGACAGGATCCTTTCCGGTCAATTTGGCAATAGATTCAATTCTATCCGAAAGGTTGTCTGATGCAACATTCAATACGACTTCTGGACAATTCTCAATGTTTTCGATAGCCTTTGAATTTAGACTGAGGCCGATGACAATATTATTCGAAAGAGACCAACTCGATGATATTGGTGTAATGTTAGTTGTATCAGTATCATCGATGGTACTCAGTAGAATTACGGTGTTTCCCCAATAAAGTGATTTTGGGTGAACTTGCTTATGCATTGCCATCTCCTTTGTAACAGAAACACTACAAATTATATATCACAATGTGATATAATTGAACTTATTGTATTTCACCTAAGAAGTCAACAACCGAGTAAGCTATGTTAACAAAAGCTCAATTTGAGGCACTTTCTGAGTTTCGCTATCAGTTAAAGCGTTTTCTTCACTTCAGTGAAACTGCGGCCAAGGAGCTCGGGCTCACACCATTACAGTATTTATCCCTCCTGCACATTCAAGGATACCCAGGGCGCAACTGGGCAAGCGTGGGTGAACTAGCGGAAAGGTTACAAATGAGTCATCACGCTACCGTAGCTTTACTTACGCGATGTGAGGAGTTGGATCTCGTTGAACGGCGGAAAAATGAAAATGACAAGCGCAAAGTAGATGTGCATCTAACAGATAAAGGGAGAGAATATTTACAGCAATTGGCACAGCAGCATAAAACAGAATTGCAATCGCTTCAAAATACTTTCCAAGTGGCACGTATTACAGCACTGAATGAAAACTATGATGCTGACCAATAAAAACCTTATTTACTAAAAGTATGAGCAAGTGAATTGCTCATACTTAATGGTCAGAATACTCTAGTCATAATTCACATTGAACTGTTTACAATAAAATATGACTTGTGAATATATTTTTTCGTGGTCTTCAAAAAGAATTAAGTCAATAGTTTCGTTATCAGGAAGTATATGTAGCACTCTAGAGCCAGGCTTGCTTTCAATTAACTTAATTAAAGATATTTGGCGCCATGAGAAAAAAAGGTGTTTTTTATGGCAATGAAACTCAATGCCACTGAAACTCAATTCTAATTTTACTTTTCTTGCGATATAAATGTATCTTATATCTATTGCCGCCGTAATAATGAATATTAGCAATGAGAATAAAATTGTATTGCGATATAACTCTTCGGTTATTGGTAAACCAGTAACTTCAGATGCCAACAACAGCAGAGTTGGCCAGAAAATTGCGACAAAGAAAGGTTCGACTAACTTAGTCACAAACTTCTTATTTGATACGTGATATACCATACTACACCTGATAAATAGTAGTCGCAGTTTACACTGCGACTACTACCCTAATCATGTTAACGACGAGACCTTACGATCTGGATACGTCTAGTTAGATACTCAAGCGGTACACTCCAAACGTGTACCAATCGACAGAATGGAAAGACAACAAACAAAGTCATACCTAAAATCATATGAATTTTGTAGATAAACGATACCCCTTCTAAATTTTTAGATGCCCCTGTTTGGAACGTTACAACATCTTGTGCCCAACTGACGAGCTTCATCATGACACTTCCATCAAGATGGAAAGCAGAAAATGGAATTGTCAGAAGACCAAGCGCTGCCTGGGAAACTAATAGCACTAAAATCAAAATATCCGCAGTCGATGATGTTGCTCTGATCCTTACGTTTGTCAGACGCCGCTTTAAGAGCAGATAACCACCGTACAACGTCATTGCACCAAAGATACCGCCAGCACACATCGCTATGAGTTGTTTTGCTTGCAATGATAAGAATGACTCATATACCCAGTGAGGTGTCAGCAAGCCAAAAAAGTGGCCGAAGATGATACCAAGAATGCCAATGTGGAACAGTCCAGATGCCAGCCTCATATTCGAGTTATCAAGTAACTGGCTTGATCCTGCTCGCCAAGTGTACTGCCCATAATCGTAACGAACCCAACTACCAAGTAGAAAAATGGTAACTGCAATATATGGGTATATATCAAAGAAGAAGCTATGAATATAGTTCATTTGTTTGCCTCACCAATTTCAAGGTACTGTGGTACGACTGCATTCTTAAATCGGTTGCTATGAATCGATTGAATTGAACTGGGACATGATTCTCCTCCTAAAAACTTCACCTGCTCTTCCTCCCAAACAGCATCTAACGCAGCGGGTGTTGCATCATCAGCCTCTTTCATAACTTGTGTGCTTATAAGAGCGCTATCGTACTCTGTCATGGATAGATCAATTAGAACCCCAAATAGAACATGATATTTGCTTTCTCTTTTGCGTAGCCTCTCTTTAAGCAACCCCAAGATCGGAGTGATAAAACACAACCCCTCTATAATTTCAGCGTTATTTCTTGTTGAAAGGTATTCCAAGTAAACAGGAAGAAAATCCGGTAATTCTCTTTTGTTAAGAGAAAATCCTGCATCTTCATATTGCTTAAGCAGGTCTACCATTGCTTGTCCGCGATCACGCGACTCACCATGAACATGCTCAAAAAGAAGCAGAGAGGTGGAACGGCCACGGTCGAAGATATCACAATATATTTCTTGGAATGAAAGTAGAGAACGATCAAACGCATATGTTACAAAATCACATATTGATGATTTTTGTGCCGATGTCAGCTCATTACATTCAGCTATGCAATCAAAGATTTCATCCTTGTTTTCCCACAGATCAATATCTGGGTAGTCCAGGAGGATTGATATGATCTTTAAAGATTTCATTTTTTATCCTCACTTGGATTTGTAGATACATTAATGGCATTAATTCTCTGGCTATTAAACAGGTTGTACTTGGTATCGCTACCTTTACAACCATCACCAAAACTAAAGCCACATCCTTTAGCTTCAGGAAATGCTTCTCGTGCTAGCTCGCGATGGCTGGAAGGAACTACAAAGCGGTCTTCATAGTTAGCTATAGCCAAATAACGATACATTTCCTGCGCTTGGTGTTCAGTTAAACCAACCTGCTCTAATGCGCTGATATCCACTTTTTTATCTACAGTTTCAGCTCGCTTATAATGACGCATTGCCAACATCCGATTCAGAGCACTCTTAACTGGTGCTATATCGCCAGCGGTCAACAGATTCGCCAAATACTGTAAAGGAATTCGCAAGCTAGATATATCTGGCAGAACACCATCATCACCTAAATAGCCTGCATCTTTGGCTGATTGGATAGGAGAAAGAGGTGGTACATACCATACCATTGGTAACGTGCGATACTCAGGGTGTAATGGGAGTGCAAGCTTCCATTCCATCGCCATCTTGTACACAGGAGACTTCTGAGCAGCATCGAGAACATTTTGAGTGATGCCTTGCTTTAAAGCTTCTTCAATGATGGCCGGATCATGTGGATTTAAGAAAATCTCCAGTTGCTTGTTGTATAAATCCTTGTCATTCTCAGTTGAGGCTGCTTGCTCAATACGATCTGCATCATAAAGGATTACTCCCAGATATCTAATTCGTCCTACACATGTTTCAGAGCAGACGGTTGGTTGACCAGACTCAATTCTGGGGTAGCAGAAGATACATTTTTCAGATTTACCACTTTTCCAGTTAAAGTAAATCTTCTTGTAGGGGCAACCGGTAAGACACATACGCCAACCACGACATTTGTCTTGGTCAATAAGAACAATGCCATCTTCTTCGCGTTTATATATTGCCCCACTAGGGCAAGTAGCCACACATGCCGGATTCAAGCAATGTTCACAAAGCCGAGGGAGATACATCATGAACGTATTTTCAAACTGTCCATACATCTCCTTTTGGATGTGGTTGAAATTGTAGTCCTGTGAACGCTTAGTGAACTCTCCGCCCAGGATTTCTTCCCAGTTTGGGCCACTGTTGATCTTGTCCATACGTTGACCAGTAATCAGTGAACGTGGACGTGCTATTGGCTGATGCGCACCTTGTTTAGCATTATGTAAATGCTCATAGTCAAAGGTGAAAGGCTCATAATAGTCATCAATAGTCGGCATGTCAGGGTTGTTAAAAATCTTGGCTAAAACGCCAATCCGGCTACCCATTCTTGGAACGATTTTTCCATTGATATTTCGAACCCAGCCACCCTTCCATTTATCCTGGTTTTCCCAATCGTTTGGATAGCCCACACCAGGCTTGCTTTCTACGTTGTTAAACCAGGCGTATTCCATTCCCTCGCGACTTGTCCATACGTTCTTACAAGTAACAGAGCAAGTATGACATCCGATGCATTTATCGAGGTTTAGCACCATTCCAATTTGCGCACGAATTTTCATTTTTACTTCTCCCCGGCCTTGTTACTGTACATATTGTCAGCCTGTGTATAGTCATTATTTTCGTCATCAAGCCATTTAACCTGATTCATGCGGCGGACGACAACAAACTCATCGCGGTTAGAGCCTACGGTGCCATAATAATTAAACCCATAAGCCTGATGTGCATATCCGCCAATCATATGAGTTGGTTTAGGGCAGACACGAGTAACGGAGTTATGAATCCCACCACGTTGCCCTGTTATTTCGGAGCCTGGAATATTCACCAGACGCTCTTGAGCGTGGTACATCATTACCATTCCAGCAGGGACGCGCTGACTCACCACTGCACGTGCAGTTAATGAACCATTGATATTAAATGCCTCGATCCAGTCGTTATCCTCAATTTTTAGATCTTTAGCGTCATCTTCACTTATCCAAACAATTGGCCCACCCCGAGAGAGCGTAAGCATCAACAAGTTTTCGCTGTATGTTGAGTGAATACCCCATTTCTGGTGCGGAGTGATCCAGTTCAGAGCTTTCTCTTTGTTACCGTTACCCTTCTTACCCATAATATTTTTAATAGTCTGGGTATTGATTGGTGGTCGATATGAAATGAGACTTTCGCCAAAATCACGCATCCATTGGTGATCCTGATACAGCTGTTGACGACCAGTAATGGTTCGCCATGGGATTAACTCATGAACGTTTGTATAACCAGCGTTATACGAGACATGCTCGTCTTCCAAACCAGACCATGTTGGACTAGATATGATTTTTCTCGGCTGAGCCTGGATGTCACGGAAACGAATTTTTTCCTCTTCCTTGTTGATAGCAAGATGTGCATGTTCTCGGCCAGTCAGCTTACTTAATGCATTCCAGGCCTTAACTGCCACATGACCATTAGTCTCTGGGGCTAAAGTAAGAATTACTTCAGCCGCATCAATTGCAGTGTCAATCTTTGGCCGCCCAGCATTCGCGCCATCATGGTGTGTGTAGTTAAGCTTTTTAAGGAGGTCTACCTCAGTTTCTGTGTTCCAATTAATGCCCTTGCCACCATTTCCTTGTTTATCAAGGAGTGGGCCTAACGATGTAAATCTTGCGTAGGTGTTAGGATAATCTCGCTCAACGGTCATTATATGTGGTGCAGTTTTTCCTGGAATGAGATCACATTCACCCAATTTCCAGTCTTTTACTTCAAACGCCTGGGCTATTTCTGCTGGAGAGTCATGTTGCATTGGCATTGTAACCACATCGGTTTCAACGCCAAGATGCCCTTTACAGAGCTCAGAGAAAGTCTTTGCAATTGCCTTGTAAATTTCCCAGTCGGATTTTGCTTCCCAGGCTGGATCTACCGCTGCTGACAATGGGTGAATGAATGGATGCATATCCGAGGTATTCATATCATCTTTTTCATACCAGGTTGCAGTAGGCAACACGATGTCTGAAAACAGACAGGTACTCGACATCCGAAAATCCAGAGTCACAACGAGATCAAGCTTGCCTTGGGTTGGAGTGTCTTTCCAATCAACTTCAGACGGCCTGCTATCACTGAATGAGCCAAGATCTTTCCCTTGAATGCCATGCTCTGTGCCCAACAGGTACTTGAGCATGTATTCATGGCCTTTACCTGAAGATCCAAGAAGGTTTGATCTCCAAATAAACATATTGCGTGGATAATGGTCTTCGGGGCATTCAGCAGCAAAGCGAATACTGCCATCCTTCAGCGAGTTAACCGTGAACTCTACAGGGGTTACCCCAAGCGCTTTTGCACGTTCAGCAATATCGAGTGGGTTAGTATTCAGCTGAGGGCTTGAAGGAAGCCAACCAAGCCGCTCTGCCTTCACATTCATGTCAATGAGATGCTTACTATATTTACTGGCATCTGCTAAAGGAGAAAGCAATTCTTGGGCATCTAACTTCTCATATCGCCACTGGCTAGAGTGGTTGTAGAAGAAAGATGTACCATTCATGTGACGTGGAGGCTTCTGCCAATCCAGGCCAAAAGCCAACGGTTGCCAGCCTGTCTGAGGACGAAGTTTCTCTTGCCCTACATAGTGAGCCCACCCGCCACCGCTCTGCCCTACGCAACCACAGAATACCAGCATGTTAATCAAGCCACGGTAATTCATATCCATGTGATACCAGTGGTTCATGCCTGCACCAACGATGATCATTGAACGCCCATGTGTTTTAGCTGCATTATCAGCAAACTCACGAGCGATGCGGATGATCTCATCTTGTGGTACACCCGTTATTTTTTCTGCCCAGGCGGGTGAATATGCCTTCACTTCCTTGTAGGTATGTGCACAGCTAGGGTCATTAAACCCTCTTTCAACACCATAGTTAGCCACGGTGAGATCGTAAACGGTGGTCACAAATTCTTCGCTTCCATCTGCCAACACGATGGATTTAGCCGGAATTTTCCTTCTGATAACTTCTTCTAATTCAACGGGTGTGAAATGCTCACTTTCCAATCCACCAAAATATGGGAAAGCCACCTCAACTAAATGTTGATGTTCCTTTATTCCAACAGACAAGGTGACTGGTGTCTTGGACTGCCCCGCGGTCTCTTCAAGATTCCACTTTCCATCCTCTCCCCATCTATAGCCAATAGAGCCCTGTGGCGCGACCAGATCACCAGAAACCTCATCAATCGCTATGGTCTTCCATTCGGGGTTGTTCTGTTCACCTATGTTATTGACCAAATCTGATGCTCTCAGGAAGCGTCCTGCTTCATAGCTACCGTCTGGTCGTTTGGTCAATCTGACCAACATCGGAAAATCGGTATATTTCCTTGCGTAACTAACAAAATATTCATTTTTATGTTGAACGTGGAACTCGTTCAAGATGACATGGCCCATAGCCAATGCTAACGCACTGTCTGTACCTTGTTTGGGGTTAAGCCAATGATCACAAAGCTTAGCTACTTCAGCATAGTCTGGAGTTATGGCGACAGTTTTGGTGCCTTTGTATCTAACTTCAGTAAAGAAATGAGCATCAGGAGTACGAGTCTGAGGAATATTTGAGCCCCAGGCTATGATGTATGAGGAGTTGTACCAATCTGCTGACTCTGGTACGTCTGTTTGCTCTCCCCAAGTCATCGGTGATGCGGGAGGAAGATCGCAATACCAGTCATAGAAGCTAAGGCAAGAGCCACCTATGAGCGATAAATATCTTGCACCTGCGGCATAAGACACCATGGACATCGCTGGGATTGGTGAGAAGCCAACAACGCGATCTGGGCCATGCTCTTTTACGGTGTAAATGTTTGCTGCTGCAATGATCTCATTAACTTCATTCCAAGTGCTACGAACAAAACCACCTCTTCCTCGGGCAGCCTTATACTTTTTGGATACATTATTATCGGAAGCAATAGCACCCCATGCTAAAACAGGGTCTTTGTGCTTACTTTTTGATTCTCGCCAAAGTTCAACCAGTGCCTTCCTGACCATCGGATACTTCAGTCGATTTGCACTGTACAGATACCATGAGTAGCTTGCACCTCTCGGGCAACCACGCGGTTCATGGTTTGGAAGATCTGGTCTTGTCCTTGGGTAATCAGTTTGCTGAGTTTCCCATGTAACCAAGCCATTTTTTACATAGATTTTCCAGCTGCATGAGCCTGTACAGTTGACGCCATGTGTTGAACGTACAATTTTGTCATGTTGCCAGCGATCTCTATAACCATCTTCCCAATCTCTGTTCGTATTGTATGTTTGGCCATGTTCACCAGAAAATTTTTCGCCTAATGTCTTTAAATAATTAAACCTGTCAAGAAACTTGCTCATTTTACTGCTCCATATACGCATGCATTAATAGTAATGTTCTATTTATTGAGTTCTTTTCCATATACAAACCATGTTATTAGCCCACAAATAACATAGAAGAGTAAAAAAGCTTTCATCGCATTCATCGGCGTTCCACTGAGAGCTATTGATAAGCCGAATGCATTTGGAATAAAGAAACCACCAATCGCACCTATGGCTGAGATAAATCCCAACGCTGTGGCCGTATCATTTGCTGATTTCTTTATAGCTTGAACTTCTGAATCATACCGTTTGATATTTCTTTTTATCATCATCCCTCTAAACAGAACGGCGATCATTTGAAATGTAGAACCACTCCCAATCCCTGCGCATGAGAAGAGGGCCATAAAAACAACTAAAAAATAGATGAAGCTGCCCTGGCTTGTCTCTGATGGGAGAGTTGAAAACAAAGCTGAAACTAACGTAGCCATTAAGCAAAAACTAACAAAGGTAACTTTTACACCTCCCAGCCTATCCGATAAAATGCCACCAACTGGTCTCATCAATGCACCGAACAATGGCCCTATGAATGCGTATTTCATGATTTCTACATCAGGAAATTGAGTTTTAGCAAGCATTGCAAACCCAGCAGAGAATCCAATGAATGATCCAAAGGCGGCTAAATACAAAATACTCATAATCCAAAGATGCTTTTGTTTTAATATTGCCCATTGTTCTTTAAATGAGGCTTTTGGCGCTGTAATATCATTCATAAAATGCCATGCTGTGATGCTCAATATCAATATTATTGGTATCCATACTAAGGCCGCATTACTAAGCCATATTGATGCGTCGGGGTTTCCCTGACCTAAACCGAAAGGGCCAAAGATATTTATAGAAATGACAATAGGGACAAGTATCTGCATGACACTGACGCCTAAGTTGCCCAACCCTCCATTTAAACCAAGAGCCTTTCCTTGTTGAGTTTTGGGATAAAACAAGCTGATGTTAGCCATACTGGATGCAAAGTTGGCACCACCAAATCCACATAATAGAGAGATTATCAGAAACGTTGAATACTGTGTGGAGGTATCTTGAACTGCAATAGCTAACCATGACATAGGAATCATAAGTAATAAGGTGCTAAATGCAGTCCATCTCCGGCCACCAAATACCGGTATCACAAATGAATACGGAATCCGTCCTAATGCACCTGAAAGAGATGGGAGTGCTGTCAGCAGAAACAACTGATCTGTTGTAAAGTTGAAGCCAGCTAAAGGCAAGTTCATTGCTACTACACTGAATATCATCCAAACAGAGAATGAGATTAGCAGGCAAGGAATGGAGACTAGTAAGTTTCTCCTTGCGATATGAGAACCATTCTCAACCCAAAAGCATTTGTCATCAGGGTTCCAATCAACGAGCGTCTTGTTTTTTCTTTTATTTATGTGACTATATTCACATCCATCTTTGTATTTTTGATATATGGACATTTTGCTCACCGGTTAGTGTGGGGGTACACAATTCCCAATAGACAATTTAAATGGATACTTTTTATTGATTTAGATCAACTGAACATATGTATTACATAGTATGAATATTTCATTAACTACCTACTTCAGGGAGGTAGTAAAAACAAAAAACACTTAAATATCATATGGTTAATCTGTGTCGGTGCCTGTTTAGCACGAACGTAATATTGTTTGGAATATTGTGGGTATTTATTTGGAGGTATTTTTATTGGGGTACCCAAAAGGTATAAATATCTACTAATGACAATCTTAGGAAGTGTCAACATCGTGAACATACTATTGAAGCACTGGAAGAGGCTGTCCATTACAATTTCTATAACATCAATTATATGTACACTGTGCTTCATATCCATATTTAATATGAGTGCATCAATTTATTTGTCATCAAGCATCCAGGGTAATGCATATGTGATAAATAGCATTGGTTCAATTAGAATGAAAGTATATTCACTCCTCTCAGGAACACTGTCTATAGATGAGAAAGCACAAGCTGTTAATAGTGTTGAATCAATTATTAATGATGCCTCATTCATCAAGGCTGCTGAAAAGCATAACCTTAATCAAGAATACATAAAATTAAAAGTCTTGTGGGGTTCAAAATTAAAAGGCATTCTTTCCAACTTAAAATCTGGTGATGTAGCAACGCTATTAAGCATTAATAGCTCTAAAGAATTCATTAGTTTACTACAGAAGATAATCAAAAACATTGAGAACAAAACTGAGTCTAAGATTGTAGTGATTAATGGTCTTCAAAAAGCATCCTCTTTCATTGTTATATTATTTTCTTTCATCGCTATTTATAGTTTGAATAAACGTTTTTTTAGGCCTTGGTCTAAATTGTTGACAATGGCTAAAAATATTCAGCATGGTGACTTTAGTTCCAAATTTGATTCAGTATCACACGACTACCGCGATGAGATGTGGCAACTTGGCAATGCTTTAAATAATATGTCAGAGGTTGTTAAGCATACCTACAACGATCTGGAACAGATGGTAGCCGACAAAACGCATAAGCTGAATTTACAGAATTTACATTTGGAATTTCTTTATCGAAGCTGTAAATTATTTCAAAATCAAGAACTTAGCTGCAAAGTCGTTGCTCCCTTTATGAGAGAGCTCATTGGATATACAGGCGCTGGTAAGATAAAAATATATATTTATGACCCACATAAAAATGAAGTAAAGCATTTATTTACTTTTGGTGAAAACGTGAGACCACCACATTGTAGCTCTTTACGTTGCTCATTATGCATTAATAACGTTGATACCAATACATTCACTGACAATAAATATAAGAGCAGGCGCTGGAATATCGGTGATGCGCATAATGACTATGGTTACATAGAGTTTTTCTTTTCAAATGAAGTCACTATATTAAATGATACAGAACAACTTATATTTGCATTTTGCAATTTATTGTCGCAAACCTTATCTCTCCACTACAAGGAGCAGCAGCAGCAGCAACTAATTTTATTTAAAGAAAGAAACACAATTGCTCAAACACTTCATGATTCAATAGCACAATCCTTATCATATTTAAAGATTAAGATTAGTCTCCTACAAAGAGACACGACAATCATCAATTCTTCTCAGGTTGAGAATATTGCTGAGATGAGATCTGAGCTGAATGAAGCATACTCAAATATCAGGAAATTGATTTCAACATTCAGAACGCCATATAAAAAGGTAGAAACATTAATCTTATTAAGAGATGCAATAGTATTATTTAATGACACATATGGCTTTAATATTAGGTTGAATTATAAAGATTTTTATGAAGACTATTCATATGAACAGGAAGTATACATACTGGACTTCTTCAATAAATTGTTTGAATGCCTGAGGATGGACATGTCTCCATCACGAATTGAGCTACATATAAGAGCCTTAGCGGAACATGTCATTGTTATTCTGAAAGGTGAAGTTGAATTTGAGGACGCTATAGCAGGTTTGGTGGTTTTTCTAAAAGAAAAAAATATTTTATTTATTAATGAGCGGACGCAAGTGAAAATTGACCTTCACGTTGTTTGAGGAACACACATGGAAAAATCTTTAGCAACCAATGCGGATGTCTTTTCAATTTTACTAATTGATGATCATCCTGTCCTACGTAACGGAATTAAGCAACTTTTACGTACCAACCCCTTTTTAACCGTTATAGCAGAGGCTAGCACAGGACAAGATGGTGTTCAGTTAGCATTAGAGTACGAACCTGACTTAATATTGTTAGATCTAAACATGCCTGAATTTAGTGGTATAGATACATTAAAGTCATTACGAGCACACAACGTATCTAGTCGCATCGTAATCTTCACTGTGTCAGATTACGAAGATGATGTTTCTGATGCTATTATTGCTGGCGCGGATGGTTATTTGTTAAAAGACATGGAGCCTGAGGAGTTGATTAGCTCGATTGAACAGGCATGTATGGGAAAACTGGTTGTAAGCCCTAAACTTACCGCAATCCTGATTGAAAGCATGCAGTCCAGAAAAAAGGATAGACTTAAAGATAAGAACCTCCAGATTTTAAGTCATCGTGAAATAGATGTTTTGAAGTTAATTGCACAAGGCTTACCAAATAAACTTATATCAAGGCGTTTATTTATTTCTGAAGGAACAGTTAAAGTCCATGTGAAAAACATTCTAAAAAAATTGAACCTACATTCAAGAATTGAAGTTGCAGTGTGGGTTCACAATGAGAAAATTACCTTTAATTAAGGCGCTGTTCCAATTATGTGTTGAAAGGCTAACCTTGAAGTAGGTCATCACCTTGAGAGCCTCTATCATTGATACCCAAGCCTTTCAACACCTACTGTCTCTCTTCCCACAACTCACCTTTCGCTAGCGTCGCCCCGCACCCCATCACCTCGTTGGCCACTCAACTTCCCCTTTGCCAATGTTGCCCTCACTGCCAGGCTGAGGCCGCGCAATTGGCTACCTGGGGCTGGAGTCGAGGGTTACGTCGCTATCGCTGCAAGCAGTGTCTACGCACCAGTTCCGTTCTCACCAAGACGCCGCTGGCACGACTTCGCAAGGCACAATGCTGGGAAGACTACGCCCAGGCCCTCATCGACGGGCTGACCGTCCGACAGGCTGCCGTCCGCTGCGGGGTCTGTAAAAACACCGCCTTCTTGTGGCGTCACCGCTTCCTGAAAGCCATGGCGAGCCACCAGGCGGCACGGGATTCTTCCTGGAGTCATTCAAAGGACAGTGCAGATTACCCGTCATCGTGGCGGCAAAGGCCGTATCCGAGGCACAGGGCCGGATTACATCCTGGTGATGGTGGTGCAAGACAGAGCAGGCCACCTGGCCGAATCCATCTGGAGCGACTCAATGCCAAGACCGTCACGGCGGTGCAACCGCTTATTGCCCCAGATGCACTACTGTGCAGTGATGGCGTCGAGGTGTATGCCAGTTTCAGCGAGGGACAAGGGATAACGCATCAGGTGGTGGATTTGACCCCATAGATCCAGACACTTTTTCCCGCTTAGGGTTGTGATACCCGACTGCGCAGAAATTCCCGGGGTGAACGGTATCCCAAGGCGCTGTGCGGGTGGTGCTCGTTATAATGCTCAAACGCGATGGCCAAATTGCCTACCGCTGTTCGGCTATCTGGTTTCGGCATCATCTCGATATAGTCTCGCTTCATCGTCTTCACGAAGCTCTCCGCTATACCGTTGCTCTGTGGGCTTCTCACCGCAGTCGTTTTGGGCTCCAACCCGATTTCTCGTGCAAACGCGCGGGTCTCATGGGCTCGATACGCCGAACCATTATCAGTCAGCCACTCCACCGGTGATGCCGGCAACGAATCCCCGAAGCGACGTTCGACAGACCTCAGCATGACATCTTGCACCGTGTCACTGTCGTAGCCCCCGGTACTGGCAGCCCAGTCCAAGGTTTCCCTGTCACAGCAGTCCATGGCGAACGTGACCCGTAGTTTTTCACCGTTATCGCAGCGAAACTCGAAGCCATCTGAGCACCAACGTCGATTGCTCTCTTTGACGGCAACACGCCCCTTATGTGCCCGCTGGGTCAATGGTGCAGCCGGTTTTCTTTCCAGCAGCAGGCCATGATCGCGCATGACGCGATATACCCGCTTGGCGTTTACCACAGGCTGTCGCGTTGCCTCTGACTGACGCCGTAACAGCGCCCAGACTCGGCGATAGCCATAGGAGGGAAGTTCTGCCATCGCCTCCATGATCCGGCCAAGTAAGGCAGCATCATCACGCTGGCGATGATGACGACCATCTTGCCAACCCGGTTTTCGATGAACACGAACGGATAGCTGCGCACGCGATACATTAAGGGCCTGGCTCACAGCACTTAATCGTCGTCCCCCGGCAACAAGGGCGCATGCGCAATCCATTTTTTTGCTCGGCCATACTCCACGGCTTCTTTGAGGATCTCGTTCTCCATGGTCTTCTTCCCGAGCAGACGCTGGAGCTCTCGGATCTGCTTGATGGCAGCAGCCAACTCTGAGGCTGGAACAACATCCTCACCGGCGGTGATCGCCGTGAGAGACCCTTCCTGGAATTGCTTACGCCATTTGAAAAGCTGGTTGGCGTTGACGTCGTGCAAGCGAGCGACATGAGAGACGGTCATCCCGGGCTCAAAGGTCTGCTGCACGATGGTGATCTTTTCCTGCGGAGTCCGGCGTCGACGGCGCTCAGCCCCTGTTAACACTTCGACCATCTTCTCGTTGCGACTAGTACTGAACATAGTTCCAAGATTACCTCTTAAGTTAAGAGGGGCGAAGTGTCTGGATCCTCCAGGGGCCAATCTAGGTGGTGCGCAACCGTGCGGGAGAACGGGTGGTGGGGGCATATCACATCCAGCATGTGAACGGGTACCACAGGCAGTTGAAGTAGTGGATGGAGCGGTTCCATAGGGTAGCGATCCATTATCTGAGGAATCATCTGGGTTGGCGAAGGATGTTGGAGCGCTATGGACGGAACGTGACTGTCTCACGTTGCTTGCATGAGGTGCTGGAGCGCCTCATGCAACACGTAATTGGGACATAGCCTAATTAAAGGCTAATTATTTTTTGCATACCTCATTTTTTACAAAATACCGATTTTGGTTTTAAGTCTGTGTTTATACATTCACAGAGCAGCAATGTGGTTTAACTAATACTAGCTTTCTAGTATAACCAGCCGGTCCTAAACGAAACGCCTACAAAAACAAATAGAATGGATATGATGGTCACAGCTCGTATATGCCATCCCATTAAAGCTAAATTTGATTTGCTTAAATTAGGAATTACACGAAACCTTGCATTTATCGCAAGACAGGCCGTCATAGTCAGTAATGTCAATTTTATGAGAATGACATTTGTCACTTTGTTATCAAAATCAAACCAAGTCAACACATTACTCTCAATGTTCAATGCTAGATAGAAACCTGTAATTATCTGCATTATTAAAGCCGGCATTCCAATTCTTTCGTACACGGACTCAAAATCTAATAATATTTTAGTTGACGATTCTGTTAGTGCTTTAGGAAGAATGATAAGAGCTAGTACAATGTGTCCCCCCGTCCAGATTGTTGCACCTAATATATGGAAAAATAACATCACGCCATGCATTATATACATCCCAACTAAATTAGCATTTTAAATGCTAAATATAACTCAGTAATTTTGTTTTTCCTAGCATAAAACTATGAAGAAAAATCCCCCTCGTTTAGATGTGGGTAATGAGAAAGAAGGCGTAATCGATGGTTTTTACCTGAGTAGGTAGAGTGAAGCCGCAGTCTACTTCACCAATTCTGGTGTCGTACTACCCACGATAAAGTGATCCGTGAGTGACCCTAGGTCCCCATCACGATGAAGTCGTAGCCCAGGCAAATCACTGACACGACATCCCCTTGCAGCAGCATTGCTTCAACCCTGATGCCCGAACTCTTCAACACCTGCTTGGCAATCGGACTGGCGTCATAGGTAAACGGAAAGTGGCTCGATGTCTGAAAGCTTGGTTGCACCACCATGATGAGATTCGCCAAGGAATGGATGACGACGTTCTCGATATTACTGCCAATCAGATCGTGGGCATGGGTCGTGCCCTGTTTGCCCATGATCAACATCCGCATGTAGGATGAGAGTTCATGGATTGTCTCTACCAACTGGCCGTGGTGTTGCAGGGTCTCGCCCCCCGTCATACCCAAGCCAGCAAGATATTCCTTGCCGCTGTCCAGCAGGATGCCCCCCTACTCATGGGCGAGACGGCTGCGTTGGTGATCCAGCTCGGCGAGCTCCTGGAGCAGAAGCTCGCGACTGCCAAGACCAATGTTGCCGGAGAGATAGCTATGTCCTCCAAACTCGTTTTTTCCAAAACGTGCAGTAAGGTGACGGATCACCACCTTTTCTACCACCTCCTTGAAGTCTAATTCGGCAAAGAACTGTTCAGCACTCGCGAAGAATACCTGGCCCCGTACCAGATAGGTGCGTACCTCACCTTTTCCGCTCGCTGTCGCTTTTAACCAGCATGAAGCTGGCAACCTTGTTGGCAAAGAACAGGGAAGGAGCAGTACCCCGACAAGTACCCCGAGCGCCAGGTTATGGGTAGCAACAACCACTGTTGCCACCATCACGATATTGGTTGAGGGCGGGTGCTTTTTGAGATTGTGCAGTGAATCCCAGGAGAACGTCCCGATAGAGACCATGATCATCACGGCTACCAGGGCTGCCATGGGGATCTGGCGGATCCACTCATCCATGAAGACCACCATCAGGATGAGCAGGGTGCCAGCCACAAAGGTAGATAGGCGGCCACGGCCACCGGATTTGATGTTGATGATGGACTGACCAATCATGGCGCAGCCCGCCATGCCACCCATCAGGCCCGCACCAATATTGGCGATCCCCTGGCCCTTGCACTCGCGATTGCGGTCGCTGCTGGTATCAGTCAGGTCATCGACAATGGCAGCCGTCATCATGGATTCGAGTAGACCAACCACGGCTAGGCCCGCAGAGTAGGGAAAGATAATCGCCAGCGTCTCCAGATTCAGCGGCACTTCGGGCCACAGGAAGATAGGCAGGGTATCGGGCAGCTCGCCCATATCGCCTACAGTACGGATATCGATACCCATAGTAATGGCGACTGCCGTCAGGATGACGATGCAGAGCAGCGGAGAAGGCACCAGCTTGCCCACCACCGGAATAAGCGGGAACAGATAGATGATGCCAAGGCCCGCCGCCGTCATGGCGTAGACCTGCCAGGTGACGTTGGTGAGCTCAGGCAACTGGGCCATAAAGATGAGGATCGCCAGCGCATTGACGAAGCCGGTCACCACCGAGCGGGAGACAAACCGCATCAGGCTGCCCAGTTTCAGGTAACCCGCTGCGATCTGGAGTACCCCAGTGAGCAGGGTTGCTGCCAGCAGATATTGCAGGCCATGCTCTTTGACCAGGGTCACCATCAGGAGCGCCATTGCGCCTGTGGCTGCCGAGATCATACCTGGACGACCGCCGACAAAGGCTATGACCACGGCGATACAGAAAGAGGCATAGAGGCCGACTTTGGGGTCTACTCCAGCAATAATGGAGAAGGCGATGGCTTCTGGGATCAGCGCCAGGGCGACCACGATTCCGGCTAACAGGTCACCACGGATGTTGGAGAACCATTCTTGTCTTGCACGTTCTAGCATGGGGAGATTTTCTCGCTTGTTTAGGATCCATAGCACAACGCCCCCATCGGCTTGGGGGTCAGATGGAGTTCGGGCAGGATCAGATTGTTGTATTGGGATCTAATGGGTGTAAGAAAGCGCTCCGGTTGTGACAACCAGAGTCAGGCGGCAGGAGCCGCAGAGGGAGGGGTTAGGGCGGCGTTACAGTCACGCCAGTATGCGATTTGTTCATGGGCTGCGGATGATAGTAGAGAAGCGCTTGCACAGGTAGGGTTATCACGCTTTGCAAAAACGCCTTTTTAATTTTCCGCCCGACAGGGCGAATATAACCACACACTTATTGAGGTTATATTTTCTGTTTTCTGTTTTCTGTTTTCTGTTTTCTGTTTTCTGTTTTCTGTTTTCTCTCTGTGTATGAGTTTTCAAGCCATTACCAAGTAATAGAGCATTAATTTATTATATCAATCCAATTAGTCTTGGTTTATAAGAGCGATTTTTATTTGTTATTTTCAATAAAATCGTGTGAGGGGTTGTAAAACTGGGCTCTCTTCGCTGCGAAGCAGCGGAATGTTCAAACGCTGAAATTTAATTCAAGCTCTCATAATTAGTAAATGGACAGTTTTTCGAATTTTTCAAGTGGGGGGGGGGTGAAAAACTTTTGAAAATCATTCTGTTTGGTGGAAGTTTAACCAACTTAGATGATTTTATCCTCTCAGCCCCCGACTTATTGCTTATTGGCAAACCCCATGCTCAACCTGTCCCACAAGATCAACAACCGCCTGAACACCCATCGGAGTAGTCAATAGATCGGCAGGTGCTACGCCACCAAGGCTCCATGCAGGACGGTGTAACCACGACAATGCCATGACGGCATCGTTTTCCTGAAGGGACAGTGCGGCATCAAGGGCGAGCACTACTCCATACACCCTGACACCTTGTGATATTGATAGAGGGGTATCTGCTCTGAGCCTGCGAGTAACAGTGCTCTGGCTAATACCAGCCAGCTTACATATCACACCAACATTAGTTCTAACAAGCGCAGCTAGCTGATGGATGATGTCCGCAGGAACTCCTGCCACAATCCACAGGTGAGCACTAAGTGCGTCACGAGGAACACCCAAGGGGTCAAGGAGTGTTGCTCTAAGGCTCGGATTATGGACTGCATCGGGTGTCATGTTACATTCCTCTGTCTGCATGTGCTCTTTATCATGCCCTATCTCACCCCACACTGTCGTGCCCAGTGCTCAACAAAGTTTGCACATGTTGCAGGGCTGACACTTGGTTTCCAACCAACTAGGTTAGTGTCTTGATTTATTGATGGACATCATGAGCAACCCCGAGCAATATTCTATAGTTTCGAAGAGTTCGATTAGGAATAGGGACTATGCCTATTTATACAAGTGTTTTAAAGTTGGATAAACCAATCGGGACACCACCCCATCAAGTAGAGGTAAGCGTCTATTCCAGCCCATATGGTGGCTACATCAGAGTCAGTGAAATAGATGTTCACAATGAGAATGCTGCCGCATTCACATCCGCTTTAATGTCCGCAGACGAGTGTCGTGCCCTTGCTCGGTCACTAGACGCGATGGCTTCCGTTCTTGAACAAT